>Ga0315912_10004456_pt1 | contig 13288 bp, 8 predicted proteins | sample VfabasoilMG_FD_204469 | JGI IMG/M metagenome (GOLD analysis project Ga0315912, IMG submission 204469) | Garden soil microbial communities collected in Santa Monica, California, United States - V. faba soil | ecosystem: Environmental > Terrestrial > Soil > Garden | place: USA: California... | reverse complement strand
CCGATGTGCGCCGCATGCTGCTCGACATGAAGTCGCGGACAGAAGGCCTCCGTGCGCTCGCCGTGAAGCTGACGATGCACATCGATCGCCAGACAGCGCTCGAAAAGTCCGGCGGCGACAAGAACCCGATCGACTACCACCAGGGGCAGGTCGACTTGCTCGTGCCGCTTCTCAAGGCATACGGCTCGGACCAGGCATTCCAGATCTGCGCGACGGCGATCCAGGTCTACGGTGGTGCTGGCTTCCTCAAGGACTGGCCCGTCGAGCAGTACTGCCGCGACTCGAAGATCTTCTCGATCTATGAGGGTACGAACCACATCCAGGCGATGGACCTCGTCGGTCGGAAGCTGATGCAACGCGGTGGTGCGAACGTTCAGGCGTTCGCTGGCGATGTCGGCAAGTTCGTCGCGGCGAACAAAGACCACGCAACCCTCAAGGACTCGGTTGCCGTGCTCGGACAGGCGATGGAGGCGATGACGGCCACCGGCGGCAAGTTCATGCAGTGGTTCGGTGGCGGCAAGATGGAGATGGTGCCGTCGGTCGCGAACCGCTTCCTCGAGATGATGTCGGAGACCACGCTCGGCTGGCTCCTCCTCGAGCAAGCCGTGCTCGCGGAGGCCGCGCTCGCGAAGACCGCGGCCGAGCACCCCGACCACGCGTTCTACACGGGCAAGGTCTACGCGGCGAAGTACTTCGCGTTGAACATCCTCCCCGGCGTGGCCGCGAAGGCACAGCTGATCGCGCGAGAGGACCGCTCGGCCGTCGACGTCCCGATCGAAGCGTTCGTCAGCTAAGTGCTACGCTTACCGGGTGAGGTCCCGGTTGTTGCTGCTCGCCATCGCGCTCGTCGCGTGTGGTAGTCCGCAGCAGCAAAAGCCTCCCGCACCTCGACCGGCACTTCCGGCCGATGGCGTCGATGCGGCCGTCGCCGTCGCCGATGCTGACATCGAAGGCGAGGAGACCATCCACGAAGATCCTCCGCCTAACGAGGATGACGGCGACATCGAATACGCGTGTGAGGACGTGATCCGTGACCTCGCTCAGTACCCGCCGGCGCTCGCCGACGACGCACCGGAGCGCGACTGGAATCTCGCGATTCGCGGCCACGTGCTCGAGGACGACTGCGAGCACGTGTGGACGTGGGAGGACAAGCACTGCCTCGTCAAGCAGTCTCCGGCGGTGTGCGGCCCCAAGCTGCCGAACGAGATCGTCGACCGCCTGACGAAGCTCAACGAGCTCGGGACGAAGATCGGCGAGCTACGCGCCGCCCCCAAGGCGATCACGTGCGCCAAGGTCGTTGCCGCGCACTACGCACCGATTCGCTGGCAGGGCCGCCTCGAAGGCTTCTCGCAGAAGCAGAAGAACCAGATGATCTCCGGCTCGCGCAAGATCATGCAGAAGACGTGCACCGCCGACAAATGGGGCGCTAATACGCGCGCGTGCCTCGTCCTCGGCGGCGCCGATCTGTGTTTCTTCGATACCAACATCCAGCACGACTGGGGCTATCCCGCGAACGGCAGCGTGGGCGCGCTCGGCATCCCGGAGTGCGATGCCTACGACGGGGTGATGACCAAGCTGATGTCGTGCTCGAAGGTCCCCGCGCACGCCCGCGACACCCTGCGCAAGATCCACGACGAGCTGAAGGCAAACATCGCCAGCGCCCCGCTCGCCGATCGGCTGAAACGGGCGCCCGGGTGCGGAGTCGCGATCACGACCGTCGAGAATATTCTCCAGACCTACGGCTGCTGAACGACCCGTCGTATGATGGACAGCTGTGAAGGAATCGACGAAGCCCGTAGCGCTGACGGCGATGGTGGTGCTGAGCGGAGCGCTTGGCGCCGTGGTGATTCTCGGTCGAGGAACGGGACCCTCGACACCGGGCAGCTCGCAGCCCGCGTCGGGTGCATCGGCCGCTCCGCAGGGCTCGGCAGCGGTCACACAAGCAACCGGTAGCGGGGCATCCGCTCCGGCCGCTCCTGCTGACGGATTCGTCCCGACGCCCGACTGGGGCCCCGAGGCGCAAACGATCCTCGAGCGCATCAACGAGGTGCGCGCGAATCCCCAAGCACACCTGCCGGAATGGAAGAAGCTCCTGGCGAACAAGAGCCAGAATCCGTGCGGCGAGCCCGAATCGATGCTCGATCCGATCAAGGCGTACGCACCTCGCCAGCCGCTCGCACCGAACGAGGAGCTCACGGTCGCTGCGCGCGGACACGCGCAGGACATGATCAAGCGTAAGTACTTCGAGCACGAGAACCCCGACGGCTTGCGCTCCAATCGGCGCGCGATCAACGCCGGTTATCCGCTCCCTGTCGGCCGCCCGCTGACTCCTTCCGGCGGAGCGTACGGTGAGGGCGATAACGATGGAAACATCGAATCGCTCGGCATTCACGAGTCCAGCGAGGACAACCGCGTGTGGGACGCGGACACCTGGGCTGCCATGGTCGACGGGCTCATCGTCGACGCATGTGTCCCATCGCGTGGCCACCGCGAGCACTTGCTCGCAACCGCGGACCTCCGCCAGATCGAGCTCGAGATCGGAGTCGGCTTCGCCATCGGTCCCGGGATTCACGACGGTATGAAGTCGGCAGTCACCGTCGCCGTCGAGATTGCCCACCGCGCCGATGACACGCGCTTCGTGACAGGCGTCGCGTACAAGGACGCCAACGGCAATGACAAGTACGACTTCGGCGAGGGCCTCGGCGACATCGAAGTCACGATCGCAAATCTCAAGACGAAGACGAACCGCGGCGGCGGCTACGCGCTGCCCGTGCCGAAGGGCTTCAAGGGAAAAGTTGTCGCGGGCAACTCGGAGTTTCCCGTCGAGGTCGGCGAGCAGAACGTCAAGGTCGACTTCAAGGGCAAGTAGCGTCAGCCGCCGAGCAGCGTGCGCATGAGGTCGGCGTCGATTGGATCTTCGTCGCGAGCCGACGCGAAATAGAACGTCGCGCCCGCGTCGATCAGATACTTCGCACGCAACTGCACGAACTGCATCGCGAGGTGAATCGCCTGAAATGCGGTCTCGCCGCGAATGGGCGGCCCGGGATCGAGGAACGAAATCTCCACGGCGCATTCCCAGCAGTGGTCGCCCAGCGTCGGGCGGCCGAGCCTGATTGCCACCGTCGTCTCGGTCTTGTCTGGCTTGAGGAGAACGATACCGTCGAGAGTGGCGATCGGATCCGCGATCACTTGTGGGTCTCGTTCCAATCGGTGATCTGTTTAGCCTGCTCGAGCCTGAACGGCAGGCTGAACGCGCCGAGCTTGTTTTCTTTGGCCTGCTCGATGCCCTTGGCCATCGCGGTCTCGGCAGCCTTGCCGGCTTCGCGTGCCGCGAACCGATCGCCGAGAGCCCAGTGGGCTTGTGCGAGAGCGTGCAGGCCGATCGCGACGCGGAACTGCGCCGCCTCGCCGAGCTTGGCGTGTGTCGCGAGACCCTGCAGGAGCGTGCGCACCGCAAGTGGATGATCCTTGCGCGCGAGCGCGACGCGACCGAGGCCGAGCTGCGCGACGGCGATGAGCTCGGTCTTCTCGTACTTCGTGGCGAGCTGCAGGCCACGCTCGAGGCGGTCAGCGGCGCCGTTGATATCGTCGAGCCAGATCGAGTCCGCGCCGCCGTAGGTGTAGGCCTCGGCGAGATAGTTCTCCGTGAACTCGGTCATTGGCAGCGTGGAGAGAATCGCGATCGCTGCATCGTGGGATGTGACGGCAGATCGGTAGTCGGCGAGGACGTCGTAGTACATGGCGAGGGTCGCGTGCGCCTGTCCCTTGTGGATCTGCTGCGTGAAGAGTTGGGTCGCCCGCTGCTGGTGAGCGATCGCGGTGTGAAGATCGCCGGCCATGAAAGCGGCATTGGATTCGTTCGCTTCTTGTTGGGCGAGGACGGACGTGTCGTTCGTGTAGCGCCCGAGGATGGCGAGCACGATCGCTTCGTGCTTGGCCGCTTCTTCGGCTCGACCGAGCCGGCGCAAGACGAGGGCGAGGTCGCTGTGCGGCGTGATCTGGTCGAGGTCACTCCCATGGCTTTCGACGCGCTGGATCAGCTCCTCTAGGATGGGAATAGCCGGCGACGGATCGGTGGCGCGGATCAAGCACGCAGAACGACCTTCGAGGACGGCGGTGATTTCGAGTGCATTGCGGGCCGGGTCGAGCCGCTTGCCCGCGGCAATCGCCATCGAGAGAAAGGGCTCTGGATCCTTGCTCTGCGTGCAGCGGACCGAAGCGGCGAGGGAGAGCAGGCGTGCACGCGCGCCACCTGCGTCGAGTTGCTCCGCGATCGGCATCCCGCGCTGCAATGCTGCCTCGGCGACGGCGTACGAGCCCAGCTCGATCGCACGGCGCGCCTCGGAGAGCGAGATTTCGAGAAGCGCCGACTGATCGTTGGCCGCTTCGGCGCGGGTTCGCAGCGAGGCGAACGCAGCGAGGTCCATCGCGTAGTTTCGCAGCAGCTCGCGCATCAGGCGCTCGTGGTCGGCGCTCGCGACGGCGAGCTTCAACGCGTCATCGCCGGCGCAGCCCTCGACGGCCGGCAGTGATGCGGCATGGCGCGCCGACGGCATCACCTCGAGATACGGACCCGTCTCGAACGTGTTCACGGCATCGTCGAACGCGGTGCGTGCGAGTGTCTGGCACGTCGAGCGCGCGACCCGCGTGCGTTCGTCGAGCTGATGGCGCGCGATTGCTACACAGGTTTCGTTGCGCGCGCCGCGCCAACGGACGGCGTAGGCATCGAGACGCTTCGCGATCTCTTCCGCGGCACTCGGCGGAAAGCTCTCGCCCTTCAATCGCGCGACCAACGCGGTGTGGCGTGCACCGGACCATTTCATTTCGTCGCGCGCGTTCGCTGCGCAGCTCTCCGCCGCGTTCGCATCATCGTCGCGTGTCGCGATGATCGCGACGGTGGCACCGATCGCGAGCACGCCTGCACCGGCGAGCCACGGCCAGACGGGGCGACGCTGGTTGCGCAGCGCGGCAACGAGCCAGCGCATCGAGCTCCAGCGTTTCGCCGGATCGGCAGATAGGCCGCGCCGGATCGCGCGCGCGATTCGCGGCGGCACCTTGCGCGGACGCTTCGGCGCAGCGATCTCGCCGGACTCGACGTGATCGAGGATGTCCTGGAACGTCGTGCCGACGAACGGGCGCGTTCCGTACAGCGCTTCATATGCGGTGACACAGAAGCTGAACTGGTCGCTTCGCTCGGTTGCCTCGCCGTCCGCCTGCTCCGGTGCCATGTACGCCGGCGTGCCGAGTACGTGGCCGGTCTTCGTCAGTGACGCGGCCGGGCTCATCGAGTCAAAGCCCTTGGTGTCGTCGTCGGACGCGTCACGCGCGAGACCGAAGTCACCGACCGAGACCGCGCCGCTCTTCGAGATGAAGATGTTGTCGGGCTTGAGGTCGCGGTGAATCATTCCCGCTTCGTGCGCGGCGATGATGCCGTTCGCGGCTTCGAGGAGAACGCGCATGATCTCTTCGGTCGTACGCTCGCGTTCGTCGCACCACTGGTGGAAGTTGGCGCCGTCGATCAGCTCCATCGCGACGAACACGCGGCCGTCCTGCTCGCCGACGTCGTACACGGTGACCACGTTCGGGTGATCGAGACGGGCGAGCGCCTGCGCTTCGCGCTTGAGGCGGTCCGAGCTCGTACCGCTCTTGATCATCTTGATCGCGACGTCGCGGCCGAGCTCGGAGTCGGTCGCCTTGTACACCACCCCCATGCCGCCCGCGCCCAGGCGCTTCTTGAGCACGTACCGGCCAACGCGTTGGTCGGGAACCTCGATCGCCGGATCCGAATCGCCGCTGACGGTTTCGGTCAGTGGCTTTGGTTTCCGGATGATCGAGCCGACTGCGAGTGGCGCGTCCTTGGCCGCATCGGGCGAGAGCGTCTTCTCCAGCGCCGGAGTCGGCGAAGCCGTCTTGTCGAGCTCCGCACGCATCCGGCTGTCGCTCGATCCCGCCGCAAGCGTCTCGTCGAGCGCGGGAGAATTCTGTTGCTGCGAGTCGGTTGGTTTATTCGCGTCGGATTTGGGCGCGGCTGCGTTCTCGCCCGAACTATCACCGGCACGTTCGGACGAAACCCCTGGCGTCTTCGGCCGGTTGGGCGGGTCGTCCTCACCAGGCATCAAGGCACCCTAACACCAGCTAAATCCAATAAGTGCAATGGTCTGCATGCCCCGATGACCCCTGGATCATCCGGCTAATCCGGTAGCCGATCGTCGCTATCACATCGAAGTTACACAATCTGGATCTGGCTCCGAAGTTGCGAAATGCCCCGGACATCATGCTGTCCAAGCCGGCTACTCGACTCGCCATCCCCCTGCTGCTCCTCGCCGCGTGCAGCTCCGAGGGACTCGAGATCAAACCTCTGTACAACCCGGCGAACGGCCGCGTGGTCATCCAGACCAACGAGAGCATCAGCGACAAGGAGCTGTACGTCCGCGTCCGTCGCGGCAGCTTCGGCAAGCTGGACTGCAAGAAGATGACGGCCGAGCTCGAGCTGGTCGCTGCCGACTCGGGCGAGCGCATCGACGGCCCGTTCGTCGACCCCGCACTGACCAAGCCGTTCTACGACGGTGCGCAGTGGCTGAACCCGACCCCCGAGATGCTCGAGCAGATCAAGCTCGGCACCGACACCATCATCGACGTCTGCCTCATGAGCGGCAGCGACGTTGTTGTCCAGATGGAGCGCGACCTCTTCCGCGCCTGGGACGACGCTCGGCGCCAGGGCCTCGGCGGCAAGGCGGACGACGACTCGACCGGCGAGCAGCGCATCAACAGCCCGGTTGCGTACGGCGAGCGTTGCGTGAGCGAGCTCGGCGAGATTCCGTTCTTCGAGAAGACCGGCGAAGGCGAGTACAAGACGTACGACTGCCTCGAGTCGACCGAGATTCCGCTGACGGTGACCAAGTCCGACGGCTCGGTCGAGAAGCCGCGCGAGGGCACGGTCTCCAAGTGCGACAACCCGCAGTACATCTACTCGCTCTGCGAGGCCGGCCCGCGCGTCGCGCAGCGCACGAACGAGCAGGGTACGCGTTGGGTGCTGCTCTGCCGCAAGAGCATCGGCGGCTACGCGTCGAACCAGTACAACGACATCGCGATGGTCGGGCACAACCCGTTCACCGGTAAGACCTGCTTCTTCCAGAACGCGCTCTACTCCAAGACCGACGGCTCGAAGATTCCGCACCCGGCCGACAAGGAGAAGTCGCAGAACCTGTGGTCCGGCGTGCACGGCGGCCGTGGTTCGGGCATCCAGTGCGCCGACTGCCACGACGCTGACCCGTTCATCCACACCCCGTGGATCGATGGCGCGAAGGACGCGCAGGGTCGCCCGATCGTTCCGAAGATGGGCATCGACGCGGACCTCGCGATCGGCGCGAACGACACGCCGTACTCGATCGTGAACACCAAGGGCCAGGGCTGGACGATGCCGAAGCAGATCGTGTCTGCCGAGGCGAACGCCTGCCTGCGGTGCCACCGCATGGGTGACGGCCGCTGGACCGAGAGCTGGATCACGCGCCTCGACGGCACGGACACCTCGTGGGCGGGCATCACGACCGACGCGCACCTGCAGGCGAAGCACAAGTACTGGATGCCGCCGGACCAGGTGTTCGACACCGAGGCGCAGTGGACCCAGTCGACGTTCTCGACCGCGCTCACGTTCATCAAGGGCTGCGGCGACAACCCGACCGGCCCGGGCTGCATCTTCAAGGAGATTCCGAAGTCGGTTGCCGGCGAGGACGCCGGTGGCGCGCTCCGCAACCCCGTTTCGCTGCCCGACGGCGAGCTCGCCAAGCAGGCGACCACGATCATCGGCATGAACAAGAACCAGCCGTCGCAGGTGTGCTCGGAGTGCCACGCGGCGAACCAGACCACGCTGCGCGACTGGCAGATGAAGACCGACGGCGCGCTCGACTCGTGCCTCAAGAACACCACCGACGGTGGCACCGCGACGACCGAGACCAAGAAGGACGTCTCGGTCGGCAAGGACGAGTTCAAGACCTGGGGACCGTTCGAAGTCGCGCTCGGCGGCAAGATCGAAGTGACGATGACGGGCACCGGCGACGCCGACCTCTACGTCAAGCGCGGCGACGAGCCGTCGCTCGAGTCGTACGACTGCCGCCCGTTCGCTCGTGAGCCGAACGAGAAGTGTGACTCGACGAAGTTCAACGCGAACGGCCCGGCGAAGTTCTGGGTTGGCGCGAACGGCTTCGCCGACAGCTCGAAGGTCACCATCAAGGTCGTCTACGGCAAGCCGGGCGCGAACACGCCGAAGGCCGCCGACATCGTCGACTGCCTCCGCCTCGAGCCGGGTCGCAGCGACTCGCCGTACATCCCGGGCAAGGCCGGCATCTACGCCGCCGCGGCGCACCTCGGCTTCTTCCAGGGCGTGTTCAAGGCTGCATTCGAAGGCTCGAGCAACGCTGACCAATGGGCGCTCGAGTACGGCAAGTTCAAGAACCGCGTCTCGATGCCAAAGGGCAACCACCCGCGCCTGACGCAGGCGGAGGTTGACATCGTTGCCGAGTGGTTCGCTCGTGGCCTGCCGCAGCTGACCACGTATATCGCGCCGGACACCGGCCCGACGACCTGTGCTCAGTCGATCACCTCGGGCGTCCAGTCGCACGTCGACCAGATGGCGTCGACGGGCTGGCGTGCAGTGAACCGCGGCGCGAACCTCCGCATGTTCGGTTGCGGCACGTCGTCGGATCCCAAGACCTGCCTCACCAGCGAGCCGGAAGCGCAGAGCAAGTCGTACGGCTCGGGCTGGGCGAAGTTCGGCAAGCTCCGCGTCCTCCGCGAGCTCTCGTTCAACACCTACTACTGGATGCGCAGCTCGGCTGACGGTCGCTTCGTTGCGAACGGCGCGACGGGTGGCGACGGCGCGGTCATCTCCGACCTGCAGTCCGACAAGGACATGCGCGTGAAGGCGGCGTACGACCCGGGCTTCTTCCCGGATAACCGCGGCTGGATGTTCCAGGGCACGCCGATCGGCTCGGGCTTCTGCTCGATGGGCCTCCTCACTCGCAACCCCGACAAGATCGACTTCTCGGAGTCGGAGTGCCAGCACGTCGACGGCGTGTCGCTGTACCAGCACCTTGGTTCGGCGCTCGGCGGCGGCGACTACTTCGCGGTCAACAGCCAGTTCACGTCGGACAACCCGTCTGGCGCGGTCAACCGCGACCCGAGCGCGGCGTTCGGCAACACGGCGGAGATGAAGTTCACCGCGATGATGTACGACGGCACCCGCTACACCGGTAAGCCGACCGTCTCGACGAAGAGCCCGTACGAGGGTGACACGGTCCTCTCGCCGTCCACCAAGCTCGTCATCTCGCGCTTCGGCAACGAGAACGAGCACCTCGGCTACGTGCTGCGCCGCCTCGACGCGACGCCGGCCGGAAGCTCCTACTCGGTGGCGACCCCGGAGATTGCTCGCTACTGCGTGAAGGGCGCGAAGCCGTCCATCTCGTTCGACGAGCGCTACTTCGTGACCCACCACTACGTCGGCCCGGCTGACTGGCAGGACCTCGGCTTCGCGTCGGATCAGGACCCGGTCTTCAAGGACATGCTCGCCAAGGGCACCTCGAACATCATCATCGTCGACATGCTGACGGGTACCCGCACTCGCGTGACGAACATGAAGCCCGGCCAGTACGCCATCTTCCCGCACTGGCGCTCGGACAACTGGATCTACTTCCTCGTTCGCGACAAGAACTCGAGCAAGGAATACGTCCTCGCGAGCGACGCCGCGCTGAACCTCTGAGCTGTTGTTCTCTGGCGCCGATGGACCAAGGTCTGGTTCATCGGCGTTTTTGCGTCCGGACTACTTCGCGCCGTGGCGATGAACGAGCGTGTGTGGTCCATCGTCGAACTCCACCTCGATGCGCTGGGGCGTGACGCTCTTGACCGAGCCGATGCCGAACTTCGGATGGTCGATGCGATCGCCGACGGCGAAGGCCTGCGTAGCGGCGTATTTGCGCGCGGCCTGCTCGGTGACGCGCCACGCGATGGGCGCAAGCTCCGTGACGGCGGCGACGAGTGTGTCGGCGATCACCGACGGGATCTTCGGAAGCTTGCCGTCCTGCGCGCGAATGATCGCGACGTCGCGTGGCGTGAGGCGCAGCGAGATCGGTGCGTCGATGCGCGCTGCTGCTTCGGCGCTCGCGCCTTCGATGATCGCTTTGGCGCGATCGAGTGCGGCGCGGCCAGTCTCGTCGATCAGTTGATCGCGCGACTCGGCGAGGTGTCGCTGCACGGCGTGGAGTGCGTCGAGCGGAACCTTGGGCGTCTTCTCGAGGCGAATGCCGCGGTGATCGAGCTGCGCGGCGATCTTGTCGAACGCGCCATGGAACTGCGGATCGCACGCGGCGCGGGCGCGGTTGACGATCGAATCGCGGATCTGCGGAATCGAGAGCGCGGTCATCGTGACATCGAGCGCGGCGTGGATCTTCGGTCGGAGGGTGTCGTCCACGGCGACGGCGCGGTCGGGCGGGTCGATCACCGTGAGGCCGAGACCGGCAACAATCGCATCGGCGATCTGCTGGACCTTGGTGTTGCGCGGGATGCCGCTGTCGAGATCGAGCGTGTCGAGCTGAGCAGTGAGTGCGGGAAGGAGGCGGGCGTGATCGGCGAGCTCGGCGCGATCGGTGAGCGCCGGGTCGAGATCGGCGAGGAGCTGGTCCTGACCGGTTCGAATGCAGATGTCGTGGAAGCTCGCGAGAAGCTCGCGCGCGACGGTCGCGTTCTCTGTCCCAGGTTTGCGCGTTTCGAGGAGCGTCGAGCCAAGCTCCAGTAGATGCGCGACGTAGGGGCGCGGAAAGTCGAGGGCGGCCATGCGCGCAAGCATTTCACACCCCTGGCACCAACAGCCCCAGTGTTCAGATGGATCGCATCTCGGTACGCTGATTTTGTGGGGGCGAAACTGGGACTCGTGTTTGCGATTCTCGTCGCTGGTTGCGGCTTCGAAGAGGGCAGCTACGAAGACGGAGCAGAGCCCTCCGGCGGCGGCGGGGACCAACCGGATGCAGGCATTCAGGCGGCATCCTGCCCGGCGAGCTACACGGTCACCGTGGCCGGCAGCGCGAGTCAGTATCGCGTCCCGACCGCGAAGATCACCTGGCTCGATGCGGTCTCGGCATGCGCGAGCGACGGACCCCACACCCACCTGGTCGTGTTGTCCAGCGTCGCGGAGGGAACGGGGCTGGCGCCCCTTGTCGACGAGAAGGCGTGGGTTGGGCTCTCGAATCGTGTGGCTGACAGCTTTCAATGGGTGACGGCGGAGCGTGCGGCGCCGGTGGCGGGGACGCCTCCGTGGGAACACGACGACCCCGACGGTGAGGGCATGAGCTGCGCAAATCTCCGGTCCGAGTCGGGATTGATGGGTGATAGCGAGTGTGACGAATCGCTCGCCTACATTTGCGAGTGCGACCAGCTCGCGAATGATCCGTCGCGCTACTGACCCGGCTACAATATCGCCGTGCGTCGTGCGCTGCTGTTCGTCGTCGCTGCTGCTGCGTGCGGCGACGATGCGCCCGACAAAACGGCCGCATGTGATCTAGGGCAAATGACGGGCGCGGCCACGATCGAGGACCGCAAGGTGATCGGTGGCGTGGCGCCGTATGCAGCGGACTTGGCCCTCGCGTCACGAGACGAAGAGCTGCGGACCTCGATCGCGGCGCGGCGCCAAGCGGCGTGGCAGGCGGTTGCGAAGGTTCTCGCGCCGACGGCGCTCGCGGAGAGGAACAGTTACTCGCTGCCCGCGTGGCACACGTGGTTTGGCAAGGGCGACTTCGATCGCGTGTTCAAGAAGCTGTATCGCGACCTCGGTCCGACGGCGCGGAAGGCCCGCGCGGCGCTCGATAGCGCGACGATCGATGCGGGCTTCGTGTGGAACGCGACCGCACTCGACGATGTGCCCGAGTGGACGCCGCAGCGCTACTCGGATTACCTGACCGCGATCGATACGCAGGAGAAAGCGCAGGGCATCGGCGGCATCGATCGCGTCGGCTATTCGAGCGGTGCGATGCGCGAGCTGATTCACAGCTACGACCGGTTGTATGCGTGTCGCATCGACGCACCGCCGGAGCCGTTCGACACGCAAGCGGTCCGCGAGGGCGCGATGGTCGAGCATCGCGACGCGCTCGCGCTGTCGACGTGCGAGTGGAAGGAGCTCGGGCCGTTCGTCGCGGCGGCGGGCGCGAAGCTCACGGTGACGACAACGGGTGATGGCGATGCCGATATCTACGTGCGGCGCGGACTACCTGCGACGGTGGACGAGCTCGATTGCCGGTCGTCGGGCGCGACGAGCGCGGAGACGTGCACCGTCGATGGTGGCGCGTTGATTTACGTCGCGGTGTTCGCGTCGAAGGCGAGCACGGTATCGGTCGACGTCACCTATCGCTCGGAGGACGTCGCGTTGCCGACGTGCCTCGCCGAGGAGATGCCGCGCGACAGCGTGCTCGTGAAGGCGGACTGGCGGCGCCAGCTGCCCGGCGAGAACATTCCGTTCTTCAACACGTCCGCGGCGCGCATGCGCGAGCGGCTCGGCCTCAAGGCAGACTGGGCCGACGGTGACGGCACGGCGAATCCCGACTCGTCGAAGATCTATGCGGTCACGCTGCCGAACGGCAACGCGTTCCGGCTGCCGGCGCTCCACATCATGACGAAGGAGCTCGATCACTGGCAGTGGATCACGCTGTGGTGGTCCAACGATCCCGACACCGACTTCGGTGCCGATCGTCCTGCCGCCATCGCGAATCTTCCCGGGCCGTGGAAGAACTACAAGATGTGCACGGTGACCGCCTACCTCGAAGGCGACCCCGATCCGCGCGGTGGTTTCGCCGGCACGCTCGGTGATTCGCTCGAGGCGGTGACGACGACGAACATGCCGTCGTGGTGCAGCAATCCGTATCTCGAGCTCGGCGAGCACAATGCGGCGACGAACTGCATCGGTTGTCACCAGCACGGTGGCAACACCGCGATCACGCCGCTCGAGATCCTCGAGTTGCCGCACAGCGGCTCGACACGCGTGCGCAACAACTTCTTCACCGACTATCTGTGGGCAATCCAGGGCGGGCAGGGCGAGGATCTTTCGGCGCTCGTGCAGGCCGAGGTCGACTACTGGGACGCGAACGATCCGTAGTCGCGGCGTTATGGACAGAGGCTCAGACCGGCCGCTTCGCAGATCTGGGTCGGTGTGCGTACGGTGGTCCAGATGCGGATCGAGTCGATCGCGCCGGTGAGCTCGGAGTCCTTGTTGCCGCCCTGCAGGTTGTTTGCGGCGAAGATGAGGCCGTAG
>Ga0315912_10004455_pt1 | contig 13290 bp, 8 predicted proteins | sample VfabasoilMG_FD_204469 | JGI IMG/M metagenome (GOLD analysis project Ga0315912, IMG submission 204469) | Garden soil microbial communities collected in Santa Monica, California, United States - V. faba soil | ecosystem: Environmental > Terrestrial > Soil > Garden | place: USA: California... | reverse complement strand
GATCGTCGATCTGAAGTTCACCGGCTACGTGGCACACGAGTTCGTGCCCGCGCGCGACGCGCTGACCTCGCTCGGCGAGGCCGGCGCGCTGTGCGACGTGTGAGGGTCAGCGCCCGAGGCGCTCGCTCGGGATTGGCGCCCGGGCCTGCTTCGGCCCGGACCAGGACACTTCCAGGCCCGACCCGCCGCTGGCGTTGAACCACTCGACCGCGAGCTTGTGCCAACCGGCGCGCAGGCCGATCTCGCCAGTTCTCTCCTGCATGCCGTGCAGCCCGTCGTTCTCGACCACGGCGCGGCCGTCGACGAGCAGTCGGCTGCCATCGTCGCTCTTCGTCGAGAAGCTCCACACGCCGCCGGCGGGCACCTCGACGTAGCCGCGGAAGGCGAAGGCGACGTTCTCGCCCGCGCCGCCGGTTTCGAAACCGGCGACGTTCTCCACGCCGGCGTCCGCTGCCTGCGCCAGATCGGCGAGGCTCGTGCGCGCGCCGGTATAGCGCGTGCGCGCGAGGCCCGGATCCGGGCGGCGGATGAACTGGATTCCGGGCAGCAGCTCATCCTCGCGCCAGCAGCGGAAATCCGCGCGCGCCTCGAAGATCGCCGGCCGGTCGCCGTCGAACGCGCGCGCGCGCAGCGTGCAGGAGCGATCGAGTCGCAGCTTGCCCGTGGTCAGCGCCGAAGCGCGCGTCGGCTCGCTGCCGTCGAGCGTGTAGAAGATCTCCGAGCGAGTGTGGTCGCTCGCGAGCTCGACCTCGAGTGAACCGACGAAGGAACGCTCGCGCGTCGCGAGGTGCGTGTAGGGCGGCGCGAGGTACAGCTCGATGCCGGCGAGCTGCGGCTCCGCCCGCGCGTCGTCGACGACGACGCGCAGGCGCGAGAGCCGGCCCATCGGGAAGCGCAGCACGCGCTTGTGGCCGATCGTCGTTCCCTGCAGGAACTCGCGCCAGGCGCCGTCGACGAAGCCTTCCGCATGGAAGCGCGCAACGCGCTGGCCGAGCCGGAGATCCTCGCGCAGCACGAGATGGTCGGCCTCGACCTCACGTCCCAGATCGATCTCGAATCCGGCGGACGTGCGCTGGAGCGGACGGCCTGCGGCGAGGTCGTGGGCGAAGATCGCCTTCAGCGCCGCGTCGAACTCCTTCAGCCGCGCGACGTCGTTTTCGTGAAACCTGCCGCGCCGATCCGGCGGCACGTTGAGCAAGAGGTTCGCGCCGCGGCCGACCGAGGCGTACCAGATGTCGAGCAGCTGCCACAACGACTTCACCTCGGCATCCTGGCTGGCGTGGTAGAACCAGCCCGGACGGATCGAGACGTCGCATTCGGCCGGGATCCAGTGCGTGCCGTCGCGCAGGCCCTCGTTGAGCTCCTGCTCGCTCGGCGCGCCGATGCCCGGGACCTTGCCCTCGGGCGAGATCATGCCCCAGCAGGTCTCGCCGGCGAATCCCTTCTCGTTGCCGACCCAGCGCACGTCGGGCCCGACGTCGCTGAAGATCACGGCGTTCGGTTGCAGCTTGCGCACGACCTCGCGGAAGCGCGGCCAGTCGTACTCCTGCTTCTTCCCGTTCGGACCCTCGCCGCAGGCGCCGTCCCACCAGACCTCGAAGATCGGGCCGTAGTTCGTGAGCAGCTCGGTCAACTGGTCGACGTAGTGCTGGTTGTAGCGCGGCGAGTCGCCGTAGGAGGGCTCGTGGCGGTCCCAGGGCGAGAGGTAGACGCCGAACTTCAGTCCGAGTTCGCGGCAGGCGTCGGAGACCTCGCGCACGACGTCGCCCTTGCCGTTCTCCCACGGGCTGTTCTTCACGCTGTGCTCGGTGAACTTCGACGGCCAGAGGCAGAAGCCGTCGTGGTGCTTGGCCGTCAGGATCAGCCCGCGGAAGCCCGTGTCCTTGAGCGCGCGCACCCACTGCCGCGCGTCGAAGTCGCTGGGGTTGAAGACCGACTCCTCCTCCTTGCCCGTCCCCCACTCCGCGTCGGTGAACGTGTCGACGCCGAAGTGCGCGAAGGCGCAGCGCTCGAGCGCCTGCCACTCGAGCTGTCGCGCAGTCGGCAGCTGCGGGTTCGGCGCGAGCGCGGGCTCCTGCGGCGCGGAGCAGCTCGCGAGGCACGCGGCGAGGAACAGGTCCTTCATGCCGGGCCAGGATAGCGTGCCGCGCGCAGATCCCAGGCGAAGCGCCCCGCGACGAGCAGCAGCGTCAGGGCGACGATCAGCTCGCCGAAGAACGTGATCCCGGGCGTGTGCGCGACGCGCACCCCGATCCACGCGCCGACCAGCGCGCCCGCCGAGGCCGTGGCCGCCGTCGCGACCTGCAGCCCGTCGCGCTTGCGGTAGAGCCAGACCGACTGCCAGCCGTTGCAAGCCGACATCGCCGTGCTGCAGGCGCGGGCGCCGAGATAACCCAGCGTGGGCAGCACGAAGAGCAGCGCCGGCACGGCGACGAGCCCCCCGCCGATCCCCAGCAGCGGCGCGACGAACCCGGCCGCGAGCCCGGTCGTCGCGACCAGCGCCACGAGGCTCGCGCTCCACTCGAACGACCCGCTGGCGAGCGCCCTGCGGTCCTGCGAGGTGAGCAGGATCTCCACCGCGACCGCTACGAGCAGCACGCAGAAGACGAGCTTCAACGTGCGCACCTCGAGCCGCTGCGCGACGCGAAACCCGACTTGTGTGCCGATCCAGCTCGTGGCGACCAGCACCAGCACGACGTCCCAGTGCAGCGCGTTGCCGGGCTGGGCGAGCTCGGCCAGCGTCCCGCCGGTCGTCATGACCGCGACCAGGATGAGCGAGTTCGCCACCGCGTCCTTGAGCGGCATGCGATACAGGAAGTGGAACACCGGCACCGCGAAGATCCCGCCGCCGATGCCGCACAGTGCACCCCAGGTGCCGATCACGATGCCGAGCAGGAAGAGCACCAGGGCTCTCAACGCGCACGGCCTCCGCCCGCGATGCGCTCGACGATCGCGCTCGAGGAACGCCGCTTCGCGTCGCCGCAGATCGCGATCTCGATCCCCAGCTCGGCATCGACCGCGCGCTCGGGGACGGTCCGCTTCGTGTAGTCCGTGCCCTTGGCGTGCACGTCGGGCCGCAAGAGTCGCAGCGTCTTCTCGAGCGTCGGCTCGCTGAAGCTGGTCACGGCGTCGACGCAACGCAACGCCGACAGGATCTCGGCGCGTTCGGCCAGCGGATGGAGCGGCCGGCCGGCGCCCTTCAGCTTGCGCGCCGATGCATCGCTGTTCAGCGCCACGACCAGGATCTGCCCGTACGCGGCCGCGGCCTCGAGGTAGCGCACGTGGCCCGCGTGTAGCAGGTCGAAGCATCCGTTCGCGAGCACGATGCGCTCGACGATGCCCTTCTTGCGCAGGCGCGCGAGCACGCGCGCGAGCTCGGCGCGCGGCCAGAGGATCCGGCCCGGCTCGAGCGTCGGCCTCACCGGCTCTTCGTCCTCGCACGCGAGGGCCGGCCGAGCGCGCGCTCGAGTTGAGCACGTGTGCAGGCCGCGGCGCCGTGCTCGAGCACGACGACGCCCGCAGCCGCGTTCGCGAGCTGCATCGACTCGGGCGCGGAGCGTGAGGCGGCCAGCGCCAGCGCGAAGACCGCGGCCGAGGTGTCCCCCGCGCCGCTGACGTCGGTCACCTCGCCGCTGCCGGACGCGGCGACGAAGAGGCCTGCGGCAGGGATGCCCGCCCCGAACAGCGCCATGCCGAGGTTGCCGCGCGTGACGAGCAGCCAGCGGACGCCGCTTTGGCCGAGCAGCTCGTGCGCGGCCCGCGCGAGCGCCGCGGGGTCGTCGAGGCGCTCGACTTCCGCTCCGGTGAAGCGTGCGAGCTCGCCGACGTTCGGCGTCAGGGCCGTGATGCCGCGGAAGGGCGCGAGCGCGCGCCGGGGATCGAGCACGACCGTGCGACCGGCCGCGGTCCACTCGCGCGCCAGCGCACCGAGTTCCTCGCCGACGAGGCCGTATTCGTAGTCGCTGACGACCAGGGCGTCGAACTTCGCCGCGAAGGCGCGCATGCGGCGCACGATCTCGGCCCGGCGGACATCCGGAGCGGCCTCCGACGGCTCGCGATCGATGCGCAGCACCTGCTGCGCGCTGCGGCGCGGCTCCGCCGCCAGGACGCGCGTCTTGGTCGGCGTCGTCCAGCCGGGAACGCTCAGCACCCCCGCGTGTCCGATCCCTTCCTCGTCGAGGCGCGCGGCGAGCTCGCGCCCGCTCGCGTCGCGTCCGGCGAGGCCGAAGAGCTCCGTCTTCGCGCCCAGCACGCGCAGGTTGCGGGCGACGTTTGCCGCGCCGCCGAGGCCCAGCGTCTCGCGCTCGTGGCGCAGGACGAGCACCGGCGCCTCGCGCGAGAGCTTGCGCGGGCTGGCGTAGAGGTAGCGGTCGGCGACGAGATCGCCCGCGACGGCGACGCACAGGCGGCTGAAGTCGGGGACGCGAACGCGCGCGCTCATCCGCTCAGCATACCTCGGAGGCTGCAGCCGCGAGCGCGGCCTCGCGCATCTCGCGCACCGGTGCCGCGGCGGCCGTCGCCCACTCGCTTCCCGACTGCTCCGCGAGGTACCAGTCCGAGCGCACGCCCATGAAGGCGTTGTAGCGGATCGAGTAGTGCAGCTCGCCCGCGCGCGCGGCCGCGGCCGAGAGCTCGGCGTCGAGCGCGCGCACGCGCGGCTTGAAGCGGTCCCAGCCGGCGCGATCGAGCGCGAGCACCTGCTCGACCAGCGGGCGCCAGCGCGCCGAGGCCGGCGACGGTGCGAAGCGGTCCATGCGCTCGTTGACGAACCAGGGCATGCACGCGCCGAGCTTCTCGAGGAACAGGTTCTCCTCTGCGCCGAAGTCCATGCACGAGCGGTCGGTGAAGTCGGAAAGGCCCTGCTCGCTGCCGGGGAGGTACTCGCCCGCCTCGACCGCGAGGCGCCAGCCGTCCGTGCCGGGGAACGGAAAGAAGAACGACGTGCGGAAGCGGCCGATGCGCGTCTGCGCCAGCAGATCGACCGTTTCCCAGCGCTCCGCGTGCGTCTCGGTCGGCAGGCCGACCATCACGAAGCCCGAGCTGTGCAGCCGGTGCCGCTCCGCGCTCGCGACAGTCTCGAGGATGTCGCGCTGCGTCATGTGGCGCTTGAGCACGTCGCGCCGCACGCGCGGCGAACCCGACTCGATGCCGAGCTTCAGGATCCGGCAGCCGGCGCGCGCGAGCGCCTCGGCCACGCGGTCGTCGAGCTGCTTGACGTGGCTGTTGACCACGAACGGCAGCCCGATGCCGGCCTTCTCGTAGGCCTCGCAGAACGCCAGCGCATGCGGCACGTTCTGCGTGAACAGGTCGTCGTCGAGGATGAACGTGCCGATCTCTTTGTAGCGCCCGAGCACCCAGCGGATCTCCTCCAGCATCGACTCGGCGCCACGGAAGCGGAAGAAGCCGATGCCCTTCACGTTGCGGCCGAGCTCCTCCTTGTAGCGGTCGACGATCTTGTGGTTGAGGCAGTACGTGCAGCGGTACGGACAGCCGCGCGAGCTCATCAGCCCGAACCAGCCCTGCTTCTGGTCGGTGATGCGCTGCACGTCGAAGAGCTCGTAGTCGGGCATCGGCAGCGCGGCGAAGTCGGGGAACTCGCCCACCGGGTTGTGAACCCAGTCGGAGTTCGTGTGCGTACCGCGCGCAGCGGAACTCGGGCGCCCCCCATCCTTCCACGAGATGAAGTTGCGCACGTCGCTCGGCTTCTCACCGCGCTCGAGCCGCGCGACGAGCTCGACCAGCGCATCCTCGCACTCGCCGACGCCGACGTGATCCCAGGCGCCGTCGGCCATCACCTCCTCGGGCGTCATCGTCGGGTGGATGCCGCCCACGGCGAGCGGCGGGAGCTCGAAGCCCTCCTCGGCCGCACGCGCGCGCAGCCACTCGGCGAGCTCGAGCCCCGCGCGGTACTGCTGCGTCAGGCAGGAGAAGCCGATCAGACCCGGATTGAATTCGCGGATCTCGGCCAGCACGTCCTCGTTCGTCGGCGTCGGCGGCAGGTTCTCGTTCAGGTTGACGAGCTTGGTCTCGTGCCCCGCGCGCTTCAGCACCGCGGACAGCGAAGCCAGGCCGTGGTTGAACCCCATCTGCGTGTAGAGGTTCGGGTAGACGAAGAGGACGCGCATCGGACGCGCAGAGGATAGAGGATCGCGCTCAGCGCAGCACCAGTGTCTGCGAGATCCCCTCCAGCACCAGCGCACCGCCCTGTCGCTTGCACAAATCCGCGGGCGCCTCGCCCGCCGACCACCACAGTTCGGTCGCCAGATCGGGCAAGGCGATGCCCTCGGCGACCTTGCCCTTCGAGCTCACGCTGCGAAACCCAGCCCACGTGCCGCCGCCGCGCCAGCCAACTGTCCACGAGCCACCATCCTTGGGCAGCTCTGCGCAGTCGATGGACACCTGCCGCAAGCTGCGCGGGAGCTGGTGATAGATGCCGTCCTCGCCGCGACGGAACGCGAGCGCCTCGCGGTCCGAACTCGGGAAGAGGATCAATTCGCCGAGTTGCCGAACGAATGGGCGCTGGCAGCCTTCGCCGCGGAGTAGATCACGGCACGACACGAGCGGGTCGACCTCGGAACCGTTCTCCTCGCAGGCCAGCTCGATCTCGTGATCGCCCTCCGCCTGACAGACCAGGTGCCTCACGCCCCATTGAAGTGCGGGCTCATCGCCGAAGGTGAAGCCAGCGATGTCCGCCCAGGGCTGGACGACGAAGTCGTCTCGCGTGAGCACGATCGGATGCGCATTCCTTCCCAGCGCGATCTCCCCCAGGTCGACGCGCCGACGGCCCTGCCAGCTGAACTCGACATGAGCGGAGCGATGACCCTCGCCCGATATCACCAGGGCGATTCTCTCGGGCGCCTCCAACGAGGGCTTCCCGCTCCACTCGCCCCACAACATGCCCGGCAGGTGGAGCTCGAACCGGCCCTGCTCATCGGTTGGCCCCGCACCCTGAAACCAATCGAGGTTCCCAATTTCGCCCGGCGGTCGGGCGCGCACATCCGGCCGGACGATGCCCATCGAGGTCTGCGCGTCGACGACTCGACCAACGACCATGTAGGGAGGCGCAAGCACGATCTTGCGCCCTCCGCCGTCGTGAACGAACTCGAGTAGGCCGTAGTGTTCGTTCGAGTCGACCGCTCGGATGTAGTAGTGCCGCCCGAGCGGCAGGCCCTCGAGTCGGAGGTTCGTCGGGCGTCCCCAGACCGGGTCGGGGAACTCGGGTGGCAACGCGCGGCCGATGTGGACGCTGCCCCATGGAAACTCCAACTGCGTCTCGGCGGTGTCCGGGGCGTCGATCTCCTGGATCCAGAATCTCACGTAGTCGGGGCGCTCCCCCTCGTTCTGGACCTCGAGGTCGAGCGCTGCCGTGGCGAGGATCTCCCCCGCTGGCAGGCTCAAGTTCGCGCGCAATCCGGAGACCGGACGAAGCACGATCTCGACCGGACGCCCATCCGCGCAGCGGAAGGAAACATCCACATCCCCATAGAAGACGGGCTTGAGTACGCCGGGCGAGAACGCAACCAGAAGGTGATCCGAGTCCGGGAACTCGGCCAAGAGTCCGGACCTCTGGACGTCCGCGTGTAGCTGAGCTTGGATCGTGCAGTTCCACCAGGTCCGGTGCTGCATGCTCGCCAGCCGCTTGGCCCACGTGCGAATGTGCGCCGATTCAACCGTGAGTAGCGCATCGGGTTCGAGCACGACTTCGGACGTACCGAGCGCCACATCGCACGCGAGGTGGCCCGCGGCTCGAATGCGCAGCGGATACGCCTCGGTCTCGACCTCCAGCCCACTCTGCGGAAGGTCGACGCGCTGCCAGTCCTCGCCAGCGATCGAGACCTGGACTTCGAGCAGCGGCAGCCCGACGGACGAGCGTACTTTCACGATCTGTGGCGCAGTGTCCCCGGAGGGAACCGACAGGCGCTGCCGATGCTGTCGCGGCGGGATCTTGGCCAACTTGCGCTGAGCCGGCGCGGCCTCGAGTTGACCCACAACGGGTCTCTGGCCCTCGATCCCGCGAACGCCGAGTTCGGGGGGCGGCGTTGCTTGCGTCGCAGGCCTCGAGGTCCAGAAGAGAACTACGAGCACCGCCAGTGTGACGCCGAGGATTGCGAGCTTCGTGCGCATGGCTGCGGTCGGACATACCCGCCTGCATGGCGCATGTTACGCTCGCACGGTGAACCTGCGCATCGCCACCTGCAAGCCGCTGCCCGAGCCCGACGTCGACGAGGAGCTGCTGCTCTCGAGCCTCGCCGCGCGCGGCATCGAGGCGCGCATGTGCGCCTGGAACGACCCGGACGAGGACTGGGACGCGCGCGTTCCGACGCTGATCCGCTCGACCTGGGACTACATCCACGACTTGCCGCGCTTCCTCGCCTGGGCCGAGCGCACCGCGCGCGCCGCGAGCCTCTGGAATCCGCTCGCCGTGATGCAGGCGAACGTGCACAAGCGCTACCTCGTCGAGCTCGGCGCGCGCGGGGTGCCGACGGTCGAGACGGCGCTGGTCCTGCGCGCGCGGGCGTGCTCGCTCGCCGCGCTGGCGCGCGAGCGCGGCTGGCGCCGGCTGATGCTCAAGCCCGCCGTCGGCGCGAGCTCGTTCGGTGCGCGGCGCTTCGAGGAGCACGAGCACGCCGAGGCGCAAGCGCACCTCGACCTGCTGCTCGCGCGCGGCGACGCGCTGGTGCAGCCGTACTTGGAATCGGTCGAGGGCCACGGGGAGCGCGCGCTGGTCTGGATCGACGGGCAGTTCACGCACGCGGTGCGCAAGAACCCGCGCTTTGCGGGCGGCGAGGAGCGCGTCTCGGAGGCGCTCCAGATCGGGCCGGACGAGCGCGCGCTCGCGGAGGCTGCGCTCGCGAACGCCCCCTCGGGACTGCTCTACGCGCGCGTCGACGTGGCGCGCGGCGCCGATGACAGGCCGCGCGTGATGGAGCTGGAGCTGGTCGAGCCCTCGCTCTTCCTGCGCCAGCATCCGCCCGCCTGCGAGCGGCTCGTCGCGGCGCTCGCACGGCGTCTCGCCTGATCCCGGGCGGCGCGCTATCCTCTGGCGCATGCGCCCCCTCCTCACCGCCCTCCTGTTCCTTTCCGTCATCGGTTGCTCCAGCACGAGCATGCAATCCACCAGCGCCTCCGCGGACCACGCGTCGGCCTCCAGCGCCGCGAAGGCCAGCACGGCCGTCTTCCCCTACAAGGTCGAGCGCCACACGCTCCCGAACGGGCTGAAGGTGCTGATGGTGCCGATGCCCTCCGACGGACTGGTCTCGTACTGGTCGGTGGTGCGCACGGGTTCGCGCGACGAGGTCGAGGCGGGCGTGACCGGCTTCGCGCACTTCTTCGAGCACATGATGTTCCGCGGCACGGAGAAGAACCCCGGCCCGGTCTACGACCGCATCGTCAACGGCATGGGCGCGGACGCGAACGCGTTCACGAGCGACGACCTGACGGCCTACCACCTCTCGTTCTCGAAGAGCGACCTGCCCACGGTGATCGAGATCGAGGCCGACCGCTTCCAGAACCTCAAGTACGATCCGCAGCAGTTCAAGACCGAGTCGGGCGCCGTCTACGGCGAGTACCGCAAGGGCCGCTCGAGCCCCTTCGAGGTGCTGGAGGAGGCCACGCGCGCCGCGGCCTTCGACAAGCACACGTACAAGCACACGACGATCGGCTTCGAGGCGGACATCATGGCGATGCCGCAGCAGTACGACTACTCGAAGACCTTCTTCCAGCGCTTCTACCGACCCGAGAACGTCGTCCTGCTCATCGCGGGAGACTTCGACGCGAGCGCGACGCTGGCGGAGATCAAGAAGCAGTACGGCGGCTGGAAGGGCGGCTACCAGGCGCCCGCGGTGCCGGTCGAGCCGCCGCAGACGGCGCAGCGCCGCATCGACATCCCCTTCGACGGCCAGACGCTCCCGATCCTGGCGCTCAACTTCAAGGGTGCGGGCTTCGCCCCGAAGGATCGCACGGCGGTCGCTGCGAGCCTCGCGGCCGAGCTCGCCTTCGGCGAGACATCGCCGCTCTACAAGAAGCTCGTGCTCGACGAGCAGCGCGTCGAGATGCTCGGCGCGGGCTTCGACACCAGCCGCGACCCCGGCCTGTGGAGCGTCTACGCGACGGTCAAGGAAGGCAAGGACGTCGCGCCGGTCGAGAGCGAGCTCTGGAGCACGATCCAGGAGCTGCAGCAGAAGCCCGTCTCGGCCGCGCGCCTCGACGCGGTGCGCTCGAACATCCGCTACAGCTTCCTTTCCAACCTCTCGACGCCGGGCAACGTGTGCCGGTCGCTCGCGCGCTACGTCGCCTGGTCGGGTGACGTCAGCTGTGTCGACGAGCTCTTCACGACGCTGGGCCAGGTCACGCCCGACGACATCCGCGCCGCGGCCTCGAAGTGGCTCGTGCCGACGAACTGCACGGTCTCGATCCTGCACACCAAAGGCCAGGAGATCCCGGGCGGCGTGCACGCGGCCTGGTCGGATCCGTCCGAGCCGCGCCTTCTCGGAGCAGAAGAGCGCGTCAGCCAGGCGCCGGTCCTGCTGCCCGTGCCCGTCGAGCCGACCGTCTCGTTCAAGATCTGGATCCAGTGCGGCAGCCAGGACGATCCCGCGGGCAAGGAGGGTCTCGCGAACCTCGTCGGCGCGCTGGTCAGCGAAGGCGCGACGAAGGCCAACGCCTACGACCAGATCCTGCAGAAGCTCTACCCGATGGCGGCGAGCTACGACGTCTCGGTCGACCGCGAGATGACGGTCGTCTCGGGTCGCGTGCACAAGGACCACCTCGAGGGCTACTACAAGCTGCTCGTCGAGGCGATCTGCCAGCCGGCCTTCAAGACGGAGGACTTCGAGCGCGTGCGCGACTCGCTCGTCTCGGGCATCGAGAACCAGTTGCGCTTCGCCTCCGGCGAGGAGCTCGGCAAGGCCGCGCTCTACGACCGCGTCTTCGCCGGCACGCCCTACGCGCACATCGGCGCCGGCACCGTGCAGTCGCTCAAGGCGCTCAGCGCCGAGGACGTGCGCGCCTTCTGGGCATCGCACTGGACGCGCGACGCGCTCGTGATCGGCCTCTCGGGCTCGTACCCGCCCGACATGCCCGAGCGCATGGCGCGCGACCTGGGCGTGCTCGCGGCGGGCAAGCCCGCGCCGACGCCGCCCTCGATCGCCGCGCGCATCGAGGGCCGGCAGGTCGTGCTGGTCGACAATCCCAGCGCCATCGGCAGCTCGATCTCGGTCGGCACGCCGATCGACCTGCACCGCGGCTCGCGCGAGTTCTACGCGCTCTGGATCGCCAACTCGTGGCTGGGCGAGCACCGCAACAGCTCGAGCCACCTCTACAACGTGATCCGCGAGGAGCGCGGCATCAACTACGGCGACTACTCCTACATCGAGGCCTACCCCAACGGCGGCCGGCGCTCGAAGCCCCCGACCGGCGTCGGCCGGCGCTCGCAGATCTTCGAGCTCTGGGTGCGCACCGTGCCGACCGAGAAGACGCTCTTCTCGCTGCGCGCGGCGCTGCGCGAGACGGACAAGCTCGTCGCCAACGGCCTGACGAAGGAGCAGTTCGAGTTCACCAAGCGCTTCCTCAAGGGCTACGTGCTGCACTTCGCCGAATCGCCGACCGATCGACTGGGCTACGCGATCGACGACCGCTACTTCGGCTGCAAGGACCACCTGGCCACGTTCCGCAAGCTGATGGACGAGATCACGCTCGAGGAGTGCAACGCGGCGATCAAGAAGTACATGAAGCTCGACGACGCCGTGATCGCGATCGTCACCAAGGACGCCCAGGGCCTCGCCGCGGCGCTGGCCTCGGGTGAACCGAGCCCGATCCAGTACGGCGAGGGCATCACCAAGAGCCCCGAAGTGCTGGCCGAAGACGCCGAGATCGCGACCTACGCGCTCAAGATCGGCGCGAGCGCGATCACGACCGTGCCGGTCGGCGCGATGTTCGAGGGCGCGAAGCCCTAGCGCCCCGGCGCCGTCGAGCCGCCACCCGAGGCGGCACCCTTCGTCCACTGGTCGAGCCAGCCGAGCACGGTCTCGTGCCAGAGGACCGAGTTCTGCGGCTTCAGCACCCAGTGGTTCTCGTCGGGGAAGTAGAGGAACTTCGACGGGACGCCCTTGCGCTGCAGCGCCGTGAACGTGCTCATGCCCTGCGTCTCGACCACGCGGAAGTCCTTCGCGCCGTGGATCACGAGCATCGGCGTCTTCCAGTTCTTGACGAAGTCGATCGGGTTGTGCTTGGCGTAGCCTTCGGGGTTCTCCCAGGGCGTGCCGCCGTGCTCCCACTCGGGGAACCAGAGCTCCTCGGTGTCGTAGTAGGCCAGGCGCTCGTCGAGGTTGCCGTCGTGCGACACGAGGCACTTGAAGCGCTCGGTCTGGCCGGCGATCCAATTGACCATGTAGCCGCCGAAGGAGGCGCCCAGCGCCGCGCAGCGCGAGCCGTCCATCCAGGGGTACTTCGCCAGCGCCGCGTCGAGGCCCTTCATCAGGTCCTCGTAGGGCGCGCCGCCCCAGTCGTGGTTGACCGCGTCCGTGAAGGCCTGGCCGTAGCCGGTCGAGGCGTGGAAGTCGACGAAGACCGTCGCGTAGCCCGCACCGGCGTAGAACTGCGGGTTCCAGCGGTAGTGGAAGTGGTTCCCGAACGAACCCTGCGGACCGCCGTGGATCAGGAACGCGACCGGGTACTTCTTGCCTTCCTGGAAGTCGATCGGCTTGCCGGCGTAGGCGTAGACCTTGTCGCCCTTCGCGCCCGCGAACGTGAACTGCTCGAAGCTGCCGCGCCGCGCCTTGGCGAGGCGCGCGGTGTTCGTGTGCGTGAGCTGCGTGGTCGCGCCGCCCGCGGCCGCGACGCTGAACAGCTCGAGCGGCGCGTCGAGCGTGTCCAGGCCGAAGAGCAGGCGCCCGCCCGCGAGTTCGGCCGGAGCGGAGGTCGAGCCCTGCTCGACCAGCGTGCGCACGTTGCCGCTCTGCACGTCGACGGCGAAGAGCGAGTGCTGGCCGAGGTTGTCGGCGCCGCAGAAGATCGTCTTGCCGTCCTTCGCCCAGACGACCTCGCCCGGGCTGCGGTCCCAAGCCTCGGTCAGGACGCGCTTCTGACCGACCGGATCGCAGGGCATGAGCACGATGCGCTGGCGGTCGGACTCGTAGCCGGGCCGCGCCATCGCCAGCCAGGCGAGCGTCTTGCCGTCCGGTGAGAAGGCCGGGCTGCCGTCCTGCGCCTTGTTGTCGGCGGTCAGCACGGCGGGCGCCGCGGAGCCGTCCGCCAGCGCCTTGTAGAGGTTGAGATCGGTCGTCCACGCCG
>Ga0315912_10004454_pt1 | contig 13293 bp, 7 predicted proteins | sample VfabasoilMG_FD_204469 | JGI IMG/M metagenome (GOLD analysis project Ga0315912, IMG submission 204469) | Garden soil microbial communities collected in Santa Monica, California, United States - V. faba soil | ecosystem: Environmental > Terrestrial > Soil > Garden | place: USA: California... | reverse complement strand
CCCCAGCATCGGCTCGTCGGGATGACGCGGAGGCCGCTGCAGGACATCTTCTTCCGCGGGGTCGACGACGAGCGCCAGTGCAGGCAGGCCATCGGTGACGACATTGATCCACAACAGGTGGAGCGGCAGGAGCGGCAAGGGCAGTCCACCGAGTGCCGCCACGAGCATCACCGTCAGTTCGGCCGTGTTGCCCGACAGCAGGTAGACGAGCGTCTTGCGAATGTTGTCGAAGATCCCGCGACCCTCGCGGATCGCGGCGACAATACTCGCGAAGTTATCGTCGGCCAGGACCATGTCCGACGCTTCCCGGGTCACTTCCGCGCCGGTCCGTCCCATCGCGATCCCGATGTGCGCTTCGCGCAACGCTGGAGCATCGTTGACGCCGTCGCCCGTCATCGCCACCACCGCTCCGCGCGTCTTCCACTCCCGCACGATCCGGATCTTGTCCTCCGGTGTGGCTCGCGCATGGACGACGTCGTCCTCCACGGCGGCCCCTGACACGATTCCGAGTTCCCGGGCGATGGCTCGGGCCGTTAGGAGATGGTCGCCAGTGATCATCACCGTCGTGATGCCTGCGGCACGCGCGGCGGCCACCGCCTCAATGGCCTCCGTGCGTGGCGGATCGGCAATGCCAAGCAGGCCGGCCAGCGTGGCGCCTTGTTCGACACCTGCTGGGGCGACGGCGATTGCGAGAACTCGGAGACCACGCTCGGCCAACTGCGTATTGGCCTCCGCCGCCTCGCCGATGCCCTCAACGCACAGCGGGAGCACGCTCTCAACGGCGCCTTTGATATACACACGGCCGTCGACGCGCCCGATCGACATCCGCTTCGATACCGAATCGAATGGAACCTCTGCGACTCGAGCATTGGTGCGTTCAATCTCGTCGCGGTGGATCCCGCGCTCCGCGGCTGCCGTCAGAATCGCCAGTTCGGTGGGATCGCCAACGCCGGTGTGACCGTCGCGACGAATTTCGGCATCGCAGCAGGCCGCCGCGGCGTGCAGCAGATGCGTATGGTCACGGCCCCACAGCTCCCGCACTTGCATGATGCCGGTCGTGAGCGTGCCCGTCTTGTCGGTGCAGATCACAGTGGCGCAGCCGAGCGTTTCCACGGCCGGCAGCCGGCGGATGAGCACGTGGCGCGCCGCCATCCGCTGCACGCCGACGGCAAGCGCGATCGTGACCACCGCCGGCAGACCTTCCGGAACCGCGGCGACGGCCAGCGAGACCGCCGCCATGAACACTTGCAGGAGCGGCCACCCGCGCAGCAGTCCGGCCAGGGCGACGACCGCCACGATGCCGCCGCAGATGTAGAGGAGGGTCTGACTGACTCGCGCCAGCCGCCGCTGCAGCGGAGTGACGCTCTCCTCCGCAGTCGCGAGCAGGTGGGCGATCCTGCCGAGCTCGGTTCGCATCCCGGTCGCGACGACCTCCGCGAGTCCGGTCCCGGTCGCGACCGAGGTGCCCATGAACACGAAGTCATGGCGCTCGGCGAGTGGGGTGTCGGGGCCCGTCGGCGCGGTCGCCTTTTCGACCGGCGTGCTTTCGCCCGTCAACGGCGCTTCGTTGGTGGTCAGCGCGTGAACGGTGCGCAGTCGGGCATCTGCGGCGGCGACATCGCCAGCCTCGAGCGCGAGGACATCGCCTGGCACGATCCCGTTGGCCGGCATCATCACGCTGTGGCCGTCCCGCATGACCCGGGCGCGTGGCGCCGTCATCGAGCGCAGCGCCATCACGGCACGCTCCGCCCGGTTTTCCTGGAAGAACCCGATGACGGCATTGAGGATCACGATCGCGCCGATCGCGATGGCATCGAGCCATTCGCCAAGGGCCGCGGATAGCGCGCTTGCGACGAGGAGCAGCCAGATGACGGGGCTCGCAAACTGGCGGACCAGCAGCGTGAGGGCATTGGTCGCCTGCTCACGACGAATTTCGTTCGGACCAAATTCCGTCAGTCGGCGCTGCGCCTCGGCAGACGAAAGGCCGACCGTGACGGGCGGCGCAGGACCAACATGTTCGGCTTGCGGAGCGAGCGTCAGCCGTGTCATGCGGCACCTTCCGACGTCGCCACCGCTTCATGTGGCGGCGAGACCGCCATCGCCACACGCACCTGATGCCGGCGCCACATCGCGTACGCGGCTGGGAGAACCAGCAGCGTCAGCAGCATGCACGACCACAATCCGCCGACTACTGGCGCGGCGGTGCGTGCCGACACATCTGCGCCAACCCCGGACTCCCAGAGCAACGGCAGCAGACCGAGCACCGTCGTGGCGACGGTCATGATCAGTGGACGCACACGAGCCGCTGCGCCCTCCACCACAGCGGCGTCCACATCCTCTGGTTTCTGGATGCGTCCTTCCCGCATATAGCGTGCGAACGACTCGTCGAGGTACACGACCATGACAATGCCGGTTTCCGCCGCCACGCCGGCGACGGCGATCAGCCCGACCCAGACGGCCGTGGAGAGGTTGTAGTGCAAGAATGCCAGCAGCCAGACACTGCCTGCCAGCGCGAATGGCAGGCTGGACAACACCAGGAAGGTCTGAGGCCATCCGCGCATCGAGAGATAGAGCAGCGCAACGACGAGGACCAGCGTGAGCGGAATGACGTAGCGGAGGCGGGCCTCCATCTCGGCGAGGAACTCGTACTGGCCCGTCCACTGCAGGCGGTATCCCGCAGGGAGTGTGAGCTGGGACGCGACGACGACCTTCGCGTCATCGACCCAGCCGCCAAGGTCGCGCTGGGTCTGGTCGATGTCGGCGAACACGTAGCCGACGAGCACGCCGTTCTCGTCCTTGATCATCGGCGGCCCCGTCGTCACGCGCACGTCGGCGAGCTGACCGAGCGGCACGGCCGCACCAGGCTGGCGCCCCTGCTCCATCACATCAGGGGATGCAGCGAAGCCGCCCATCGGGGGCGCCGCGAGACTCGCGGACGTGCCGCCGGACGCAGCCGACTGTCCGCCGCCGCCGCCCATGGATCCCATGCCGCCGCTGGTGCCGCTGGCGCTGGATGTGACCATGGCGCCCGCCGGGGCATTCGACCCGGCTCCCGTATTGCCGCCGCCGAGATCCGTCACGCTGCCCGTCGCTTGGACCGGAACGAGAATGCGGCGGAGCGCCTCGGGGTCCGATCGTTGGTCGGCCGCATAGCGCAGGTTGATCGAGAACCGCGCGCGCCCGGCGATCGCCGTCGAGACCGGCATCCCACCCACCGCCGCTTCGACCACGTCTTGCACATCTCGCACCGTCAAGCCGTAGCGGGCGATCGCCTCGCGGTTGGCCACGATGTCGACGTACTCCCGCCCGGTTTGCCGCTCGGCGAAGGTGCTGCGGGTCCCCGGCACCTGGCGCAACATGCCCTCGAGATCGACGCTGATGCGCTCGATCTCTTTCAGGTCCTCGCCGAAGACCTTGATTCCCACTGGCGTGCGGACACCGGTCGTCAACATGTCAATGCGCGTCCGAATCGGCGGCGCGATCGCCATCTGGTAGCCGGGCATGCGGAGCGCGACATCCAGGTCGCGCGACAGTTCGGCGAGGGTCCGTGACTGCTGCTCGGGCCAGACCCGCCGCAGGCCGCGCTTCGCCCAGTCGGGGGCGGTCGTGCTGTACCAGCGGGGCGTATAGCGCGTCGGCCAGCCGGCCCGCGGCCGCAGCGCGATCACCGATTCGATCATGTCCAGCTGCGCCGGATCGGTCGCCGTCTCCGCCCGCCCTGCCTTCCCATGTACGGAGGCGATCTCGGGGAACCGCATGATGATGCGGTTCTGCGCCGTCAACGCCCGCCTGGCCTCTTCGATCGCGATGCCGGGGAACGTCGTCGGCATCACGAGGAGCGAGCCCTCATCGAGCGGCGGCATGAACTCGGAGCCGAGGCGCTGAAACGTGGGCACGGTGGCGGCCATGAGTACGACCGCCGCCGCCACCACCAGAATCCGAAACCGGACGACCACCACCGCGATCGGCCGGTAGACGGCGCTCAGCAGGCGGCTGACCGGATTGGTCGCCTCTGTCCGGAAGCGTCCCTTCAGCAGAAGCACCATGAGCGGCGGGGCGAGCGTGATCGAGAGCATCGCGGCGGCGAACATCGCGAACGTCTTCGTGTAGGCGAGCGGCATGAACAGGCGCCCGGCCTGGCCGGCCAACGTGAAGATGGGCAGGAAGCTGATGGTGATGAGCAGCAGCGAGAAGAAGATCGGTCGGCCGACTTCCTTGCACGCATCGACGATGGTTCGCTGGCGATCCGAGCCCGGTGGCGCTGCGGCGAGGCGCACGTGCGCGTTCTCGATCAGCACGATGACCGCATCGCCCAGCTCGCCGATGGCGATGGCAATGCCGCCCAGCGACATGATGTTTGACGACAGACCCAGGTAGCGGATGCCGATGAAGGACATCAACACGGAGAGCGGCAGCACGATCATCACGACAAGCGCTGACCGCGCGTGGAACAGGAAGATCAGACAGATGATCGTGACGATGACCGCCTGCTGGATCAGGGTGTCGGTCAAGGTCTCGACAGACCCGAGGATCAGCTCCGACCGGTCGTAGGTCGGGATAAGGCGGACGCCGTCCGGAAGACGGAGCGTGGCGATTTCGGCCTGGAGCGCCCGAATCACTTGCAGGGCATTCGATCCGATGCGCATGACCACGATGCCACCGACGGTTTCACCGGTGCCGTTCCAGTCGGCGGCGCCGCGTCGAATCTCCGGCCCGAAGCCTACGCTCGCCACGTCGCCGAGCCGGATGGGCGTGCCGCCGGGCCCGACCGTCACCACGCTCTGTTCGAGATCCTTCAGTTCCTTGACGTAGCCCCGCCCACGCAGCACGTACTCCCGACCCGCGAGTTCGAGCACTCGAGCGCCCACCTCCGCGTTCGCATCCCGGACCGATCGCGTGATGTCAGTCACCGTGAGCCCGAAGCCCACCAGCTTGTCTGGATCGATGACGATCTGGTACTGCCGCTCAAATCCCCCGAGGGAGGCGACTTCGGCCACGCCGGCGACGGCCTGTAGTGCGGGTCGGACGGTGAAATCCTGCAACGCCCGCAGTTCGGCGAGATCCATTCGCCCGCTGCTGTCTTTCAGCACGTACTGATAGACCCAGCCCACCCCGCTCGCGTCGGGCCCGAGGGTCGGCGAAACGCCGGGCGGCAGCAACTGCTGCACGCGCCCCAACTGCTCGAGCACGCGCGTCCGCGCCCAGTAGATGTCGGTGCCCTCGTCGAACAGGGCATAGGTGAAGCTCATACCGAACATCGAGTAGCCGCGGACGGTCCGCACGCCCGGTGTGCTCTGCAGCGCGCGCACGAGCGGGTACGTGATCTGGTCCTCGACCAGATCCGGGCTGCGCCCCATCCATTCGGAGAAGATGATGACCTGCGGGTCCGAGATGTCCGGCAGCGCATCGAGCGGCGTCTTGCGCGCGGAATCGGCCGCAAAGAGGGCGAGCACGATCACCGCGCCAAAGACGACCCACTTGTGGCGGACCGACAGCTCGATGATCTTTTCGACCATCGCCTTACTCTTGATGCCCGGCGTGCGGGTCTTTAGCCGGGACGGTTGGTTTGTCCTGCGGGGTCGCAGGCGCGCCGTGGCTGTGCCCGCCGGCCCCGCCGGTCGCGCGCAGCCGGCTTTCTGAATCCAGCAAGAACACGCCCGCAGCGACGACCTGCTCGCCAGCCTCGAGACCGCTCCGGACCTCCACGCGATCGGCCAGCTGGACGCCAAGCGTCACCACCCGCGGCTCGAATCGGTCGCCCACGGCCACGAAGACGTGCTGCTCCTGCCCGGTATCCACGACAGCATCTCGCGGCACGGTGATCACCGGCTGTCCGGCCGATTCAAACGCGGCGGTGCCGTAGAGGCCCGGCCTGAGTCGGCCGCCGGTGTTGCTCGCCGAGAAGCGGACCCGCAGCGTCCGCGTGCGGTCGCTCAGCGTGGGATAGAGGAAATCAACGCGTGCCGCGAACGGCTGACGGTCTGACGCCGGGAAGTCGAGCTGCGCGGTCGTGCCAACGCGAATCCCTGGAATGTTCGCTTCCGGGACCTCCGCGAGCACCCAGACGCGCGACAGGTCGGCAATCGTCAGGAGTGGAGTCGACGGATCGACCGATGTGCCCACGGTGATTCCCCGGTTCACGACTACGCCGCTCCGGGGAGCCACCACCGTGACCAGGCGCATCGGCTGCCCCGTCTGCTCGATGGCGTCGATCTCGGCCGGGGCCATCCCGAGCACGCCAAGGCGCGTCCGCCCGCTGGCAATTACCGCGCTCGCGATGCCGGACGCGGCGGTGTTCGTTCGCGCGGCCAAGTACTCCGTCTGCGACGAGAGCATCTCCTGGGAAAAGATCCGGGCGAGCGGCTGACCCGCCGTCACGATGGCGCCAGTGGTGTTGACGTCGAGTTGTTCGACCCATCCCGCGACGCGCGTGTGCACGTGCGAGATCGTCGATTCGTCAGGAACGATCGTCGCCACCGCCCGCACCGACTGCGTCAAGGATTCCCGTCGGACCGTTTCCACGCGAATATCGAGGGCCTGAACCGTGGCGGCACTGACGTCGACGGGAACGCGGTCATGGGTCGCCGCCGTGTCAATGGCCTTGGGGGCCGCCGGGTGAGCCAACGTGGTAGCGGCCTGGCTCCCGGGGGCAAACGGCCACCCCTCGCGCGCGTGCTGCACCCAGAGGACTCCGGTCAGTACCGCGGCTGTTGCGAGGGCGGACGCAATCGGAGCGCCGATCCGCCGAACCATGGGAAAGGCTGTCATTGGCTCATCGCCTCATAGGACCCGATCGCCCGCCCGAGCCGCGCCCACGCGAGGCCAAGCTCCGTATCCGCGGCGATGAGGTCGGCCTGCACGAGCCACAGCGCCTGCACGGCTTCGATGACGCTCACGAGCGGCAATTGGCCCGACGTGTATCCTGCGACGGCCGGTTCGATCGCCAGCCGCGCGCGCGGCAGCACATCGACGGTGAGCGCCGTCTGCCGGTCGCGCGCCGCCTGTAATCGGCTGACCGCGACCGCGGCGTCCCCTTCGATCATTCTGGTCATGGCCCGGAGATCGGCTTCGGACATGGCGCGCATCGCCTGCGCCTCGGCCACACCCGCGTGCAGCTTGTCGCGCCAGATCGGGAGACTGAGGCCCACCATCGCCATCCAGCCTCTTCCATCGGTCATGGTGTACGACGGACCGGTACGAATCGTCGCCATCGGCCGGAACATGTCCTGCATGACCTGCACGTCGGCCTCGGCGCGTACGATTTCGGCGCGGCCCGCGATTAGTTCGGGCCGGGACGTCAGCGCCGCTTTGATGACCAGCCACGACGGAGGCGGCTCCGCAACCGCAAGCGAGGCAAGCGGGGGGACAGGGCCGTCCGCCTCCATGGCGAGGCTTGTATTGAGCATGGCTTCGGCACCGCGCACTTCGCTGACGAGCGCGCGCGCCAGCGCGTTGAGTCGCGCCACTTCCACTTCGGCGCGCAGCACGTCGGATTGTGGAGCGGTGCCACTGGCGTACCGCGCGTTCGCCGCGCTGACGACGTCGCGCGCAAACGCCAACTGCTCGGCAACGAGCGCCTCGGACCGCCGTCGTTCCTGGACCATCAGGAACGCGTTCACGGCCTGCAGGCCGACCTCCAAGGTCGTCCGGCTCGCGTCGGCGCGCAGTCGATCGACATCCGCCAGGGCGGCGGCGCGGCGGTGCCCGCGAATCCCGGACAAGGGGATCTGCTGTTCGACCGTAAAGCTCACGTCCGCCCCGCCCAGCATGAACGGCAGATGATCAAGGGAAGGAGCGATCATCGGATCGGAGAGTGCCGAGACGATCGTGGGGCGCGCCTCGCCCGCGCGGGTCCGCGCACGCGCCGCCTCGATCTCGTCTCGCCGCGCGCTGGCCAACCGAAGTACATCGCCGAGCCGGAGGGGTGACGGCAGCACCTGCGCCGTCTGGGCCGCGACCGGACTCGGTGATATCGGCATCCATGCAGCCGTGATCAGAACGAGTCGAAGAACAGTGAGGCGTGTCATATCGGTCACACGGTGTTCGCGCTCAACTCGATTGGGCTACCGGGCCTCGCCAGCGAGGGCCTGATGCATCGCAGCGGCCGCAGTCGCTTCCTTAGCCGACTCCCTCGACAACGTGATCAGGCGAGTACAGTGCGCAGCTGCTTGGGCGATTCGCGTCCCCTGATAGGCCTGCGCGTCGGCGAGGTGATCCTTCGCGTCGGCGGTATACCGCTTCGCCAAATTCTGGAAGTACTCCTGCAGCGCGTGGTGGTCGGCCGCCGTACGTGCCTTCCCGGCTAGTGCCGTGAGCTCCTCTGTGGTCGGTGTCGAGGCTCCGGTCCCCTTTTGGAAAGACGCCGCGCCGCGGGGTAGCTCGGCAACCTTCCCTGCCGCCAACCCCTTGTGATAGGCCGCGAGCTCGCGCAGCGTGGCAGCGGACTCCATATTCAACCGCTCGAGACGTTTGCAGTGGTCCGCCGCGGAGTTGGCCGGCGTGCGCCGAATGGGACTGGCAATAAATGCCTGGCCCATGGCGCTGTGGCGCGTCGCCTCGGCGGCGTACTGCTCGGCCAGCGCGGAAAAGTGCGCTACAAGTCGCGCCTGATCGGCAGGTTCCGCGCGCGTGATGAGCTGCTGAACCTCCAGCGAGTTCAAGATGGCCGGTGATGTGGTCTGCGCGACCGCGCTTCCCGCGAACGTAACAAGGGTCAGCGCACTCAATGCGCTAAGGCATAGTCCTCTCATGACTTGACCACCTTTCTTCTCTTCCTCGACGAAATGTTGAGCGGACGAGCTTCACTCCGGCTGCCGAGTCGTGCCGGCGGAGGATCCGCCGGTCCGACTCGGCGTCAGAACACGCAGTTATCGAGCGCCGGTGGCCAACTGCTTGTGGTCGGCCGCGAGGGCGGTCGCCTCCTTGACCTCCTGCCGCGCGATCTGCACGAGACGGTCACAGTGAGAGGCCATGCTGGCTCCCGACTTCGTTCCGCGGTAGGACGCTGCCATGGCCGAATGCTCGGTGCCGTCGGCCGAGTACTGCTTGACGAGCGACTCGTAGTACTCGACCAGCTCACCGTGCTGCGACGGAGTGCTCGCCTTGGCGGCGAGCTCAAGGAGCTGCTTTTCAGATGGGAGCGCGGGGGCACCCGCGCCCTTTTCGAAGCGCGCGCTATCGCTCGGCGCGGTCGACGCCGCGCCGGCCGCGAGCTGGCCGTGATGGGTCGCCAGTTCCCGAGTGATACCGGCGGAGTCCTTGGCCAGCGCGGCCAGCCGGTTGTGATGCCCGGCCGGATCGCCGCCGGAGCGCCGATTCGGATTGCCGCCGGCGGACCGAGCCATCGCGGTATGACGCGCGGCGTCGGCGGTGTATTTGGCCGACAGCGCCTCGAAGTGGGCGCGGAGCCGCGCGTGATCCGCTGGCTGTGCGCTGGTGATCAGCTGCCGGACCTGGGTGGCCGTAAGCAGATTTGGCGATTGCTGGGCGGCGACGGCGGCGACCGCCCCGAAGGTGAGAACGGCAACGAACAAAGACGCGGTGAACGTTTTCATGACAGTCAACCTCTCGTGACAGACGTCTCAAGTGTGTGGACGACAGACCGGCGTTCGAAGCAGCAGAGCGTCGTGGCCCGGTGATGCCGCCGCCGGTGCGCGCATGTCGCCTCGTGGCTCGTGCGCGACGCGATGGAACGAGTCGCAGACAGACGCGTAGCGTCGTGGCTACGCCTGCGACGGGATCAGATTCTGAGGATGGAGGACCGTGCCCGGCCGAGGGGTGGGGGTGATTCGAGGAGAAGCCACGGCAGCGAGTGGGCCGAGCCAATTGACAACTCGCTCGTCACTGCTCCGTCCGTACTCTGCACGGCGGCCTCGATAACGGACCGAAGGGCCTGCTGCCCAATTTCGACCAGCCAAGGCCCGAGGCCCCCGTGGTCGCAGCGGCTGGGGACCGCCGTCAGACGCAACCCCGCAGCCCCATCGGCGTTGGCGTGGCACCCTCCGGCGCTGTGGCTCGCAGCCGCCGGCGCAGCGCAGAGAAGATCGCACGTGAGTGACGCAGCCTGTGCGCTGGCAAGCCCTAGCACGATCAGAAGTGCCACCATGCGTGTCATTGAACCGACCACTGCTTCAGCAACCTGAATGCCACGACGTGTGCCAGCGCTTGGTAATTAGATCGGGGCGAATTACGCAGCAATCTGTCACGGGGCCGGGGATTTTCCCGTGACGCGGGAACATTTCCCCACTGGGCGGGGGCCGTGATCATTGCTCGCCACTCAGCTACCTCCCAACACACTATATGGAAGGCGGTTCCGAGGCTGTGCCAAAGGGCACACGCGGGATCTCAACCGCAGCAGCACCCTTTGGCCCCCTGGTTCATGCCCGTATAACGCAGCCGCCTCATTCTCATTACACTCCCCGATGTCATCGGGCGAGTGGGATTGTGGCCGGATCGTGGATGCCAGCTCCAACCCAGAGGCGCTCGCCGCGCTGCTTGAAAATCACCGCGCCTTTCTACGTTACCTGGAGCGCCAGGTCGGCGAGCGCGCGCTTGCTGAGAACATCTTGCAGGACGCCTTCGCCAAGGTCGTCGCCCGCTGCCTTCGCAACGCTGCAATAGATCAGGTGCGCCGCCGCCGACCCGACGAACGAGCGTTGCAGGCGTTCGCGCGCGAGCTCGCGACGCAGGACGCGCCGCCACAGAGATGGAAACCGAGATCTGCGCCTGCGTCCGGCGTTTGGCGGCAACGCTGAAACCCGAGTACGCGGAGGTGCTGGAGGCAGAGGAGATCGGCGGCACTTCAGTGAAGATGTTCGCCGTGGAGAGGGGTCTGTCGCCGGGCAACGCTGGGGCGCGCGTATTCCGAGCGCGGGCGGCACTGAAGCGACTGGTCATCGAATCGTGTGATTACATGGACAGGACTATCCTCAACCAGGCCGGACGTCAATCGACGTGACCCGTTAGCCACGGCTGACAAACGGCTGACAAACGGTGGTGGAAACGGGTGGACCACAGTCCCATCAGATTGACGGGCTGAGCGGGTGGGTTCGAACCCGACACCACCCCGGTGCTGCCGCAAGTTACTGATTCCACATTGCCTGCATTGCCAGGATTGCCACAGATGCCACCGCGCACTGCCCTGGATTGCCCGGACTCCGTGCCTGCGACGCCGGTCAGCGGGCCAGCGCGATCCGAAGCCGGCGCGCCATGATCGCCTGTCGCCGTAGCCTGGCAACCTGAAACGACGGCACAAGTTCCTCGTACACGGATTTCGGGTCGAGATTCTCTTCGGGCTCGTCAATGATCAGAAGCCGATCGTCGGCATCGTCCAAAGCCAGTTAGAGCGGACGAGAATGCACGCGCTGAACCGAACAATTGCTCTGCTCGCGGTGATTTTCGGCTTCCAGCTTTGCCGTCGTCGTGCACCTGCAGCACATTTCAGCTCCCAACTCCGCCGTAGAGCGTGCCGTTGCATCGCGTGCGCGCCGCCTCGAGTCACCGGGCCGAAGAACAACATCTGATTGGCGGCGGACTTCGGACGTGCGGGAAGATCATCGACTGAGGCGTGGGCGGCATTGCTGTGTTTGCATCGGTCGGTCGAGCGAGCAAGACTCATTGCTCTCGGCGGTGTCCAGCACCTATCGATGCTTTCTATGACACAACCTCGAAACGCAGGCCGAGCGGCTCGCATAGCTCTGGTAATTCCCTGCTTCAACGAGGCGACCAGACTGGATCGCGGTGCGTTTAGGGGTTTCCTCGCACAAAGCGACTCTCGCATCGAGCTATTCCTCGTGAACGATGGCAGCGCGGATGGCACGCTCCAGCTTCTTCATCAGATCGAGGCAGAGTTCCCGGCACGGGTCCACGTGGTCGATCAACAGCCGAACCAGGGGAAGGCGGAAGCGGTTCGCGCGGGGATGTTGCAGGCGTTAGGCAGTGGCGTCGAGTACGCGGGGTACTTCGACGCGGATCTCGCCACGCCTCTTGAGGCGATCAGCGAATTCGTCGACGTGCTGGAGCACAACCCGGATGTCGACATGGTACTCGGCGCACGCGTCGCCTTGCTCGGACGCCGTATCGAGCGCAAGCCCCACCGACACTATCTCGGACGCGTGTTTGCGACCGCCGCCAGTATGGTTCTCGCCGTGCCGGTGTACGACACCCAGTGCGGCGCCAAGTTGCTGCGCGTGACCCCTGATTGTTCGGCCCTGTTCGCGACGCCTTTCGGATCGCGCTGGATTTTTGACGTCGAGTTGATTGCGCGCTACCTCATCGCGACGGGCAATCCAGACGGCATCTACGAGCACCCGTTGAGACAATGGAAAGACGTGGGGGAGTCTCACGTCAGACCACGCGATTTTGTCCGGGCAATCGGCGAGCTCGCCAATATCCACCGCAGCTATTTTGCCGGCTCCAATCTGGTACTGGACGTGTGGACCGCGCCGATGCTGCGATACATCAGCGTCGGAGGCCTCGGCACCATATTCCATTACCTGTTGCTCGCCGCGCTCGTTGAACTTGCGGCGGTCAGACCACCAGCCGCATCCGTGGCTGGCGCGATACTCGGCGCGACGGTGAACTACGCACTGAATTATCACTTTACGTTCACCAGCGTACGCTCACATCGACACACGGCGCCCCGATTCATCATCGTGGCGCTGCTCGCGGCGATTCTTCAGGGAGCGGGCATGTGGGTGCTGGCGCCTCGGATCCATTACCTTGTGGCGCAAGCCATCTGTACCCTCGTCGTACTAGCAATCGGATTCGTCCTCAACCGCTGGTGGACGTTCAGATCTGGGAGGAATCCGGAGGGTCCACGGCAGTCTCGCGATGCCCTCGACCGCGTCAGGCGGGGGCGATTTGCGCGCACCAATAGACGCAAAGGCGACACGGTGCCAGGCGTAGCTGCGCAACTCTAGTAACCGTTGGGGATCGATAACCGAGCGCTGAAGCATTGCGTGCTGGTGCGCGCAACACTCGCGCCGAGCCGCAGGCTGTCTGGCTGCGGCCCTGCCTTCAGATAACAGGCCGAATTGTTCAGAGTCGACAGCAGTCGCAAGACACCCAAAGAACATCGCGTGAAGTGGACCCGCGCTGGCTCCAGCTGTCGTCTTGAATAGGACTCATAACCCAAAGGTCGCGGGTACGAATCCCGCCCCCGCGACCACACTTCAAAGTGTAGGGTCCTAAGACCCTGGTGACACCGCCGCACTCTTCTTGGCCATGAGTCGTTCGTACGGGGTTTGGCCGTCGAGCCCCCCGTGCGGACGATGATAGTTGTAGTAGTCCTCC
>Ga0315912_10004453_pt1 | contig 13294 bp, 10 predicted proteins | sample VfabasoilMG_FD_204469 | JGI IMG/M metagenome (GOLD analysis project Ga0315912, IMG submission 204469) | Garden soil microbial communities collected in Santa Monica, California, United States - V. faba soil | ecosystem: Environmental > Terrestrial > Soil > Garden | place: USA: California... | reverse complement strand
CTCCGGCTGAGACTACTCGGCCGCGCCCGCGGCTCGTTCGCCGCTCGGCTCGACCACGTCGAAGTCGAGCTCGCCGGCTTCCACCTCGAGCAGCGCGACGCTACCGCGCGGTAGCTCGCCCTTGAGCAACCGCTCGGCGAGGGGCGCCTCGACCAGGCGAGCGATGGTGCGCTTCATCGGGCGAGCGCCGAGCGACGGATCGTAACCGCCGCGATCGAGCAGGTGCTCGATCACGTCGGGCCCGTACTCGAGCCGCACGCGCCGCTGATCGAGCAGCGCCTCGGCCATGCCGGCCAGCAGACGCCGCGCGATTTCGCGCACCTCTTCGCGCCCGAGCGGAGAGAAGGCGAGCACCTCGTCGATGCGATTGTAAAGTTCGGGAGCCAGCGCGGCGCGCGCCGCCGCGACGATGCGAGCCTCGAGGCCGCTCTCGACGTCGTCGCCGCCGCCGAAACCGACGCGCCGTCGGCCGTTCGACTGCGTCTCCTCGGAGCCGAGATTCGAGGTCATGAGGATGACGGTGTTCGTGAAATCGACCGTGCGACCACGACCATCGGTGAGCCGACCTTCGTCGAACACGCCGAGGAAGGCGGTGAGCACGTCGGGATGCGCCTTCTCGATCTCGTCGAGCAAGATCACCTGGTAGGGCCGGCGCCGGACGGCCTCGGTGAGCTGCCCGCCCGCTTCGTGGCCGACGTAGCCGGGCGGCGCGCCGATCAGGCGAGCCACGGCGTGGGCCTCGCTGAACTCCGAGAGGTCGAGGCGCGTCATGGCGCTGTCGCAGTGGAACAGCGCCTCGGCGATGGCCTTGGCTGTTTCCGTCTTGCCGACGCCGGTCGGCCCGAGCAGGAGGAACGTCCCGATCGGCCGCCGCGAGCCGAGCCCGGCGGCGTTGCGCCGCAGGATACGCGCGATCTTGCGGATGCCCGCCCCGTGACCGACGACGCGCTCCGCGAGCAGCTCCTCGAGCTTGAGCATGCGGTCGCCATCCGACTCGAGCAGGCGCTCGATGGGCATGTCCGCGAGCTCCGCGACCACCTCGGCCACCGTCTCGGGCCCGACCGACAGACGCTGGCGCCTTCGCGTCCGGGCCCCGGCCAGGTCGAGGATGGACACGGCCTTGTCGGGGAGCGCGCGGCCCGGGAGGTAGCGCACCGACCAGGCGACGGCCATGGCGAGCGCCTCCGCCTGATAGCTCACGGTGTGGTGCGTTTCGAGCGTGGGCTTGAGCGCGTCGAGCACGAGGTAGGCGTCCTCGCGCGTCGGCTCGTCGACCTCGACGAGGGAGAAGCGCCGGGCCAAGGCGGCGTCGTTGCCGATCGCCTTCTGGTACTCTTCGACCGTCGTCGCACCGATGCAGGGGATCTCGCCGCGCGCGAGGGCGATCTTGAGCTCGGACGCGATCTCCTCGGCGGCGTCGCCGGTGAACAGCTGGTGGATCTCGTCGAAGAAGATCACGATGCGCCCGCGCGCGGCGATCGTCTCCTTGCGGATTTGCCCGAGCCGCGCGGCCAGAGCGCCGCGCACCCCCGTGCCGGCCAAGAGCTCGCCGATCGGGATCTGGACGATGATGCGCTCGTCGAGCGCCGCCCCGTCACGCGACTCGGCGATGCGCAGGGCGAGGCCGCGGACGACGCTCGTCTTGCCCACGCCGGCCACGCCGACCAGGCAGGGGTTGTTGCCCTCGCGCTTGGCCAGCACGTCGAGCACCTGCTCGATGACGGCATCGCGACCGACGACGGGATCGAGCTCGCCGCGCAGGGCCGCGCGCGTCAGGTTCTTTCCGAGCGCGACCAGCATCGGGAAACGCTGGGGGTCGAGCTCGAAGCGCTCGCTGTCGCTCGCGGGCGGTGTCGCGGCGGCGTGCGCGGGCAGGGGGCTCGGAGCCGGAGCGATTTCCTTCACCGGGGGCGCTGACGCCGTCTCGGGCTCGACCGGGGGCGCCTTCTTCACGGCGAGGGAGAACAGCGAGACGGCCGTCGCGGGACGGCGGGCGGGCTCCGGCTTGCGCGGGGAGGGCAGCGGCGCTGCGGCCGGCGTGACGCCGGCGCGGTCGGGCAACCGCCGGCCGGCGACGAGTCCCTGGCCGAGCTGGAGCGCCGCGGTGCGCAGACGCGCCACGTCGGCACCCGCGTCTTCGACCACGCGCCGTGCCGCCGAGCGCGGCTCGCCGAGCAGGGCCACGAGCAGGTGCTCCGCCGAAGCGCGCGTCCGGCCCATGCGGGCGCCGATCGCGTGCGCCTTGCCGAGCAGGCTCCGCACGGAATCGGGGAAATCGTCGGGGACGCTGCGGCCGAGCCGCAGGATCTCGTCCAGCGTGAGCTTGCGCTCCTGGAGCAGGAGCCCGGCCGGGCTCGGGCGAGCCGCGATGGCCGCGAGCAAGTGGGCGCTCGTCAGGCGGTCCTTTTGCCGGCCCGCCAGGTCCTCGGCGAGCTGCTTCAGGGCGTTCAGTTCTGGCTCGATCCGCGCGGACGTCATCCCACACGCGGTTCTGCCCGGCGGCTCCGGAACGGCCAAGTTATCGCCGGGCCCCCGCCCCGGCTCGGCCCTGTCGTCACGGCAGCGGAACCGGGGTGCCCTCCGGCAGCCGCAGCAGCATCACGCCGCCCGGCCCCCCGACCGCGACGAACGGCTCGCCGTCGCCGAGGGCGACGTAACGATTCTCGACGGCTCGGGTCTCCCAGTCGTTGCCCACTTCCGGGGGCCCCGGCGGAAGCTCTCGCTCCAGCACTCGCTCGCCATCGTTCGTGAAGACGAGCAGCCGGAAGCGGCGCGGGGCATCGCCCGGCTCGTCCACCACCACGAGCGCGAGGTACTCGCTGCTCGAGGCCGCGTCGAACGGCGCCGCCCCGGCGGCGACGCGTTTCTGGACCAGCAGCCGCTCGCCGACGAGCCACAGCTCGACGCTGCCATCCGGCGCGATCGCCCAGGCCTGGTCGACCCGACGCCCGGGGAGCAGCCGCCAGGCGTCGAAGGACGTGGCGAGCGGACGCGGGCGGCTCTCGGGGAGGCAGCGCCGAACGCCGCCCGGCGCCCGGTAGAAGAGCGCCCCGTCGCGCAGGACGGTGATCGGTCCGCCATCATAACCCTCGAGAGTTATAGCGCTGTCGAACGAGCGGCTCGGATCGAGCTCGAGCCGCTGGCGCAAGAGGAGCCGGCCCCGAGTCTGGACCGCCCACACGAAGCTCGAGTCGCGGCGCTCGGGCAGGAGCAGCGTTCCCGGCAGCGCCGGGATCGGCGGCAAGCGCACCGACTGCTTGGCGCCCGGGTCGAGACGCAGCGCGTCCCCCCGACCCGAAGCGAGCAGCGAGCCCCCCGCGATGGCCAGGATGCCGCTCGGTGACGCGAGCGGCTGGTCGACGAGCGGGGTCGCCTCCGGCAGCGCGTAGGTGCGCACCGCGGCGGCACCGAGCACACCGAACAGGTGCTGCCCGAAGGCGAGCCGCTGGAGCTGCCAGCCGGGAGCCGAAAGCGACGCCCGCGCGCGGACCCCGGCGAGCACGCTGTCGATCGCGCGGACGGCGACGGCCGTCGAGGGCTCGGGGCTCGGCGGGGAGGGCGGCGCGGGCGCGGGCGCGCGGCGGCAGGCGACACTCAGGCAGGCCACCAGGCCGAGGGCCCGCCAACGCATCGCCCCGCATTCTCGCCCAGCCGTTCGGCAAAACCAAGTAGCTTCCCTTCCGTGCCCGTCGACGCCTCTCCCCGAGCGGCCACCCTACCCGCGCTACCCGCGAGCTCAGTGGCGTGCCTCGCAGCCTTGGCGGTACTGCTCTTCGGCTGCGATCGCCTGCGTGACGTGAAGCGCTGTCGCGTGCTCGCGCGCGAGGTGAACGCGTCGTTCGACACGATCGAGAAGGAGGCCGCACGCAGTCCGAAGGACGTCTCGTACGCAGCCATCGCCCGGCAGTACGAGACGCTCGGAAAGAACCTCGAGCATTTCGACGGCGGAACCCCCGAGCTCGGTCGAGCCGTGGGCGAGCTCGGAACCCTTTCGCGCAACGCCGCGCGCCAGGCTACGGCCCTCCACGAAGCGAGAAAAGCCAATAATCAGGCCACCGCCGGCGTCCACACCCACGAGCTCGAACGCCTGGCCCGCCACGAAAAGTCAATCGCCGCCCGCATCGACGACGAATGCCGTCCGAGGTGAGTGTGGAGTTTTGTTCGTGAGTGGGGCGATGGTGGGGTTTTAGCGTCAATGAACGGCTGGGAAACATTGGCGCCGGCCTCGCCGGCCTGTCGTACGCGTCGTCGCGGCAATCGCGGATCGATCTGTTCTCCCAAGACTTCTAGGTCGTCGCGGCGGGCCTTCGGCCCGCTTCGGGCTTCGCCCATACTCGATGGGGCGCTTGGGCGAGCGGCGTCGGGCAGGTTTGTGGCGGAGCTCGTGGAGCGAACGCCCTACTTCCCGCGCCTCGGCGCTCCGCGCTCTTCCTTCAGGTTCACGGGGCGGCGTTCGCGCTTGCCGACGTTCACGCGGCCCCATTGGTAGGTCATGCGGCGGCGGAAAGCGCCGGGGTCGTCGCCGCCGAGCAGCCAGATATCACGCGGATCGTTCTCGGCGTGGAGCATCGGCTGCCAGGTACCGCCGTCCGCCCAGCTGAGCGCGTTGGGCTTGCCGAGGACGACGCGCGCGACCAGCACGCCGCACAGGGCGCGGCGCCCAGTCCCCGCGCAAACGCTCAGAATCACGAGCTCGTCGTTGCCCGCTGGCCACCACGACCACTCGCGATCGGGCTCGATCGCCCCGTGCCGGAGCAGCGCCACGCGAGCCTCGTCCGGCAGTGCCTTCAAGAGCTCCGGAACGAGCACGGGGTCGAGTCGCTCGCGAGCCTCGAGCTTGCGCGGGTGACGGATGGTGAGCTCCACCTCGGGCGCGGTGCCCGGGCCCGCGCAGCAGCGAAACCCGATCGAGGCCGCCGCGCCATCGGCAGGCCGCCCCACGGCGTTCGCGCAGCGTCCGGATAGCTCGCCGAAGGTGCCGTTACCGCCGCGCACCGCGATGAGCTCGCCGGTCGTGCCGCGACGAAACGGGCTCGCCGTCCACTCGAAGGCAATCCCGTGCAGGTCCCGCACGCCGAAGTCGCTGCGACACCCGACGCGCAAGCCACTCGGGCGGAGCAGCGGCGCCGTGCCCGTGCCACAGGCATCGGCTCGGTAGCGGTCGGCATATTCGTAGATGCGCTGGTCGGGCCCCTTGCAGGCGCGCTCCCATTCCAGCTCGCCGCAGAGCCGCTTGCTGCGCTCGGCACAGAGCTTCCTGGCGTCCTCGTGCGTGACGTTGGTGAGCGGGATCGCCCCTTCCTCGTTCGGGTAGGGGAACACGTCGATGTAGAAGCCGCCCACGATGACCTGCTCACCGGGCACCTCTTCGTCGGCGAGCCGCGGATAGACGTCCGGCGGCGTGCCCACGACGAGCGCACCGGAAGGGATGAACACCATGCCCTGGCGCGGAACAGGCGGCGCTGTCGGGGGCGCGATGCTGCTCTTCCTCGCGGAGGAGCCGCTCGGTTGCACGGCCGGAGTCGGGTCCGATTTCTTCGCGCAGCCGAGGGCCGTCAGGCAGAGCAGCGCGGCGAGCGCGCGGGAGAGTCGCATCGAGAGCGAGCCCGGCAGCGTCAGGACTCCGGGCGCTCGTCGCGCTCCCGCAGGCCGAGCTCCTTCATCTTGAGCTGCAGCCCCTTGCGCGAGATCTTGAGCAGGCGCGCTGCGTGGGTGACGTTTCCCCCGGTTTGCTCGAGGGCTTTCACGATCAGCTCGCGCTCGAGCCGGCTCATGGCCGCCTTGACCTGCTCCTTGAGGCCGTCGCTGTGGCTCGGGCTCGCGGGGAGGGGCGACTTGGGAACGGGCGCCGTGGCGGGCGGGTCGGGCGTGCGGGGGTTGAGCTCGCTCGGCAGGTCGATCGGGCGAAGCGCGTCGCCGTCGCAGAACAGGACGGCACGCTCGATCACGTTCTCGAGCTCGCGAATGTTGCCGGGCCAGGGATGTTCGCTGAGGATCTGGAGCGCCTCGGGCTCGATGCGCGTGACGTTCTTGCTCAGCCGTGCGTCGAATTTTCGCACGAAGTGCTCGACCAGCAGCGGCACGTCCTCACGCCGCTCGCGCAGGGGCGGGAGCCGGATCGGGACGACGTTCAGTCGGTAGTAGAGATCCTCGCGGAACGCGCCGGCGGCGATCTCCTTCTTGATGTCGGTGTTGGTAGCCGCCACGAGGCGCACGTCGACGCGGATGGTCTTCACCCCGCCGACGCGCTCGAATTCGCTTTCCTGCAGCGCCCGCAAGAGTTTGACCTGCATCTCGACCGGGATGGAGCCGATCTCGTCGAGGAACAACGTGCCGCCGGTCGCGAGCTCGAAGCGCCCGGGCTTGGACCCGACGGCTCCGGTGAAGGCGCCGCGCTCGTAGCCAAAAAGCTCGCTTTCCATCAGGTCGCGCGGGATGGCGGCGCAATTCACCTTGATGAAGGGCTTGTCGCGCCGCGACGAGTTCTCGTGCAGGGCGCGCGCCACGAGCTCCTTCCCGGTGCCGCTCTCTCCCGTGACGAGCACCGTGGTCGGCGTGTCGGCGACGCGATCGAGCACGGCGTAGAGCTCGAGCAGGCTCGGGCTCTGCCCGATGATGCCGTAGCGTCCGGCCTGGAGCCCGCCGGTCAGCGAGGGGCGCGATGCCTCCGTCGCCGAGAGGTCCTGCGTCCGGAGCGCCTTGCGCACGATGGTGCGCACGTCCTCCTGATCGAAAGGCTTCGTGATGTAGTCGAAAGCGCCCATCTTGAGCGCCTCGACGGCCGTATCGACGGTGCCGTGCGCGGTGATCATCACGACGGGCATCGGGTCTTCGAGCGCGCTGATGCGGCGCAAGAGCTCCATGCCGTCGACCTTGGGCATGCGAAGGTCGGTGATGACGAGGTCGATGTGGTGCTCGGTCAGGAGCGAGAGCGCCTGCTCGCCGTCTTCGCTCGTGTGCACGTCGTAGCCGTCGCGCTCGAGCTGAGCGCGCAGCACGCGCCGGAGGTTCGGCTCATCGTCGACGACCAGGATTTGCTTGCGCTCGGGGAGCATGGCTACTCGCAGCGCGTGCCACCCAGGGCGGGCGGAACCAGCGAGGAGCAGTAGTGTAGCGAAACGTGGCCGCTGCGCGGCTCGCCGCCGACGATCACGTCCCGGCCGCCGATCGAGCCCGCCGCAACCGACCCGCCGAGGGCGTCGCCGCTTTCGCCGCTCGCGACGAAGCGCACGTCGCTGAGAGCGCCGTCGCCCGGCGCATCGACGTCGTAGACCAGGATGGCGCCCACGCCGTGGGTGCCGAACACCGCCATCTGGGGGGCGCCGACCAGCACCTCACCGTCCAGGTCACCGTCGACGTCGGCCACGGCGAGCGCCGCACCGAAGTCGGAGGAGCTGCACTCACCCGTGTCCTTGCTGGAGCCACAGCCGAAAGAGTTTCTGAGCGTGCCGGGTGGGAGCGCTGCCAGCGTGCAGGAGATGCCGGTGGCCTCGGGCAGCTCGGCGAGCGGAGAGGTGTCGAGCACGAACACGGCATCGTAGTCGGCCACGAGCAGCTCCGGGGGACCGCTCCCCGCGGCGCTCACGAAGCCGGTCGCGAGCGTGCGACCAAACCCGGGCGTGCCGCCCAGACAGCCGAGGTAAGTGGCGGCCGTACCGTCCGAGCGAAACAGGTGGAGCTCGCCCGAGTTCGGCGCGGAGACGGCCATGAGCCAGCCCGCGGAGCCGACCGCCACGGCGGCGACCCTCGTGCCATAGCCGTCCGCCGTTTTCTGCGGAGGTCGAAGCTCGATCGGCTCGTCGCTGCCCGGTGCGTAGAACCAGGCGCGCCCCGTCGTGAGAGCCGCGGGCGCGCCGACCACGAGCAGCGGCTCGTCGGCGCCATCACCGGCCACGGCGATGGTTTCGTTCTGATCGTGCGTGAGCGCGAAATCGACATCGTCTTCGTAGGCAGCGATGACGGGCCGCGAGTACGCGGTCTTGTCCTGGCATTCGAACAGCACGCCGAGCTCCCCGAAGTTCGGCTTACCGAGCCCGAGCGCGACACACGAATCGACGGGGCGATGGTCCTGGTCGGCGCTCGTGACGGTGTGCGGCAGGTAGACCATCGCCGAGCCGAGGAAGCATTTCCCCTGAGAGTTGTCGCAGAAGTGCGAATCGAGGGTCGTGAGATTCGGGCTGTCACCCTTGCCGAGGTCGAAGAGGGCCGCAGGCGACGTCCCGGGCTCGCCTCCCACGAGCAGGAGCGAGCGCCCGTCGAGGCTTCCCGTGGCGAGCATCACGCCGAAACCCGTGTTCATGTTGTCCGGCCGCTCGAGCCGAATCACCGGCGTGTTCTCGGTCACGTCGCCGAAGCGACTCCACGAGCACCCGCACGCGAGCGCGGCGAACAGGCCGGCGAGGTACGGCTGAGGGCGCGACGAGGCGAACCGCACGACTAGAACCTCGCTCCCAGGCCGATGCCCGCGCCCTCGGGCGCGCCACCGACGTGCAGGCGCACGGGGCTCTTTACCGCGTGCCGCTCGGGAACGGCGCGGGGAGCGAGCGGCGCGCGTGCCGTCGGCCGGGCCTTGAGCGGGTCGGCGAACTCGGCTGGCTTGTCGATCTGCGTCGACGACGGCGGCAGCGGGTCCTTGATGAAGTTGTACGTGGCGAGGCCGAGGAGCACCGCACCGCCCGCGAACGCCACGTCGGCACCCACCGCGAGCCAGGTGCCCGCGGTCTTGCGCGAATCGGTCTCTTCCAGCGTGCCGGCCTCGCGATCGGCCTGCATCTCGTCGTGGAGGTGATTGGAAATGGTGCCCGCCGCCACGCCGCCGCCGATCAGCACCACGCCGCACACCGCCTCCATCCAGGCGCCGCCGCGCGGATACTTCTGGATCATCGTCGCGTGCACCGGCAGGACCTGGCCGGGCGGTACCTCGATCGTGCCTTCGAGATCCTTGCGGCCGATGCTGCTCACGGCGAGCAGATGCGGCCCCGCCGCCGCCTGGAACTCCAGCGGGGCCGAGCCCATGCGCCAGTCACCCTGGGGCTTCCCATCGAGAGCGACGCTCACGTCCGTGTTCGAATGGAAGCGGACGATGCCGTAATCGACGCGCGACAGCGTGACCGTGATCTCGCGCTGCTCGCCGTGATTCACCTGGACGTTCGTCGTGAACGGTTTGAAGCCGGGCACCTCGATCAAGACCTCGTGCGCTCCCGCGGGAACGAGCTCACCGTGCGGAGTGACACCCCACTCGGGTCGCTTTTTCGCCTGGTCGTCGAGGTAGAGGTGGGCGCCCTCGACGTTCGCCGCGACGCGCAGGAAGGCCATGAACTCGCCCTGCGACAGGTTCGCCTTGAACTGGTGCACGTGGCCCGGCTGCACGTCGATGTCGGTCTGGCTCAGGTTGAAGTCGCGGAATTTTTCGACCACGACGTGGTAGCGACCCACCGCCAGCGTGAGGTTCGCCGGCGCCGACGTGGCGGCCACCTCCGCCCAACCCGGATTGGCGGCGTCGGGCACGAACGACGCCGCCGAGGTATCGGTGCGCTGATACAGCTTGAGCGGCGCGCCAGGCGGCTCCGTCTCGACCACGACCAGGGATTTCATCGCCTGCTCGTCGTCGGGCGCGATCTGCGGCGGCGGACCCGCATCAGCCGGACCCGCATCGGTCTCTTCGCCCGCGTCCGGGGCGGCACCGTCGAGGTCGCCTCCGTCCGCCGCGCGCGCCGCGGCCAGTAGCGCCTCGAGCACCTGGATGCGGTCCAGCACGCGGCTGGCATCGGGAGCGTTCGGGTCGACGCGCAGGTAGTCGCGGAACTTGGAGAGCGCGCGATCGTAGGTGGCGAGCTTCTGGTAGCAGACGCCCGCGTTGAACAGGAATGCGGAGTACGGGTACGTCGCGTAGCCGTCCTCGAAGATCTGAGCGGCCGCTTGGTAGCTCTTCGCGACGTAGAGCCCCTGTCCCTGCTCCATCCGTTGCCGGATCGATTCCATGCGCTGGGCGTTGGTGGTGGCCACCTGCGCCGGCGCCACGCGGGCGATACCCACTAGTGAAGGCCCCACGAGCACGAGCACGAGCACCCACAGCCGTCGCCCGAAAAGGATCGGGGGTCTCATCGTCGCGCCTCGCACATCAGCGCGAATCGCGCCTCGGCACAAGGGGCGCCGTTCGTCCCTTGGCCGTTTCGCCCACTTCCATGCTATCTGAGGTGCTCGTGACCCGAGCGGGGTCCTAGGTTTGGCAAGAACCCGATGCGCTTACCCTTGAGCGGGCTCCTGGCCCTCAGCGTGCTCGTGCTGCCCAGCCTTTCGCGGGCGGCCGAGCCAACGCACACGTATGCCGAGTGCACCCACGAGGCGAGCGAGGCCGATCTGACCGCCGCCAAGGCCGCCTTTCAGGCCGGCAACGTCTCCTTCAACGAGGCCGACTACCCCCGGGCCATCCTGTACTGGGAAGACGCCTTCCGGCGGGACTGCTCGGCCCACCCGCTACTGCTCAACCTCGCCCGCGCTTACGAGCTGAACGGCCAGAAGCAGCAGGCGGTGATCGCCCTGGAAACCTTCCTTCAGCGCGAGCCGACAACGCCCGAGCGCGCCCCCATCCAGCGTCGCATCGAGGTGCTGAAAAAGCAGCTCGAGACCGAGCAGGCCGCGGCCCCCGTCGCGGCAGCGCCCCCTCCGGCCGCCACGCCTGCGCAGCCCCCACCGCCCCAGCAGCCGGTGACCCTGAAGGATCACCCGCAGTCGAACAAGGTGGTCCCGCTCGTCGTCGCAGGCGCGGGCGCCGTCATCTTCGTGGTGGGCGGGCTCATCTACCTCGACGGCTCGAAGAAGGTGAAGGACTACGAGGAGAAGTGCGGGGAGAACCACAAGCAGTGCCCGACCGAGATCGTCAAGCCGGCGAACGAGGCGGCCAAGAAGCAGACGACAGGCGGTGTCATCGCGCTCGTCGGTCTGCCGGTGCTCGCCGGCGGCCTCATCTGGTACTTCGTCGCGAGCTCTTCAGCGAAGAGCGCGGTCGTCACGCCCGCGGTGGGCCCGGGTTACGCGGGGCTCGCGCTGAACGGCAGGTTTTAGAGGGGGTTTTGTTCGGGGAGTGGCGGCGGGCCTTACGGCCCGCATCGGGCTGCGCCCACACGCGATGGGCCCTCGGAGCCTCTCTAGAACTGCGACTTCGGCGGTGGGGCGGGCTTCGGCGAGGGTTTCGCTGACGCCTCTCCGATCGTGTCGGGCGGCTCGGCCTCGGGCTCGCTCGACGCGGCTGGCTTCACGGACGTCCCGAGCTCGCCCGGGAGGGTCGTCGCGGAGCGGTTGTAGTGCACGTTCACGGGGAGCGGCTCGAGGGGCGGCGGAGTTTCGCTCGAGGAGCCGCCGCAGCTCGCGAGCGAGGCCAGGAACGACAGAAGCAGGAAGCTGCCGAGCGTGCGCACGGCCGACGGATAGCACGGATCGACCGACGGGCCCGCCGGGCACCTTGATTCTCCCTCGGCAAACTCGTGTACGCTACGCGGCATGATCGGCTGGCTGCGCGGCCGCGTCCTCGCCGAGGAGCCGAGCGGCGCGCTGCTCATCGACGTGAGCGGGATCGGTTACGAGGTGCATGCCCCGCTCGGAGCCCTCGGCCGGGCCCGCGGCTCGGACGGCCTCATCGAGCTCTTCGTGCACACGCACGTCCGCGAGGACGCGCTCGACCTGTTCGGGTTCGCCACGGACACCGAGCGGCGAACGTTTCGCTTGCTCCTGGGCATCCCCAACGTGGGGCCGAAGACGGCGCTCGGCGTGCTCTCCGCGCTGTCGGTGAGCGAGCTCGGCCGCGCGATCGGAGCCGGCGACTTGGGGCGGCTGTCCAAGGTGCCCGGCATCGGCAAGAAGACCGCCGAGCGCCTCGTGCTCGAGCTGAAAGACAAGCTCCCCGTGGTCGGCAGCGACGAGCTACCGGCTGTTTCCGGCGCGCCGAGCTCCGACGCCAAGCAGCGCCTACTGAGCGCGCTCACCAACATGGGCTACCGCGCGGCCGAGGCAGAACGCGCCGTGACCGGCCTCGGCTCGAAGGTCGAAGGCGCGTCGATCGGCGAGCTCTTGAAGCAGGCGCTGGCGCTGCTCGGCTGACCGTCCGCACGGCCGTTCGACCCGCGCGCCGGGATCGGTCCGAGACCTCCGCGTTGCCGAACCTGCGGGGGCCTTGACCCCCCGAACCGAGCATGGGTAGATCCCCTACTGACGCGGAGGATCCGGCGGCGGCCGCCATCAGTCGCGTCGCCGGTCGGAGGCCCAACGTGATTACCTGTCCGAAGTGCGGCAAGGAGAACCAGGACCACTACAAGTTCTGCTTGGGGTGTGGCGCGGAGCTACCGCGTGGTGGCGGAGCGGCTAGGCCGTTCACCTCCAACACACCGCCGCATGGGGTTCCTGCCGCGCGACCGGCGCCGGGGCCCTCGGGCGCACCGCCCGTCGCTCCGCCCGCAGCTGCGCCGGCCATGGCTGCCACGGCGGCGGTGGCACCTCGCCCGTCTCAGCAGCCCGACCCCCGCGCGACAGCCCCGGCGACCCCGCAGGCGCACGTCGCGAACGTCACCTGCCCGCAATGCGGGCACGGCAACGTGACCGGCAACCGCTTCTGCGCTTCGTGCGGCTACAATCTTTCGGCACTTTCCGGCGCCCAGGCGGTGCCCTCCGCTGCGGCCCCGGCCGCCCAGGCGAGCGGCGGCGTCCGCCCGATCATGCTCACGGCGCTGCGCGCCGACGGCACCGAGGCGGGCAACTTCCGCCTCCCCGACGGACCGAGCGTCACCGTGGGGCGCGACACCGGCTCGATCTTCGCGGGCGACAGCTACCTCTCGCCCCGTCACGCCACGTTCAACCGTCGCGGTGCTCAGCTCTCGATCCGCGACGAAGGCTCGCTCAACGGCGTGTACCTGAAGCTCAAGCCGCAAGACCCGAATCGCCTGGAGTACGGCGACGTCTTCCGCATCGGTCAGGAGATCATCCGCTTCGAGGAGCTCCGCAGTCAGGGTCCGTCCGCGGACGGGGTCGAGCGCTTCGGCAGCCCGGGCAAGGGTTACATCGGGCGACTCGCCCTCGTGATCGGTCGCGACACGACCGGCAACGCGTTCCCGATTCCCGAGCGCGGGATCCACTGCGGGCGCGAGCGCGGCGACATCCTCTTTTCGGAAGACGGCTACGTGTCGGGCCTACATTGCCAGGTCTCGCGCGGTGGCGACGGTCAAGTGTACCTCACCGATCTCGGCAGCTCGAACGGCAGCTTCATCCGCCTACGGGCCGAGCGGACCATCGCGAGCGGCGACAT
>Ga0315912_10004452_pt1 | contig 13296 bp, 8 predicted proteins | sample VfabasoilMG_FD_204469 | JGI IMG/M metagenome (GOLD analysis project Ga0315912, IMG submission 204469) | Garden soil microbial communities collected in Santa Monica, California, United States - V. faba soil | ecosystem: Environmental > Terrestrial > Soil > Garden | place: USA: California... | reverse complement strand
GAGCGCCACCCCGCAGCAAATGCAGCGATAAGTGCCCTCGCGTTCTTCGTCGGTGTACGCCCCGCTGAAGGCTGGCTCGGTCGCTCCCTTGCGTGTGACCAGGTACTGGGCCTCGCTCAGCTTGGAGCGAAACTCGTCGTCGCGGCTGGCGTCCGGCAGGTGCTTGGGGTTCATGGGGCGAGCTTACTGCTCCTCCGGAGGCGGCCCTGGAAAATCCGGGGGTTCTGCCATTTGAGGGGTTCTCAAGTGCCTGTGCCGAGTGGCACACTGGGGGCCGGCGGTGGCACACCGCCAGGAGGAACATGACGAGACGCTTCGCTTATTCGACTCTGCGCTGGATCACGCTCGCGCTCCTAGTCACGGCCCAGGCGGGCGCGGTGGACCTGGGCGAGGAGGAGGGCGACGAGCCCGCGGAGGACGCCTCCGAGGCGGGCTCCGAGGAGGACCTCGGCGCGGCCGAGAGTGAAGGCGACGCACCCGCGGAGCCGACCGACGAGGAGGCTGCTGCCAAGGACGAGGGCGGCAAAGCGGCGGCCGACGCGGAAGAGCCCGCCAAGTACCTGATCGGCGCGCGCTACCGCATTCTGGTCGTGCCGCAGTTCTTGGTGAACGCATTCGGCGTCGAAGGTGGGCGCACCGTGTGGGTCCACGGTGGCGGTCCGGAGTTCGCGTTTGCGCAGAAGGACTTCGAGATCATCCTGAGCCCTTGGTTCGCCGGCTACTCGCTCGAGTCTACGCCGTTCAAGGGACCGAGCGACGGCGCCAACGCTTGGGAGTTCATCGAGAGCTACCTGTCGCAGGCCTTCATCACGGGCGATTTCCTGTGGAAGACGCACATCAACAAGGAGCTCGACTTCAACATCGGTGTCGGTGCTGGCGTCGGCATCGTGTTCGGCGACTTCTACCGCACCGATGCGTATTGGACCGACGGCACCAACCCCATCCCTCCGATCAACGGCGACCCGTTCAACACCACGCCCACGCCCGCCAACCCCGGACTGGCCCGCTGCGCCGGCCCGAACAACCCCACCTCCCTCGGCGGGCAGTGCCCACCCGGCGGTCAGTACGGCGCGGCCGAAGCGTGGCCGGTCTACCCGTGGCTCACTTTCCAGATGGGGCTTCGCTACTCGCCCATGCGAAACTTCATCGGTCGGCTCGACCTCGGCGCTGGCTCGAGCGGCTTCTGGTTGGGCATCGGCGCGGACTACGGCATCTGATTCGGCCTATGCGGGGGCGGCCTATGCGGGGGACGAGTTGTGAACCAGCCTTCCTCCACGGGTAGGCCCGATCTTCGCGGCATTCCTGCGCGCTTCGAGCCGCTTCACTTACTCGGGCACGGCGGAGGCGGCGCCGTCTGGGCGGCGCGGGATCGGGCAACGGGCCGCGAGGTGGCGATCAAGCTCCTGCATCGCGGGGGCGGGCCGGCCGAAGCAGACGCGCTCATTCGCGAGACCATCGCGCTGTCGGGGCTGGAAGGACTCGGGCTGCCGCGCCTGTTACGCCTCGGCCGAACGGAGGACGGACGGCCCTATCTCATCCGCGAGCTGATCGCCGGCGAGGGCCTCGACGGCGTATCGGTGGATCAACCGGGGCGGGTGCCGCTCCTGCTCTGCCAGGTGGCCGATGCGCTCACCGTGGTGCACCGCGCTGGCCTTCTGCACGGTGACGTGAAGCCTGCCAACGTGATCGTACGCGAAGGCGGCGGCGTGAGCTTGGTCGACCTCGGCCTGGCTACGGCCCTGCGCCAGGGCAGTGGTCTCACCGCTGGGCTTACGCCCCACTTTGCTGCACCCGAGGTGCGGGCAGGCGGCGAGCTCACGCCGCAGGGCGAGGTCTTTGCACTCGGCGTCATCCTGGCCGATCACATCGACGACCACCCGGGGCTCGCTCCGGCGTCCGTGACCGAAGCCATGCGCACCGTGGCGGAGCGTGCAACGCAGGCCGCTCCCGAGCGGCGCTTCCCTTCCACCGACGAGTTCGCCCAGGCCCTGCGCCTCGCTCTCGCTGGGGACGTTCCACCAGCCGAAGAGCCGCCGGCGCCTTGGCCGGTGCTCGGCCTCGACGTCACCGCGAACCTGCTGGAAAAGGCGATTGCCGAGCTCGCCCCCGGCGGCGAGCTCGTGATCGCGGGTCCCGTCGGCGCCGGCACGTCGACGCTCCTCCGGCGCATCGCCTTCAGCGCAGCCCTGCAGGGTGAGCACGTCGGCTATCTCGACGAGGACGCCGATCCGGCTAGCTTCGAGGACGAGGCGAACCAGGCCATAGCGGGCGGCGGCATTTTGATCGTCGATCGTCCCGAGGCGGTGCCTCCGGAGGTGCGGGAGACGCTGCGAGCTTCCGGCGCCCGCTTGGTCACCATCACCGAGCAGGCGGGCGCGCCGGCGTCCGCGGGGTCGCCGCAGATTTTCGAGGTGCCTCCACTCTCGGCGCCGGTCGTGCGCACCTTGCTCACCGGAGCGCTGCCTGGGTTGCCCGAGAACCTGGTGCCACTCGTGGCGGAACGCACGGGCGCTCGTCCCCTCGCGCTCCGGCGTTTCGTCCTTGCCGCTCGTGCAGCGCCGCTTGCGGGGGAAGCCGACGTCGACGCCATTTTGGCGGGCTCGGTGGTCTCGGCAGGTGACCCCCTGGCAGTTCTGGAGGTCAGCTTGGCTCGGGGTCACTTCGGCGTCGCCGCGTCGGCTCTGGCCAAGCTGACGCTCGACAGCGCGCATGCCTATTGGCTGGCTGCCCGTTACGAGCTGGCAGCGGGCACGGCGAGTCAGGCGCTCGAGCTGACGGAGCGCGGACTCGAGCAAGCTGCGCGAGAAGGGGCGCAGCAGAGCTCGATCGAGCGGCTGATCACCACGCGAGCGCGCTCCTTGCTCGGCCTGGCGCGCTACGAGGACGCCCTTTCGGTGCTTGCGCCAGCGGAGAGCTTTCAGGGCGAAACGGCGGCCGAAGCCTTGGCCTACCGCGGGCTCGGGCAAACGCTGCTCGACCAGGGGGAGGCAGCGCTCTCGACCTTGGCCCAGGCGGTGGAGCGGGCCAATCAGCAGAGTGCGCCCCGCATGCTGGCGCTGGCGCTTTCCTGCCAGGCGACAGCCGAATGGCGTCTCGGGCACAGCGACGCGGCGGTGACGAGCTACCAGCGCTCGATCGAGCTGGCGACCCGCGTCGCAGACGCCGGGATGTTGTCGAGCGCGCTCATCAACCTGGCGGGACTGCGCAAGGAGCGCGGGGAGCTTGCCGAAGCGATCCGAGCGCTCGAGTCGGCGCTCGATGCCGCGCGCCGCTCCGGGCGCAAGACTTCGCTCTACCAGGCGCTCTTGAATCTCGGGAACGCGGACCTCTATCTCGGCCGGCTGGAACGGGCACGCGCGTTCTTGGTGCAGATGGGCGATCCAACCGCGCTGCCCGCAGTGTACGCGGCGCAGCTGCGCGGACTCTGGGCCGATCTGCACGCGCGAACGGGCGAGGTGGAGCTCGCCCTCTCGGACTACGAGGACTGCGCGTGTGGCTGGGCCGCGCTCGGTCGCGGAAAGGATGCTGCGGAAGCCCTGCTCGAGAAGGTCCTCTTGGCGGCTGGCAGGCAGCTGGACGCCGCGGCGCTCTCCAGCTTCGAGACGATCAGTCACGATCTGTCGCGTGCACGCGAGGTGCTCGACGGCACGGAGACGGCCTTGCTCAAGCTGGCCGAGGCCCGTGTGGCTGCGCTGGCTGGGGAAGGTGCGCAGGCCGAGGACCTAGCCGGCGAGGCGCTCAAGCTGGCGGAAGCGTCGGGTCAGAAGGAATGGGCGTGGCGTGCCCTGGCTCTCGATGCGGAGCTTGCGGACCAGTCCGGCAAGCAGACCCGCGCCGAGCGTCTGCGTGGACGCGCGGTGGAGATGCTGGAGGACATCGCCGCGCGCCTGGCGGAGGACCTGCGTGCCGTGTTCTGGAACGATCCGAGGCGCGCGGCGGTGCGCGGAGATGGCACGCGTCACAGCGTGCGTACCGGAGCGCCGCCCACCATGCGTCCGCGGGCAATGGGCAGGCATGCGCCCCTGCAAGTGACCAAGAGCTCGCTCGGTCAATCGGGCACGGACGCCATCTCCCGCCTGAGCCAGACGCCCCTCGAGCGCCGTCTGGCCAGGATTTTGGCCATCAATGGCGATCTCGCGGCCGAAGTCGAGCTGCCTCGCCTGGCCGAGAAGATCGTGGCGCACGCGGCCGAGCTGCTCGGTGCCGAGCGGGGCTTCCTCTTGCTCGGTCAATCGGCGGAAGCCCTGGTCGTCTGCGCGAGTCGGGGCGGGCAGGGCGAGGGGCACGAGCAGTTCTCGCGCACCATCGCCGGCAAGGTGCTGCAGAGCGGCGTGCCCTTGATCTCCGTGGACGCCGAGCGTGACGGACGGCTTGCCAGCTTCGAGTCCGTCCACGCCAAGCTGATCACGGCGGTTGCGTGTGTGCCGATCTTCTCGCCGCAAGGCGCATCGATCGGGGCGCTCTACCTGGAAACGCGCTCGGGCGTGCGCCCTGATTTTGCCGACGAGCTGTCGATGCTGCAGGCCTTCGCCGACCAGGCGGCCATTGCGCTCACCGGCGCGCGGCTCTTGCGGGAGCTGCGCGAGAAGTCCCTGGCCGTCGAGCAGCAGAATCGAGAGCTCTCGGAAGTTCAGGGCCGTCTGCGCGACCTGCTCGGCAAGCGTACGGCACGCCTGCGGGAGGTGCGGCAGGAGCTGCGCGCAACCCGAACCCAGCTGGGCGCACACAGCAGCTACGCGGGCCTGGTTGGCACCAGCCCGGCCATGCGCCGCATCTACCAGCTGATTGGCCGTATCAAGGACACCGACGTGCCCGTGCTCATCCAGGGCGAGAGTGGGACCGGCAAGGAGGTCGTGGCGCGTGCCATCCATCAGGGCTCGGTGCGCAGCGAGCGCAAGCTGGTGGCCATCAACTGCGGAGCCATCCCCGAGCCGATCCTGGAGAGCGAGCTCTTCGGCCACGTGAAAGGCGCCTTCACCGGTGCCGACCGGGATCGCAAGGGGCTCTTCCGCGAGGCGGACGGCGGCGTTCTCTTCTTGGACGAGATTGGCGAGACGCCGCTACGCATGCAGGCGAGCCTGCTCCGGGTCTTGCAGGAGGCGCGCGTGCTGCCCGTGGGCGGGAACGAAGAGGTTCCCATCGACGTGCGCGTCATTTTTGCCACCAATCGCAACCTCGACGAGGCCGTGCAGCAGGGCCTGTTTCGCGAGGACCTGCTCTACCGCATTCGGGTGGTGGAGCTAACGCTGCCTCCACTACGCGAACGGCGCGAGGACATCCCGCTTTTGGTGGATCACTTCCTGGAACGATTCGCTGCGCGCTTCGATCAGGCCAAGAAGGTGCTCAGCCGCGACGCGCTGCAGATGTTCTTGACCCATCCGTTGCCGGGCAACGTGCGGCAGCTGGAGAACGTGCTGCTCAACGCCTGGGTGCTTTCCGACGGCGACATGATCGAAGCGGAGGACGTGGATCTTCCCGGTGGCACCATCCGCCCAGTTTCTCCGGAAGCCGCCCGTCCGCAGGTGGCGCGCATCGAGCCACCCAAACGGGCCACCTTGAGCGAGCATCAACGGCAGGAGCGCTCGCGCATGGCCGAGGCGCTGGAGGTGTCCGGCTGGAACCGAGTGCGCGCGGCCCAGCTCCTGGGCATGCCGCGGCGCACCTTCTATCGGCGACTCAAGGAGTACGGGCTCCAGTCGTAGGTCCGGGGGGCCCGGCGGTTCCGCGGCGTTCGGCGAAAGGCCTGCGCGCATTCTGGGCGCCGCCCACAAAAGCGAACGGGGCGACGGCTGCTTGCCGTCACCCCGCTCGACCGCCTCTTGGGCGTGACCGCTTACTTGCTGCGCGCAGCGATGCGGTAAGCGACCTGCTTGAGCGGCTGGTTGGCGGACAGCTTCTCGGAGTCGGCCGACTTTTCGTTCTTCTCGATCAGCTCCTCGAGCTTCTTCACCACGTCGGCCGAGCCCTTCGGCGTCAGCTTGTCGATGCTCTTGGTGGCGACGAAGTGAACGGCAGCGTTCTCGAGTGAGGGCAACCGCTCGATCAGCGCATCGCGCGTCGATTCGTTGCCCAGGATGCCGAGCATGTAGGCGGCCTTGATGCCAGCCACCTGCTTCTCCTTGCTGTTGTTCTCGGTCTTCTCGACTTCCGTGAGGTAGCAGTCGACCTTGTCGCCGCACTTCTGCAGCATGGGCACGCCGAACTTCGCCAGGTCGTCCACCTTGTAGCGCTTGGCTGCGGCTTCGACCGCCTTGGCCTGCGCTACCTTGGCAACCTTGAGCGCCGTCGTGGCGAGCGCCTGCTGCAAGGCCGTCTTCTCCTCCCCGCCGCCCGAGGTCTTCTCGGCGCGCTCGAGCAGCCAGTCGACCATGCCCGGATCGTAGAAATCACCAGCAGCCTCCGCCAGAACGGGGAGCGCCGGGGCCTGGTTCGGCAGGGTGGTGTCGAGTGGGATCGACTCGAAGGCCGCCTTGAACGCGGCTTTCGATGCCTCCGTCGCCGGGAGCTTGGTCAGCTCCTGGGCCAGGAGGGCCTTGTCCGCCGCTTCCAGACCGGGCTTTTCGAGTGCGGCGAGCAGCGGGGCCACGCCGTCCGCGCGCCCGCAGAGGCCGATCACGGCTGCCGCAATCGACAGGGCGGGGTTGCCCTTGGGCTCCTCTTTCGAGTCGCTGGCCTTCATCACCGCCTTCTTGTGGAAGGCGACGAGCGGATCGCTGGCGTCCAGCAGCTTGACTGCGCGGTCTTGGGCTGGCTTGCCAATCTTCACCAGCGCGAGAATGGCCGTCGTCGCTACGTCGCCCTTGCTGGGATCCAGCAGGACCTTGAACAGGGGCTCGACCGCGCTCGCGTCACCGATCTCGCCCAGCACCTGCGCCGCCGTGACCTGCCAGAAGGCCTGGTCACGATAGGGCTCGATCAGGTCGCGTTGCTGCTCCTTGGTCTTGCCGCTGGCCGGATGCTTCATCTCGACCTCGAGCTTGGCGATGAGGGCGCTGCTCCAGCTCGCGCTGGGTGCCGCCACCATGGCCTTGGAGTAGTCCTTGTAGGTGATGCCGCCGAGCTGGGTGTGTGCTTCGAGCTTCTCGAATGCCGCCAACACGCCAGCTGCCATCTCCGGCTTCTTCATGTCGCCGTAGGCGCGCACGGCCCATTTGATGTCCGCCTCGTCGCTGGTGGTGCGGGGGCGCTTGGCGAACTCCTCGAAGGCCTTGTTCAGCGCGGGGACCGCCCGCTCGTCGCGGAAGTCCGCGAGAAGCTTGACCAACTCGACGCGGGTCTGCGTGTCGAGCTCGGCATAGTTCTCCACGTAGGCCTTGGTCAGCGGCCCGACCAACGTGTCCTCCAGCGCCTTGACGGAGGGGTCGTTCGGGTCGTTATTCGCCTTGCCGAGCCCGTCGTCGAGGAACTGGGTGAGGCGCTTGACGGCGCGGGGACGCCACTTGGCGTCGTCCAGCTTGTCGAGCCAGTACTCGGGTTGATTCTCGTCCTTGCAGCCGACGAGCACGGGCGAGACAGCCACCACGGTGGTCACGGCGGCGGTCCCGAGCAAAAGTGTACGAATGAGCGCGTAGCTAGCGCGCGAGGCACGAAGCATCAGATTTCCTCCCAACGGTGGTCGCCCGGTAAAACGGCGGCGCCAGACGGTAGGCCCCTCGGGCTTGAAGTGTCAACGCAAAGGCCCGGAACCAGCGGGCATGATCGCCTGCACGCCGTGCGCTTCATGCCTACAGATCCACACGTGCACGGCCGCCGGGCCCAGGTCGGCGTTGGCACTTCGCGAAGCGAGGTGGAGGCGCTCAGCGCGCGCTCATCAGCTCGGCGAGGGACTCGATCACCTGCGAGTGCAGGGGTGCGGCTGCGGCAACGATGCCACCGTCATTTTCCAACCTTGCGGCTCGGTAGTCGAGCTCGCGACCGAGCGCGTCGGTGTAGCGGCCGCCCGCCGCAGCCACTACGGCCTCGGGGGCGCAGCTGTCCCAGCGGAAGCCGGCGCTCTCCGGCGCAAGGTAGATGTCGGCTTCGCCGGAGCTCACGGCAGCGGCCTTCAACCCGGCGCTGTAGATGGGCTTCACCTGCTTGGGGGCCAGGCGGGTGATCGCGCGCTCCAGGAGCGAATCCGGATGGGAGCGCGACGAGGCGACGGTGGCGGCCTCGAGGCTGGTGCTCTCCTTCATGCGGAGCCCACGCACCTCGCCCGCAGCCGAGATCTCCCAAGCGCCGCGCCCACGCTCGCCGACGACGCTGCGGCCCCCCACGGGCGCGTGCAGGACACCATGGGTCGGGCGGTCCCCTTCGAGCAGCCCGATCATGATCACGAAGGCATCGGTGCGGGCCACGAACTCGCGCGTCCCGTCGAGCGGGTCCACGAAGAAGACGCGCTCCGAGGAGCGGTAGTGCTGCCAGTTGTTCTCGGGGCTTTCCTCGGCCACCACCGGGACCTCGGGGTAGAGCGCGCCCAGGCGAGCGCAGATGAGATCGTTGGCGCGGCGGTCGGCTTCGGTGATGGGGTCCTTCGGGCCCTTGTAGTCGACGTCGAACGGCTGCTGGTAGACCGCCAAGATTTCCCGCGCGGCTTCACGAGCAATCTCGAGCAGGGTCTGGCTGAGCTCGTTCATCGCTCGACCTCGAGCGCGATCAGACGTTGCTCGAGCGCCTCCAGCTTGGGCTTGGTCAGATACGGGGGCTCGACGCTGCTGGACTCCCGCAGCAGCTGGTCGAGCTGGGCGCTACCCTTGGGGCCGAGCACGACCGAGCTCACCTGCTCGCCGGCCAGGGCGAAACGAACCGCTGCGGCGCGGATGGTCGGTACGTCGCCGCTGACCAGGGGGCGCACGGCGTCGAGATGCCGGATGCGCTTCTTCACGCTGTTGCCGGGGAAGCGATCGCGCCTGTGATCGCCGGAGCGAAACTCTCGCACCCCGGTCCAACGACCAGCCAGGAGGCCGTAGGCCAGCACGGAGTGCACCAGCACTCCGGTGCCCGCCTCACGCAGCCGCTCCGCCAGCGCGCGCAGTGGCTGCACCTTGAGGATGTTGTAGGACATGGACACGACCGGCGCTTCGGCGGCGATGGCCGCACCGATCACCCCTTCGTCGTCGCCGCTGACGCCCCAGGAATCGATCACGCCGTCCTTCACCAGCGCCACCATCTCCGAAGTGGCCGGGCCGGCCTCCACGGTGGCGCGCGTTGGGTTGTGCAGGAGCGCGACGAGCTTCGGCGACTTGCCGATGCGCTCACGGCTGGTCTGCGCTGCTTTACGCAGAAAGTCGGGGTCGAAGCATTTCTCGGGCGGGTCGATGGTGCGGTTCGTACCGAGCTTGGTCACCACCACCACGTCGTCCTTGTCGGCGAGCACTTTGCCGAGGGCCGTCTCCAGCGCACCGTGTGCGTAGCTGGCCGACGTCTCGAACAGGGTGATGCCCATCACCTGCGCGCGCACGAGTGTGCGTAGGGCTTCTTCGAGGGGCACGGGTCCGTAGGCCTCCCCGGAGAGCCCCCAGGTTCCGAGCGCGAGCTCCGTCACCTCGAGCCCGGTTTTGCCGAGTGGCCGTCGCCGCATACCGCCCGCCATCTACCACGATACAAGCCCCTCACCAGGCCCGGACCCGGAGCGGTTGCTCGTGCGGACGGGCCGTGGCAGGGGACGCCGCTCGCAATGCACGTGGATCCCTACGAGCGCGCGCCCCGGTTGCCCGAGGGCCCCATCGATCCCCAGGCCCTCTTTCCGGTCGCGCCCGGAGCCCCGACGCGGGTGGAGCTCGAGATCGGCCCAGGTCGAGGCTGGTTCATCGTCGAGCGGCTCGAAGTGGACCCCGAGGTGAAGCTGCTCGGACTCGAGATCCGGCGCAAGTGGGCCACCATCGTCGACGACCGCCTGACCAAGCGCGGCCACCGCGAGCGCGCCCGGGTGTTCGCGGAGGACGCCAAGCTCGCGCTGCCCCGTTTCCTGGCTTCGTCTCTCGACGTGGTGTACCTCCACTTTCCGGACCCTTGGTGGAAGAAGCGCCACCAGAAGCGCCTGGTTCTGGGTACGGAGTTGCTCGTCGAGCTTGGGCGCGTGCTCAAGCCAACGGGCGAGCTTTTCATCCAAACCGACGTGGCCGAGCGTGCCGACGAGTACGAGTCCCTCGTCAGTGCCGCCCCGGCTTTCGAAGCGCTGCCCGGCGGGCCGCGGATCGTCGATCATCCCTACGGCGCCCGTTCACCCAGGGAGCGAAAGGCGATCGAGGACGGCCTGCCCGTGTTCCGGCTCCGCTACCGGCGTCGTGACGGTTGATCGCTCGAGCCGTCGCGGGGTACCCTGGGCTGGATGAAAGTCCTTTGCTTGGCCCTGGCTGTCAGCGCGGTCCTAGGGGCTGCCGGCTGCAGCAACTACGCAGACATGCTGCGCCGCGGCCAGGGGTACTACGAGCACAACGAATACGAGCGTGCCCTGTCGGTTTGGCGGTACCTCGAGGACGACACCGATTCGCTCGGGCCCGCCGGTCGCGTGCGCTACTACTACCTTAGGGGCATGACCGACTTCCGTCTCGGCTACTCCGGCGACGCGCGCTATTGGCTGGGCTTGGCGCAGGCTTCACGCGGCGCCGCGCGGGATGCGCTCGATGAGGACGAAGGCAAGAGGCTCGACGAAACCTTGTCCGGGCTCAGCAAGAAGGCGTTCGGTCTCGAAGCGCCCGAGAAGAAGGAAGATCAGCACGTGCTCGGCGAGAAGTGCGCGTGGAGCTCGGAGTGTGAGCCCGGCTTCGTGTGCGAGGACGGCTACTGCGTCCAGGCAGACACTCCCGAGGGCGCCGCGGAGTCGGAGTCGGCTCCGGCAGCCGCGCCGTAGCGCGCCGTGCCGGACGTCGGCCCACGCGGACCCTCCTCCTGGGGCTGGCCTTCCTACTGGCTCTGCCTCTCTGTGGTCGCGCTCGGCTGTCAGCGTCCCCCCAGCACGCGAGCCGAGAGTGCGCCGCCCCCAGCGAAGGCGCGGCACGTGCAGCCGCGAGTGATCGTGACCACGGCGGAGGCCATCCCCGCGAAGGACCTCTTGGCGCGTGCCGAGCGCGAGCTGGAGCTCGGCGAGCTCGAGGCAGCTGCTCGCGATTTCGAGCTCTTGCTCGTTGCGGGTGCTTCGCGGCCGCTCGAGGCCCGGATCCGGCTCGGCTACGCGCGGGCCCTGGAAGGGATGGGCGAGCTCGAGCGGGCAACGGGCGAGCTCGAGCGCCGCGTCGTGCTGGTGCCCGAGGCGGATGCGGCACGGCTGGAGCTCTTGCCTCGGCTCCTCCTGCTCGAGCGCTTCGCCGAGGCGGGAGTCGTGGCGCGTGCGGTCAGCGGCGCTGGCGTGAGTCCGGCCGACCAGGTTCTACTTTCCGCGGCGCTCTCGCTTGCCCAGCTGGCGGCCGGTGAGCCCGGCGAGGCGGAGGCTGCGCTCGCACCTGCTTGGGCACTCTGGGGCGAGGCTTCGGATCGAGAGCGTGGTCCGCTCGGCCGTTCCACCGCGTGGGTCTCGTTTGCTTCGGGGGAGATTGCCGCGGAGGCCGCCCGTCAGGTGGGCTTCGATCCCGTCCCCGACGATGTCGCTCGGGTGCTGGAGGTGCGCTGTCGTCACATGGTGGCTGCTCAGTCGGCCTACGCGGAAGCCATGCGGCTCCAGTCGGGCCGGCTGCGGCTGATCGCCGGACAGCGCATCGCCGTGCTCTACCTCGAGCTCCACCGGGACATCCTGGCGGCCCCCCTGCCTCGTGAACTCTCCGGGACGCGTCAGCGTCCCGTAGCGAAGGGTGCACTGCTTCTGCGCTACGAGGTTCTTCTCGAGAAGGCCGAGCAGATGCTGCGCATCACGCTCGAGGGGACGAAGGACACCATGGAAGCCCGTCCCGTGCGCCGACGAGTCGAGAATGCGCTTGCCGACGTCGTCACCCAGCGGGCGGCTCACGCGGCCGAAGTCGAGGGGCTCCCCGCATCGCGCGATGAGCTCCGGCGGATCCTGGAGTCACTTGGGGCTCCGAGCACCGCGGGTGGTGCCGGTCTGCGGCCCGTCCAAAAGCGGGACGGCCAGCTCACGAGCGGCGGCTCGAGCTCCCCGTAGACCTATGTAAGTACTGAAATTTACTCCGGAGAGAGGGTGGTCAAGGGTAGGTGACGATGCTGCTTGACTCGCCCTTGGGCTAGGGCTAACCCACGGCACCCCAAAGGGGGCTTTTGTCCAAAAATCTGCCCGTCGTCCTTAGCATTTCGGACTTCAAGGCAGGTCTGGAGGGCTCCCTTCCCGCCTGGCGCCTGGCGCCCGCGGACACCGCTCCACGGTCCGGCCTTCCGACTCCGCGGCTCGGTCCTCGTCTCAGCCCTCGCCACTTTTGGCAACCCAGAGCCGCCGATGCAACCGAAGTCGATTGTGGAGCCAAGAGCGGCAGTGCCTTTCGTGGCAGTGGCCTGCGCTCTCCACGCGCTTTCAGCGCCCGCGGTGGGGCGCCTGCGGCTGTCGTCCGTTCGCTTCGCTGGCGTAGCTCAATTGGCAGAGCACCGGTTTTGTAAACCGAAGGTTAGGGGTTCAAGTCCCCTCGCCAGCTCTGGGGGGGCATGTCTCCCGTCGCCGGCCACACGCCGGCGTCGCGTTCGCTTTCTGGAGGGTTGCCCGAGTGGCCAAAGGGAGCAGGCTGTAAACCTGCCGGCGTCAGCCTACGAAGGTTCGAATCCTTCACCCTCCACCGCTGTGCCGCTGTTTCGTCACGAGTGCCTTCGTCACGGAGCAGTCAGCAGCGATCTCGCGGGAGTAGCTCAGTTGGTAGAGCGTCAGCCTTCCAAGCTGAATGTCGCCGGTTCGAACCCGGTCTCCCGCTCTCTCGTTGGCCCGGAAGACCTTCCGGGTGGTGCTGGTTCTGGTCGTGCCCTCCGGGGTGCTGCCCGCTTCAGCCGTGTCCGCGCAGGCAGTCCGCTCTCCGGAGGTTTTCCTTCAGGCGGCGCCCGCTCGGTCATTCTACGAGACCGCACAAGTCAGGGCTCGCGCAGGCAGGCTGACTGGCAAAGGCACGCAAGTGCCCACATAGCTCAGGTGGTAGAGCGCGTCCTTGGTAAGGACGAGGTCACCAGTTCAAATCTGGTTGTGGGCTCATCCTAAACCGCAGTCACGCTATTCATCCGGCACAGTCATCACGCAACGAACGACCTTCTTCTAGCAATACCCAAGGGAAGTCATGGCCAAGGAAAAATTCGTACGCAACAAGCCGCATCTGAACGTGGGAACGATCGGCCACATCGATCACGGAAAGACGACGCTGACGGCAGCGCTGGTGAAGGTGCAGTCCAAGGACG
>Ga0315912_10004451_pt1 | contig 13301 bp, 9 predicted proteins | sample VfabasoilMG_FD_204469 | JGI IMG/M metagenome (GOLD analysis project Ga0315912, IMG submission 204469) | Garden soil microbial communities collected in Santa Monica, California, United States - V. faba soil | ecosystem: Environmental > Terrestrial > Soil > Garden | place: USA: California... | reverse complement strand
CTCGCCTCGCTCGGGGTGAAGGATGGCGACTTCAGCCTGCGCGACGTCGCGCGCTCGGAGCTCGCCGCGCGCGGTGCGCTTTCGCTCGGCGCCGCGGGGGACGCGGTCAGCGTGGAGACCGAGGGGCGCTTGGCTCCGCTGTCCTTCGAGAACCGGTCGCTCTCGGGGCAACTGCTCCGTGGATCGTCCGTGAGCTGGAGCGGCAAAGCCCGGGCCTGGATGGACGGCAGCCGCTACGAGATCGAGCGCTGGGAGCTCGCGCTCGGGGAAGTCGAGCTGGCGCTCTCGGGTTCGATCCAGAAAACGCCGGACCGCGTCACGGCGCGGCTTTCGGGAGGTATCCCGCTTGCGTCTTGCCAGGCGCTCTTGGAGTCGGCGCCTTAAGGCATGTTGCCGCTCTTGCGCGGCATGAAGCTGAGCGGCACGTTCGCGCTCGACGCGGCGATCGACTTCGACACGAGCGACCTGTCCAAGATGCGCGTCACGTGGGACTTCAAGAACGAGTGTCGCATCACCGAGGTGCCGGTCGAGCTTGCGCCGCGCCGCTTTCTGAGTCCCTTCCGCTTGCAAGTGAAGGACGTTACCGGTCGCATCGTCAGCATCGAAACCGGGCCAGGTACCTCGAGCTGGACGCCCTATGCAGGCATCACGCCCAACATGGAGACCGCCGTCTTGATCTGTGAAGACGGCGGTTTCTTGCGGCATCGCGGCTTCGATCGCCAGGCCATCGAAAACTCGATCAAAGAGAACGTGAAAGCGGGGCGTTTCGTGCGCGGCGCGAGCACCATCTCGATGCAGCTCGCCAAAAACCTGTACCTGAGCTTCGACAAGACGCTCTCGCGGAAGCTGCAAGAGGCCGTCCTGACGACACTCTTGGAACAGGAGCTGTCGAAGGAAGAGATGATGGAGCTGTACCTGAACGTGATCGAGTACGGCCCCGGTATTTACGGAATCACCGCCGCCGCCGAGCACTACTTCAAGACCACACCAGCGGCGCTTTCCCTCGGCCAAGCCCTGTACCTGGCGTCGATCCTGCCCAGTCCTAGCCGCCACCATTTCACAGAGGCTGGGCCCGTGAGCGATGGCTGGAAGCGCTATCTGCAAAAGCTGATGCGCATCGCCGTCAAGATCGGTCGCATCAGCGAAGCCGAATACGAGGCTGCCGTCGAAGAAGACATCCAGTTCGGCGTGCCGGCGACGGGTCGCGCAGGCGGAGTGTTCTTGCCCGAAACCCCGATCCTCGATCCCGCGGGCTTCGGCGATCTCCCCGACACGCCCGCAGAAGGGTTGTAGCGCTAGGTCGGGTCGGCGCCAGTCGACGAGCGCCTGGGTTCGGCCTGTGCCAGACGCTGCCGGAGCACGAGAGCTTCTCGCGCAGCCTCGAGAGCCCCCGTGTGGTCGCCGCGAGCCTTCAAGACGCGCTCCAGGGTACTGAGGCCATTGGCGAGGGGCGCAAGGAAGGCACTGGGGTGAGCCTCGGCGAGTTGGCGATGGATGCCGACTGCCTCGAAGGTGGTCTCGAGCGCGCGTTCCTGGTTGCCAGCGTCGCACAAGAGAATGCCCAGGTTGTTCAAGGTTTGGGCGAGGTGCGGGCGGAAGGCATCGGGTCGGGTCTGAGCCAGGCTGCGATAGATACCGAGCGCTTCTTGCGCAAGGTCGAGAGCTTGCGCGTGGTCGCCGAGGTCACTCAACCTGACGCTCAGGTTGTTGAGAGCACCCGCCAAGTCAGGTAGGAAAGCGTCGGGGCGAGCCTCGACCAATCGACGTCGGATGCGGAGCGCCTCTTGAGTGGCTGCGACAGCCTCTGCGTGTCGATCGAGGCAGTTCAATCTGTAGCCGAGGTTGTTGAGGCTTTTCGCGAGGTGGGGTAGGAACGTATCGGGGTCAGTGTCGGCCAGCCGCCTATAGATGTGGAGCGCCTGTTGAGTGGGCGCGAGCGCGTCCTCGTGAGCACCCAGCACACTCAATCGGTTGCCTAGGTTGTTGAGGACCATGGCGACTTCCGGCAGGAACACTCCTGCTTCGGCCTCGGCCAACCGCCAAAGGATCCGCAGCGCTTCTCGGGTGGCCTCCAGAGCTTCTTCACCGTCGCCGAGATCACTCAACCTGACGCCGAGGTTGTTGAGGGTGTTTGCCAGTTGAGCTGCGAAGACCGTTGGTTCTACCCGGGCCAAGCGCCGATAGATGAGGAGCGCCTGTCGAGTGGCGCCGCAGGCGCCCTCACGGTCGCCGACAGCGCTCAACCTTTCGCCTAGATTGTCCAAAGCTGCCGCGCGCTCTGCGTCGGAAAGGCACGCATCCGCGGTCAGCGTTCGATTGGTCGCGATGGAGAGCTGGAGAGCCCCGTCGTGAACGGCTTGGGTGCTGAAGTGGCGGAACTGACGGGCACGCTCGAGCTTCCTGTCCACCATTTCAGCGAGCCATCCGTCGAACCGTTGCTCGTTCGGACCAACGACGGTGCGGATGTCGTACCCCATGCGGTCGAGCCGGATAGCAAGCTCCTGCGCCCGTTCACGGGACTCCGCTTGGTCGTGCAGCACGGCCCACAGCCAGTCGGGCGCGAGCTCGGGGCGCGCTGCGAGTACCTCATGGAGCAGCGCCGCTGCGACGATGTCTGGGCTTGGTGCCGCGAAGCGTCGCTGGTTCCACCAGGGCAGCTGCGACAGCACATCGACGATGGCCTCGGGTGGGGGTAGCTGCAATTTGTGGACGGGGTCGGCGAGGCGCTCGAGCTGGGCTACGCCGAGCCCCCCGACCGCGCTCGCGAGCGCCGCAAGTCGGCTCAGCGCGTGCTCGTGGAGCCCGTGACCTTTGCTCGTGCCCCGGAGTTGCTTGAGCTCACGGCGCACCAAGGCCTGCACCACCTGGCCGCCCGCGAGCATGAACGCCTGCTGCGGCGCTAGCGCCGCGTGCAAGGCGGCGGCCGTGACGAACAGCGGTCGCCCGTGCAGTGCTGGCAATTGCTCCAGCCAGCCCCGCATGCGCTGCTCGTCGACCGCCGGCGCGCTGATGCCGTAGTTGGTACCCAGTCGGGCCCACACCGCTCGACATAGCAAGTCCATTTCCTCGACAGCAAGGCTGCGCACCTCGACCGCCTGCTCATCGCAGATGCCTGCGGCTCCTGCGTCGTCGACCAAGGGTTGCCAGCGCTCTACCGGCATGCGACTGAGCAGGAGCACTCGCACCGCTCGGGCAGGCGCGTCGCACCTCGTGAGCGCCTGGAGCAACTCCGCGACGCGAGCCGAGCTCTGTTCCGGATAGTCCACGAGCAACAAGCTGGGCTGGCTCTGCCGATCGAGCAGTTCACGAGCGTCGTCGTTCACATCGACGAATCCAGTGCTCCAGCCCAGCACCTTCAGCTCGTCGGCGACCTCGGCCGCGAGGCGTGACTTGCCGGCACCACCCTCCCCCGTCAGAAGCCTCACCCGCACGTCGGGCCCGCGCGTGGCCCAGTTCGCGAGCGCGGCCTTCTCGGTTTGTCGACCCACCATCGGTCCCAAACGCGACCGCCACATGAGCAGAGCGAAAAGCTCTGGTTGCTCCGGCAGCGGCTGCCAAGCCAAAACGGGTCGCATCGGCCGCACCGCTCCGTAGATGTTCTGCTGGACGCCCACGGCGCCTGGCTGAACGATTTGCTCGCCCACGAGCGGGTGGCGTTCGTTGTTCGCACCCATGTGGTCCTGATGATACCATCTTCGCACTGCCTGGTGGCCCTCGATGAACCACTCCCCACTAACCGAGATCGTGACGTTGCTCGAACGCAATCGCTCGCAGCTCGAAACGCTCGGAACGAAGCTGATCGAGGGCAAGCGAGACGAGTGTGTGGCTGCCCTGGTAGGCTTGGTCACGGGGATCGCGAGCGGTTCTCCGCTCTTGGGGACCTTGGCCAGAGCAGGCGTCGCCCGCGCGTTTGCCGACACGGCGACCGAGCGCTTGCTCCTGGAATACAAGAGCTACGAGCAGCAGAAAGAACGCGAGCGGTTCATTGGGGACATGGCCCTGAATGTCGAAGCGCTCTTGAGTCAGGCTGTGCTCCAGCTCGTCCGGGTTCAACACAACGTCCACGACGACACGCTGCGGGCGCTGGGCGGTCTCCGGGACGACCTGACTGATTTCCGCGAACGGTTCGCCAAGGCGGTCCCCGCCGCAGAGCACGAGGCGGCGCGGCTCGAACTCCAAGAAGTGAGCGGTGGGGCGCTTGGGATCCACGTGAGCAGTCGCAGCCGAAAGCGGGTATTCGTCGCTCGGCAAGTCGTGAGCGGCGCGGGCTCGGTGGGGATCAAGCTGGACTAGTTGCGCTCACTTTTCGCCGGCCGCGCGCAGCTTGGCGAAGAAGCCTTGCAGCTGCGCCACCGCGAGCTCGGCGTGCCTGCCTGAAACGACCTCGAAGCGATGGTTCAGACGGGAGTCGCTGCCCAGGGCGAAGAGGCTGTCGATCGCGCCCGCCTTCGGATCACTGGCGCCGTAGACCAGGCGCGCGATGCGCGCGTTGACCAGCGCTCCGGCGCACATGGGGCAGGGCTCGAGTGTGACGTAAACGGTCGCGCCATTCAGGCGCCAGTGCCCCTGAGCCGCGGCGGCGCTGCGGAGTGCCAAGATTTCTGCATGTGCGGTCGGGTCGGCGTCGACCTCACGTCGGTTGTGCGCGCGTCCGAGCTCCCGACCTTCGGCCGAGACAATCAGGCAACCCACCGGCACGTCGCCGTGGGCAGGCGCGAGTGCTGCTTCCTCGAGGGCTTGCAGCATCCAGATGGTGTCCGAATCCATGGGCCTCGACCTTTGCCGAACGTCCAGCGACATGCAAGCACGGTCAGTCCGGAACGCGGCGTGTTGGGCGAAGCGGCGTGCTGGGATGCTGCTCGGTACCACAGGCGATCTCTGCTGTTCCTAGGACGATTGTGCTCTATGCTCTTGGTTCATGGACGAGCACGCGGGGCCGATCGTCGAGAAGACGCTGGTTCAAACGTACTGGAACCTCAGGCTGCGGTCGGATGGAATCGTGTGGCTCTCCCGGCGTCACGTCGCCTACCCGTCGATTCAGGCGGTGCACACGTCGTACGATGAATTCTTGGCGGCGGTGGATGATTGGCTGCTAGAGCGGCGGATCAAGTCGGGGAAGATCGGAACCCGCACCAAGGTGCCGATGGCGTGGCTGACGGACATGCGCGACGCACCTGACATGCGCAACGACCCCGCGTTCGAGGCGGTCGTGAAAGAGCGCCGCCCCGAACTGCTCGAGCGCTCGGCCGCGCTGGGAGTCCTCGTCAACACCAGCGCTGGGCAGATGCAGCTGAATCGGATCACCACCACGAAGGACACGGTGATCGGAGTGTTCAGCGATCCGGACGAGATCGTGCCCTGGTTGCTCATGCGTATGCGTGAGCTGTTCGGGCGACCTGCTTAGAGCGGCGCGCGCGCACTGCGGCAGCTAACACAGCGCCGTTTCAACAGAGCGCGGCGATGGAGCATTCGCGTACGCCCTGCGGCGTGCGGATATCGACGTCGTCACCGACGCGTCGGCCGAGTAGGGCGCGCCCCACCGGCGACTGCGGTGTCACGACGGTGAGCACGAGCGAACCCGCCGTGAGGGTGAGCCCGCCTCCCGCGGGTGCGAGCAGATACCAGAGCGAACCCGCGTCGTGTTCGAGCTGCACGATGGCGCCCAAGGCCACGGGCAGCTCGCCGTCGAACGCGCGCGGCACCAGCGCATTCACCTTGACCACTGCTTCTTCGAGGTCCATGACCCGACGCGCCTGACCCCGCGCCAGGTAGGAAGCTTCGAGCGCTCGGGTGTCCTTGTCGTTTTCGGGCTTGGCTTCTTCATGGGTGGCGCCGGACTGCGTCTCTCGTTGCGCGGCGTGGGCCTGCGCCAACTGCGCCTCGAGTTCGTGCCTGAGAGCGAGCAGGACCTGCTCCTTGTCGACCGATGGCATGCCGGCGCGAGCATAGCAGCATCGGCCAGCCTCAGGTGGCCTCAATCGGGGAAGCGCCGAGCGCGGTAACTCTGGGTGTAGCCCGAGGCTGCCCGCCCCTGTAGCTCGAACACGATTGCTCCGTCTGGGTCGACTTCGGTAGCCAGGTAACGCGTGCCGGCACCCCAACCGATGAACGTATTACCGTTGGCCAACCGCTGCGCAGAACCTTGCGACTGGGTGTAGGCGCCTTCGCGGCTGTAGCTCCACACGAGTTCGGCCGTCATGGCGGCTTCGTCGATGGCGTACTCGACGATGCGCGTCAGCTCGCCGCGTTCGGGCATCGCAGGGTAGCAATACTGACCGTTGTCGAACAACAGCAAGTGGCCGTTGTCGAGGATGCTCGCGGTGTGCTGCCCGCACAGCCCGCCGAAGGGGTCGTTGACGAACGTGAATTGGTTCTGGACGCCCCCGAGCTTCCAGATGACTTTGCCCGTGACGCGGTCGATCTTCAGGATTTGGGCCATCCCGCGCGACGATACGATCCAGTTGCCGTCGTCATCGACGAACAGCGAGTTCATGTGCGCGTAGTCGCGCGAGTCTTTCTCCAGGTACACGGTCTCGTCGAAGCGCATGTGGCTCCAAGAGTTCCACTGGAACAGGACTTCGTGATCTCGGCTCAGCTCCTGCCAGATGCCGTCTCGGATGTGTTCGTCGGGCCCGAGTCCGAATTCGGTCAGGTCCCGAACCATGGGTTCGTAGGCGATCACGATGTAGTTGCCGTTCGGTTGGATCACGAACTCGTGTTCGTCGGTGTCGACGAGCCCAACGGTCGTTACGCGATCGACTTCGTTGTAGGTATCGTCGAGCACGATGTGCTCTGCTCGGGTCGTGCCAGGAACGAACTCGGCGTAGCTCAGCTCCCCCGTAGCGTGCTTCTTGAAGTCGAATGAGAGCTGCTCGGTCTTGCGGTAGAATAGCGGCACGGCGTTGTTGTCGAGCTTGACGACGTAGTACGAGCCGCGGCTTCTCGCGCTGAGATAGATGGGGTCTTTCGAGGCGGTGCTTTCGCGCGCGGCGACGTGGAAGTTGGGGAAGTCCGCGGGCAGATACGACACCCGGTAGGTCCTGCTGTCGCCGGCTTCGTTCGCAACTTCGATCGCGAACTCGGAGCCCGGCGTCACGCCGGGCAACGCCACGGGCATACCCGCGGCCGCTTCCACGCCATCGATCTCGATGTGCAGAGCTGCGGGCGCGCCAACCTCGACTCGCAAGTCGCCCGCGGGCTCGGAGGCGAGCACCGAGTAGCGCGTCGTCTTGGGGTCGAACTTCGGTTTCAAGCCGATCTCGACTCCATCCACCAGCAGGCTGTCGAGCTCGGGTGCTAGGTCGCTGGACTCGCCGGCGCTACCCCCAGGGCTGCTGGGGGCTGAGTTCGAGCTGGTGTCGGCCTCTGGTGCTGCGCCGCCGGCGTTCGACGTGTCGCCAAGGGCGGGCGGGTTGGTGATGTCGCTCGTGGGCTCGGTGGAGTTGGCTTCGCAGCCCACCCAGGCGAGAGCGGCCGCACCCAGCAGCAAGCCAGGGAGGAGGCTGCGCTTCACGATTGTTTAGCGGCGCGGCAGGGCGTCGAGAAAAGGCGCGCCCCGAAAATCGCCGGCTAGTGCCGGGTGAGGCAGGCGCGGGTCATGTCGCAGGATGCGCGCGCGTCAGGCCTAACCGCCGCAGGTCGACGCAGTACCGGGTTACTGCACTTTCGGGCAGGCGCTCCGGCTCGGCCTCGGCTCGAGCTTCTTCGGAGTGAACCGCGCGTTCCCGGCGCCGCTCCGCCGCGTCCTTCAGGTCGACAGGCAGGCCCGGGTAAGCCTCGCCGCTGGGGCGCCATGGGTGCAGTTGCACGCTGAGGCCGCGACCCGACACGTGCTGCAACCTGACGTTGATGCCGTTTTCGGCGCCGAGCGCTGGATGCATCCCGTTCCACGGGACGAAGGCGCGATAGCGAAGCCCCAGCACCCGCGTCGTCGGCTCCGCCAACGGGGAAGCTTCGAGCGGCAGCCGCCGACCGTTCACACTGACTTCGAGCGCGGCGAGCTTGGCGTCGGCGTCCGGCCCCTCTGCGGTCAAAAGCACCTGCAGTCGTGACGTGCTCGCATCCACCAACCGTGACCCTCCGCCCTCTTGCGAGGCGACGTCGCCCAGCAGGGGCCAGAACTCGAGCGCCTGCTCGAGTCGCAAGCGGCAGCCTTCGAACTCGGCAACTCCGAGCACGCCCTCTTCGCGCGCGAGCAACAACTCTTCGATTGCGCTCCCGAGTCCGAGCTCGTGTGCGGCCAGATCGGCGAACACCTCTTTCAAGTCGAGCGCGAGGTAGAACGGCAGCGCGAACCGGTCGTGCAGCTCGTCACGCCAATCCACCAGCTCGCTGACTTTGTTGACTTGGGTCAGCATCACCACGACACTGCGGAACAAAAGCGCACGAGCACTGGCGAGTCGTAGATTTTTCGCCATGGAAAGCGCACGGAACTCGACCAACCCTTGGCGACCGCGCCCGGGTAAGAACGGATTGTCGAGCTTCTCGATGTTGAGCTCGCTGCGATGGGGGTTGCCCGAAGCATCGGCGAGAAAATGGCGCAGCGTGCCCCAGAGCAGCTCTGGTGTCACACGTTCGAGCCGCTCGAGGTGATCGAGCGCCACGTCCAGCTCCAAGAATGACTCCCTGACGACTTCGTCCGGGCGCGGCGATTGGCTCGAGCCGCCCACATATTGTGTCGCGAACCAGTAGGACAGCGACGGGTGCCGGATGACGTAACGAATCAAGCGCGGCAAGAGCTTGGGACTCATGAAGAACGGGCTGGTCTCGGGCGAGGCCCCACCGATCGTCAACTGCCCGCCGCCGCCAGAATCGGAGACTCCGCCGTTGTACTGCAGGCGATACGGCGAGAGGCCGGCTCGCTCGGCCAACTCGAAGAGCAAGCGGTTGGCGCGATGGAAGGAGTGCATGTCGGGCTCTGGCGCTTGGTTGACCTCGAGCACGGCGGGGTCCGGCGTCAGCGTGGTCCACGCGACGCTTGCGTCGATGGGCGGCGGAAAACCCCGGAGCCCCAGCGACTCGAGCGCGAGTTCGCTCGCGGTTTGGGCGAGCACCGCCAAAAATTCGAGGAAACTCTCGACGCTCGGAAAGCTGGGGAGCTCGACCCAGAACGGGTTCGAACCCTCGCTGCCCCCGGCGTGCAACAGGACCAGCAGAGTGCCGTCGGCAGCGAGCTCGTCGACGAGTCCGGCGCCAGCGACGCGACCCTCGTGGATGGTCTTGCGCGCGAGGCGCTCATCGACCTTCGGATCGCAGCAGGGGAGGCTCCCCGCGCGGCGGCACACGAGGCGCGCGCAACCAGCCTCGGCTCCATTCACGGCATCGGCAGACCAGCCCTGGGCGCGCAAGGCGCTCACGAGCGCGCTGCGAAAACGCGGCAGTTCGGCCAGACTCTTCGGCGTGGGTGATCCGTCCGTCATCGAGTCGGGCGGGCCAGACCAAACCGGCTGGCCGTTGCGTCGAGCGTAGCAGCCATAGCACCAGCGCGGCTCGGGTTCTTTGGCGTACTGGCGCCCCAACGGGCGGAGCGCTGCGGCACCGGGATGTGCCTCGAGCAAGCTCTTCAAGAGCGAGCGAGCGCGCAACTCTTTGTCTTGGCCGAGTGCTTCAGACAGCCACTCCGGCGCTTCCGACTGGCGATCGGTGAAGGTGGGCTCCGCGCCGAGCCAAACCGCCGCACCGGTGGCGCTCGCGCAAGCCTGCGCGACGCGGTCGTGCGCTTCGATCGCTGCCGCGAGCTCCCGGTCGAGCGCCGCCTCCGAGTTGCCTAAATCATCGGTAATGCTGCGATTCATTCAGACACACCCACTCGTATCACCTGGCGCTCACGGAGCAAGGCAAGAAAGCGCGCGCGCGCGCCTTGCGTGGCATGAGCCCAACGCGTTGTTTGCACGTAAGATTCTGGAGAGGTCGTATGCGCCGCATCCGAATAGAGCACACCACTCGCTACGAGTACCGCGAGCCCGTAGAGTTTCTCAAGCATCGGTTGTTACTTCGGCCGCGCGAAGGACACGATATTCGCATCGAATCCTCGCGCCTGGAGATCAAACCAGCGTACACGATCCGCTGGCATCGCGACGTCTACGGTAACAGCGTAGCGGCGGTAGAGTTTACCCAGAAGAGCGCAGAGCTGGTGATCACGAGCGAGGTCGTGGTGCAACACTACGAAGAAAGCCCAGCAATACTCGTGGTTGTCGAGGAAGCCCAACGCTTCCCGTTTCATTACGACCCGATGGAACAGATCGACCTGATGATCTACTTGCTCGCAGCCTACCCCCAGGACAGCGCGCAGATCGGACGCTGGCTCAGGGAGATCTGGAAACCTGGGGGAAATATTGCGACCTCCGAGCTGCTCGACTCCATCAACCAGAAGATCGTCGAAGACATCAAGTACGAGGTGCGCGAGGTGGTTGGCGTGCAGTCGCCCGCCGAGACCCTGAGTCGTGGTCGTGGCTCGTGCCGGGACGTGGCAACGCTCTTCATCGAAGCGTGTCGCTTCTGTGGGCTCGCCGCTCGCTTCGTGAGCGGGTACCTGCTCTCGTCGGCCGCGGTGCGCGATGTGGCGTCGACCCACGCCTGGTCCGAGGTGTACCTCCCCGCAGGTGGCTGGCGTGGCTTCGATTCGACGAGCGGCCAACACGTCGGTGGCGAACACGTTGCGGTGGCCGTGCATCGCCATCCCGAGGCGATTCCGCCGATCGCGGGCTCCTACCTGGGCCCCGCCAAACCCCGCGCCGTCATGACCGTCGAGGTGCGTGCCACACAGCTCTGATGCCGACGCGCTGTCTGAAATCCATATAGTTTCGAATAGATAGCGACCTCAAGAAAAACTCTGTCACCAGAACGGACTCCCTTTCGTTGGTGTCTCGAAGGCCCACTTCGAAAGGAACTACCATGATGCCCGTTCTGGCCCAGCCGATCCCCCACGTTCCACCGTCCCCCTCCGCGGGATGCCGCCTCGTCGCGCCGGATGGGCGCGAGCTGCCGCTGCGCTCCGCGACGCTGCGCTCCGAGGCGCGCGCCGGGCTCGCCCGCACGCTGGTGGTGCAACACTTCGTGAATGTTCATCGCGCGCCCCTGAGTGTCACCTACCAGCTGCCGTTGCCCGCCGATGGCGCCGTGAGCGGGTTCAGCTTCGACATCGCGGGTGAGCGCGTGGTCGGCGTGATCGAAGGGCGTGCGCGGGCGCGTGAGCGCTACGAAGAAGCGCTGATCGAGGGTCGCACGGCGGCGCTCCTCGAAGAAGATCGGTCGAGCCTGTTTACTCAGGAAGTCGGCAACATCCCGCCGGGGGGTGACGTGCGCATCGAGATCATCGTGGACCACCCGCTCAAGTGGTTGTCCGAGGGCTCGTGGCAGTGGCGCTTCCCGACCGTGGTAGCGCCGCGCTACTTGGGAGCTGCCGGTAGCGTCCCCGATGCAGAACGCATCGAAGTCGACGTTTCGCTCGGGGACCTCGCTGCTAGCTGCCGGCTCGAGCTCGAGGTGAGGGACGCGCTCAGCCCCGGCGGGCGCATCAGCTCGAACAGTCATGCGCTCACGGTACGGCACACCGAGACGCAAGCGGCGTGCGTCGGGCTCGCGAACGATGGCGGAGCGCTGCTCGACCGCGATGTGGTCGTAGAATGGCCGGTAGCCCAGCCGGCGGTGGGGGTCGAGGTCGATGTGGCGCGGCCCGCCGAGTCGCATGCGCGAGCGAACTCTGCGTTTGCGCTGCTGACGCTAGTGCCGCCGCGGCTTCCGAGCGAACCGCTTCCCCGCGATCTCATCGTGCTGCTCGACACGAGCGGTTCGATGGGCGGCGAGCCGCTCGACCAGGCCAAACGCGTCGTCGGCGCGCTGATTCAGGGACTCGAGCCGCGCGACCGCATCGAGCTCATCGAGTTCAGCATGCGACCGCGGCGCTTTCACCCCGGGCCGCTCGAGGCGACGCCGGCGCACAAGGCCGAGGCGCTCGCTTGGCTCCAAGCGCTAGCGGCGGCGGGGGGGACGGAGATGCATTCCGGCATCGTGGAAGCGCTCACCCCCTTGCGACCTCTGGCTCAGCGCCAAGTGTTGCTCGTCACCGACGGACTCATCGGAGCCGAGGAGCGCATCGTGGCCGAGGTGATCGAGCGTTTGCCGCAGGGTTGCCGCGTGCATACCCTCGGGATCGGCTCTGGTGTGAACCGTTCACTCACCGGTCCCGTGGCGCGGGCGGGGCGCGGCAGCGAGCACATCGCCGAGCTCGGTGGCAACGTCGAGGCAGTCGTCGAGCGCGTTCTCGCACACCTCGAGCGCCCCGTACTAGTAGACCTCGAACTCAGCGGGCCCGCGCTGCGATCGCTCGCGGGCACGCGCTTGCCCGACTTGATGGCAGGCTCCCCGGCGCTCGTGGCGGTCGAGGTGGACCCCGAGGGTGGTGCGCTCGAGCTCCGCGGGCGCACCCGAGACGGAGTCTGGCGCGAGCGTGTGCTCTTGCCGTCGCGCGCCACCGGGCAGGGCAACCCCGCGCTGCCGGCGCTGTTCGCGCGCGAACGGGTCGAGGACCTCGAGATGTGCATCGCCGCGAATGCTCGGCGGGACGAGCTCGAGCGAGACGTCGAGCGGCACGGTCTCGACTTTGGTATCAGTACCCGCCTCACCTCTTGGGTTGCCGTGTCGCAGCAGGCCCACGTCGATCCCACCGAGCCCACGCGCCGCGTGACCCAGCCGCAAGCTCTGCCGCACGGCATGTCGGTGGCCGGCCTCGGGCTGCGCGCCGCACGGCCGCTCAGCGCGCGCGCGGCGATGTCCCCGATGCCTGCGGCGCCGATGCTGGCAGCTCCTGCGGCGTATGGCGCCGCGCCGCCTCAGCCCAAGCTGACCCGCGGGATCGGCGCTCCGCCGCGCAGCCGTCCGGTTGCCGACGAACGTGGATTTTTCGAACGGGTGAAGGGCATCCTGCGCCCGTCGCCCATGGCTGCCAAGGGCAGCGCCGAAGCAGGCGAGCCACCGGTGTTTCGGAGCATCCAACAGGGCACCGCGGAGTCGTCCCTCGAGCCCACCCCCGGCCGCCTCGTGCTGCGAGGGCGCGTGGTGCTGCAGAAAGGCCAGCTCCTCGTGATCGAAGCCAGCGTCGACGACGGCTTCGTCTGGTCGCTGCCGGAAGAGGCCGAGCTCGAGCTCAGCGACGGCGGGCGCGTGACGCTCGCGATCGTGAAGGAGCGCAGCACGGCGTCCGGGCAATTCCACGGAGGAGAGACGCTACGCTTAGTGCTGCGCGTGGACAGCCCGCTTGGGGTCGTGCACAGCGTACTGGTCGACGCGCTCCAGATCGAGCT
>Ga0315912_10004450_pt1 | contig 13301 bp, 9 predicted proteins | sample VfabasoilMG_FD_204469 | JGI IMG/M metagenome (GOLD analysis project Ga0315912, IMG submission 204469) | Garden soil microbial communities collected in Santa Monica, California, United States - V. faba soil | ecosystem: Environmental > Terrestrial > Soil > Garden | place: USA: California... | reverse complement strand
GCCCCCCGAACGGGCGGAGCACGGAGGCGCCGAGCAACGCCGGCGACCAAGTGGGAGCCGCCGGAGCGCAGACGGAAGTGGAGGTGAGGAGCGCGAATTCACTTCGCGCGACGAGGAGGGGCGGGACGCCCCTCCTAAAAACTCTGCGGAGCAGCGAGGCGCCGGACACAAGCTTCGCGAACAAGCCCACCCAACCTTAGCGAGGAAGCCCACCCGATGCTGCGGAGCAGCGAGGCGCCGCGTCCCCGCCGGCGACTAAGTAGGAGCCGCCGGAGACCCGGCGGTAGTTGGGGGTGAGGAGGAGGAATTTACTTCCGACGACGAGGGGGGCTGGGAAAGCCCCCCTAAAAACTACGACTCCAATCTCGCCAGCGCCATCATGATCTCGCGGCGGGTTTGTTCGTAGGTGCGGGGGCCCACCTGATCTTGGGCGTGCGCTGTCTCTAACAATTTCATCTCTTGGAGCAGGACCCGCTGCGCCAGCTTTCGCTGATCGTCGTCTTGATTGGACTTGCCCTGGCGCCGCAACAGCCCCAAACCCAGGCCAACCAGCCCGATGCCCGCTGCCAGGGCGGTGGCGATCCAACGTCCGGGGCCGATGACGGGTAAGCCGGACAGCTCGATGCGCAGCTGGTTCAGCTCCGATTCGCCCGGACGCATCACGCGCTGGGCGAACAAGATCTTTTTCCCATCGGGCCCGGCCGTGGACTCGGCAGGAGCAAAGCCGGGCACGCGCAATTCCATGCCGGGCACGTCTTCCACCAGAACCCGCTGCTCCGCCAAATGGGGAGGCACGCTCATGGTCCAGCCCAGGTCACTCTCATTGTGGTTCTTGATCTGGAAGGAAAACTGCAGGTCGCGGCTGCCGGGCGGGTAGGTTCCTACCAAACGCACACCGTGGTCGGTCTTTTCAAAGCCCGCGTCTCCGGTCTTGGTTTCGACATCGAGCGCAAATGCGTCGCGGGGCAGGTCCAGCGCGATGCCTTGGGGCAAAAAGCTGCGATTGCTCATGTTGAGCACCCGATACATCACCGTGACCAGCGCGTTGTCCTCGCGCATTTGCACGTAGGTGAGGCCGCGAAACCCCACGAACGCCTCGCGCAAGTTGGACGTTACGGGATAGACGTGGATGAGCACCTGATGCCCCGTTTTCCCCAGGCGAAACTCCGGAATGTCGTAGCGTGCGCCCGAGCTCCGTACCCGCACGCCGTAGTTGTTGCGGATGGAGGTATCCAAGCCGGAAAATGTGACTTGTCCCTCAGGCCCCACGGCCTTGGTCATCACGTGCCTGGAGTCGCCCTCTTGGATGTTTTGCACCACCGTGACGAGCTCGACCGAGGCGCCTGCGGCGGGGAGCTCGGTGGTGCCGTCCAGCACGCGTACCACGATGGTGTTCGGAGCGAGGTTGGGATCGGGCGCGGAGCTGTCCTGGTTGCGACCTGTACCGCCGCCCATCCGGCCGTGCCCGGGTGGAGGGTGGGGTGATGATTGCGCCTGGACGAGGTCAGGACTGAGCGCGATGCCCACGGCGGTCAAAAGAGCGAGAGCTGGAAGAAAGGAGCGAAACATAGGGAAAAGGAGCTTCAATCAGCAGCATCGGTCGACGCTGGGTCTGCAGCTAAAGAGGGCGAGGTGGTCTTGGACGCAGCCTGGGCGCTGGGCTCCGCCGGGGTGCTTTGGGCGCCCGATGTTTGCAAGAACGTCAGCACCCGTTGCTCCGCCGCGGCCAGTTGGACATGCATGGATTCATCCTGCGCGGCGATGAGGCGGCGCGCTTGATTGCGGTAGTCATTCGAGGCGACATCGAAGTCTTCGCGGCTGATCTTGCCGACCGTGAGCTCGTATTCGAGATCCTTGAGCGCGCGCAGCACGGCTAACTTTTGCTCTTCGGTGGCCGAGGGGACAGCGACGCTCAGAGCATCCTCGAAATCCAGAGACGCCTGCTCCCCCATGCGCTCCAGGCTGGTCCACATGAGCGCGATGGCGGTGCACAGGGCCGCGGCGGAAAGCACGATGAGCACCCCGGACGGTCCGCCCCAAAAACCGGCTGCGGCTACACCCGCGACCAACAGCAGAACAACACCCGGCACGACGAAGCGAGCGGGCGCCACAGCATCACTCATTGTGGAGCACCCTCCACGCTCGCGGAGCTCCGCTGATGACCGGCCAAATGCTCCCGCCCTGCTGCTGAAAACGACCCAGCGAAGGGCTGGGACAAGCTGGCAGCCAGGGTAAAGGTCATGAGGATACCCGCCGTGGCGGCCACGCTAGCGCGTACGTAGGTCCAGGCAGTGACTCGTTTGGTGGTGACCTCGGGCCACAGCGAGACACCACACCCGGTGATGAGCACGAGCAGGCCGATCCAAATCCAGCCCACGAAGGGATTGACGTGCACGGTGAAGGTGGCGCGTTTGGTTTCAGGGTCGGCCACGGCGAGTACCACGTACAGATCATCGCGCAAGCCGCGCAAAAGGGCGACTTCTGTCGTGGTTTGGGGGGGATTTTGATAGATGAACTTGGCCGGGTGCAGGGTGCTCACCAGCTCTCCATCTTGCAGCACGTCCACGTCGGCGAACAGCATGCGCTTGGCCTTGTCCGATTGCTCCTCGGCGCTGCAGCGCGGGTTGCCAGGACACATGCGCGTGCCTTGGTACACGAGCGTGTAGTCAGCCACCTGGGCGGTATCGCCGATATTCAGATTGGCCTCTTCTTCGATCTGCCAGGCGGTGCCCACGAAACCCAAGAACATCCCGACGATGCCCAGGTGCACGATGTAGCCCCCGTAGCGGCGACGACTCTTCTGCACCAAGCGCACGAGCGCAGTGAGGGGCCCCTCGGCGTCCCCCTTCTTTTGGGTGGAGGACATGCGGGCGCGGGTGCCGCGCACGAACTCTTGCACCACCACGGCTACGTTGAACGCGGACAAACTGACGGTGATCCCAGGGAAAAATGCGGATACCGACGCGTAGATGTGGGCGGCGGTCCCGCTCTCCACCGTGGTGGCGCCCACCACTTGCGGATAGCCCAACTTGGCTCCGAAGATGGCATGGAGCAGTGTGACGGTGATCAGGCACAGCCCGGGAAAGGCAAACGCTGTCTTGAGCGAGGAGGCGCTCGTCTTGCGCCAGCCAAACAAAGGCGCCAGGCCCATCAGCGCAAAGATGAGCAGGCCGATGGGCGCCATCCACTTGTTGTAAAACGGAGGACCCACCGTCACTTCTTGATTCATCAGCGCTTCGGTGAGCAGTGGCGAGGTGGTGGCGCCCAGTATGAACGTCATGCCGCCTAAGAGCGCCCAGTTGTTGATGACGAACATGCCTTCACGGCTCACCACGGACTCGAGCTGGGCGTCTCCGCGCAGCAAGGGCAGCCGATACACGAGCAGTGCGCAGGACACCACCGCGGTAAACACCAAAAACCAGGAGAAAAATGGCCCGATGTCGCTCTTGGCGAACGAGTGCACGCTGGAGATGAGCCCCGACCGCGTCAAGAACGTGCCAAAGATGGTGAGCAGAAACGTGATGCAAATGAGCACGACGTTCCAGATGCGAAACATGTTGCGACGCTCTTGGATGATGGTGCTGTGCACGTACGCGGCCGCGGTGAACCAGGGCAGGCACGCCGCATTTTCCACCGGATCCCATGCCCAGAACCCGCCCCACCCCAGCTCCTCGTAGGCCCAGATCATGCCCAGCACGTTGCCGATGCTGAGAAACAGAAATGCGGTCAGCATCCATTTGCGCACCGCGACGATCCACTCATTGCCCAGCCGACCGGTGGCCAGCGCCGCGATGGCGAAGGAAAATGGCACCGAACAGCCCACAAAACCCAGGTAGAGCATGGGAGGATGAATCATCATCCAGTAGTTCTGGAGCAGCGGGTTCATTTGCGTGCCCGAGCCGGGCGAGCCGGTGAGGTTCTGCTCGAAGGGGTTGGCCGCAAACATCATCAAGATGGAAAAGAAGCCGATGATGACCATGAGCGTGGCGATCACGTAGGGCTGCAGCGCGCGATATTTGCCCCGCATCCAGGTCGTGACGCCAGCGGTGTAGACGCTCAGCAAGAACGTCCACCACAAGAGCGAGCCGTCTTGCCCTCCCCACAAGGCGGCCAGCAGGTACCAAGGTGACATGCCGCGATCGCTGTGCTGAGAAATGTAGCGAATGCGGAAGTCGTGGGTGAAGAACCCGTAGCTGAGGAGCAGCACACCACACGTGATGACGGCGCTGGTGGCGTAGGCGCCGAGCCGGGCCGAGGCCAACAAGTGGGGGCGACGGCCTGCCGCGACCGCCACGGCGAAGGTGTAGGCGGCGAGCACCAAAATAGAGAACACGATGGACGTGCCGAATGCGGGAAGGGAGAGACCCATGGCGAGTGAACCTTAACGCGGCTTTTCCCAAGGGCCAGCCCCGTCCCACGGCGCACCGCATTTTGCCTCAGGCTGCTGGGTCAGCGCGGCGCGCGCCAGTCACTTCAGGTGTCTAGCTCGCTCACGGTCGTGCCCAAATTTTCGCCTTGCAGCACCCGCCGGATGTTGCCCTTGGCCATCTTGAACACCCGGATGGGGAGGCCATTTTCGCGACACAGCGCCACCGCGGTGGAGTCCATCACTTGCAGGCGCGTGGTCAAGAAGCTGTCATACGAGACGTTCTCGAGCAGCTGCGCGTCGGGAAAGCGCTGCGGATCTTTGGTATAAATGCCGTCGACCTTGGTGGCCTTGAACAGCGCATCGGCCCGAATTTCCATCGCGCGCAGGCTGGCCGCGGTATCGGTCGAAAAGTAGGGGTTGCCTGTGCCGGCGGCAAACACCACCACGTGACCGCGCTTGAGGTGCCGGATGGCCCGGCGTCGGATGTAGGGCTCCGCGACTTGTCGGATCTCGATGGCTGTCATCACGCGCGTTGGCACGTCACATCGCTCCAAGGCGTCCTGGATGGCCAGCGCGTTGATGACCGTAGCCAACATGCCCATGTAGTCGCTCTGCGCGCGATCCATGCCCTGGCTGGCGCCCTTGAGTCCGCGGAAGATGTTGCCACCTCCCACGACCAAGCCAATTTCCACGCCAGTCTCGCGCACCGCCGCAATTTCTTCGGCTGTGGATCGCAAGGTCTCCGGCTCGATGCCACCTTGTCCGCCCGCGGCGAGCGCTTCACCACTCAATTTGAGCAGGACGCGTTTGTAGCGCAGCTCCTTCTTACTCGCGTTTTGATTCGCTTCGTCGGCCTTCACGGCCCAGGGTGTTAGGATGGACGCCGCTTTGGTGCAATGGTCTTGACCCGCACCGGAGCGCACCGGTATCCCCAAATCAGCTCGATGTTCTGCGTCTCGTTGTCACCGCGTCTGCCGCGCCCCGCGCGGAGTTCCTTTCGATCTCGGCGTGCTGAGCTGGGCCGCTCATTTCTGGGGCTCTCATTTCTGGGCCGCTCGCGCTGGACGCTCGGGCGCTCGCTATGCGCGGGGTTTTTGCTGTGCTTGGGCACAATCTCCGGGGGCTGCAAGGAGCAAGGTGCAACGCTCCCCGATGCAGCGGAGCGCGATGCACGCACCGGTCTTACCCCCCACGAAGCGCAGGAGGTCTTGGTGCGCGTGGGGGAGCGGGACATTACCCTGGGTCAGTACGCCGAGACGCTGCTGCGCATGGACCAGTACGAGCGGCTGCGTTACCAGTCTGAGGAGCGCCAAAAAGAGCTCCTGGACGAGATGATCGAGGTGGAGCTGCTGGCCCAGGAGGCCAAGCGTCGTGGGCTCGATCGCGACCCGGAGGTGCAGTTGCGCTTGCGCCAGGCGTTGCGCGACGAGGTACTCAACGATTTGGAGCGCAAATTGCCCGGGCCGGAGCAATTCACCGAGCGAGAAGTGAAGGAATATTACGAGGCCCACCGCAGTGAATTTGCCGAGCCGTTGCGTCATCGTGTGCAGGTGATCCGCTTAGGGTCCGCCTCCGTGGCCGAAGCGGCGCGCAAAGAGTTGGTTTCGGGGGATACGAGCGGAAGCGCCGAGAAATGGGGCCAGATGTGGTCCAAATATTCGCTGGATCGCGACCGCTCGGGCCCCACCAACAGTGGTGAGCTGGCGGGCGATTTGGGCTTCGTGTCCGCGCCGAGCGAGCCGCGGGGCGCAAATGAGCGCGTGCCAGAGCCGGTGCGCGCCGCCGTGTTTCAGCTCAAGAACGTGGGCGACGTCGCGGCCGAGCCCGTGCAGAGCGGGCAAGACCATTACCTGGTGCGGCTCAGCGGGATAAGCCCGGCGCGCGATCGCTCCATGCAGGACGCGGATCGCGCGATCCGCGTGGAGCTGCGTCGCCAGGCCTTCATCGTGGCTGAAAAGAACTTGGAGCAAGAGCTGCGCAAGAAGTACCCCGTGTCCATTTCGAGCCAAGGCACGGCGCCTCGGCCGGGGCAGCCCCCGGCGCAAGGGTCCCCGTGAACCCGGCAGGACCAGCGTTGTCTGTGCTGGACAATGCCGCCCACGGGGCCGCCGGCGAGGTGGAGCCGTGGAAGCGCGAACTGCAGCAGACCATCCGCAGCGCCGAGGGCCTGCGGGCCGCCTTGGAGCTCACGGACGCGGAGTATAGCTCAGCTGTGCGCGCCGAACAGCAGGGGTTCCCTATCGCGGTCACGCCCCACTATCTGTCGCTCATCGATGGGCGTGACCCCAGCTGTCCGCTGCGCCAGCAAGTGGTGCCCGGGCCCGAGGAGGGAAACCCAGGCCGCGGCGATCTGCGCGACCCTCTGGGTGAAGAAGCGCATGAGGTGGCCCCGGAATTGATCCAGCGCTACCCCGACCGCGCCCTCTTGTTGGTGTCGGACCGCTGCGCCGTCTATTGCCGATTCTGCACGCGCAGTCGCATGGTGGGGCAGGGCGGGGGCCCGCGTAGCGTCGAGCGGCTGGGGCCCGCGTTCAGCTATTTGGCGGCGCATCCCGAGGTGCGTGATGTGATTGTGAGCGGCGGGGACCCGCTGGCCATGTCCACGTCGCGGCTCGTGTCCATCATTGAGCGGTTGCGGGCCATCCCCTCGGTCGAGACCATTCGCTTGGCCACCCGCGTGCCGGTGGTGCTGCCCGCGCGCATCACCACGGAGCTTTTGACGGCCCTACGTCCTTTCCACCCGCTGTGGGTGATGACGCACTTCAACCATCCGAGGGAAGTGGACGAACAAGCTGGCGCTGCGCTGGAGCGCCTGGCTGATGCGGGCTTTCCGGTGATGAATCAAGCGGTCCTTTTGCGGGGCATCAACGACGATGCCGCGACGCTCACCCGGCTGTTTCGTGCCTTGGTGCGGAGGCGTGTGCGCCCGTATTACCTGCTCCAGATGGACCCCGTCTCGGGCACATCCCATTTGCGCACCCCGGTGCAGACGGGCATCGATATCATGGAGCAACTGCAGGGGCGGCTGAGCGGCATTGCCCTGCCCAAGTTGATCATGGATACGCCGGGCGGCTGGGGGAAGATCCCACTCGGGCCCGATTACGTGCTGTCACGCGCAGAGGGCGTGACCCGAGTGCGCACCCCGCGCGGGGTTACGGTGGACTATTTCGACCCGGAGTGAGTGCGCAGGTCACCCCGGGCGGGCGATCCGTGCGCCTCAATGGCGACCAGAAAGCGTGGTCACGCTCAGCGCCGGGAAGGTCGCCGTGAAATAGCCGTCAGCGACGAGCAGCCGAGTCTGCTCCGCCAAATCATCGGTTTGGGACGTGACGTAGGGTGTGAGCGCGGTGGGAGCGGTCCCTCCCGCGATCGAAAAGGGCAGGCTGATTTCGGCGGAGCCCTCGTTGATGACCACCACGGCCAGGTTGCCCTGGGAGTCTTTGAAGGCGGAGACCAAGAGCGCCGCTGGTGCGTTACCCTGCACCTGGACGCGTTTGTACCCGGGGCGCACGAACTTGCTGTAGTTGCCCAGCGTCCATTTGCGTTTGGTGGGGCTCCCGTCGGGTGCAACCAACCCTCCGTTGTCGTCCAGAACGCTCCTGTATCCCGCCCACAGCCAAGCGCTTGCTTCGCCCACGGTGAGTGCATCGTGGATCCACTTGGCGACGGCCACCCCATTTTCGATGTGGTTGCTGGGCCCCTGTTCCGGCCACCATTTGCGTCCGGACATCTCCGTCATCCACACGGGCTTCTTGTCGGTCACATCGGACGGCCAGGGCGTGGCCTTCTGTGAATCGTACTGGTGCGTGCCCAGCATATCGATGGCAGACCACAGCTCGGGGTCCCCAGCGAGGGCGTGCCCATAATCATAACCGTCCTTGGGATCTGTCGGATCACACAGCGTGGGAGGGATGCCGCAGTTGAACGGATCCGGACTGGGGAGGTTGGACGGCTCGGACCCGGTGGCGGAGGCGTCGGACCACAACCTGCCCCATTGCGACGGTTCGCCACCGATCACGGCAACGGGCGGGTCGTTGGCCTTCAATTTGGGAGCGACGACCTTGAGAAACGCTACGTAATCGCCGCCGGTAAAGACGGCGGACGGGAAGCTGCCGTTGCAGGGCTCCGCGTCACCACACGAGGCAAAATCAGGCTCATTTTGCGGAGAGATGGCCAACAGGTCCACGCCCGTCTCGTCCTTGACTAGGGTGGGGAAGGCCGCGATCCCATTGGACCACAGCTCAAAGCACTCTTGGATGAGTTGGCCGCCGTTGTTGACCTCGGCGTTCGACTTACACACGCCGGGTGGGCTGGTCACCGTGGCAATGAACGTTTGCACGCCGCGGGCCTTGGCTTGCTCCACAGCTACCCAGGTGAGGTCGTCACGCGTGGGTTGCCCGTTTGAGTCCATGGCGATGCGCAGGATGGACAGGGCAATTTGACCTTGCTCTTGACCAAACAGCGCGTCTGCCTCCTCCTCGAGCAGCTCGGAATCGGCCATGCCAAACCCGGCGATGGTTTGCTTCACCTGCCCCAACTGAATGGTGACGTGCAGCGGCTCGCTGCCTCCCGTCCCGTTCCCGTTCCCGTCTCCCGACTCATCCCCATCTCCCGAAGAGGGCGCGGCTGTGCCGCCCTCGCCGGTGGAGTCAGTGCTCTCGCTCGGATCGTCCGTTGCGTCGCGACCGCCATCACCCTGGTCGCCGCCCTCTCCGCCGCTGCCTTGATCATCCGCCTTGGGCGGTTGACCCTCGCCTTGGACCGTGCAGGCGCCACCCAACAAAAGGACCGAAAAAAGGCCTGTCGATAGCAGCGAAAGGATGCGAACCATGGGCTCGCTACATATCCCACCTGCCCCGCGAGTGCCACGCACGCTAGAGAGATGAACAGAGAACGAACGTGGAAGGTGGGGGCAATGACCGGGGTTGATCGCAGGATGAGGTGGGCAAGCGGTTGGATGAGTTGGCTGTTGTGTCTGGCCTGCGGCGTAGCCGCTCCCCAACCCAAAAATTCCCCCGAGCATGTGCTGCAAAAGAAATCGAGCACAGGCACGCTGTTGCATCTGCTCGAGCAAGCGCACGCCGCCGAGCAGTCGGGTGACCATGCGCGCGCGCTCGGCCTGTACGAACAAGCGGAAGCGCAGGGACATTCAGCGCTCCCGCGCGCGCAGTTGCTGCTCGACACCGGCCAGTACGAGCGCTTGTGGGAGCAAATGGCCGCGTCCACCGTGCCCGAACTGGTGGTGCTGAGCGCACAAGCAGCGCGGCGGCTCGGTCGGGTCGAGCCGGCGCAAGCACACCTTTTGGCTCGTTTTGGCTGGAACCACAGCCCAACCAAAGAGCAGATCTGCCCCGTGGCGGGTCCGGCTCCGCGTGAGGTGGCTGCTCTGCGCGCGGCACTTTTGTGGGGTGAAATGGCGCTCGAACTAGGCCGGCGACCCGAAGCGAACGGCGCGTTTTCTGCGCTCTTGGGCTGCGCCGACGCGGAGTCAGGCACGACCCGGCTGGCACGCTTGGTGTACGCGGGGCGCGCGGCTGCGCTCAGTCGCCAGTATGAAATCGCCAACGATCTGTTCAATCAGGCGGAGATCAGCCTGGACCCCAAGTCCGAGCCCCGCACCCAGCGTGACTTGCTGCTGTATCGGGCCGCGTTGTTCCTCGAGAAACATGATCCGAGTCAGGCCCTGGCCCTGGGCGCGGAGCTGGAAAAGCTCTGGCCTCACGACCCCGAGGTGATGTTGCTGCTTGCCCAACTGCGCGCCGACACGGAGTTTGACTTTGCGGGGGCAGAAGCGCTGGCCGCGCAGGTGCTCAAGGTCAACGCGCGCCACAGCGGAGCGCTCTCCCTGCTCGCCGGGATCGAGCTGCGCGACATGAACCTGGAGCGGGCGCACAAGTACGTGGAGCAGGGTCTCAAGACGAATGCCCGCGATGTGGAGCTGCTGTCGCTCGCGGCGAGCTTGGCCTTCTTGGGTGAAGACGTGAGCGGCTTCGAGGCCCAACTGGCGCAGTTGGCGCAGCTGAGCCCGGGCAACGTGCAGCCGTACCTGGTGTTCGCCGAATACGCGGAGTGGGAGCATCGCTACCCCGCCCTGGAGAAGTACTTGCGGCGCGCGGCGCGCTTGGATCGCGACGAAGCCCAAGTGCGCTCGCGTTTGGGCCTGACCTTGGTGCGCGCGGCGAGCGACGCCGCCGGGGTGGTGGAGCTGAGCCGCGCCTACGATTTGGATCCGTACGACGTGCGGGTGATCAACACGCTCCAGCTGTACGAGAAGCTCATCCCCCAAGACTACGTGTCCATCACCCGGGGCCCGTTTCGCTATCGCTTTCCCAAGGCGGACGCCGCGCTCCTCGAGCGCTACGTGCCGACCCTGCTCGAAGCTGCGCACAAAGAAATGGCGCAGCGCTACGGCTACACGCCCCCCACGCCCATCGACATCGAGCTGTATGAGAGCAGCGAGCAGTTTGCGGTGCGTACCAGCGGGGTGCCGAGCATTGGCATTCAAGGCGTATGTTTTGGCCACAAGTTGGCCACGGTGAGCCCCAGCGGCGCCCCGGGCAACCTGGGCATGACGCTGTGGCATGAGCTGGGGCACGTGTTTCACATTGGGCTCAGCGACTACCGCGTGCCGCGCTATTTGACCGAGGGACTCGCCGAATGGGAAACGGCGCGCAGAAACGTGGGTTGGAGTCGCGAGCTGGACCGCGAATTGTACGAGGTGATGCGTGACGGGGCGCTCCCGCCGCTCAGCCAGATGAGTCGCGCCTTCACCCACGCCAAGAGCGGCCAAGACATGGCCGCGGCGTACTACGCATCGGGCGTGCTCAGTTCGTGGCTGGAGGAGCGCTTTGGCACGGCGCGCTTGGTGGAGCTGCTGAGCGAGCTGGGTAAAGGTCAGCTGGCCCAAGATGTGATCCCCCGGGTCCTGGGGAGCAGTTGGGCCGATTTGGATCGAGAGTTTGCCGCCCACCTGACCCAGAAATTGCGGCCCGTGGCGGAGCAGTTCGTGCCCGTCCGTGCGCGCGGCGCGGTGACGGTGCTGCGCCCCCTCCTCAAAAAAACTCCCCACGACCCCAGCCTACAATTGGAACTGGCGTTGGCGCTCTTGGACGAGGGAAAACCCGATGAAGCCAAGCGCTTGGTCGCCGAGGCCGAAGCGAAGCTCGCGGGGGCGAGCGCGACGAAGCCCATCGCCCAACAAGGTCGCTTCCTGCGGGTGCGCCTGGCCCTGCTCGAGGACCACCCTGCGCAAGCCAAGACCGAGCTCGATGCGATGATCGCAGGTGGGGCCGATGGCTACAGCCTGCGCATGCTGCGCGCGCAGCTGTCTTTGGCTGAAAAGGACGAAGCGGCCGCGCTTTTGGACCTGGAGGCGGCGCTCCGCTTCGACCCCAGCGCGACGGAACCGCGGCAAATGTTAGTGACGTATTATCAACAAAAGTCCCAGCCCGAGCTGGAGCTTGCCCAGCTCCGCGTCTGGGCGGACCTTGCCGAGCACGATCCGGGCGTGCACCGTCGCCTGGTGGAGCTGCTGGTAGAAGAGGGCCACAATGAGGAGGCTGCGCGCGCCGCGGGCCGCCTTTTGTGGGTGGACTTGGCCAATCTCGAAACGCACCGCTTGGCGGGGCTAGCCTACGCCCGGGCCGGTCGCTTTGCTGATGCCGAGTTCGAATGGCAGAGCGCGCTCTTGTGCCCCGCTGCGCCGGAACAACTGCTCGGTCTGCAGCAGACGTGGCTCGCGGAGCTCAAGCGGAGCGGCCGGGGCGCAAAGCGCGCTCGGGTCGAGCGTCAGGTGGCCGAGGCCATCCGCGCTGCACTTGCCCAGAGTTCTGGCTCCGGGGATGCGGCTCGGCTCGGCCCACCCGCTCGACAATAGCTGTTCCTTCCGCTTCCGCAGGCGCGTAGCGGGCGCCGACGAAAGTCGGCTACACGCAAAGGTTCATAAGGAGACCCGCCGCCCATGGATCCGACTTTTTGGAGAGAACGCTGGCAGACACGCCAAATTGGCTTTCATCAAGGTCATCCGCACAGCAGCATGACCAAATTTGGTGCGCGCTTGCTCGGGCGCAAGCAGCCCCATGTGCTGGTACCCCTGTGCGGCAAGTCTCAGGATCTGCTCTGGCTCGCGCACAGCGGAGCGCTGGTCACCGGGGCTGAACTAGTGGAGAGCGCGGTCGAAGAGTTCTTTGACGAGGCCGGCGCCGAGCCGCTGCGTCAGGTGCACGGCACGCAGCCGGTGCTCTCGGACGAGGAGTTGGGCGTCCGGGTGTTCGTGGGGGATTTTTTTGAAGTCACCCCCCAAGCCACCGGGGCCATCAGCGGGATCTACGATCGGGGCGCGCTGGTGGCGCTGCCTCCGGAGTTGCGTGAGCGCTATGTCGAGCATCTGCTCAGCTTCTTACCATCCGGCGGCGGACTGCTCTTGGTGGCCACGGTCTACGACCAGGGCCTGATGCAGGGTCCGCCCTTTTCGGTCCCCAAGCACGAGGTCGAGGCGCTGTTTTCCAGCTGTTCGAAGATTGAACTCTTGTCGTCGGAGTCCATCATCGAGACCGAGGTGCGCTTCCGTGATCGCGGCCTGTCCGACTTGTGGGAAGAGGTCTACTTCATCGAGAGGTGAGACGGGTGGGAAGAGGGAGAGCGGGTGGTTCCCCTCAACTCACAATCCATGTCGTTCTACCCACCCCACACAACACGCGCGCTCTACCGCTACCTCTAGCCCAATCCACAACAGCCAGAGGAGGGCGGGAATGGGAGAGGGAGAGCGGGTGGTTGGAGGGTGGGCGGGAGGTGGTGGGCGATGGGCGTCCTGGAATTTTGAGCGTACCGGCGTCCTCGGATGCCTCAAGGCCAAGCGACGCTTGCGCGTCGTGCTGGCGCAGCCTTGATCCATCCTGCGAGGCGCCTGGTGAGGGGAGCGTGATGTTTTTTT
>Ga0315912_10004449_pt1 | contig 13303 bp, 13 predicted proteins | sample VfabasoilMG_FD_204469 | JGI IMG/M metagenome (GOLD analysis project Ga0315912, IMG submission 204469) | Garden soil microbial communities collected in Santa Monica, California, United States - V. faba soil | ecosystem: Environmental > Terrestrial > Soil > Garden | place: USA: California... | reverse complement strand
ATTGTATTATGCCATGGCCAAAGACGGACTATTTTTCAAGTGGGCCGCATTCATCCATCCAAAATATCACACCCCTTCCAAAGCATTTATTGCGCAGGCGGGTTGGGCCGCAGTGCTGGTGCTCTCCGGAAGTTTCGACCAGCTTACTGATATGCTTGTGTTCGCATCCTTTATTTTCTATGGAGGTGTAACGTTGGGCGTTTTTATTTTACGTGTAAAAGAACCCGATACACCACGGCCGTACAAAGCCTGGGGCTACCCGGTAGTACCGGCCTTGTTCCTGTTGTTTTGTGCCGCCCTGGTAATGATCACGCTTTCTACCAAACCGCGTGAAGCTCTGCTTGGCCTGGGATTAATGGCAACCGGAATTCCATTTTACTTTTGGTGGAGTAGAAAAAAAGCTGAGCAGTAAATTGCTAACGATTGCAAAAAAACTCTTCCTGTTTTTTCCATCTGTGTTTTAAAAAATTTGAAACTCTTCGATGTGAACTTACGTTCTCTGGTGTAATGAATTAAATCACTAAGCCTATCTCTTCAGAGATTCAGAATATTTTGCGTTTCAATTTTTTCGCACAATATTCTTTGGGTTACCCAGCAAACATTTTGATATTAAGAGAACATGAATTGGAACACGATATATATTACAGGCAACGATGACTTTTGGGAGGATGTGAACAAAAAACTTTCCCAATCGGATTTAAAATTTTTATTGGGCCATATAGAACACCGGCCCGACAAGAAATTCTACGGCCTCTACTGGCTGGATAGCAGCGTTACTTTGCGTGAGTTTAAGGAAGCCGTTGGCGGAAAACTGGTTTGGAAATACCGCCTACGTTTTTTTAATGAACTGGACCAGGCTGAAAAGCCAAATGAAAAACGCAACGCTAACTCTTTCTCCAAAAAGGAAGCCGCTTTAATTAAAGCCATGCGCAAGAAAAGCGCGGTTGCTGCATAATAAAAAAACCAGGGTGTCTCCGCCTTACCTTAGAGTCTCCGCCAGAGAGAAAGGCCTTACAGGTAACGTTTAAACAACTCGCTATTGACGGCTATCTCTTTATAGAACTCCACACCCGTTTTTTCATTTTTCTCGTCACTATACCACTGGTTAATTTCTACCTCAATACCGTATAAGGTCATAAATCCGGTTTCGCTGTCTTTCTCTTTCCGAATCACAATTGACGCCAGAGCTTTGTTCAGTTCTTCCTTAATCTCACTGGAAGAATAGTTTCCCTTCAACACATCGCATAACTCTTCTAATAATCTTTCATTCGATGCAAGGCCATTGTCAAAGATATAGGGAACCAGTTCCTGAACAGCTTTTTCTGGTCTGCTAAGACCATTGTGAACCCTGGCCTTCATTACAGCACAATACATACCATACGCAGCCCACTCATTTCCACAAAAGTGTTGATACGGATATTCCTTATCAAACATAGTAATGTATCGTTCAGCCATCTCAAACTCTTTTTCCTCAATCGATATCTCCGCCAGAATTCTACAGGTGTTGTGTTTGTACAACTTATAGGGCTCCATAATATCATTCGGATCCCGTTCATTGTAGGGTTGGTCAAGAATTTGGATGAAAACATTTTTAGCAGAGTCATACTCATGACTTATATAATAGATCAATGCTACATTGTAATGCGCACTTGCCTTTAGACTTGAATTTGGAAACTGAACTCTGAATCTTTGAAACGCGCGCAATGATGCTTTATACTGCTGATCATCAAATAAATCAGCAGCTATCTGAAATGCAACTTGATCAGGTTTTTGCTTTGGCTCTTTGAGCTTTCTTGACTTTTGTGCTAAGACAGGCGCAAAACCAATGCACAAGCATGCCATCACGAGCAAAGTTTTCATAATTATTCGGATTAGGTTACTGGAATAACGTTTCCACATTACTGATTCGTATAATTGGAAATTCCATAAAAAGTCACAGATTTATTTTATCGGAAATCCTTGCCCTCCGTCCCTTCCGAAGATAAGATACAATGCCAGCAGGAATACTGAGATCATTTGAATAGCAATTAGTGTAGGCTCATTTTGATGAGGAAACACCAATAACAGGAACTCTTTGGTTAAGTTACTCCTACTCCTTTGTTGGTGTTCCTCACCAACAAAGCTCCACTCATCACGCAGATACCATTACCTTGAAGCCACCGAATGCAAAACGTTTCAAATCAAAGGGCATTGATTTACCCATATCGGCTCCATACTTTTTGGCGAAGCACCCCATTACTTTTTTATTAACGGAATCACGGTGCGCCCGCGACTTGAATACGATAAAGGAGAACCAAACTACTTCACCCGGTTTTACTTTCGCCATCTTCGGGAAGGTAAGTGTAACAAACTGGGGCGTGGCATCATCCAGCATACATTCTTTATAGTCCAGCGCTCCAAATTTCTTCCACACTTTACTGCCCTCGCTAGCCATTTTCTTGTAAGCGGCTGTGTTCTTTTTGGGGATGGGAATCACAAATCCATCAACATAATTTCCTTTGGCCATAGTTTTTGATGTTTAAAGATTGTTGGTAAGCTATACTCTAAATGATTCTGCAGCCTATTCTCACTTGGCCTTCGCCAGCCGCCAGATTTCCCAACAGCAGACATTGAAGGGACAGAGAAAAATCTAAATCTTAAGAAGTCGTTTAACTTGTTTGCTGAGTTCCTCCATCTTAATGGGTTTTTTCACAAACTCGTTAGCACCTTGCTTTTTTGCTGCTGCTACCACGTCTTCATCACCATCCGAAGATATCATAATGATGGGTGTATTCTTTTTCTGTTCCTGGCGCAGCAATTTCAATAGATCCTCACCATTATGATGCGGCATATGAATATCGGTAATCACCAAATCAAAATTCTGCCTGCGCAATAGTTCCATTCCATCGCGGCCATTTTTGGCACCCACTACTTCACCCAGCTTTTGTTCTGCTAAATTGAACACAACCATCCGCAGCAATGAGGGGTCGTCCTCACAAACTAATATCTTCATAAGTCAACTGTTCTTCTAGAAGCCATCTCAAAAATACCCTCGTCATGTCGAACCTGCCTGTCGGCAGACAGGCGTAAGTGAGACATCCCTGATTTCTGTGCTCCAGTCAGGGATTTCTCGGTCGTTCCTCCCTCGAAATGACGGTCTCTCTATTTTTGAAATGGCTTCTGGTTATTTTTTTTATGGGCAAGGTACAAAATTGTAATGAAGTGCAGGGTTCCCTGAATTTTTGGAGAGGATTGAACTACTGATAAAATAAACCAGCATACTTCTTCGTCTCCTGAATCAAAAACCTGGAGATGTCAACATCTAAAACAGTGATCATTACGGGAGCCAACTCGGGAATTGGCTACGCTACGGCAAGCATACTCGCAGCAAAAGGATATAACATCGTCACGATTTGCCGCAAAAAAGCAGAAGGCGAAAGGACCGTAGCCCACCTTCAAAAATCCAATCCCGCGATCATGGCAGAAAATTTTACTGCCGATCTTTCTGACCTTAGGCAGCTAAAGGCGACTGCGCTGCGGATCAGGGAAAAATATCCGGTCATCGACAGACTTATTAACAATGCGGGATACTATCCGCCTGCCATTGAATACCTGGAGGGAATTGAAAAGAGTTTTGTAGCATCACACCTGGGCCATATGCTGCTAACGGAATTACTTCTTCCATCGTTAAAACGATCGTTGGAAGCACGGGTGATCAATGTGTCGTCTACCCTTCACCGCCATGGGAGCGTGTCGCGCTTTTTCAGGCAAACACCGAACCTTACTCCGGGGAAAGCCTATGGTGATGATAAGCTCGCCAATATTCTGTTTGCAAAAGCGCTTGTCAAACGTTTACCCTCCCATGTTACCGCTTATAGTTTACACCCGGGCGTAGTGAACACGAATTTTGGAAACACGGTAACGGGCGGGCTTAAGATTGCCATTCAGTTGTTTGGTGTTTTCTTTATGACAGCAGAGAAAGGTGCAGCCACAAGCGTATACCTGACGGAAGCGGCTATCGAAGAACTCAGACCTTATAACGGAGCTTACTTCGACAAGAAAAAACCGGCAGCCACGCGCAACCGCGAAGTTTCTGAGAGTAATGCCGATGCGCTCTGGAGCAGGAGCCAGGAAGTGCTGAGTGCATATTTAGATTAGGAGTCTCTGTATTAAGTCCCAGGGGGTTTTGATCCCTCAAATCCTTTCGATCTATCCTACTTGGGCGCTGGGTTCATGCGTAGGAAAATCATGGCCGCAATCATAATGACAACACCAGCCAGTCCGAATTTAAAACTAAAGGCAGCTATGACCTGGCCATTATCAGCACGCATCATTTCACCGGTTTCACTATCACGCAGAAAATTGAGCGTGTCACCCACGGCAAAACTTTTGATCTCCGCTTCAGGATACGTTTCGGATATACTCACCACCTCCTGACCTCTTTTATATTCGTACACGATTTTGCCTACCGGGGCACCCTGCTCCTTGGAAGTTACTTCTGTAATGATGGCTGGCACTTTCTCAAACGTATTGCTGGCCGAAACAAACTTAAGGTATGTGGTTGCCGCAATCAGCACGATGGCAAAGCCGCCAAAGCCAACCCACTTGGCAATGCCACGCGGATTAATTTCTGCAAAAACACTTTTATTATCGCTAATATTCAGAAACTTAATACTTAAAATTTAAAATCCATGTATACTATTTTTCTAGTCCCGCTTCTAAAAGAGCAGCCAGCAACACTAACTTTATTCCGTCTGCGACAGGCAGGCACCAACAATGGAATAAGGCTAAAAACCATTTCATCATCATTCTTCGGCTGCCAAACTCAGGTTATCTTCCAATTTATATCTGCCGTTTTCTGTGGGTTTTGGTCTCAACGCCTCTCGTAGCACCTGCTGTAAAAGCTGCTCGTTTTGGGTTTGGCTTTGTTTTATGCTTTGCTCCAGTTCATCGCAGTGGCGCATGAGTTGTTCAAGTTTGGTTACAATGCGGTGTTGTTCGGAAAGTGGGGGGAGTGGAATTAAGAATTGCTCAAGATTATACTTCGGCAATCCTTCGCGACCAGCGCCAGTTGTCGAACCAAAAATTAGACTTTGGAAATATGGAGACAGTACAACTTTGTGAATAAATTTATTATCACAATATGTTGGACGAATGATGCAAACATGCTGACTTACATTTCCTTCCCTAAAATCACTCGGAACCAAGGCACATCTACCCATTGAACCACCTGTAATATTCAATAATATGTCATCTGAAATTACGAGCGTGCCAGACATCTGTTTTTGGACATCATCAGAAATGTATTTTATATCATCATAGATTAAGCCTTCATCATAGATATTTTGAGATCGAAAGAATGGAATCCCTTTCTTTGAATAATTGCTTCCATTTGGTGTGCTCCCTGATCCTATTTTAGAACAAATCTCACCCAACCTACACCACACCCAACTCTTCGGGATTTCAAAAGGTATTTCTTCAGGTTTGATGGGTGGCAGTTCTTTCTCTTTCTTGAGTTTGCCTCCTTTAATGAGTTGGGCTTTCTCGGCTTTTATTTTTTTAAGGAGTTCGCTGGCGGGTTCATCATTGGGGTCTTGTGGCACGAGTTCGCCTTGCATGGCCTCGCGTAAAAAGGCCTGTCGCAGTTGTTTTACTAAATCGAATTGGTGAGTAAGCTCAATGGAAAGTGAACCAAAATGTAGTTTTTGATTTTGGATTTTTACAATATCTGATAGCTGCTGATCAATATCCGGCAGATCAATTTTGTGATTCAAGAAGAATTTTTCATCTAGGTATTTACGATGCGTGATACCGGAACTAGCCCGTTCGCATAACTCATAAAAATCGGCTGAATTTGTAAACTGATTAAACCACTCAATGCTTACTTTTCTATCATCTACATCATAAGCCCAAAAATTGCCCGTGATGATAGCCTCATTTACCTCATCAGGCGCAATTCCGAATGCACCATATCTCGCATCAATCTTGGACATAATGAATTGTCCACTTCTAAGGATGAATTGTTTTTTTGTACCGATCTTCTTTCCCTTTGCAACATCGCGTAAGGAAACACCATTGTGCTTAATTCTAATCGTTACACGTTTATATTCTGTCGAGTCCAGTATATCTACTGGAATTTTGCTTCGTTTCAGGAAGTCACCTATTCTCACTTTTGTCCAACTCATTTAATCGCAGATTTTAGCTGCCCTAAGATATTGTGACTCTTATCAAATGACTTGTCTAACAACTCCATCAACTCAGCGCTTGTGTAATCATGCGTCTCTTCTATTTTGTTTGGATTTTTAATATCCAAGTCATATCCACGATCACCAATCGTTTTGATATCCACCTTCCAGCATATTTCGCTTTCAGCTCGTTTCTTCCACCACTTTTTTATAGGTTCAAACTCCTGCACTTGTATTGTCTTCGTTTTGCTATAGGCTTTCATGCCTTCGGGCAGGTGGTGTTCGTAGTACCAAATCTCTTTAGTCTTCTTGCCCTTCTCAAAAAATAGCAAGTTGGTGGCTACAGTAGCGTAAGGTTGAAATACGGAGTTTGGCAAACGTATAATAGTATGCAGGTTACAGTCGGTCAGCAATTTTTCGCGCACGCGTTGTTTAACACCATCTCCAGTAAGGGAGCCATCAGGCAACACAATGGCTGCGCGGCCACCTTCCTTGAGCAGGTGAATAAAGAGAATCAAAAACAAGTCGGCACTTTCCTTCGTGCGGAAGTTCATGGGGAAGTTGCCTTCATTGCCGTTGGCCACCGTACCGCCAAAGGGAGGGTTGGCCAGGATAACATTCACGCGGTCTTTCTCTCGTATCTCATTGTATTGGCGGCCGAGGCTATCGCCATACTCCAGGCTGGGTACTTCCACATCATGCAGAATCAAATTGGTTAGCGCCAATTGAAACGGGAGTGGTTTGTATTCGGTGCCGCGCACGTTTTCTTGCAGTTTCTTGCGGTCGCGCACGTTTTTCACCTGCTTCTTCAAATGCTCAATAGTGCCGGTGAGAAATCCACCCGTACCACACGCGGGGTCGTAAATGATCTCGTCCAGTTTAGGATCGATCATGTCTGTCATAAACTGGGTAACTGCACGAGGTGTGTAGAACTCGCCACTGTCGCCCGCGCTTTGCAGTTCCTTTAATATGCCTTCATAGATGTCGCCAAAGAGGTGGCGTTCGGTGGCTTTGTTAAAGTCAATTTCGTTGAGCTTGTTCAACACCTTGCGCAACGTGATGCCGCTCTTCATGTAGTTGTTGTTGCCTTCAAACACCTCGCGCACCAACAAGGAGCGCTTGTCGCGTGCAGGCAATTCGCTCAATGCCGGGAATAGTTTGTTGTCCACAAACTTTTGGAGTTCATCGCCTGTCATGCCCTCGGAGTCGGCCGCCCAGTTGCGCCACTGGTATTTCTTGGGTATGGGTGATTTATAGTTGTCGTCCAGCAGTTCTATCTCCTGGTCTTTGTCGTCAAAGATTTTGAGGAAGAGCATCCAGCCGAGTTGTTCAATGCGCTGAGCATCGCCATTGATGCCGCGGTCTTCGCGCATGATGTCGCGGATGGATTTTATAAGTCCTGTGAGGTTTGTCATGATTAATATTTTCTTCTACCACCCCGGCTTCGGGAGTTTTTTTTCTACCACCCCGCCCTCCGGGCACCCCTCCTTATCAGGAGGGGAACAGTTTGGTTTTAACTTATCTAGCTCTCCCCCTGATAAGGGGGAGTACGCGGAGCGGGAGGGGGTTGAATTTTTAAAATTACTTTTTATCTCTTCTAGTACAGCTTCAATTCTATCAAACACTAATTTATTCTCAAACCGAATAACAGTTATTCCCAAACTATTTAAGTAGGCAGTCCTGGCAGCATCATACTCACCTCCTTCAATGGAAAAGTGAGATGCACCATCTAACTCAATGCACAACTTCTCAGAAGGACAATAGAAGTCCAGTATGTAATTACCCACACTATGCTGCCTTCTGAATTTCCGCCCTTCAAGCTGGCTTCTTTGTAAGAACTTCCAAAGTGTTGCCTCTGCTGGAGTCAGGTTGTTTCTTAACTTCTTGCGAAGCGGTTTAAGTGAGGATTTATTATTGATTTGGACCTTCATGTTTTTGAAACCATCAAGCTGTCTGGTAGATTTCCTTCTCTAATTCCTTAATCGCTTTCAGGTATTTATCTTTTCCTCCAAAAGAATCAATAATCTCTTTTGGCGTTCCGAACTCATCAAAAGGCGTAACTTTTAAAACATCCATGCTTTCTAAATTCTCCAAACCCTCATCAGCATATTTATCTAAGAGTTTTTCCAAGACCTTCTTGGCTGTTTCGCCATACTTCGTAAAGTAGTTCCTCTTCTTCACATTGTTCGCACGTTCTTTACGGGTCAAAGGTGGAGCATCAAAGGCGGTATGGCAAATCAGGTCAAACAAATCCAGTTCTTTATTTACAGCACTTTCCAGTGCATCTACTAAAACACCTTGCTCCTCCAGCTCTCTAATGATTGCTTCCTTACGGTCTGCTTCGTTCCATGCATTCAGGAAAAAGTCGAGTGACGAGTATTTTGTTTGCACTCTCTTCCGCGTATAGTCTTTGAGGTTTTCCGTGATTGGCTTGCCTTGAGAGTCGAAGTACATTTCACGAGCCAGCAAGACAGTGACGTCAACACCGTTTACAAACACCTTTTCTTGCTCATTGATGAACGGTGTTCGTGGTGGCACGGGATAGCCTCGCGGTGGAACAAGGACAATCTCTTGTCCGCTTTCGCCATCAATGACTGCGGTTGGATCCGCCTCTTCTTCACTTTCAATTATGGAAATATCCTCTCCTTCTGTTGTTACCTTTATTCGTACTGGGTCACCATCAAAGTCAGGGTCAGCAAATAAGTCAGTTACATTTCTTAAATCAATGATGGTAAAATACAGCTTCCCAAAGTCCTCATTTATTCGTGTGCCCCTCCCAATGATTTGCTTGAACTCCGTCATGCTCTGGATGTTGTTATCGAGCACAATCACCTTACAAGTTTGCGCATCTACCCCTGTGGTCATCAATTTTGATGTAACGGCAATAACCGGATATTTTTCTTCCGGACTAATGAAATTGTCGAGTTCGTTCTTGCCATCATTGCTATCACCGGTGATACGCATGACGTATTTGGAATTCTGAGCAACCAAATCTCCATTCTCATTCACTAAAGCCTGACGCATACCTTCGGCATGCTCAATATCAACACAGAACACAATTACCTTGTCCATTCGGTTTGTGCCTCTTAAAAACTCGGTAACCTTCTTGGCAACAAGCTTCCTTCGCTCATCCACTACAATATTTCTATCAAAATCTTTCTTGTTGTAAATCCGGTCTTCAACTTCCTTTCCAAAGCGATCTTTAAATCCTTTCGGTGGCCGCCAGCCATTAACATCAATATCCAGGTTGATCCGCACCACTCGGTAAGGTGCAAGAAAGCCATCATCAATCCCCTGCCGCAATGAGTACGTATAAATTGGATCACCAAAATATTCAGCATTGGATACATCGGCTGTTTCTTTGGGCGTAGCTGTCAAACCTATGTGTGTGGCTTTCGAGAAGTAATCCAAAATCTTTCGCCAGGCAGAATCATCCGATGCGCTCCCGCGGTGACACTCATCTACAACCACCAAATCAAAGAAATCAGGACTGAAATCTTTGTAGGCATCTTCAATACCATCAGTATCCGTGAGTCCCTGGTATAACCCAAGAAAAACTTCGTAGGCTTTGTCTCCGGAATCGATCCCTCTTTTTTTGGTTGAGACTAAACGCTCATCTCCGTCTACTTCAATGACTCGCTTCTTGATTATGGTCATTTTATCTCGGAAGTGTTTGAAGTCACCTCTGCGGGTTTGATCAATCAATGCGGTACGGTCAGCTAAAAACAGAATGCGTTTTTTAACTCTTGATTTCCATAGCCTGTAAATAATCTGAAAGGCGGTGTAAGTCTTACCCGTTCCGGTGGCCATGACCAAAAGAATTCGATTTTGACCTTTAGCAATTGCTTCTACTGTTCGGTTAATAGCAATTTGTTGGTAGTAGCGTGCCGTTCGGCCGGAACCATCTGTGAAATAGTCCTGGGCAGCAATTCGCTCCTGTTCCGTAGTTTGAATTCCTTTGAAGGCCTTGTACCTCAACCAAAGTTGATCCGGAGTTGGAAACTCTTCGAGTGTTAATTCTTTTTCAAGCTGTCCTTCTTTTAAGGACCGGTCATGAAATAGAAATCCATCACCATTAGAGCTGAACACGCAAGGGATGTCGAGAATTTCAGCATAACGCAATCCTTGCTGCATGCCGGCACCAATGGAGTGATGATTGTCTTTCGCTTCAACTATCGCAACTGGAATCCCGGGCTTATAGAACAAAATATAATCTGCACGTTTCTGTTCTCCACGGGCTGTTAGTTTCCCTTTTACATAAATTCTCCCGTGTGTAAACGCAAACTCTTCGAGAACCTGCAATCCAATATCCCACCCCGACCTGACCAACGCAGGGTTAATGAACTTGGTGCAGATATCGCGCTCAGTAAGATCCTTTTTATTGTACACGAATGAGAATTAAAGCTCAAAAGCCCATCACTCTTCCCAGTAAAGGAAGGTAATGATGGGCTCTGGGCTAAATTATAGAGGAAATGTTCGAATTCCTAAATTTTTACAGAGCCGCAGATTAAATGCAAAAAAAACTAAACAAAAAATCCCGCTTGGTTGCGGGATTTTGCTCCTCCTCTTGGACTTGAACCAAGGACCCTCTGATTAACAGTCACAATTTCATTCCTATTGATGCTAATTGATGTATGCATTTTGTTTATAAGTGGTTGAAAAATAAACGTTTACTGAAATTTATTATACTGATGTTAAGTCTTATCTAATTGATTTTTGTGCAAATTGTGTGCAAATCTAATGCAAATAGCGAATGGAGAAGCACGCAGTAGTTTCAATTTACCATGACGCGCGGCACCAAAAACTTAATGGTCGCTTTCCGGTCAAACTTAGAATTTATCAATCGGGTGAGACAAAGCTTTACAACACCAACCATAACCTTACTAAAGATGAGTTTAATGCATCTTATTTGTCTCTTAAGCCACGAGGTGATTACCGAGATTTGAAACTAAAACTGGTTGCCATCGAGCAGGCAGCTGCCTCCATTGCCAAAGAATTAAGACCGTTTTCATTCGAGAAGTTTGAAAGTCGAATGTTCTCTAAGAATGGAAAATCACGAGACGTTATTTACTACTATCAAGAGTATATTCAAAAGCTGGATAGGGATGACAGAGCCGGCACTTCAAGTAATTATAGCTCCAGTCTAAAATCACTTTTGAGCTATCTTGAAATCACAAAAGGTGAGAATGCTCAAAAACTCCCTTTTGAGCGCGTAAGTGCTTCTTTTCTTGAAAATTATGAAAGGTGGATGGTAAAGTCTGGTAATTCATTATCCACTGTTGGGATCTATCTAAGGCCATTAAGGGCTATTTACAATATGGCAATCGCTGAGGGTGATGCAGATCAAAGTTTGTATCCTTTCAAACGATATTCTATCCCAGCATCAAGGAATGTCAAAAAAGCCCTTTCAAAAGACGATTTAAAAATCATGTGGGATAAGAAAATTGAAGGAGGGGCGAGCAATAAGGCCCGCGACTTTTGGTTTTTTAGTTATCAGGCAAACGGCATGAATATCAAGGATATTTGCGAGCTAAAATTCAAGAACCTAAGTGCTGATACTATTGTGTTTACAAGGAGCAAGACCCTTCGATCTACTATTCGGGATAGTCGGCCAATTGTAGTTGTGCTAACGGATTTTCTCAAGGGTATTGTTGACCGTTATGGAAACAAGGATGGAGGACCTGATGACTATGTTTTTCCTATTTTGAAGGAAGGCCTTACAGGCCATGAAAAAAGGCGCTTGGTTCAGAATTTCACAAGGTTCATAAATGAAAACATAAAAGAACTAGCTAAGGAGTGCGGTTTAAATACACAAATTTCTACTTATTGGGCACGTCATTCATTCACCACCGTTTCAATTCGTGAAGGTGCGAGTATGGAATTTATCCAAGATAGCCTGGGCCATAGTAGTCTCACCACAACTCAGAAATATTGGGCTGGGTTTGAGGCGAAAGCAAAGAAAGACTTCGCAAACCGACTATTGGAATTTTAAAATGGAAATGAATAAACGACTTTGGTACACAGCTCTTTCTGCTAATTACAGTAGCTCAGAGGAAAGACGATACATGGATGATATAGGCAACTTCTCAATTGACATTAATTATATATCATTTCTGGACAAAGGATATGATGACCCTGAGTGTCGGAAAAAGTTGATAGGATTTCTTGGTGACAAAGGATGCTGGAAAAAAATAGAGAATGAGTGGGAGAACATATGCAGTTTAATGAAACCTGAAAAGGCAGTCTTCAATGAAGATCTTATTTCAAAACTAAAGCATGACACTGTGTTTAGATTTAAAGAGAGGATTTATCATTTCAATTTTGCACAAGGTCTCTTGCTCGATTTGGAAGACTCCTACATGTTGCAGCCAAATGAATTTATTGATCGAGACTATTTTGACTATTTTTTCGCTTATCGACTTTCTAAAAGAGACTTAAACCAACTCCAGGGTTTCCTCAGCTTCAACTTTCATTACCACTTTAATCAAGATGTTCATCAATACACTGCTTTCATACGTGATGTTATATTGAAAAAACACCATGATCTTATTGGAAAGGACAGATTTGACTTAATAAGTAGCATCTTCAAAGAAGATTCACCAGCCACCAATTCAATAAATTATGATAACATCAGTCCTACAATAATAGCTTACATAATTTGGTTTAGGGAGCTGGCTGATAGTAGTGTTAATAAACAGGAGCTTTATAAGTTTTATCAAAAGGAGCACCGCCCGAATGATGAAGGTTGGTCAAGCACTATTAAAACTACTTATAACCGCTTGGTTAAACGCAAAAAATTACCCGCTAAACATAAGGATGCTGTTGAAATGGCACTGCTTCTTATTGGTAACAATAATCCAAAGGCGAAATTAGAAGGTCAAAAAATGTTAAAATCATTTCGGTAACTGTGTTTACTTTTTCTGCCTCTTAAGAAATTATTCATTCTGATTATCAACAACTTAGTTTAATTCTTGTTGAGTAAACAACGTTTACTGACTCTGTTGTTTTTCAGTTTTGCTCTATGAATAAACAAGAAGCAGATATGAAAAACATAATCTTAAGTCCCATTTCTATTGAAGAACTGGAAGCGCGACTGGACACCCGAATTCGCCAATCACTGACTGAATTCCTTAAAACGA
>Ga0315912_10004448_pt1 | contig 13303 bp, 11 predicted proteins | sample VfabasoilMG_FD_204469 | JGI IMG/M metagenome (GOLD analysis project Ga0315912, IMG submission 204469) | Garden soil microbial communities collected in Santa Monica, California, United States - V. faba soil | ecosystem: Environmental > Terrestrial > Soil > Garden | place: USA: California... | reverse complement strand
AGAAGCCCAGCATAAACCGCACAAACCAATACAATAAAAAATATTTTAAACGCTTAGAGAAAGGCCGCTTTTGCATTCGCGTTGGAAATTCTATTTATCGAGCAAGCGCCTGTGGTAATTCACCTGTCCTAGGTGATAATTCAGATGGCCTGCGAGATGGATAAGAAAAAATCCGGTAGTCATGGGCTTACCCAATATTTCCTGTGGGTAGTTTTGCTCAATCCTGGATGGTTTGATCGATGCCAGTGTTTGTTGAACACTATCGATAGTTTTATCAATTTCAGTCAGTAGCCATTCTCTCGCAATTCCTTTCGAGCTAAACTCAGCCTCACGATTGCGCACGTAATCGATTTGACCCAATATGTTACCGATAAAAGCCTGAAGATTGCCACAAAGATGGAGACAAAGATTGCCGGATGAATTTTTTATTTCACCTTCAATTTTCCATAAAGCTTCCTCGCTTTTATAGGCCGCGATCTCTTCTTTCAATTTAGATAAATCCCGAAGCAAAAGCTCAGATATAGATGTGATTAAGATATAGTTCATTGCGAAATGGCTGCGCCAAGTTTAGATATTCTTTCCTCCTGCTCTGCATTGGCCTTATTAAATTCTGCAGCACTGTTCAACTTTGAATTCACACTGATGTAAAATTTAATTTTAGGCTCCGTGCCCGATGGCCTCACCGAAATTTTTGCTCCTTCCTTTGTGTAGAATTGAAGGACGTCTGATTTAGGGAGGGTGATTTTTATTTTATCCCCTGTTTCAAGGTTTTGTTCTTCACTAATTTTGTAATCGAGTACTCTAACTACTTTTTCTCCAGCTATAGACTTTGGCGGATTGCTTCTGAAACTTTCCATCATCGATTTTATTTGCTGTTCGCCTTCTGCGCCTTTCTTGGTCAGGTTTACCAATCCTTCTTTGTAAAATCCAAATTCCAGGTAAACTTTCATGAGCCAATCGAACAGAGTTTGCTTCTCGTCTTTAGCGGCCGCGGCCATAGCCGCAAAAAACGCGCAGGCCGAAACGGCATCTTTATCACGAACAAAATCTCCAACCATGTAACCATAACTTTCTTCACCAGCGGCTACAAAAGTTTTCTTGCCTTCATTTTCCCCAATCAGTTCGGCAATGTATTTAAATCCTGTTAAGGTGTTTGAGCACTCTATACCATAATTTTTGGCAATCGTGTCGATCAACTCGGACGTTACAATTGTTTTGGCGATGTAGGGGTGGCTTAGCTTCGGCAGATTTTTCATTATAAACCAAAGCATTATGCTTAAGGCCTGGTTGCCATTCAATAAAATAAATTCACCCGATGTATCGCGTAAAGCAATACCTACCCGATCGGTATCGGGATCTGTTGCCATAATTAATTCCGCATTCACCTGCTTTCCTTTTTCGAGCGCCATTTTCATGGCCGATTTTTCTTCGGGGTTGGGCGATTGAATGGTTGGAAAATTTCCATCGGGGGTTTTCTGTTCCTCCACTACACTTACATTCTTAAAACCCAACCGTTTCAAACATTCCGGCACCATGGTAATTCCGGCTCCGTGCAAGCTGCTGTAAACCAAAGAAATACCTGATTGCCTTTGAATGGCATCTTGTTTTGGAATAAGCCTTTTTACCTCAGCATAATATGCCTCCTCTACTTCCGCTCCGATTGAAAATATTTTGGATTTATCCGGAGTGAATTTCACTGCTTCAAATCCTTCTATGGCATTTACTTCGATGATTACATTCTTATCGTGAGGAGGCACCAGTTGTGCACCATCTTTCCAATAAGCCTTGTAGCCGTTATATTCTTTGGGATTATGCGATGCTGTGATAACCACACCTCCATTGCATTTTAAATATCGTATGGCGAACGATAAAAGCGGAGTTGGCCTCAACTCAGGAAAAATATGAACTTCAATTCCGTTGGCGGAAAAAACGGCTGCGGTAACATTCGAAAAATAACGACTGTTGTTACGGCTGTCGCACGCGATAGCTACTTTTATTGTCTCACCTGGAAAACTTTTCTTTAAATAGTTGGCAAGACCTTGAGTGGCGATACCAACGGTATATTGATTCATTGTATTGGGGCCAACACCCATTACCCCGCGAAGGCCACCGGTTCCGAATTCAAGGGAACGGTAAAAACTATCAATCAATTCTTGCGAATCTTCACGCGCCAGGAGTTCTTTAATTCTCGACTTCGTTTCTTCGTTTATGGAAGGGCTCATCAGCCATTGCTGCGCACTGGTTTTGGATTGCTCTAAGAGGGACATGGGTTATTGAATAATTATTCTTTTTTCTGAGTTTACTTCAAACTCATTTTAAGTACAAAATTATCTGAAGTAATGAATAAAGTTTTCTCATCAGCGCTCAATTCACAATTAGCGGTTGCTTCCGGAAGTTTTACCCTGCCCAATACTTTGGCCGATGAATCGAAAATCCACAAGCCTCCCGGTCCCGAAGAAATAATTGTTCCGTTGCTGTGCACACGAAGGCCATCCGGTCCACCTTTTTCACTTTCGATCATCTTGTAAGAGAAAAATATTTTACCGCTGGCTATTGAGTCGCCTTGCAATTCAAAAGAATACCATTTTGCAATCGGTCCGTCTGAATTGGCGATATACATTGTTTTTTCATCAGGACTAAGCGCAACTCCATTAGGACGCGTCAGGGAATCAACCAAAAGAATTACAGTTCCATCGGGCTTTACTTTATAAACTCCCTGAAAAGGAATTTCTTTTGTAGAGTCTTCCACTTGCTTGGGCAATCCATAAGGCGGATCAGTAAAATAAAAATTTCCCTGTTTATCAAACGTCACATCGTTAGGGCTGTTAAATTTTTTGCCGTCATACAATCCAGCCAATGTTGTGAAATCTGCCGCAGGGTTTTGAAAATCGGAGTTTAAAAGCGCCACTCTCCTATCTCCGTGCTGGCAAAGCACCAGTTGACCTAAATTATTGAGCGTAAGCCCGTTAGAACCCATCTCACCACCTCTTTGAATCGAACCCGTGTAGCCGGATGGCTCAAGGAATTTCTCCTGGCCTTTTGCTTCGGTCCATTTATAAATAATATTTTTAGGTACATCCGACCACAAAAGCATTTTTTCCTTTTCGATCCACACAGGCCCTTCACTCCAATCGAAACCTTCGCCAATAATTTCTGGCTGCGTGCTGGCGTCCATCAAATTATCCAAAGCCGGATCAATCCGTTCAATTGTGCCCATCAGCTTTTTTTCTTTAGGAGGGGCACAAGCTATAACAACTGCGAGTGCCAGGTAAATTAGTTTTTTCATGTTATGGATTTAGGTTCAATATTAACATTTCAAATCGAAATTTTATTTCTCCTGCTGCCTATTCTTTATAACGATGCCAGCTGCTCCATGTAAAATTTCCTGTCTGAAATCTTCACCATAATCGCAATTAGCAAGCAACACCAATCCAAGGTCATATTCGGGTATCAATATGAGGTAAGACCGGAAGCCTCTGTCACCACCAAAATGATAGTAGGTTTTTATTCCGAACCTTTCACCAATAAACCACCCAAGGCCAACAAAGCTAAAATTTTCAGTTGGCTTTAACATAGCATGAAAAGTAGAAGCTCTCAAATTTCCCTGGTTCTCACCGGTGTGAAGTATATTCAGTAAACCCTTCATCCACAGTGCCAGTTCATTTGAAGTAGAATTTAATGTGCTGCTTGGGGCATGCGCTGGGTTGTAGGGATAGGTTTTTCTCGTGTGCACTATTTTGAAAATAATTCCCCTTGTATGTGGCGAGCAGCGTAGAGCGGAATCCGTTTTAAAGTAATCAAAGTTCGATCGAGTCATTCCAAAGGGCTCCAAGATATTCAGCTTCATGTATTCTGAGAAAGGTGTGCGGGTTATTCGCTCAATAAGATATCCCAATACGTCATAGTCCATACTGCTGTACTCAAATGTTTTTCCGGGTTCTGAATTAAGCTTTACTGAAGAGAGGCTTAAAAAATATTTTTTCAGTGCATCCGGGTCATTACGATCATCCGCCCAATGATAATTCGTTATATCAGGCATCCCTGAAGTATGTGTCAGGAGATGCTTAACAGTAATATCTACATACCGGGGATCACTCATTTCAAAATCGGGAAGGAGTGCGATGATCTTGTCATCCAGTAAAAAGGAGTCTTTATCGATGAGATCCATTACAGCCTGTGCCGTAAAAAGTTTGGACAACGAAGCGGTATGAAATACTGTATTTTCATCAACGGCTTGCGTGGTATTTATATTCTTAACTCCAAAACTTTTCTGGTAAAGGGTTTTATCGTGACTCACCACGGCAATAGATAAGCCCGGGATTGAATATTTTTTCTGATTTGCTTTAACGAGTGAGTCAATCCTTTGATTGAATTGTTGACCCTTTAACGAAAATGACAAAACGCTAACAATGACTACGATGTAAAATTTCATTGTGAGCATTTACGGATTGGCGATATTCAGGGGCATCTCTAAACCTTCCTTATGCGTTTATCTTATCTTTTTGGATTTTTTTACTGACTGCTTTCTTTTCCAGGTATTGAATAATTTTTCCCGCGATATCCACTTTGGTGGCTCCTTCAATTCCTTCCAGTCCGGGTGAAGAATTTACTTCTATAATAAGCGGACCACGTTTAGAGGGTAACATATCAACCCCGGCCACTTCAAGCCCAAGTTTTTTAGCCGCGGCCAGGGCAGCTGATTTCTCTGTCCGGGAAAGTTTCACCACCGTAGCATAGCCACCTCGATGGAGATTTGAGCGGAACTCACCATTGCGTGCCTGGCGCTTCATGGCGCCAACCACTTCACCATTCACAACAAACGCGCGAATGTCTGCACCTTTTGCTTCTTTGATAAATTCTTGCACAATAATCCGGGCATGCAAACCGTGGAAAGCTTCGATAACCGATTGAGCTGCCTTTTTATTTTCAGCCAACACCACGCCAAGGCCTTGGGTGCCTTCCAATAATTTTATCACAACGGGCGCACCGCCAACTGCTTCTATAATGCCTTCCGTATCGCGGGAGTAGTCCATGAAAATTGTTTTCGGCAAGCCAATGCCTGCGCGTGAAAGGATTTGCATGCTGCGAAGTTTATCGCGAGAGCGGATGAGCGCCTGCGATTCAATTGCAGTAAAAACTTTCATCATTTCGAACTGCCGCACAACAGCTGCTCCATAAAAAGTTACGGAAGCCCCAATTCGGGGAATAATTGCATCCACATAATCCAACCGCTTGCCGTTAAACCATACCATTGGGTTTTTCTTTTCTATCACCAACACACATTTCATGTGATCAATAATTTCCACACGGTGTCCATGAGCTTCACCAGCCTCCTTCAACCGCCTGGTTGAGTATAGTTTAGGGTCGCGGGAAAGAATAACTATGTTCATAAGGATGGATTTTGAGCTCCAGCCTGATCGGCTGGTAAATTTTTACTATTGAAATATAAGTCCTTTTGCGTTACATCGATCAAAAAACGACCACGAAGAATTTTTCTTCCCAGCAATACAGGAAACTTTAAATTACCACGATTACTGAGTGAAAACTCTGCCCTGATTTTATGATCGAAAATGCGAATGGATGTTTTAATAACGTAACGCATCTCTGCCTCACCAAATGAGTTTTTTATTTCCCGTTGTGCAAATTTTTTAAAAAAGTACTTCACCCCAGTAAACTCCGGGTGTTCCTCATCCAGCAACACAAATTCAAGCTGTCCTTCAACCACTTTGGAGTAACCACAATGCAGGCTACAATTATACGCGCCCGTATCCACTTTGGCGTGAATATCACTGAGGCCTAATCCTGGCAAATCTACACGGTCGCTTCTTCCGAGTGTCCTCATAAGAAACGAATATCTGTAAAACTAATGGAGGTAAAAAGAAATTTATGGATGCATCTGCAAAGGAGCCTTCACTTGCAAAAACTACATATTCACCGAAATTTCCATAATTCTAACCACTTCGCCAGCCTTGTTTTTGATAGGGCTAAAACTACACCAGAGCGACATTAAATCGCCACGCTTGTTTTGTCTCTTCATCTGGCCTTTCCATGGCCTTCCTGCATTTAGGCTGGAGATGAATGCTTTGTACTCGGGATACTGTTTATCTTCGCGGTGCAACAGCGACTTGTGGCTCTCTCCGGCAATCTCGGCCTGAGAATATCCAAATGCATTCAGGAAATTCTGATTTGCTTTCTGAATAGTTCCATCCAATCCAAACTCGCATACTGACATAGCCGAGTTAATGGCACTCATGTTGGCATCCGATTCGGATTGTCCGCGTTCCATCTCTTCCTGGGTGGCCTGCAGCTCTTCCATATTTTGGCGCATCTCCTCTTCTTGTGCACGCATTTGCTCGGTAAGTTCCTGCGATTCTTCCAGCAGGCGTTGGGTCTTGGCGTTTACTTTTACTGTGCTGATAGTGGAGGCAAGCGTTTCAGCAATTTTCTTAACAAAATCAACTTCGAAGTCTTTCAATACATTGAACGAAGCAATTTCTAAAACTCCGAAAATCTGCTCGTTCACTTTAAGCGGTACAATCAATATGCAGTTGGGATTGGCATCACCAAGGCCAGAAGTAATTTTGATAAAATTATTGGGAACGTCTGTTAAATAAATTGTGTCTTTCTCCTGCCAGGCCTGTCCCACGAGCCCCTCCCCCATAAAAATTTTCTGGTTAATAAATTTCTTCTTATCCCACGCGTAGCATGAGGCCAGGCTAAGGGTAGGTTCCGCTGATTCCAAATCGTCAATTAAATAAAGTGCACCTTGATTGGCATTGAGATATTTAACAATACTGGAGGTTAGCGAATCAGTCAGTTTATTAATGTCGTTTGTATTCTCTCTTAGCAACTCTCCAAACTTTGCCTGACCTTCAGTAGCCCAGTTGCGTCTCTTATCATCGTCTGCTACACGGGAAAGATTGGTGCGCATTTCAAGCAGGGCATTGCCCAAAACATCGTGATCGCTCAATGGAGTAAAATCGCTATCGTACTTTCCTTCTCCAATATTTTTCGCAAACATGGTGGTGGCTTTGAGCCCGTTCACCAGCTTTTCGGTGGCCAAAGCCATCTCGCCAATTTCATCGTTTCCAAACTTAGTCTTCTGGTCTTCCACCAATTCACCCATGCCAAGCTTCAGCACCACATTGCGGATGTAATTGATTGGAGTGGTGATGTTGCGCATCAATAAATAAGCAAATGTTAACCCCAGAGCGATTATGGCAATTCCAAACATAAGGGTATTTCGCTGAAGATTGCTGGTGGCTGCCACCAGGTTCGCTTCGGCATCGGCCGTTATCTTGTTCTGCTTTTCCTGGATTTTAGTTAGGAGACTGATGATACTGTCGGATTCCGGTATAACGGTTTGATCCACATAATCGCCAGCGAGAATTTTTTTTGTTGGGTCTTCGTAGTCCTCGAAAGCCCTTAGTTCAGCCATGATTTTCTCCTGGGCCCCATCCAGAAGTGATTTATACATTTTGAAAGCTTTTCTGATCTGCACGTTTTGAACCGTATCTTCATCGTCACCTTTGTTTCTCTTCTTGCTCTCCTGCATTAAGGAAGTAAGCCGTTTTTCAACATCCGGATATTGATTACTGATAACTAACCGCAAAGCTTTTTTATCATCTTCGTTAGCCGAAAGAAAAACCCAATTGGTGATAAGCATGCGCGAACGATGTACCAGTGTGATCCATTCATTGATGGCATCGCGGGTTGGGTTAACCACTTGCGAAGAATTTTGAACAATACCATTGATGCTATTAACGGTCGCAAAAATTAGCGAAGCGATTATCGCAAAGAGAAGAATAAGAATCAGGAACCCGCCAAAAATTTTGGTCCCGATTTTTATTTGAATTTTACCTTTTGTTGAATCGGCCATATATTTCTTAGTCTATTATCCTGTTAGCACTCACTGGCAAACAAGGAGATGAAAGTTATACTCAGGTCAAATTTAACTTTAGAACGGTAGCAAAAAAACTATTAAATCTAATTAAAAGTACATTCAAAAAGATGAAAATTAACAACGATTAAGGCCTTCATTGGTAATTGGAAAGGCTTGTTTGGAAAGCAATGTCTAGTTTAACCCATAAAAACCCAATTGCCCTTTAAATTAAAACCGCTTTGGTTTTATCCATAAACTGGACTTAACTTCCGCATCAAATTAAAACTTAATCCAACATAACTATGTGCAGGTTAATGGCATACAAAGGAACTCCGATAATCATGGATAAACTTTTATACCAGCCCAAGAACTCGCTGGTAAATCAAAGCATTAATGCAAGGGAAATAGAAGAGCCACTTAATGGTGATGGATTTGGTATTGGCTGGTATGTGCCCGAAGTGAATAACGAGCCAGTAACTTTTGTTTCCGTAAACCCAGCCTGGAGCAATCGAAATTTAAGGAACCTGGCTCCAAAAATTAAAACCGAATGTATGATTGCCCATGTGCGCGCAGCCAGCGTGGGAGAAGTTTCCGAATCTAACTGTCATCCTTTTCAATACAAAAATCTTTTAATGGCACACAACGGAGGCCTGGAAGAGTTTAACAAAGTAAAAAGAAGGATTCGGGAACCACTCTCGAACGAAATGTATAATTGGATTAAAGGTCAAACGGATAGTGAGCACATCTACGCCTACTTGGTGAACAACCTTATTACACAACATAAAACTATTGGTGTGGACGAAGTGGTTGACTCCTTTGAGAAGACTTTCACCTTCGTAAAAAAATTAATGGTTGAAGAAGGTATCTCCGAACCTGGCTATTTAAACATGGCGTTAACAAATGGTTTGTTCATTGTTGCCACCCGCTACTGCACAGATCCAAACCTGGAACCGCTCACGCTCTATCACAGTGAGGGCAGCCGGTTTGTTGTTGAAAATGGCCAGACACGTATGGAAGCGCCCAAAGATGACGATCAGGCAGTGCTGGTTGTCTCTGAAAAGATGACGGATGATGGGTATTGGACGATGATACCCAAAAATCATTTTGTGATCGTAGAGCAATCGCTCAACGTACGGGTTAAACCAATCAAGGCATAAAACTTATCTCCGGCCTTTCTCCAAATGAGAAGGGTGACTATTTTTGCCTTAGTAAACCTGTGTATTCCATCGCGTCATAGTTTGACCGATTTAACCAAAAACTTTTTTCCAGCTTGAACTACAACATTACCGTAATTGGTGGAGGCATAGTCGGCCTGGCCACTGCCTTGCAACTTGTTCGTAAAAACCCAGCATTAAAAATTGCGCTTCTTGAAAAAGAGAATGTTGTTGCCAAACATCAGACCGGGAACAACAGCGGAGTAATCCATTCTGGCATTTACTACAAGCCTGGAAGTTTAAAAGCCACCAATTGCATTCGAGGCTATAACCTGTTAATTGATTTCTGCCGGGAACAAAACGTGCCATTCGAGCTATGCGGAAAAATAATTGTGGCTACCGATGAAAATGAAATACCCCTGCTTGAAAATATTTATAAACGAGGAATTGAAAACGGGTTAACCAATTTAAAAAAACTCGGTGAGAGCGAGCTAAAAGAATACGAACCTCATGTTGCCGGAGTGGAGGGTTTATTCGTTCCGCAAACCGGCATTGTAGATTATCGCCTGGTGGCGGAAGCCTACCAAAGAATACTAAATGAGGCAGGCGTGCAGATTTTCTTTCAATCCAAAGCAACAGCCATACTGGAAAAAAATGGAAAACAAGAAGTGGTTACGCCTTCGCAAACTTTTATAAGCGACCTGGTCATTTCATGTGCCGGGCTTTATTCTGATAAGGTGGCCGGTATGAATGTGCTCGATATGAACATAAAAATCGTTCCGTTTCGTGGAGAGTATTACAAACTGAAAAAGGAAAAAGAGTATTTAGTTAAGAATCTTATTTACCCCGTGCCCGACCCCAATTTTCCATTTCTTGGCGTGCACTTTACCCGAATGGCCAAAGGCGGTGTAGAAGCCGGCCCTAATGCCGTGCTCGCTTTTAAAAGGGAAGGCTACAAAAAAACAGATGTAAACCTGTCTGAGTTTTTTGAAACACTGGCGTGGCCAGGTTTTAGAAAAGTGGCCGGCAAGTATTGGCGCACCGGCCTGGGTGAAATGTATCGTTCCTTTTCGAAAGCAGCCTTTACCAAAGCCCTGCAAAAACTCATTCCCGAAATCCAAAAAGAAGATTTAACGGATGGAGGTGCAGGCGTAAGAGCCCAGGCATGCGACCGAACCGGTGGACTGGTTGACGATTTCCTTATTTACGAAACCAGCAAAGCCATTCACGTTTGCAATGCGCCCTCTCCTGCCGCCACTTCATCTTTGGCTATTGGAGAAACAGTGGCAGAAATGGCAAAGAAGAGACTGAGTTAAATATTTTTTTAGTCAGTCGTAGCGTGCTTGCCTTAGTGAATAATAAACTTGATACCAATTGAGGGGTCTGGTGAAAAACCAACATGGCCGTCCGGGCCAAACTCCACAAACGGTTTAATATCAAAGCTTATACCTATTGGAGAATCGGGCATGATATATTCCAAACCCAAAATTCCATTCACACCAATAGCTACAGCATCAGTTTGATAATAGGCAATGTCACGACCTAACCAATTATTGTAACGATTACCATTGTAGAAGGCAACATGTGCACCTCCACCGGCATAATAGCGCAAACCAGGAGTACTGAAAGCATTGTCATGTTTCATGATCAACCCGGTAACACTGGAGCCATTTCCAAAAAAGCCAAGCTGTCCTTCCCAAGCCATTTGACCTTTATAAAAATGTTTAATAGCTATACCACTTGTGCCTCCGAGCCGAACGCCAAAAGCTGTTTTATAAGTCTGGCTGTACGCATTAACTGTTGCGATTAAAGTAAGAACAAAAGCCACTAAGAATCCTTTCATTCCGTAATTTTTCATATAGTTATTTTTGTTGTGATACTATAGTTGATGCTGATTGGATACTTTGACAACGCTTTGGTTTAACTTAAGTTATATTTTACCCGATGAGCAGCCTATAGGCGAGGTAGGCTTGCTGTTATTAGGGATGGATTATCTTTAACACGTGTACTTGCTCAGGAGCACAACGTAGTGTGGGTGAGCATGCCCGGAAATAATTCTTTAATAAATTATTCCTATAAACTATTTTTGTCGCAATGGCGATGGAGCCTTAAACACACCCTTATGGAAAAGAAATGTTTTATAATAGTACCTGTGAGCGACCCGGATGGATATGCTCAAGGGCACTTCAACAGAGTTTACGATTACATCGTTGCCCCGGCTTGCCGCTCGGCCGGATTTTGGCCCACACGTGCCGATAGTTCAACTGACAACGCCTTGGAAATAATAAAAAATATTATTGATAGCGATATGGCCATCTGCGACTTAAGCGCTAAAAACTCAACTGCCCTTTATGGATTGGCCATCCGTCAGGCCCTTGATCTTCCGGTTACTTTAATCAAAGATTTAAAATCGCAAACTTCGTTTAGTATTATGGAGCAGGGTGTGGTAGAGTATGATGAATCCCTCCGAATCGATACGGTGCAAAAAGAAGTTGAAATTCTCAAGGAAGCACTTGGAAAAACCTTTGAGGCTAAAGCCGTAACAAGCCCATTGCTTGACCGTTTGAATATCGGGCCGCGGGCAACTGCACCAATAATTTTCGAACCGGTAATTAACACAACTTTCGATGAGCCCGCAGCCCAGGAAGAAGTCGCACCAAAAGAAAGTGCCCTGCCTATTATTTCACCATTGCCCGATTATGTCGGAGACCCCATCACAGAAACCGGAATTGAAAAACTTAAAGTGGGAGATTTTCTTTTTCACATGAACCACGGCAAAGGAGAGATAAGAAACATGAAAAAAATGGGGAAAGATAAAATCGCTGAACTGCTTTTCGACTCAGGACCAAAAACATTAGTTATCGGAACCCCCGGATTTTTTAGAAAAATTATTGCATAGATAAGTGCAATAATTTTGGTCTTTGCACTTATTTCTGATGTCTTATTACCTTTGCGACTCTCATGAAGAAAGTCGCTTTTTATACCTTGGGTTGTAAACTTAATTACTCCGAAACTTCAACTATTTCGAGGCAGTTTGAGGCCAAAGGTTATAAAAAAGTTGATTTTACTGATACCCCGGACATCTACATCATCAACACCTGCTCTGTTACGGAAAATGCCGACAAGAAGTGTCGCAAGGTAGTGAGGGAAGCCAGGCAACATTCACCGGGTGCTTACGTGGCCATTATTGGTTGCTATGCACAACTCAAGCCTAAGGAAATTTCGGAAATACCGGGCGTAGATGCTGTGCTGGGCGCCTCAGAAAAATTTAGGCTCATAGACTTGCTTGATGGTTTCGTCAGGAAGCCAGAACCAACCGTTTTATCCGGAAAGATTGAAGAGGCAAAATTATTCAACAGTTCATTTTCGCTTCAAGATCGTACGCGCACGTTCCTAAAAGTGCAAGACGGGTGCGATTACTCCTGCACATTTTGCACAATTCCCCTCGCACGAGGAGCCAGCCGGAGTGATAGTAGCGAACATGTTGTTGAAATGGCAATGGAGATCGCCCAACGGGGCGCTAAAGAAATTGTATTAACGGGCGTAAACCTGGGCGACTTCGGTATTCGCGATGGTGAACGCCAGGAACGCTTCATTGATTTAATAAAAAAATTAGATGAGGTGAAAGGAATAGAACGTTTCCGGATTTCATCTTGTGAACCTAACCTGCTAACCGATGAGGTGATTGAGTTTGTTGCCCGGTCTAAAAAATTTGTTCCGCATTTTCACATTCCGTTGCAATCAGGCTCAAACAAGATTTTGAAATTAATGAAGAGGAGGTATCAACGCGAACTGTACACATCACGAATTGAAAAAATTAAGCAAATAATACCGAATTGCTGTATTGGCGTAGATGTTATTGTGGGCTTTCCCGGAGAAACCAACGAAGACTTTCTGGATACTTACAATTACCTGAATGAACTCGACATCTCTTACCTGCATGTTTTCACTTATTCAGAGCGCGATAACACTTTAGCATCAACAATGCCTGGTTCGGTTCCATTAGAAATTCGCGGAGAGCGTTCCACCATGCTTCACAGCCTTTCTGAAAAAAAACGAAGATTCTTTTATGAGCAGAACCTGGGCGCAACTGCCAATGTGTTGCTTGAAAATGATGTAGATGATAATTGGATGCATGGATTTACAGAAAATTATATTCGCGTTCGAGCGAAGTACGATCCATTGTTGGTTAATTCACTGAAACAAGTCCAATTGATTTCCATTAGTAATAATGGAGTAGTGGAAATTGAAGAGCATGAAATGGAGA
>Ga0315912_10004447_pt1 | contig 13304 bp, 13 predicted proteins | sample VfabasoilMG_FD_204469 | JGI IMG/M metagenome (GOLD analysis project Ga0315912, IMG submission 204469) | Garden soil microbial communities collected in Santa Monica, California, United States - V. faba soil | ecosystem: Environmental > Terrestrial > Soil > Garden | place: USA: California... | reverse complement strand
TCGTCGGTGTCTGCTACAGCTTTCTTGCGACTTATTAATCCTTCATCTTGAGCGATACCTGAAGTTGGTGCTTGAAGTACTTTTGCAACCGGTTCCTCATTCGCAGGTTCCTCCGCTGCGGATTCTGTTATCGCTTCTCCAGCTGCTTCAACATTTTGTTGATCAGCAACTACCACCTGATCGCTTACCACCTCTTCTTGTTCGGGCTGTGTGGTGGGCGAAGTTCTCGCGCGTTCTGTACCTGTGCCGGATGTTGCCACGGAAGGTTTCGGCTCGGGCTTCTTCGCTTCTTCTGTTGCCGATTTTCCCATGGCCAGGTATTCTTTATTCCCGGTCACGACAGAGTCTGTCGATGGCGCAGCGGGGCCAGCTTGCTCAGGAGTCGAAGTTTCGGTTTTTGCCAGCTGAGTTGCCGTATCTTCCTTCATTACCTGCAACACAACGAATGTCGACACAGCAAGCAAGGCCAGGCCGGCGGCGATCCGCGCAGGCCATACCCACAGGGGAACTATGCGTGCTGTTTTTCCAACCTTTTGTGCCAGTCTTTGCTGAAGATCTTTCAGATCGTTCGACAGATCATTCGGGTGAATAGACTCAGCGCCTTCCAGCGCATCCATCAGGAACTGATCGTCGAGGGCCTGGCGTTCCAGGGCATGACGTTCCGTGGGGGAGAGTTCACCCTTTAAATACTTTTCAATATCGTGGCGGCGGTCAGCCATTTTGTTCCATGCAGATCTTTAGATTCCGTTTTCCGTTCTGGATATAACTTTTCACCTTATTGTCGTCGTAGCCGGTGAGCTGAACAATTTCCTTATAGCACTTCTGCTGAAGGTAGAACAACTGAACACAGTGTTTCTGTTCATGCACCAGCGTCTCGATACACCTTTCCAATTTACTAAGATTTGACTCCATTTCGGGCTCTTCCTCCAGATGCAAGGAGGGGTCAGATTCCATAAGAACAGGGGAAATTTCTTCGAAATATTTGCCCTTTTTGGCCCTCAACTGCATCAGGCAGTGATTCCGGGCGCTTACGTACAACCAGCTCTTGAAGTGCGTCACCTCGTGTTCGCGAAGGGTAGTGACCAGTTTCTCGAAGATCTGCATCACGGCGTCTTTGCTTTCATCACGGTCTTTCAGATACTTCAGGCAGGCTCCATAGACCAGATTCATGTACCGATTGTACAGTTCGCCCAATACGTCCAGCTCGCCTGACTTCTTGTAAAGAGCAAGAAGTTGTGCGTCCGTTGAACTTTTTAATGGGGTGGAACCATCCATAGTGTTGAAAAGTAAAGAAAAAATTCAAAAAACTTTATGGATTCCGCGCGAAGCCGGCATCTCATCTCCAACCAAATCAAAAAATATGAAAGCATCGATCTGGATAGTGATGACCCTGATGATGGTCTCCTTCAACTTCAAAACTCCACAGCCGCGCACGATTACGGGTGTTGTTACGGCCGCAACGGATGGCAGTCCATTACCTGGAGCTATAGTGATTTTAAAAGGAACACACACGACGACAGCAACCGACACGCAGGGTAAGTATAGCCTGCAGGTGCCCACCGCCGGAGGAACTCTTGTTTTCTCGTTTCTGGGTATGAAGTCAAAAGAAATCAAGATCGGTAGTTCCAATGTGTTGAATGTTCAATTGGAAGATGAGGTTCAAAAATTGCAAGAGATAGTAGAACTAAAAGACAGTGGTCTCTTGCGAGGTAAAATCAATCCGAAACCGACTCAGGTATATGGTTTTGCAATGGGCTACTCTTCAGAACAGGCATTTGCGGAACCAGAAGGACAACCTCAGATGAACACGGAGGAATATGACGCCATTCACGAAAATATTTTTCACGACGCGCTCCGTAATCCTTTGTCAACATTCTCGATTGATGTCGACGCTGCTTCGCACAGCAACGTGCGGAGATTTATCAACAATGGTCAGCGCCCTCCCAAAGATGCGGTGCGCATTGAAGAGATGGTAAACTACTTCACCTATCAGTATGAGCAGCCGAAAAATGACGATCCGTTTTCGGTGAACACAGAAATTTCAACGGCGCCATGGAACCCCAAACACAAATTGGTGCACGTCGGACTTCAGGGAAAAAGAATTCCGACCGATAACCTTCCTCCTTCCAACCTGGTCTTCCTTATTGATGTTTCTGGTTCGATGGCCGATCCAAACAAACTGCCCCTGCTGAAATCTTCTTTCAAGATGCTGGTGGCAGAACTTCGCCCGCAGGATTATGTATCGATGGTAGTGTATGCCGGTGCTGCAGGAGTAGTTCTTGAACCGACCTCGGGCGCTGAGAAAAATAAAATCCTGGATGCGTTGGATCGCCTTGAAGCTGGCGGATCAACGGCAGGCGGCGCAGGTATCAACCTGGCGTATGCGATCGCGAAGAAGAATTTCAAACAAGGTGGCAACAACCGCGTCATCCTGGCAACCGATGGTGACTTCAACGTTGGCGAATCGAGTAACGGGTCAATGGAACAGCTGATTGAGGGGAAGCGAAAAGATGGCGTGTTCCTGACCGTTCTCGGTTACGGCATGGGCAACTACAAGGATTCCAAAATGGAAATCCTCGCCGACAAAGGCAATGGTAATTATGCCTACATCGACAACCTCACCGAAGCGAGAAAAGTATTGGTGAATGAATTTGGCGGAACGCTTTTTACCATCGCCAAGGACGTCAAGCTGCAAATTGAGTTCAATCCCACCAAGGTAAAAGCCTATCGCCTGATTGGATACGAAAACAGAATGCTGAAGAGCGAAGACTTCAACAACGACAAGAAAGATGCAGGCGAGTTGGGATCGGGACACACGGTTACCGCTCTCTATGAAATCATTCCGGTTGGTGTGGAAAGCGAGTTCTTTAAGATTGATGAACTGAAATACCAGACTTCTAAAATTGATCCTTCCGCCCACAAGTCCGACGAATTGATGACGATCAAGCTGCGCTATAAGAAACCGGACGGCGAAGTGAGTAAACTGATCACGCACCCTTTGGTTGACAACAATATTCCGTTGGCGAAAACATCTGAAAACTTTCGTTGGTCAACATCGGTGGCGGCGTTTGGAATGTTGCTTCGCGACTCTGAGTACGTCAAGGGCTTTACGTACGATGACGTGCTGCAGCAGGCCCAGTCTGCGAAGGGGAATGATCCGGAGGGATATCGAATCGAGTTCATCAACATGGTAAAATCTTTTGGCGCGGTCGCCACACGATAAGAAACCGTTGTTTGCAAAAGCTCACGGAACACGGAAACACGGAATACCTTTTCCGTGCGTTCCGTGCTTTCCGTGAATATTGGAGTACACTATTTTCTTGCCACTAAGACACCAAGGCTCGAAGGAAGCACAATGAATCCATTGTGGCCCTTTGTGTCTTGGTGCCTTAGTGGCAAAAAGTAAGATTCGAGAAACCACTTTTTGTTACGAACAATGGAATTGTAAGAAAAGTACTCCCCCTCCCGACCCATAAAATATACTGCTCCCTGGTTACTATTCCTTCAACAGGAGGGTTTATATAAACCCTTCATTTTCTTATTTTTACTGATTCATGGAAGAGACCCCCAAACAACATTACACCGAAGCTGAGAAAGCCAAGGTGTTTAGCGATGAATTTATGCCGCATATAAATTCGATGTACAACTTCGCCTATCGACTTACGCTGGACGCAGATGACGCCAAAGACCTGTTGCAGGACACTTACCTGAAGGCTTTTCGGTTCATCGATTCTTTCCAGCAAGGAACTAATGCCAAGGCGTGGCTGTTTCGAATTTTGAAAAACAGCTTCATTAACGACTACCGCAAGAAGAGCAAGGAGCCCTCAAAGGTAGATTATCAGGAAGTTGAAAGTTATTACAACTCGGAGGACGTTGACAGGCAAATAACGCCCGATCTGCGTGTGGAGGCGCTGAATAATATGATCGGAGATGAAATCTCCAATGCCCTCAACGCCCTTGATGTAGACTTCAGGACGGTTATAATTTTATGCGACCTGGAAGGATTTAAATATGAGGAGATGGCCAAGATTCTGGATATTCCGATCGGCACCGTTCGGAGCAGACTGCATCGGGCACGAAACCTCCTGAAAGAAAAACTAAGCGAATACGCTAAACAATTGGGTTATAATAACGCCTAAACCGATGAATATTCCTGATTCTAGTAAAATGAAGCAAGACTGTCCGGAGCAGAACGAATGTCTCAAGTTGCTCCAATCCATTCTGGATGGTGAAGCTACAGCCGAACAAAAGAAAAATTTCATGGAGAAGCATCTGGAGGAATGCATGCCATGCTATAAAAACTATCACCTGGAAGTGGCCATCCGTCAACTGTTGAAAACGAAATGTTCCAAGGAAGCGCCGCAGGAACTTGTTGACGAAATCAAAACCAAAGTGATTCAAAACCTGTCCCGTTAATGGCTGGCCAAGCGCTAATTTTTTCAGCTCCTTCCGGTTCCGGTAAGACGACGATCGTCAAACATCTTCTCCAGACCAATTCCGATCTAGGTTTTTCCATTTCAGCATCCACCCGCGACAAACGCGGCCGTACTGAACAGCACGGTAAAGACTATTATTTTCTCAGCCCCGATGATTTTAAGAAGAAAATCGACCGCGATGAATTCATCGAGTGGGAAGAAGTATATGAAGGAAATTTTTATGGCACATTAAAGTCAGAAATCGAACGCATCTGGAGCGAAGGAAAAAACGTGATCTTTGATGTGGACGTCAAAGGCGGACTGAACCTGAAAAAATACTTCGGCGACAAAGGATTAGCCGTGTTTGTAAAAGTACCATCCTTCGAAGTATTGAAAGAGCGCCTGAAAGATCGCGGTACGGAATCAGAGGAAAGTCTGTCGCGCCGGTTGTTCAAAGCAAAATTCGAAATGGGGTTCCAGGATAAGTTCGATGTGGTATTAATCAATGAGAACCTGGAGAAATCACTGGCCGAGGCGCAGCGACTATACGATACCTTTAAGCGAAAGTAATACACGTTGAAAATAGGGTTATTCTTCGGTTCCTTTAACCCCATTCACACGGGGCACATGATCATCGCCAACATCATGGCCGAGACGACTGACCTGAAAAAAATCTGGTTCGTTGTCTCTCCACAAAATCCATTCAAACCCAGCAAGGGTCTTCTGCATGAATTTGACCGGTACGACATGGTGCGTGCCGCCGTGTTCGACAGCTATAAGTTTGAAGTAACGGATGTGGAGTTCCATCTTCCGAAACCCAGCTATACCATTCACACCTTGGTTCACCTCAGGGAAAAACATCCCGACAAAGAATTCAAAGTAATTATTGGCGAGGACAACCTGGAAGGATTTCACAACTGGAAGAACTACGAGCGCATCCTGGAAGACTACGGATTATATGTTTATTCCCGCCCCGGCGCGCAACTTTCCGACCTAAAATCGCATCCTAACGTTACGTTTGTGGAGGCCCCGTTGCTTGATATCTCGGCGACCTATATCCGGAACTGCATCCGAAAAAACCAGTCGATAAAGTATCTGGTGCCGGACCCGGTGGAAGAGATCATTCGAACCAAGGGATTCTACAAATAACCCGGCAATTAAATTAACGTTTATCCGTTGAAGAGTTGGTCCGCCGATCAGACGAACTCGACAGATGCAAAACCCTTACCCTCACAGTATTCATGCAGCATTTGAGATTCCTTCTCCTACTACTTCTCAGTTGTTCAGTTATTTTTTCGGCCTACGCTGCTGGGATTCGCGGAACGATTAAAGATGATAAAGGCGCCCCTCTGGCGTACGCCACCATTTTCGTGAAGCAGATGGGCACGGGGACTACGACCAACCAGAACGGATTTTATGAGATCGCTCTTCCCGCAGGTCAATACGAAGTAGCGTATCAATTCCTGGGTTATGAAACGCAAGTCAAAGTGATTGACGTCGCCAGCGATTTTGTTACCATCGACATCACCATGAAGCCTCAGGTGACGGTGTTACCAACATTCATCGTTAGCTCCGACAATGAAGATCCCGCTTACACCATCATGCGCAAGGCGATTGCCAAGGCTCCATACCACACGCAGCAGTTGGACAGCTACTCAGGTCGTGTGTACATCAAGGGAACCGGGAAGTTGAAAGACTATCCCTGGCTGGCCAAGAAAGCGCTGGAGAAGGAGGGGATAAAGAAGAACCAGGTTTTCATCTCCGAATCCGTCAGTGAAATAAAGTACACCCGTCCAAACAAGTTTGAAGAGAAAGTAATCTCTATCCGAACGGACGGCAAAGACAACAATACGTCGCCTAATCAATACATCTTCGGAAGTTTTTATGAACCCGAAGTGGCTGAGACTATTTCGCCGCTTTCACCGAAAGCGTTTTCCTACTATAAGTTTGAATACTTAGGAACTTTCGTTGATCGCAACTACGAAGTGAGCCGGATTAAAGTCACGCCCCGCTCGAAAGGTGATAATGTCATCGATGGTGTTATCAGCATTGTGGAAGATTGGTGGAGCATTCACAGCATGGATATTCACACCTCGAAACTAGGCATAGACTTTTACATCAAAGCCGTTTACGCACCCATTGAGGATAAAGCCTGGCTTCCCGTGTCGCAGCAATTCAAGGTTGATGGAAAGGTTTTCGGTTTCGAGTTTGAATACGCCTACCTCTCTACCGTAAGCGATTATAAAATTAAAGTGAACCCGAAAGTCTATGTGGAGCCCACGCGAATGAAAGTCGTCGACGAGAAAGTTGAAAAGGAAGAGGCTGCCAAGATCCAACAAGAGCAAGCGGCAAAAGCCAGGAAGTCTAAAGAGCAGGCTGACAAAACCAAACAGCTCCAGGAACGCCTGGAATCCGGCAAGGACATCACGCGCAAGGAACTGAAGACAATCATGAAGGAGTATGAGAAGGAGGAGATGAAGCAACAAGAAGATCCTTACGTTGTTTCTGACGTTACCTTTAAGATCGACAGCGGCGCGCGCAAAAAGGATTCAACGTATTGGGTCAACATCCGCCCCGTTCCGCTCACGCAGGATGAAGTTGCTGGATACCAAAAGCTCGACAGCATCGCAGAAGTGGATCGCAAGAAAGACGCGGGTGATACGGTGAAAGCATCGAAGCACAAAGGCTTTCAGCCGTGGGACTTACTGATCGGCGATAGCTATAAAGTCGGCAAGCATTCGAATTTTAGAATCTACTTTCCAATGCCGGGATTCAACACTGTTGAAGGTTGGAATTTTGTTTACAAGGTTTCTTATGGAACGATATTGCAGGATACCAATAAAACGAGGCTTCGTATCACCCCGTCGTTCCGTTATGCTTTTTCAAGAGAAGTGGCATCGGGTAATTTGGAATTCCTGCTACGAAATAAAAACTACCGGTTTGAAGTTGATGGCGGTCGATACGTGAAGCAGTACAACCCGGACGAACCGATCCTTCCCATTGTCAATGATTTCACCACGCTTTTTCTCGAAAAGAACTTAATGAAACTTTACGAACGAAGATATGTGGACGTGTTGTATCGTCGCCGGATCAGTGATTTCATTAATGTTACCGGCACGGTGTCCTGGATGAGGCGATACGAATTGGAAAATACAACGAACTACAAGTGGATCGATAACAAGAACATTGAAGGATATACTCCCAACCGCCCGGTGAATGAGGAGCTACTGGATACTTCCTTCCCTGTTCATGAAGCCTTTGTTGGATCGTTGTCAATTGTGAGTAAACCCTGGTTGAAATACAGAATCCGTAATGAAAGAAGAATGCCAATTGACGATTCATCTCCAACCCTTAGCCTCGATTATCGAAAAGGGTTCAAAGATGTCTTTGGGAGCGATGTCGACTTTGATCAACTCGAAGTTGGCGTAAAGCACGAATTTAAGGTAGGTGCACGCGGTCGTGTGTATTTCGGGTTGCGTGGAGGAATGTTCCTGAACGACAATCAGATGTACTTCATGGACTACAAACATTTTTTGGGTAACCTGACGCCATTCAGTACCGCCGATCCTGCGGGAAGTTTTCGCTTGATGGATTACTACCTGTACAGCACAGCCGACAAATATTTTGCAGGCAATGCTTACTACCGGTTCAGAAGATTTTTGGTGACCAGCTTTCCATTCGTTCGTATGATGGGTATTCGCGAAAACATTTTTGTCAACTACCTCGCCACACCGAATTCGAAGAACTACACGGAACTTGGATATGCCATCGACGGCATCTTTCGTGTTTTCCGGTTGGAGGTTGCCTCCGGATTTCGGGATGGAAAGTATTTGAACACCGGGTTCCGCATCGGAATTTCAACGACGCTTACTGTAAACTTCTCTGACAATTAAAGGTTGCCGGTTTCCAGTCACCGGTCACCGGGCCGCCTTTGACCTCGAGGCTGTAACCTGCAACTTGTTACTGGCGACTGGGAACCAGTGACCGGCAACTGGCAACTTCTTTCACTATCTTAGCCCCATGCAGATCGCATTGGATGACTTCCTAAAGCTTCGCCATGAACTGCCGGTCGTGGATGTACGATCGGAGGGGGAATATGCGGAAGGTCACATTCTGAACGCGATCAATATTCCGGTTCTCAACAATACGGAGCGTATAGCAGTAGGCACCGACTACAAGAAGAAGGGACAGCACGAAGCTATTCGCACAGGATTCAGGTTAGTAGGTCCGCGTTTGGCGGACATGGTGAGCACCGCTGAGCGCGTGGGGAAGGAGTTCATTGTTCATTGCTGGCGTGGCGGAATGCGGTCGTCGAATTTCTGTCAGTTTGTGGGGATGGCGAAGATCAAGACGCATCAGCTTACTGGCGGATATAAAGCGTATCGTCAGGGTGCGCTTGAGTCGTTTAAGACGGACTTTCAAATGGTGCGCATTGGCGGGTGCACGGGTAGTGGAAAGAGCGAAGTGCTGAGGGCGCTGAGAGAAAAAGGAGAACAAATCATCGATCTTGAAGCGTTGGCGCATCACAAGGGATCTGCCTTTGGCGGATTGATGCAGCTTCCACAACCCACTACGGAGCAATTTCAAAATGATCTGTATGAGGAAATCTTAAAGCTCGACACCTCCAAAAGAATTTGGGTTGAAGATGAATCGATCGCGGTGGGCAAAATATTCTTGCCGCAGGATTTCTGGAAACAGATGCAAGCAAGTCCCGTGGTGGAATTGCAAGTGGAGAAGGACGCTCGCGTAAAGCGGTTGGTGAAAGAGTATGGGCCAGCGGATCAAGGGGAATTTCTCACAGCCATGAAGAAGATCACGAAGAAACTCGGCGGGCAACATTTCAATGCCGCCCACGAAAAACTTCTCGCCGGCGATATGGCCTCGACCATCGACATCCTCCTGACCTACTACGACAAAGCCTACCGAAACGGATTAGAACACAAAAAAGACCGCATCATCCTTCAGGCCAATTGGGACGGCATGAATTCAACCGACGTGGTAGAATCGTTGATAAAGCAGAGCGTGTATTCGATAAAGTAGGAAGTAAAGGTCTGCGCAAATCTGCGAGATCTGCGGGAAATGAATTCCAATGCATGTCCCGCAGATTTCGCAGATCAACGCGGATTAATGCGGGTAAGTTTTGCAAATTGCAGTGCCAATCAAATGGAAGACATCAAACTAACGCAGTACAGTCACGGAGCCGGGTGTGGATGCAAGATCTCACCGGCGATCCTGGAGAAAATTCTTCATTCGGATTTTCCGAAGACTAATTTTCCATCGCTCTTGGTCGGCAATGAATCAAAAGACGATGCAGCTGTATTTGATTTGGGAGATGGTACGTGCATCGTCAGCACCACAGACTTCTTCATGCCGATCGTTGATGATCCTTTTACGTTCGGTGCCATCGCGTCGGTAAATGCTATCAGCGATGTATACGCCATGGGAGGCGAGCCGCTCATGGCCATCGCGATTCTTGGATGGCCAATCAATAAAATTCCCGCCGATGTCGCCAAGCATGTGCTCGAAGGTAGTCGTAAGGTTTGTCTCGAAGCGGAGATACCCTTAGCTGGCGGACATAGTATCGATTGTCCCGAGCCCGTCTTCGGACTTGCTGTCACCGGAAAACTGAAACACGAAAACCTGAAACGCAACGATACCGCGCGTCCACACAATTTACTTTATCTCACGAAACCCCTCGGCATTGGGATCATCACCACGGCGCAGAAAAAAGGAATTGTAAAGCAGGAGCACTACCAAAAAGCAGTCGACTCCATGTTAACGTTGAATTGGTTCGGCGCCGAAGTAGGAAAGCTACCGTATGTCAGCGCGATGACCGATGTAACGGGCTTCGGACTTCTCGGTCATCTTTGTGAAGTATGCGAGGGAAGTAATTTGTCCGCCGAGATCGACTTCAAGCAAATTCCAAAATTCAATTTTCTCTCCGAGTACATTGAACAGAAAAGTATTCCCGGCGGCACCACCCGCAACTGGGATAGCTACGGCGCCAAAGTAAGCTTCATCCACGATAACGAGAAAGCAATCCTGGCCGACCCACAAACGAGCGGCGGATTGCTGATCGCTGTTGATGAAAATTATGGAAGTGAATTTGAAAGTTTTGCAAAGGAAAAGGGATTTGCGCTAAAGCCATTCGGCCGCCTGCGTCCCGCCAACGGGCCGGTGGTGATATCAGTTCTCAGTTAGTCGCGTCTACGGGGCTGGTGGAATTATGACCGTGCTGGTTCCGTCATACCTTATGGTTACCGCCAGTCCGTGTGCCTGCAAAATGGATGTTATTTTTGTTTCCATTTGTGAACGCGCATCGTTCACCAGCGCTGCCGTCTGAGCGAATTCACGCGCATCTGTCGTAAAAGCGTTTAACGCCGCTGATCGATCGTCGTTGTTCACCCAATTCCAGTATCCATTCTCATCTTCGTAGGTTATATCGCCCAGTGGTTCGATAGAAAGTAGTTTCGGTTCCGGCAATGTAACCGTTGCTTCCGCACCCTGGATATCGATGGTAAACTTTTCGTTAAGGTTAAATCCAGCTTTCGCCTCCATCGTTCCGGAGATCTTAATAACTTTTTTACTGTTCATCCACGTGTTTGTCCAATTGTATTGGTGTTGGAATTTCTGGTTGACCGTGGCCAATTCAAGAATCGGCGTTTGTTGTTGAAGAATAACGGTTCGGTTTATTTTTACTTCAGGTGTAAACTGGAATGCTTTTCTGAAATCCTCGGCGACTTCTTTAGCACCTTCATACGTTTGACGTGCCGCGCGGGCCGGAATCACCACCAATAATACATAGGCTGTAACGCTGAGCGTGACCAGGAGAATAATAATGAGAATGATTTTCCGGTTTGAGAACATTATTGAATATACTTTACCTGCTCAACAAGTTCCAACCTTCTGACCATAGATTTCGGCTTGAGTACTGTTCCCGGAGATAACACGGCGTTGGCTCCGATCCGGCAACCGTCACCAACCAGCGCGCCGAACTTGGTGACACCGGTAGCGATTCGTTCGGCACCTACCATCACGTCGATGTCCTTGTTTTTTCGTTCGTTGTAGTGGTTAGCAATGATGGCGCCCGCTTCCAGGTTCACGCCGCCACCAACAATAGAATCACCGACAAAATTGAAATGAGCAAAAGCCGTTTCAGGAAAGACCAGGGCGGTTTTGATTTCGCACCCGGGTCCGATGCTGACATTTTCTGCCAGGTAAACTCCGCCGCGCAAGTACGTGTTAGCGCCGATGAAGCAATTGGCGGAAATGATAATAGGACCTTTCAGTACGACACCTTGTTCGATGTTGGCCAGCCGGTGAATGGCGACATCTCCTTTTATTTCAAAGTCCTTGTTTAAGTTTCTAAAGAGCGATAACAACTGCGTGGGCAGACCGGCGGTGATGGTCCACGGCATCTGAAGGATGAGCTCGGGGAAATGCTTCTGAAAAGATGTGATGAAAGATGCAATCATGATTTAGCGCTCATAAAGTTCAAGTGGCAAACCATCAGGATCTTCGAAAAAAGTAAATCGTTTTCCAGTATACTCATCTTCGCGGATAGGTTCGGTCTGCACACCACTTTGATGCAGGTTTTCAACAGCCAGGTCAATCGAATCCACAGCAAATGCCAGATGCCTCAAGCCACGGGCTTCAGGCCGCGATACACGCGCGGGTGGATTCGGAAAAGAAAACAGCTCAATCACATAGTCTCCATGCAGGCTCAAATCCAGTTTGTACGATTGACGTTCCTTCCGATAATGTTCAGCTTCGACTTTGAAGCCAAGAACATGGGTATAAAAACTTTTCGAGGCCTGATAGTCTGAACAAATAATCGCCACGTGATGAATTTTCTTGAGCGCTATCATCTTCTTTGTTTTGGAATCATTGCCCGGTTGATTAGTTTATCCGTTGAATGAGCAAGATACTTTTTAAATTTCACGATCGAACAACCCATTGATGGATACTCTTTGGCTAATTCTGGGAATAGTATTGGTGATCGGCGGGTTGGCGGGATGCATCCTTCCGTTTCTTCCTGGCCCGCCGCTTGGTTATGCCGCCCTCCTGCTTTTGCAGTTAAGAACGGATCCACCTTTTTCAACGACGTTTCTGGTGACGTGGGCGATCGTCGCCGGTGCTGTTACCTTGCTTGATTATGTTATTCCTATTTACGGCACGCGAAAATTTGGCGGGACCAGTTACGGGATTTGGGGTTGCACCATCGGACTTATCGTGGGCCTTTGGTTCGGTCCTGTCGGAATAATACTCGGTCCCTTCATGGGTGCTTTCATTGGTGAAATGATTGCCTCTAATAATTCCGGACTTGCCTTTAAGGCTGCGCTGGGTTCTTTTATTGGTTTCCTTTTCGGAACGTTGCTGAAGCTGGTAGTTTGTTTGGTGATGGCTTACTATTTTGTCACCGGAATGTAGGGCTCACCGAAATACTCAACTCGAATTTTTATCATGAATAAATTTTCCATTCAAATCCGCTGGGCAGACATCGATCAGAACCGGCACCTGCGACATTCAGCTTACTACGACTACGGTGCGATGATCAGGATGAAATTTTTTACGGAAAACGGCCTTACTACCGATAAGCTGGAAGAGTGGCGGATTGGTCCGATATTATTTCGTGAAGAAGCAGTCTTCAGACGTGAGATCCGCCTGGAAGATAAAATCACCATGGACGTTGAGCTCGTGAAAGCTAAATCCGACTACTCCCGCTGGACACTACGCCATCAACTGCGAAAGGAAGATGATTCACTCGCCGCGACCATCACCATTGACGGCGCCTGGATTGACATGGACAAAAGGAAGCTGGCAGTCCCCAACGAATTCATCATCGATGCCTTTAAACATTTTCCAAAGGCGGAGGATTTTCAATTCATT
>Ga0315912_10004446_pt1 | contig 13305 bp, 4 predicted proteins | sample VfabasoilMG_FD_204469 | JGI IMG/M metagenome (GOLD analysis project Ga0315912, IMG submission 204469) | Garden soil microbial communities collected in Santa Monica, California, United States - V. faba soil | ecosystem: Environmental > Terrestrial > Soil > Garden | place: USA: California... | reverse complement strand
ATATCCAAGTGATCCAATTTGCCTATCCCAAAGACATTCAGGATGGCAAGATCAACGTCCCCGACAACTCTATCATCGCCAACCTGCCCTATCACCCCAATTGCGTGATGTGGTTCGATCACCACATTTCCGAGGAAGAGTTCAGCGCGCCGATGGCGGCCTTCACGGGCATCAAGGGCAAGTTTGGCCTCTCCCCCAGCGCGGCCCGGTTAGTTTATGATTATTATGGTGGGGCCGAAAAATTTGAAAAATTTCAAGATCTGCTCGAAGCCACCGACCGCGTAGACAGCGCGCAGTTGACGATGGAGGATGTCCTTAACCCACAAGGCTATGTTTTGTTGGCCTATACGGTTGACCCGCGCACTGGTTTACGCGAACTCGATTTGCAAGCCTATTTCGTCTTGATGATTGATTGGTTGAAAAACAAATCGCTCGAAGATATCCTATCTTTACCTGAAGTAAAGATGTTGACCGACCGCCTGCGCGAAGACGACCGCATCTTTCGCGAATATCTCACCAAGTATTCGCGCGTGGAAGGCAACGTGGTTGTCACCGACTTCCGCGGCGTCGCCGACATCCCGGCGGGCAATCGCTTCATCGTCTACACCCTCTTCCCCGAAGTCAACGTCTCGGCCCGGTTATTCGATGGCAAAGACGGCACCATCAGCACTATCTCGCTTGGTCACAGCATCTTCAACCGCACCTGCCAGACGAATGTGGGCAAGCTCTTAGGCGAATATGGCGGCGGCGGGCATCGCGGCGCGGGCACGGCGCAATTCCTTAAGGAAGAATCCGAAGCCAAGTTTCAAGAGATTTGGGCGAAATTGAAAGCGGCCGGATAGTGTTATAATCTCAAAACGATGTTCATTCTTTCGGTCTCCCCTACACACTCCTACCACCCTCATCATGAAGGTCGTTTTCGGTTGGGTTAACTGCGGGAGAGTTGTCGTTCTTTTTCCGGCGCAGGCCCACCAGCCTGCGCCGTTTTTATTTCTGAGGCACTACCATGAAAACCAAGATCCAGACTGTCAAAGGCACGCGGGATTTTTACCCCGAACAAATGGAGCTCCGCAATTGGCTCTACGCCAATATGAAAGCCGCTTCGCAACTCTTTGGCTATCAAGAATATGATGGCCCTTTCATCGAGACGCTCGAGCTCTACGCTGCGAAATCGGGGGAGGAGTTGGTGAAGGAACAAGCCTTCGTCTTCAATGATCGCGGTGGCGACCAGATCACCTTGCGCCCGGAGCTCACGCCCTCGCTGGCGCGGATGGTCGCGACGCGCCAAGCGCAATTGCCGCGCCCTATTCGTTGGTGGAGCTTTGGCCCGTTTTGGCGCTACGAGCGCCCGCAGAAGGGTCGCTCGCGGGAGTTCTTTCAATGGAATGTAGATTTGCTGGGCATCGAAAGCCCCGCCGCCGATGCCGAACTCGCGGCGGTGAGCGCGACGTTTTTCAAACTCATCGGCCTTTCGCCGACGGAGATCAAGGTGCAATACAACAATCGCCGCCTGATGGATGGCGAGATCGCCGCGCTTGGCTTGGGTGAGAAGAAGAAAGACGTGTTTCGTTTGATAGATCGTCGCGACAAGATGAGCGCCGAGGCGTGGGGAAAATATGCGCTGGAACTAGGGCTCGCGCCTGAACAGCTGGCTGGTTTGCAAACGCTATTAGCGAACCGCGACCTCTGGCGCAAATCGGAAGAGTGCGTGGCGTTCACCGAAGCGGCGCGCGCGTTGGGGATCGGCGACTACTTGGAATATGAGCCCACTGTGATCCGAGGGCTGGATTATTACACCGGCACAGTGATGGAAGCGCGCGACCGCGATGGCGAGTTCCGCGCCATCTTTGGTGGCGGGCGCTATGACAACTTGGTAGGCGACGTGGGCGGCGACCGCTTGCCCGGCGTGGGTTTTGCAATGGGCGACGTGGTGATCGGCTTGGTGGCGCAAAAATATGGGCGTGTGCCACCCTTGCAAAAATCTTCCGCGCGCGTCTTGGTCACGATCTTCGACAAAAACAGCCTCGCCGCTTCACTGCAACTTGCCAGCGAGCTCCGCGCGGCAGGCGTGAAGGCCGAGTGGTATCCCGAAGCGGCCAAACTGGAGAAACAACTGAAATACGCCGATGCCAATGGCCTGCGCTTTGCCCTGATCGCCGGGCCGGACGAATTGGCGAAAGGCGTGGTGACTTTGAAAGATTTGCAGAGCCGCACGCAAGAGACATTTGAACGCGGAGCGATGGAGGCGATTAAACAGCGCGTGGAGGGCGGAAGTTAGAAGCAGAAGTTCAGGGCTTATCTGATGCCTTTTCGTGCGCGAGAGAAACGTGTCAGCCGCGCTTGACCGCGTTGCGGCATTAGCACACGGTGAAGATAAGGCGAGAACTGTCTGCTATCTGATAATTGCCGCCTTATTAAGGAGCCGCTTCCATCCACCCTGTAGGCAGAGCATCTTCAGCAATCGTAACTGCAAAGCCTTGTGTAAGATCAACTAGGTAGACATGGCTCCTACCAGGAAAATGAGGGTCGTAATAATTCTCTACAACGATTTGTTGACTGTCAGGAGACCAAACAAGTGAAGTATCAACATCACCCCCCGGGATGCAGAGATTAGTTACCTCGTGCTTAGCGATGTCTAGAATTGCTAAACGTTGAGTTGGGTTTGGGCCTGGATCAGAATATGGATTGGGATATGAACTAGGTTTAGCTCTCAGCCAAAAAGCAATATATTGTCCGTTAGGCGACCAGTTGAACTGGCCAATGCTTGTTTCAGAATAATACTCTGTCAAATAAGTTAATCGGATAACTTCCCCATCTTTGCTTACAGAGAACAACTCTTCGGGGACCTCACCCTCTAACAAAGTAGTTGTGATGGCATTATTAATGGCAAATCGCTGTCCATCCGGGGACCATTTTGGAGTTCCACCATAAGTAATGAGACCAGCACCCGAGAAGTTAACTATTTCCTCGTTGTCCTTAATATTCCACAACACAAATGCTCCGTTTTCTCCTATTGTGCTAGGATAGATAACACGGCTTAGAGTTGAATCGTAGATTGTTCTACTAAAAGCAAATCTCTCCCAATCTGGACTCGGCTGATCGTTGTAAATATTGTCGTACTTATGCAAGAGCTCTTGTTGTTGTTCAGTAAAAGGATTAAATACTAGTAGGGAGTCTAAGCGATCCGACTCTTTACTGATCAGTAGATGTTCGCTATCTAGCCATCCCGCAATTTCTCTCCAAGAATCCCCCCAGGGAATTATGCGTTGAGGCTTTCCTTCACTTGTTGAAATGACAATCTGAGAAGTGTTAGTGAGGGCATCATACTTTCGATAAGCTAACCATTTTTTATCAGGCGAGACGACTAAAGACAATAAACTTTCATTGGCGCTTTGCGGTAGAAGTATTTGGTCGCCAGTTTTCATATCAAGCAAATAAGAAGAACGGGATGCATCTCCCTCTGCTGCTAACACAAGTCTCCCCTCTATATCTAGCGAATGTTCTTGAGCGATTTCTAGACACCGAACTTTTACTTTGCTATTTGGAGTGCTAGTTGGAGAGGCTAATGTGGGCAAGACTGTGGGTAACACAGAAGTAGATGTGACAATTGGCATACTCGTGGCTGTGGCAGGTATAGTGCCTTCTGTTTCTGTTGGCACGATACTTGTGGGAGTAAATGTTCCGGAACAGCCAACAAGGAATAGGTTAAGTACAATAAACAAGAAGCCGACTCTACGATTTGTCATGGAACTGCCTCGAAAGTAAATGGAGTTAGTCTATATGCTAAATTCCGACAGTTACTTTTTTTGCCAAAGTGAAACGAGATACCAGTTGTCAAATTTCCAGAGATAACCTTTAGGAGGCACTCCGCCAGGAAACATTCCAGAATTTCCCCAATACCAAGGATGGAGGCTGAGATCGTTTGGTGGCCCTGTTATTTTTTTCCATTCTTCATTGGAAGGATTCGCAATACTATCCACAGACAGCTCAGCCAAATACGTAGAACGCTTTTCGCTAGCTGGTGTATTTTCCTCCAATGTTTCGTGATTGTCGAAGACATCCTCATAACGACCACGCGCCGACTCCATTGAGTTACCAAGCCAATTAAATATGCCGTTAGGTGTCATACTATCGCAATCACATACAGAGTAGAACCAATGAGTGGAGGCATGTTGGATGTCTTCTTGGAATTGCGGGATTGCGCCTAAATCTGATTTATCAAGGCCATAAAACTCGTAGGAGAGAATAAATTTAATAAAGCTTTCCTCTGTAAAGTGCCCAATCTTATTATCATTCCACCAGCCCACTGTCCATTTGTATTTCACATATAGTAGATACATCTTCCGGCCCCATTCAGTAAGCGTGGCTGAATCGGTCATTCCCATGTTTTCGTTGCCGTTACTGCTACTACCACAAGTGTTTTCGTCACCTTCTACTGCGCAATGTCCTGAAGGATCGATATACTTGAGGGGGTTATTTAGAGAATAACTATAGCGGTTGAAAGCCTGCGGATTTCCCGCATCTGGCACGATGGTATCCGCGCTCACAAACTTACCTAACGAAGGCGAGTAATAGCGAGCACTATAATACATCAACCCGCCCGTCAAATCCCCATCCGCATATTGCCCAGTGTAGCCCCGGTCAGTCACCTTGTTGCCGCTCTGCGAACGCACCATGCCGTAGGCATAGTAACTCGTCCGCGCCACTTCTGCGCCGTTCGCGTCCATCGTCAGGCTGGTACTGCCCAAGTGGTCGCTCTGGAAATAGTACAGCACATTGCCCGTCGCTGTCACCATCCGCATCGCAATCAACTGACTCCCTAAAGCGTAGCTCGTCTTGGTCATCCGTTGCGTCGCGGAGATGATCTCCAGCCCACCCACATAGAAGATAGTCTGTGGTTGTTGCAAGACCTGTATCTCAACCCAATGGTTGCCGGTGTTCTTGTTGTTGCCGTTCAGCCAATCGCGCACAAAGCGCACGTCGCGAACTGGGAAATTATGGGTCTTGCCGGCCGCGGTCTCGGTGTATTTGCCCGACACCGCGCTGTCGAAGACCGTGTACCACGTCACCCCATCGGCGCTGACTTGCGTTTTGGTGCCGGTATACACCCGCGCATCAGCGTGGTAGTGCCAGACTTTGACGGTCTCCACCCGCACCAGCGCGCCTAAGTCCAACTGCACATACTGCAAGCCACTCCCAACAGTGGCGTAACTCGTGCTGTTGGCTACCAAATTTTCATCGGTGATGCGCCCCAAGGCGTTGGGTGTGGCGTAACCGGTGGTGGGCGTCACGCCGCGCGCCACGTTTTGGTAAGGCAGGTCTTGCTTCGCCCGCGCCCCGTCACCATCGTAGGCGTAGCGCGTCGCCACCCCGAGTGAGCCGGTCAAGGTGCGCGTCACCGCCATCAGCTGATTTTCGGGACTCCATTGGTGGGTATACAGGCTGACAGTCGTTCCGTTCACTTCACGGCGACTGGCTAAATCGCCGTTGGCGGTATAGGTGTTCGTGGTGTTGCCTGCCGACAGCGTCGCGTGTGGGCGTTGTGCGTCGTAGCTGTAACTTTGCGCGCCGCTCGCTTCGCTCTTGTTGGTGAGGTTGCCAATCGCATCGTAAACATACGTCGCGTTGTAGCCCGCGCCCGCTACTGGATTGACTTTGATGAGCCGATCTAACGAGTCATACGTGAAACCTAAGGTCTCGCCAATCCGGTCATCAGCCAGCGCGGTGATATTCCCCACATTGTCGTAAGTGTACGCCAAGTTCAAAAGCGTCGTCGCGCCCTTGGTAGTCTGGATGCGCCACAGGCGGAAGTTCGGCGCGCCGCCATTGCCATCGCCATAGTAGTTGTAAGCAGTCGTCGCCCCATTCCCAAAATTGATCTGCCTGAGTTGCCCCAGCGCGTTGTAGGTCAAGCCGCTGGCGTAGCTCACGCCATATTGGGCGCTGGTCAGTTGGGTCGCTTGCCCCGCCGCGTTGTAACTCTGGTTCACCACTTCGCCCGTCGGATACGTGATTTGCGTCAGGCGGTCGGCGGTGTCGTAGGCATACTGCGTGCTGAACGATCCCGCGCCAATCATATAACGCGTTTCCTTGGTCACCCGTCCGCGTGGATCATACGTCCACGTCAGCCAACCGGTGTCATCCCAGCGTGCGGTGCGTTGTCCGATACCCTGGTTGCCGTTGGTCGTGTCATCATAACCATACACTGCCGCTTCGCGCCCCCACACTTCGCCATATTCATCGAGCGTCAGGTCGCCCCCACCTGTGTTATACCGGGCGACCTTGAACGTCCAGGCTTGCTCGGCCCATTGCGGATAGATTTGGATGAACTTGGCTTGCGCCGTTGGGTTGTCGCGCTCCCAGACCACCAAGAGCATTTGTCCAGCGCCATCCGCCACCAACACCGCTTGATACCAAGTGTTGTTCTTAGCGGGCATTAAGTCTAACCCGGTCGAAGTCACGCCATCCCATTTTTCCCACCGCACCATCCCTTGGCTGACATTCAAACCCCAACGGCGATAACTGGCTTGTCCATACGTCCCCGTATCCACATAGAGTTTATTCCAGCTGGTGCTGTCAGGGTTATTCACTTTGAAAGTGACTGTCACGCCTTCTCCGTCGGTTAGGGTTGGGCTGGTGCCAGCTAAGGCCGACAAGGTGGTGCTGGCGCTGGTTGCTAGCACAATTTGATTATTCGCTGAAGTGACTGACCCGCTCGTAGACCAATATGGGTTAATTGCGCTAAAGTCATCATGCCATGTTTCGGCAAGCGGCAACTTAACCGTCAAGCGGTTAAGCGGGTCATACAAGAATTGGGTGGGTTGGTTGAGCGCGTCAATCTGGCGCGTCAGATTGCCCGTCAGGTCGTAGTCATAGCGCCAGACGCCCATGTCGGGGTCTTTCATGCCGATCTTTTGCCCCAGAAAGTTATAGGTGATGACCGTGCTGTTGCCGAGGGTATCCGTAACGCGGGTCAATTGATCCAACGGGGTATAACCATAGTTGGTGGTAGTAAAGTTCAGCTCTTGGTAATTGTCGAGCCACAGGTTACCGGTTTTTACCCAAGCACTAAAGCGATAGGTTGGTGCATCGTACATATTGATAGCATAGGTGCCGTGCTGACTGGGGTCGTCTTTCCGCCAGACTTCAACGTAACTTGCGCCAGAGGGCGAGACTTTGAGCGTCAGCACATACCAAGCGTTAGGCGTCACATTGGGGATAAGCGTCGCTGGATATTCCCAATTGGTGCTCCCACTGCGGTTCAATTGAAGATAGATCACGTTCTGCCCATTCAGCAGACCCGCCACCACCCCTAACCGCCGATAGGAGCTATTGGGATAGGTGCCGGCTTCTAATGCCAATATCGCCGTTGGGTTGGCTTGATCCACCTTAAACTCCACCCGCATGGCCTGCCCCGTGATACCTGCCAACCCTGCACTACCATTGAGGGTCGCAGTGGAACGATAGACTTGGGCATTAAAATCTATGGCCGTGCCAGCGAGTTTGAGCGTTTGACTGTCTAAGGTAGCACAGGTAGAACAAGGGCCATTCGTCCAGGTGACGGGCGGCGTAAAACTCACAAACCCATCTTCGAGCGTGGCCAGCGTCTCGTCCACGCGCGTCACCCGCCCCAGCGGGTCGGTAATGCTGAATTTGTAATGATTATTGGCGTCAAGCGTGGTGGCATATTGTCCGGCCCCACCCAAGGCATACAAGGTCGCTTGGGTCGTGCCATCCGGTGCGATCATCCGCGTAGCACGCCCAAAGGCGTCATAGTGAGTCGTGGTGGGTAAGTACAACGCCGCTCCCGGTTGGGTGTAACCGGAAAAGGCAGCTCCGCTTTCGTTCATATAACGCGGAGTAGAGGTTTGGAGCGCACGTCCAAGCGCATCATACTTGGTATCCACCACCACGTTTTGCGCGCCATCTAAGCTCTCACTCTTGGCCTGAATGGTGCGCCCCAGGCCGTCATAAAAGGTGAAGGTAGCATGCTCACCATTTGGCTCACGTTGATAGGCTTCTGTGCGGAATGGCGCTGAGCCATCTCGATAGACATACCATTGGGTTGGGTATTGCGCGCTGTCTCCTGGCCGCACCACACTCGTCAGTCGCCCAAAACTATCGTAGCCATAACTCGTCACCGCCAAGTTCGGGTCGGTGACGCTGGTCGGCACGCTCAAGCGGTAATCATAGAGCAGTTGGGTCGTCTGATTAAGCGCATTCGTCAGCGCCGTGGGATACAGGTGATAGGTCGGGTCAAAGGTGATCACTTGCGTGGTCGCGACCGCGCCGGGGCGGTCTTTGGCAAAGGTTGCTTCGGTGCCGTAGACGTTGTAGGTACTCTCGCTGGTGCGATTGCCCCACGCATCGTAGGTGTAATAGGTATCGTGCAAGGTATCGGTCGTCACCCAGCGACGCACAGCGGTCAGTTGGCCATTGGTCGGCATGGCGCTAAAGCTGGCTTGCCCATCATAACTGGAGCGGACGGAACTGAGGAGTTGTCCACCGGCCCCCGCGCCGCAGGCGTTGGCGTACACATTCTCATAAGCCACTTGGTTTACCCGCCATTGGGTGACGTTCGGATAGAAGCCACGCAAAGTACAGTGGGTGAGCGTTGGGCCGACATATTCCTTTTGGGTGGTCACATTGCCATATTGTGCATTGCCTTGCCCAGTCGGGTCATAGAGCGTCTCGGTGGAGCGCGCCAAACTGTTCGCGCCGTCATACACGGTTTGTGTCACCCAGCGCGCGTAGGAGAAGTTCGCCGTGTCGCTCGGCCATGTTGGTTGATAGGCTTGGGTCTCGTAAGTGGTCGCGGTCTGTTGTAAGACCTGTGCAGGTTGCGCGGGGTCCAAGGCTTGTTCTAAATAAGCGCGCCCGAAGAAGGGATAGCCCTGATAAAACTGGCTCTCGCTTTGGGCCAAAGTCGCGCCGCTATAATCTTTGGTCGTTATGGTCACGGTCGCAAAACCGCGTAGTGGCCCCACCCGCCGCAAATATGTCCCGGCCACTTGTGGACTGTCATAGGGGCCGGTGCAATCAACACCACTCAACGTGTACGGCCCATTATGAAAACAGGGTTGAAAGTACACATAGTCAGTCGTTGCCGCTTGTGGGTCATGGATACCATCCCACGTTTGGGCTTGGGTCACAAAATACGAATAGCCAACGCCATTGCCTTCATCTACCCGCTCATCCGACGTGTAAGTAAATTGAGTACGCCCACCATAGCCATTGTTCACCTGCTCCAAATAGTAATAGGTGGAGCAACTGCCCGTGTGTGGCTTTAGCACATAGCTCAAGGTTGTGACCGGCAACGCCGCGCTCCGCGCCCCATCCCATTCGGTGATGGCAGTGACGGCTTGCGTGTGCGTCGGCGCGCAATCATCACGTTGCCAGTCAGCCAGCGTCAGGTCAATCGAGCGATAGGCGAGGCTGGCGTGGTAGACATTGATCCGTTGAGTGCGATGGGTGCTATCGCCAGGTGCCAAATCTACCAAGTCCACCCAACTGATGGGTGAGCCACCGACCCGGTCATAGAGATAGGGCTTACTGGCATTCAAGGTCGCCTGCGTTGGGTAGTTATAGCGCACATACTGCAAGCGGCTGTGTTCGGTGACGACATCTACCTCGTCATAAATCGTCCATTCATAACCTGTGCCCTCACCCGGATCGCTATAGGTATTTGTCTGGCTCCACGTGTCATACTGGTATTGGAGTTGGTTGCCATACATATCGGTGACCGTGTCTACCTTCCAGCGAATCACCCCACCGCCTGAGCCCATACTGCCCACCCACGTATCGGACGAATAACACCACGACATTTGGATGGTTTTAGCATTGTTGAAGTACCCCAGCCGATACACCGTGCCTGCCGATGTTTTGACCACCCAATAGGTCTTAAAATCATTGGCATTCGTGTCGCTCACATCATAGACGCGCACGATATACAAGCTGGGGTTGTCGTCGGCATAATAGCGCAACACCGGGGTATCCAGCGTGTTGGCGGCGGCGGGTTTCAAATGATACGCAGCACCGTCTAAGATGAGCGAATAACTATCCGGGTGTACCAAGACCGGACGGCGGTGGGGATTGCTTTGCGTATTGCCCCCAAAACAACAGTACATGCCCACACCATCGCGCGTGATTTCGGCGTTGCCAATACTCCAACCCAAACCAAGTTCGCCCTGATCAGCATTGGCATACAAGAGTGAGTCCACCCCGCGACTGGAATACGACACATCTACATTCGGAGTCAATCCACCACGGCCGGGCGGCAAGGCAATCGGGTATTGATATTGCGCCGCGCCACTAAACGTGCTGACCATCGGCGGTTGCCAGCGATAGTGCCACTCACCCGGTTCAGTACCGGACGTCCAACCCGAAAAGTGATCGGTCTCGGTACTGATGAGCCCAGCGCGGTCATGCACCGTCACTGGCATCTTGTGCCATAGCCCCGGATCAGTCTCGTCTTGATAGGCGATATACCAGCCGTCGGTCAGCTGTGCGCCGGCCACGCCCCGCCAATCAAACACCACGCGCACCTTATGCTGAAAGTTCCGCAGTGCCCGCGCGCTCTTTTTGCCGACCGCTTCTAAGCGGAAGCGCAAAGGTGATTGCCCCGGCGCAGTGGGCACTAAAAATAATCCAGTAGATAAACTCAACACAGTGCTGGGGGTGAGGGTCTCGCCCGCGCGCTGGGTTTGGGCGTTTTCGGGGCGCAACACTAATTGCACATCTTCATCAAACGCGCCTGCTTCGGCGATGACGCCCACGCGCCCGTTGAGGAACACCGCCATGCCCCCGGTCGCGGCCGAGAGTTCAGCGTCTTCTTCCTCGGTGTCGGGCTTATTGCGTTTGGCTTGCGCCACTACTAAACCAGGCGGGGCGAGTTGGGCGATGGTCAAACCTGGGGGCGTGGTCGTGGTGGGCTCGGGCGTTGCCAACCTTGCATTCACCAGCATCTCCGTCACGGCCGGTTCGGGGGTCACTTCTAAGGTAGCGAGTTCCACTGGTAGGGCAGTAGCCAACTGGGTGCTGGCTTCCGTTGTCGGGACATCGGTCGGCACAGCAGTCGCCGTCGCGGTGGGCACAGTGTCATCCCCTGCGCCTTGCGCGCGCGCCACAGAGACTGGGGCTAGCGGTGTGCCGAGCAATGACACCACCATAACGCCAATCACGATCAACCGCACCATCCGGTCCATATTCATTAGCCAGTTTTGACGCATGCGAAGACTCCTAAAACTATTCCCCCAAGTTCGGGGCCCACTGAAAATTTAGTAACAAAAATGCGTCCCGTCAGAGGCATCACTCTGATGGGGCGCATTCACATTTAATTCTGCTAACAGGATATGAAATTTTGAGTTCAAAGGCAAGGTACGTTAATACCGATTTTTCTAACTTTTCAATTTTGCCTTTTCAGGGTGAGCGAGTGAGGTGGCGTTGGGCCCAAAGCAAGGCTTCGGAACGGGATTGGGCGTCAATTTTGGCGTAGATGATGGTGAGGGTGTTACGAACAGTCTGTTCCGCGCGCCCCAGGGTTTGAGCGATCTCTGCATTGTTCAACCCTTGCGCCAGCAGGTGGAGCATTTGAAGCTCACGCCGCGTCAAGTCGGGCGAGCTACGGCCTTCAGGCGCTTCGGCGTTGAGTAGCCGCGCATTCAACAACCGCACCACCGCCGGGCTGAGCCATTGTTTCCCAGCTAAGAGAACGTCCAGCCCAGCCAGCAGAAGTTCAAGTCGTTCTTCTTTCAGCATGTAGCCGTGCGCGCCCAAGCGCAACATATCTTGAATGAACGGCACTTGCCCGTAGGAGGTAAACAACAACACACGGGGATCAGGCTGAGAACGTTCTCGCAGTTGCATCAGAACATCAGCGATGGGCATTCCCGGCATGGACACATCCAGCACCAGCAAGTGTGGCGCGTGGTCAGCTACCAGTTGCAACGCATCCGCGCCATTGGTGGCACAGCCCACCACCTGAAATTGGGGCTGAGCTTGGAGAACGGTCATCACGGCCAGTTGAATCACGGGATGATCATCTACCACGACTACCCGCGCTGGGGTAGCGAAAGTGGTAGACAAAGACGAAGTTGCATCAGACACGGGGCGACTCCCTTCCATCCCGTTGGTTGGGCTTGGGTTCAGCCCATGCTCTGCGCGCCAACGCGATGGCTTGTTAAAAAAATTATAGGCTGGAATGAAGGGAGAGCAAGAGCGGCGGTATATAAGCGAATCATTCGCCCATTGACAACACCTGCTCTGCTCCGTAAAATCACTCCGATATGTCAATCCGAGATCCACTCCTAATGTCGTTCACCCCACGCCGGAAACACCCGGCGTTTATTTTGCCTTTAACCGCAGGGTATTCCTTTTGAGAGCCATCCGGCTCTCTTTTTTTGTCTTATGCCTACTCTTCGCCTCCCCGGTCTCATTGACCCCCACGTTCATGTACGCGACCTACAACAAAGCCATAAAGAAACCTGGGACACCTGCACCGCCTCGGCTTTAGCCGGTGGGCTGACCACCGTGTTGGCGATGCCCAACACACAGCCGCCTATCACGGATGAGCCAGCCTTGACAGCGTATGAAGACGCCGCCCAGCGCGGCGCACGCTGTGATTACGGGATCCACTTTGGCGCGGGCGAGGCCAATGCCGCCCTCGCCGCCCAACTCGCGCCGCGCTGTGCCGGGCTCAAATTGTATTTAGACGCGACCTTTGGCCCTTTGCGCCTAGACGACCTGAACGCCCTCACCACGCACTTCGCGGCCTGGCCGACCAATCGCCCCATCTTGGCGCATGCCGAGGAGCGCACGCTCGCGGCCGTGTTATTCATTGCCCATCTCCAGCAACGCGCAGTGCATATTTGTCATGTCAGCCGGAAGGCGGAGATCGAGTTGATCGCGCGCGCGAAGGAACGCGGGGTGGCCGTGACCTGTGAAGTTTGCCCGCATCACTTATTTCTCACCCACACTGGCGCGGCGTTGCCGGAATGGGCCGCCCTCGCTCCCGCCGAGGCGCTCTTGCGTGGCGGTTATGCCGAAGTGCGCCCGCGCCTCGCCACACCCACCGACGCCCGTGCCCTGTGGGAGCACCTCGCCGTGATAGATTGTTTTGCCACCGACCATGCACCACATACCCGCGCTGAAAAAGAGAGTGACACCTCACCGCCGGGCTTTCCCGGCTTAGAGACGGCGCTCGCCTTGTGGCTCACCGCTGTTCATCATAAGCGCCTGACGGTAGAGGACATCGTAGCGCGCATGGCGACCAACCCGCGGCGCATCTTTGGCCTGCCCGAACAGCCT
>Ga0315912_10004445_pt1 | contig 13305 bp, 14 predicted proteins | sample VfabasoilMG_FD_204469 | JGI IMG/M metagenome (GOLD analysis project Ga0315912, IMG submission 204469) | Garden soil microbial communities collected in Santa Monica, California, United States - V. faba soil | ecosystem: Environmental > Terrestrial > Soil > Garden | place: USA: California... | reverse complement strand
ATCTGTTATGGTCAATGACCAACTTGCCGGATTGATCGCGGCATCAGACATATTGAGAAGTGAAGTGCCGGATTCTTTGCAGGAAGTAAAAGAACTCGGCATTCAAAAAATTGAATTGCTCACCGGCGATAATGAACGTGTGGCATCTTCTCTTGCACACTCATTGGGAATATCATATTGTGCAGGGTTAATGCCCGAAGACAAAATCCGTATTGTGAAAGAATATCAATCACAGGGGCATATCGTCGTAATGGTCGGTGATGGTATCAACGATGCCCCCGCGCTTGCTCAGGCAAATGCAGGTGTTGCAATGGGCAGAGCGGGTACAGATATTGCCATCGAAGCGGCGCATATCACCCTCATGCGTGAAGATTGGACATTAATTCCTCAACTTATCCAAACCGCAAAACGAACCATGCGGGTTGTAAAAGGAAACCTTGGTTTCACTGCCGTTTACAACATCGTTGGTTTAATCCTCGCTGCATTTGGCTTCCTTCCGCCTATGCTCGCCGCTGCGCTTCAATCTATTCCAGACTTGGGCATTCTCGGAAACTCTGCGCGCTTATTGCGTCAGCAAGGAAAATAACATGCACAATCATTCACATACTCATCTTGGCGATGTCGCCAAACAGACCACATCGCGCCTTGCACTATCGCTCGTCCTCACGCTTGGATTCGTATTTATCGAAGCGATTGCGGGAGTCGTTGGCAACAGCCTTGCCCTCCTTACCGACGCCGCGCACAACCTTACGGATGTCATCGCGTTGGGTTTGAGTTGGTATGCCATACGGCTTACATCCCAACCTGCCAATGAACGCAAGACGTATGGCTATCATCGTGCCGGTATTCTGGTTGCGCTTCTCAATTCAACCACGCTGGTCGTCATCTCGCTTGGGATTTTTTATGAGGCATATCGTCGCTTCATGAATCCGCCTCAGGTTGAGTCTGGGATATTGATCGTTGTCGGATTGATCGCCGTGGTCATTAACGTGGTGACAGCCCTCCTGGTCAAAAAAGGAAGCGAGCACGATCTCAACATTCGTTCGGCATTCCTTCATCTCATGGGCGATGTCTTCTCAACCATCGGAGCGGTCATAGCGGGCGTCATCATTTATTTTACGAATGCCAACTGGCTCGACCCGTTCGTCAGCGTGCTGATCGGTTTTCTCATCCTTTACAACGCCTGGGGCATCCTGCGCGATGCAATTGACATTTTGCTCGAAGCCACGCCGCGTGATGTGGATACCAACAAACTCGTCCACGATGTACTGCAGGTCAAGGGCGTGCTTGGCGTTCATGACCTGCACGTGTGGAGCCTCACGCAAAATCTCCGCACCATGTCTGCGCATGTCCTTACCAATGACGTGTCCATCAGCGACGGGGCAAATATCCAACTACAGATCAACGAGGTCGTGTATCATCGTTACAACATTGCCCATGCCACGCTTCAATTGGAATGTGTGGATTGCCTTCCCGATTCGTTGTACTGCAATTTGAACGGTCATTTTCATGCGGATAAAGACCACGCCTCACTCCCAGCCGATAACTGATCCTGCTTGATAAACATCTTCCACGCCTTTTGTTCACCGTCCCGAAGGTTTCCTGGCAAAACGTCGTTGAGCCGTTCAAACCTTCGGGACGTTTTTCTCAAGTCAAGTTAAAATTCATCCATGCCCTCACTTTACTCTATTCTTTACGTTGCCCTCGGCGGAGCAGTAGGCTCTGTCTCCCGCTACCTCCTCGGCACATGGACTCAATCCCTCAGCAAAAGCATTGACTTCCCCTACGGTACGTTGATCGTCAACCTGATCGGCTGTTTTGTGATCGGCTTGCTCTCCCAACTCGCTGAATCACGCGGCGCATTCACACCCGAATCAAGGGCATTTGTCTTCATCGGAATCCTGGGCGGTTTCACTACCTTCTCCTCCTTCGGCAACGACACGCTCAACCTCCTGCGCGATGGCAATTCCTTCAACGCTTTGGCAAATGTCGGTGCGAATGTTATAGTGGGGTTGTTGTTGGTCTGGTTGGGGCGAACCGCCGCATATTGGATTTGGAAGTAATATGGAGTCAGCCAGCTTGCTGGCGGAAATGCGGGAGCAAGCTCCCTGATTCCAAAGGAGAGTTAACATGCAACTCCCACATGAAGGCTCACTGCTCCGCATCTTCATCGGCGAAGCGGACAAACACGAAGGCAAACCACTCTACGAATGGATCGTCCTCAAGGCACGTGAGCATCAACTGGCAGGCGCCACCGTCCTGCGTGGCATGATGGGATATGGAGCAAATACATGCCAGATCCACACCTTCCGCTTCGATACGCTTTCCGAGGACATGCCCATCGTTGTCGAGATCGTGGATACGCAAGAGAACCTGGAGAAATTTCTCGAGCTGATCGAGCCAAATATCAAGGCGGGACTGGTGACCATCGAGAAGGCATGGGTCAAGGTTTATAAGTTTGCATCAGACTAACCCCAATATTGCAACGTAATGTTCATTCTATTTTGCCAATTCGCGAAGATAATTCGCTTCAATGCTGAAAATCATATTGTTAAAAATCTGGCGGGTTTTTCCCCTCTGGCTTCAAATTCTGTTATCCCGCATTATCCGTCCCTTGTTTCAGGTGTTTTCTGTTGCCGTGATCTTCAATGGGGATAATAAGGTTATGCTGGTGAAGTGCACCTATAACCGGGCTCATCCCTGGGGATTGCCGGGCGGGAGTCTGGAGCATGGCGAGAGCGGGGAGGATGCCATCGTCCGCGAGGTCCATGAGGAAACGAACCTGAAGATTGAGATCGAGCGCTTCCTCTTCGTCAAAACATGGACACCCGACCGCGTTGGCTTGTATTACCTGTGCAGGATCGTGGAAGGTGAATTTCAACCCAGCGATGAAGTGTCAGAGTGTGGGTACTTTTCCATCGATAGCTTACCCGATGTCCGTTCGCAGGATGTTGACTTGATAAGGCAAATATATGCGGCAACAGGTATGGGTGAAAGTGAAAGGCAATTAGCAATTTCATAGATGAAGGCGGGTTTGCGAATAGGTTTCCGGGGAATTACGATTAAGCTTTGAGAGTTTACAGGTAGAATGGGGGAACTGATCTATATAGACTACACAGAATGGAAGATAGGAAAACTCAAGAATGAACTGGCTAGAAGTTTCGATGACCGTGGACGGCGAACTGGCTGAATCGGTTGCCGATGTGTTTGCTCGTTTTGCCCCCAACGGTGTGATGACCGAGCAGGGTGTGAAGTATAACGACGAAGAGGATGCAGGCACGCCCACAGGACCCATCACCGTGCGCGCCTATTTGGAAGTGAATGACGGACTCGAAGAGACGCGGCAGAAACTGGAAGAGTCCCTTTTCTATTTGGGGATGATACGTCCCTTGCCTGTTCCATCCTACAAACAAATAGCGGATCAAAACTGGATGGAAGCCTGGAAGCAACACTACAAGCCGATTCTTATCGGGGAGCGACTCCTCATCCTCCCTGCATGGATGGAATCACCTGAGCCGAGTCGAATTGCGATCAAGATCGATCCTGGCATGGCGTTCGGCACGGGGACACACCCGACGACACAGTTATGTCTTGAACTTATGGAATTGTTTTTTACTCAATCGTCAATCGAAAATCGTCAATCGGAAATCGTGATTGACGTGGGTTGCGGCTCAGGAATCCTCTCCATTGCCGCGATCAAACTCGGCGCAAAAACTGTCATCGGTGTGGATATTGACGAAGAGTCGGTGAAGAACTCACGCGAGAACGCGGATACGAACGGAGTGGGGGAGGAGTTAATGCTTGGTGTTGGCTCTGTTCAGGAGATTCGCGATGGGAAGTTTGAATTTAAGAAAGCGCCGCTGGTGGTGGCGAATATCCTTGCGCCGGTGATCGTGCGTCTCTTTGATGCGGGTTTGGCGGATTTGATCGAATCGGACGGCGCGATCGTATTGAGCGGGATCCTGTTCGAGCAGGAGGAAAGTGTTATTAAGGCTGGGCAGGCAAAAGGTCTAAAGATGAACGAAAGGCGGCAAATCGGAGACTGGGTTGCATTGACGATGAGTCGCTAAGTCCAAATGAATCCCCCGTATGGCTGATTGTAGGATTGGACAAGCCAGTTAAAATTTTGTCCTATTTCACAAAAGGAGATGCATATGAAACGCGATCTTAAAGTCCTTATAGCAATCACGAGCCTTGCATTAGCGGCGCTGGCGTGCCAGGCATTGGGTAATGGGGTGGATGTACCGGCAATCCCGACCATTGAGATTCCCACCATAGACATACCCACCATCGAGGTTCCGGATATCGAACCCCCCAGTCAATCGGGCGGGGACGAGTTGTTGAGCGATGACTTTTCCTCCTCAAATTGGGGTGTGGGAACGGATACGGACAGCTCGGTCGAGTATGTAAATGAAACGTTGCAATTTATTGTGTACACCAAGAACTGGTTCGTGTGGAGTACGCCGAACGATACGAGTTATGAGAATGTCCACATGGAAGTGACCGTCATCAACAATGGGACGGATTCAACAACTGCTATTGGATTGATGTGCAACAAATCGGTGGTCAATGATTTCTATTATTTTGCGATCACTCCCGCCGGGCAGTATGCCATCGCGAAGGCTCAGACGGCGCAGACCGATGTCTTCCTGACGAATAACGATGAGTGGGCGGATTCGGACCTGATCGCTGTGAATGCGGATTCGTATCGCATTGGCGCTGATTGCGGCAACGGCACGCTGGCTCTGTACGTGGATGGACAACTGGTGGATTCGGTGTCGGATTCATCCTATACGAGCGGCAAGGTGGCTGTGATCGCATGGAGCGGCGAAGATGCGACGAACACGGATGTCTCCTTCGACGATTTCCTGATGACAGAACTGCCATAAATTTTTCACGCTGAATTTGTCCTGCGTTTCTGAAGAGGGAACGCAGGACTTTTATTTTGACTATGAAGTAGTCAGTTGAAAGTGTTTTCACAGGGTTCGTCCAGCAGTTGCACTGCTGGACACTCTCGTCTTCGGCAGTGCAACTGCCGAAGGAACAAGCGTATGACAAGAACATTAACCCCAAAAAGTCATGAATAATCATGTAAAAAAGTTGTAGAATTGGGATATTGAATTGATAAAACCAGATTTTGACATAAGCTGGAGCCCGAACTATGGATAACCTTCAACCCGGACAAGTGCTTGGCGGATACCGCATTATCAACCAGATCGGACAGGGTGGCATGGCGACGGTGTATAAGGCGTATCAGGCTTCGATGGATCGCAATGTAGCGATCAAGGTTCTGCCGGGTCAGTTGGCAGAGAGCCAGGAATTCACGACGCGTTTTCAACAGGAAGCCCGCATCATCGCCCGGCTGGAACATCCTCATATTCTGCCGGTGTTCGATTACGGCGAGACAGACGGTATCTCCTATTTTGTGATGCGTTATCTCGAGGCGGGAACGCTGAAAGACAAAATGGTATCCGGTCCGCTTTCGCTTGATGAAATAGATCATCTCTTCACGCAATTGGCGGATGCGCTAGGCTATGCCCACAGTCAGGGGATCATCCATCGCGACCTCAAGCCTGCCAACGCGCTGGTCGATTCACATGGGAATCTTTTCCTCACAGACTTTGGCATTGCCAAACTTTTACAAAGCGCCTCGCCCCGGTTGACTCAAACGGATGCCATTATGGGCACGCCTGCCTACATCAGCCCGGAACAGGCACAATCACAGAATGTTGACCAGCGTTCCGATATTTATTCCCTAGGCATCATCCTCTACGAAATGGTGGTGGGACGTGTGCCCTTTGTCGCAGACACGCCTCTGGCAGTGATCCTCAAACACATCAGCGATCACATGCCTCCACCGACCTCCGTCAAGGCGGATATCCCCGCCTCCATCGAGCGTGTGATTCTCAAAGCGCTTGCCAAAGACCCGAACGATCGTTTTTCAACAGCTGGAGAATTTGTATCCGCCTGGAAAAAGGCATTGGCAGATCAAGGTTCGGCTGTTTACATTCCTGAGCCAAGACCTCAACCCGTTTCACGCGTAGGGACGACCACCGGTCAGACTCAGGGGAGGACTGCCACCACCACAACGACCTCATCCAAACCTGGAGGCTCTGCCCGCTGGCTGGTCGGTTGTGCGGTAGCCGCATGTTTTCTCTTTGGCTCCGTTGGGGTGGGGCTTCTCATGCTTGACACGATGGATATCTTTTCCGAGCCTTCTCCCACACCCACCAGCGTACCTGCAACTGCCACTCCAACTCCTCCAAATACCCCCACAGCCACTGCCGATGTCAAACCGATCTACGAGGATGATTTCTCCTCGGTTCTATGGGGCACAGGCGCAGACTCGGACAATTCCACCGAATATGATAATGATGCCCTGCGGATGATCGTCTACAATACGAATTGGTTCGTGCGGAGCTGGCCCAACAGCACAGTCTATGAAGACGTTCATCTGGAAGTGACGGTCATCAACAATGACACGGATTCGACTACCGCTTTTGGTTTGATCTGCAACCGGCAGGAAGACGAAGCAGGATATTATTATTTTGCCATCACCCCGGCTGGACAGTATGTGATTGGCAAAGTGATACCAGATGATTCGGATGAGTTCCTCACAAACAATAATGAGTGGGCTTACTCGGACTCAATTCCCGTCAATGCCGATTCTTATCGCCTCGGCGCGGATTGCGGCGACACGTTGACCTTGTACGTGGATGGGGAGGTGATCGACTCAGCGACCGATACATCCTATCCCAGCGGCGGCATTGCCCTGTTCACATGGAGCGGAATCGACGAAGGCATCACAACCGATGTATCCTTCGATGATTTCCTGATGACGGAACTGCCATAGTAAATTATTGAATGAGATCAAATCCTGCGTTCAAGCGAGTGCAGGATTTTTTAATTTCAATCGAAAGGTTTCTGTGCTATTATTTGACCACGATGGATCGCCGCAGACTCGTTTTGTACCTGCTCCTGAATGTGTTCGTTTCAGCCTGTGTGACCGGCGGCATCCTCTTCTGGTATGACCGGAATTATCGTTCAGTAAGCGTTTCGCCCATCCAGCCTGCAGTCCCGGCAAATGCACAAAACGGCGCTCCTGCCGCAGTGTTTGACCCGAATGTAGATATTCCCGTGGAGATCGTCAGCGTGATCGGCGCAGGGACGTTGAATGCCGAATGGGTCATCGTCCGTAATGCAGGTGGAGAGTCATTAAGTCTGGCAGGATGGCAGTTGAAAGATTCAGATCGAAACGTGTTTACCTTTCCCAATCTGACTCTCAACACAGGCGGCGCGGTGCAAGTCCATACGATTGCAGGGACGAACACGGTCATTGATTTATACTGGGGTTTGGGTAACCCTGTCTGGGAATCGGGCGAAGAAGCGCAATTGTTGGACCCGGGCGGAAATGTCCGTGCGGTGTATACGGTGCCATAAATAGATCGGTAGGGGCGGGGTTGTCCCGCCCCATAACCTTCAAGTCTGAAATGACAAGTAAACCTGAAATTTCTGGATTCCATGATACCGGGCGGGGAGACCCCGCCCCTACATAAAATTAAAAATGACACAAGCACTCTACCGAAAATACCGACCGAAAGAATGGGCAGAAGTGATGGGGCAGGATCACATCGTCACGACCCTCAAGAATGCCATCGCGGCTGACCGTGTTGGTCATGCCTATCTCTTCGCGGGTTCGCGCGGAACTGGTAAGACCACACTCGCGCGTCTTTTGGCGAAAGCGGTCAATTGCACGAATCCTGATCCCACCAAGCGACCTTGTAACGAATGTGAACACTGCAAAGCGGTCAACGATAACCGTTTTATGGATCTGATCGAGATCGACGCGGCGTCGAACACCTCCGTGGATGATGTCCGTGATCTGCGCGACAAGATCAACTTCTCGCCATCGCAGGGCAAGTACAAAATTTATATCATTGACGAAGTCCACATGCTTTCGACAGCGGCGTTCAATGCGTTGCTCAAGACGCTTGAAGAACCGCCCCCACATGCCATCTTCGTTTTAGCGACAACTGAAATTCACAAGATCCCTGCAACCGTTTTATCGCGTTGTCAACGTCATGAGTTCCGACGCGTGCCAGTAGGGGAGATCGTCACCAATCTCAAGATGATCGTCCAAGCCGAGAACCTGCAAGCCGATGATGATGCGCTGATACAGATCGCACGTCAATCTACGGGCGGAATGCGTGATGCCCAGTCCCTGCTCGATCAACTTTCGTCCACGGGCGATAAGATCACGCTCGCCCTCGCGCAAACTGTCCTCGGCACTGCTACCAGTCAAACTGTGCTCGATACTCTCACGTCCATCATGGATCACGATCCCGCACATGGGCTTGAGACCATCCACAAGGCGCTCGATGCGGGCGCTGATCCGCGTTCGCTGGCGCGTCAGATCGTTGAATATTTGCGCGGTCTCATGCTCATTCAAATGGGCAACGCGAATCAAGTCGAAGCCACGGCAGATGTCAAGAAGCAGATGCAGGCACACGCGAAATCCTTTTCGACGAGCGATGTCTTGCGGATGATGAAAGCCTTCAATAACGCCGCTACGGATTTGCGCGGCGGCTGGCAACCCTCTTTGAGTCTGGAACTTGCTTTAGCAGAAGTGTTGGACGCTCCAGCCGAATCTCCGCAAATCGCCGCGCCGAGTCAACCCAAGCCGAAGGTTGTATCAGCTCCCAGAACGGAGACTCAGCCTCAAGTTGAATCCGAAGCGGTTTCACATCCAGAAGAAAGATCTGCTGTCAGTGCGGGAGATGTCATCAAGGCGTGGAAGCATATGTCGTCTGCTCTTCCAAAAGCGCAGGCGAATCTTTCGGCGTTGATGAACTCGGTCAAGATGATCGATGTGCAGGGCAAGACGTTGATTTTGGGTTTGGCAAGCGATGTGCTGGTTTCAAAGATCGACAAGCCTGACCAGATCGAAGCGATCCAAAAGTTGATCAAGGACGAGTTTGGCGCGGAGGTGAGTGTGCGTTGTGTGGTGACGAATGCGAAAGGCAAGATCCCCGCGAATGTGGCGCAGGATGGGATGGTCGCAACCGCCATCCAACACGGCGGCGAGATCGTTGATATGCAGGATTGAAATGAACTTTTTGGTAAATAATGCCAATAGGATAAAGTTCTTTCTTGTTTTGTGTTTGATAGTTGGTTATGCTCTTTCGTATATTTATGGTTTTTATCCTTTCCCTATCTGGTTTTGGATGGGAGCATGGTTTGCGATAGTTGGATTGAAAATACTTAGTTATATATTTTCTGGTTTGTGGTTGGTAGTGCTTGTCTTTCTAATTGTTCAAAAAGAACCATTTATCAAATCTGGTTTGATTTGGTTGTCGTTATCAGTAATTCTTGTTTTCGTTCCAGGGTATTATTCTGAAGTTGCTGGTGCCTTATCTGCATTCCACCTTGCGGGTGCCGATCAAGTTAGGGCAGAAGCCAATATGTTAATTCAAAAATGTGAACAGTCGTCGGATAAACAGACAGATTGCGGTTATATTTTTGAGTATCCTCCTGCTATTAAGCGAGTAAATCCTGCAATGGTTTATATTTCGGACACTTTTATTGTTATAGGAAAGGTTGGTTTGATTCATCCCGATGGGTTTATGATATTTTCAGATGGCGATATATCTACGGAAAGTATGCATATCAAGAAGTTAGGCGAAAATTTATATTGGACATATGATAACTAGGAGAAATTATGGCTAAAGGATTCAACAAAGGACCGCAAATGGGCGGCGGGCAAGCTGGCATGATGCAGCAACTGCAAAAGATGCAGAAACAAATGGAAGAAGCGCAGGCGAAACTTGCTGTAGAAACTGTCACTGCAACGGCTGGTGGCGGCGCGATTAAGGTTGTGATGACTGGCGACCAGAAATGTCAGTCGGTTGAAATCTCCCCTGATTTCATGAAAGATGCTGACGCTGAAATGTTGCAGGATATGGTCTTGTCTGCAGTGAATATGGCGCTCGACCAGTCGCGTGAACTGCAAGAGAAGTTGATGGGTCCGCTGGCGGGTGGGTTGCCTTTCTAACGTTCACACGTTTCAACGTTATAACGATATGCTCTTACCTGAATCCATCCAATCCCTCATCAACGCCCTCGAGCGACTGCCAGGCATCGGACCCAAATCCGCTTCGCGGTTGGCGTTCTATCTTCTGCGCGCCACTGACGATGTCTCTGATGACCTGGCACTTGCGTTGGCGCACCTCAAAAAGAATACGGCTTTTTGTCAGGAATGTTTCAATATCACCGAAGCGGGACGCGAACGCTGTGAAGTGTGCGAGTCGTCTCGACGTGACGGAAGTGTCATCTGTGTTGTAGAAGAAGCGCTGGATGTTTTAGCTCTCGAACGCACGGGTGGCTATCAAGGAAAATATCACGTCTTGCAGGGAGTCTTGTCTCCTATCGAAGGCATTGGTCCCGACGATTTGAAGATCAAGCAGTTGATCGCACGCGTGGCGAATGGGGGAGTCAAAGAAATAATCCTTGCCACCAACCCCAGCATGGAAGGGGACGCGACGGCTCAATACTTGCACAGTCAGTTGAAGAAGTTTGGAATTCAAGTCACACGTCTCGCGCGCGGTCTACCCATGGGTGGCGATCTGGAATATGCTGATCAAAACACATTGTCACGTGCTTTATCTGGAAGACAAAATATGTGAAAATCGCCCCGTCCGGGGCGATTTTTTATTTACGCAAAGTATTCAATACATCATCTAGGCTGGGAGTTTCAGTTGAATCTTTGAAACCAGCCAGGCGGTGATAGATTTCAGCAGCCGCTTCGTGGAATCCATTTGGCAAGCCTGCTGCTTGAAACGTGGATGCGATCTCGTGCATCTCACCTTCGAATCTCCAAGCTTTGGCGGTGACGCGAGTCGCTCTGCGGTTTGCTTGTTCTGAGAAACTTGGGTCATCCATATTCCATTGTTGATAGAGTTCCTCTCGCACGCCAAGCGACTCGGCTGTGGCAAGAATTGCCGCGAGCAGGGCGGTGGTCCCTTTGGAGTAGGCGGCATAACACATTTTTAATGCGGACGCTTTTCCGATTTCATCTCCAATGATTTTCGTTGCGAGTGGTCCATTCGAAAAGCAGTCTGCGATCATTTTTGCATCTTTTCCTGATAGATATAGCCAGGTCTCTTTTGGAGTCCACGCGGGTCCGCCGATGATGCCTCCGTCAATAAAGTGTATGCTGTTGGCATCCATTAATTCTCCAATTCTCTTTGCTCGTCCTGGCGAGATGGCATTTGCATCGAGATAATAGCCTTTGAATCCTTGTTCGACCACCGATTTCGCAACATCTTCTGCCGCGTGAGGCGGGCAAACGCTGAAAATGATCTCACTGTTTTGGCAGAGCTGTGACAACGATTCAACTTCCGTCAACTTATGCTTTTCAGCACGAGCGCGCGTATTGTCACTGCGATTTTCTGACACCCAGTAAACATCATGCCCACTGTTGACAGCCGACGCGGCGATGGAAACTCCCATTTCACCCGGATGTAAGATGCCGATCTTTGTCATGGTTACTCCTTGTGTTTTCAGTATAGCATTCCCGCAAGGTAAAATACCTGCATGAATATAACCATCCTCACCTATGGCTCGCGTGGAGATGTGCAACCGTTCCTTCCATTGTCGCTTGGCTTGATGAAGCGTGGACATAAAGTTAAACTGGCGGCTCCTTCCCGCTTCAAGGAACTTGTCGAAGGATATGGGATTTCATTTATCCCATTGGCTGGCGACCCCGAAGATTTGAGTCGTCGTTTCAACAACGCGGGCTATAACTTCATCAAGATGATACGTGAAATGATGGATCATGCCATTGAGATCGGCGCGGATGTGTTGCGCCAAACTGAAGAAGCATGCAAGGACGCCGATCTTATCGTTCACACCTTCTCCCATGCAGTTGGCGCGCATACACTGGCTCGTGAGAAAAATATTCCCGACATTCACGTTCAAACTTTTCCGATGTTCACACCAACGGGCGATTATCCAAATGTCACTTTGCCCAACCTCAAATGGCGTGCCTTGAATCGATTCACACATCTTGCCTCGCAAAAGATAACCTGGTGGACATCCTCTTTTGGATTTGAACAAGTCCGCCGCCGTGCCGGACTTCCCAAACGCAAACTCTATTTTCCTTTTGATGAAGACCCGCTTCGCCCTCCGACCCCGATCCTGTGCGCGTGGAGCCCAATCATTCTCCCACCCTCAAGCGACTGGCCGCCGAATGTTTATGTCACTGGTTATTATTTCTTTGATACTGTCAATTCATATCAATCACCAACAGAGTTGCAGAACTTCCTTGATAGAGGAGCACCTCCAGTTTGTGTTTCATTTGGAAGCATGATCAATCATGATGCAAAACGAATTGACCAGATCGTGAATGACGCGCTCAAACAGACGAACAACCGCGGCATTATTCTTTCTGGCTGGAGCAATATAGATGATCAATCATCAAAGGACGTGGTCTATCTCAACGCTGTGCCGCATGATTGGTTGTTGCCGCGTTGTAAAATGATCATCCATCACGGTGGAGCAGGAACAACATCTGCTGGTTTGCGTGCTGGCATTCCCAATGTTGTTGTTCCATTTACTGCCGATCAGCCGTTTTGGGGAGAAAGAGTCCATGTAATCGGCGCGGGACCTAAATCGATTCTTGTGAATCAATTATCCGTGGAGGATTTAACGCAGGCAATTGTTGAAGCTGAGTCAAATGTTCTTCGTGAGCGCACTCAGGTCATCGGTCAAAGAATAAGAAGCGAAGACGGAGTGGATCATGCCGTTGATTTGATTGAGTCTCATCTATTGAGCTGCAGAAATTTTAAGGTTTAATTGTCTGGTATCTATTGACAAAGTAAGTGAAAAGCATATAATCAGCGTTCGCCAGTAGTTACACAGATCTCGTCCCCTGACAGATCATTGAAAACTTAGTGAGCAGTCTCTAGTCAGAGACACAAGCCTGTTGGTTTTGCAGTCTGACGAGCCGATGTCGAAAGACAATGACATCGGTATTTTCGTCTGTTGATACCTTGACAGGCCAAAGTGGTACGAGTAAAATCCGTCCGCTTTGTTACCCGAACTTTAACAATTGAACAGTGATAGGAAGTAACAACTCTGTCGATTCAGTAAAAAATCCGTACAATCTACACTCGCAAGAGTGAAAAATTTTTTTGCGGAGAGTTTGATCCTGGCTCAGGATGAACGCTGGCGGCGTGCCTAATACATGCAAGTCGAACGAGGTGCTTTTGTAGCAATACGAGAGTATCCTAGTGGCGAACGGGTGAG
>Ga0315912_10004444_pt1 | contig 13306 bp, 6 predicted proteins | sample VfabasoilMG_FD_204469 | JGI IMG/M metagenome (GOLD analysis project Ga0315912, IMG submission 204469) | Garden soil microbial communities collected in Santa Monica, California, United States - V. faba soil | ecosystem: Environmental > Terrestrial > Soil > Garden | place: USA: California... | reverse complement strand
CAAACACATTTGGGGGGAGTGACTTGATGCCGAGGTAACTTCGTTTGTAGTGTGCCCTGGTGAAAAGGGTTTGGGTTGCTCCTCGCTTGCGCGCCATTTTTGTTTTTAAAATGGGGGAAGGCAAGGATGGGGTAGCTTTGCGGTTGTTGATATGCAACTGCTAAGACCATCAGCGCCACGCATTGCTCAAAGCAGGTGGCTGGTCTTACAATCTCCTCTGCTCAGATGGGTCGCGCCGACGGGCGTTGCGCCCACCACGCACCTATTGCCATTACCCACGACCAGCCGCCACGTCTGCGCCCGCTATGGTCACCATGTGATTGACGATACAGGCGCATGTGAGCGGGGTTTTTTTCACCGCGGGTTCAGCCCGCCTTAATTTGCCCTGATTCAGCCTAATGCTATAATCATTAAAGTTAGAATTTTCTGGGAGAAGTGTAATGACTAGCCGCCCCATTGCTCCACCGCCCGCGCGCCCCGCTGCCCAACAAGCAGTTCCGGTGGGCGTTCAGCGCTTTCAACCGCCGCCCATCGTCAAGCTCGAAGACACTGGGCTCAATATGAACTACCTCACCGAGCTCGCGCTCAAAATTTTATACAACAGCGGCTCGCTCACGGGCTTTCGCATGGCCGAACTGATTGCCTTGCCCTTCACTGGCATGGCGGACCAGATTTTAGAATCGCTTAAGAAAGATAAGTTCGTTGAAGTGAAAGGGCAGGCCGGTTTTGGCGAAGGCTCGTATCAATACGTGATCACTGGGCAAGGGATCGTCCGCGCCCGGGAGTTGATGGATCGCAATCAATATGCTGGCGCCGCGCCAGTCTCGATCCAAATCTACAATGACTGCATTAAAAAACAAGCGGCTGGTCGCCCCAGCGTCACCCAGCGCGTGATGCGCACCGCGCTCGCCAACTTGGTGATGGGCGAGAAGACTTTTTCACGTATCGGCCCGGCGGCTAACGCTGGCACCTCGCTCTTCCTCTACGGCGCGCCCGGCAATGGCAAGACCTCCATCGCGCGCGCCATCGGCAAGATGATCTTGGGTGAAGATATGTACATCCCCTACGCGGTGGATGTGGAAGGCCAAGTCATTAAAGTCTACGATAACGTCAACCACGAGATCGTGAAAGAAGAAGACCCGAATGCAGGCGCGGGCACCGGCCCATTGCGCCCAGCGGGGGGTAGCACTGCCGGCAAACGCGACCCGCGCTGGATCAAGATCAAACGCCCCTTTATTGTGGTCGGGGGTGAGCTGACGATGGCGGGGTTGGACTTGCAGTTCGATGAAGTGAATAAATTTTACGAAGCGCCGTTCCAAATGAAGGCCAATGGTGGCATGTTCCTCATTGACGACTTTGGCCGCCAACAAGTGCGCCCGCGCGATCTACTCAACCGCTGGATCGTGCCGTTGGAAAACCGGATTGACTTCCTCACCCTCCACAATGGGCGCAAACTGGAAATCCCGTTTGAGGTGTTGGTGGTGTTCTCCACCAATTTGCCGCCGAAAGATTTGGTAGACGAAGCCTTCCTGCGCCGGATCCGGCACAAGATCGAGATCGTAGACCCGACCTTTGAAGAGTTCCGCGAAATTTTCAAGCGCGTGGCGACCGCTAAAAAAGTACAGTATGACGACAAGGGTCTCGCCTATCTGTTGCAAGAGTGGTACATCAAGCGCAACCGCAAACTCCGCTCCAATCACCCGCGCGACATCTTAGAGCAGATTTTGGATGTGTCGTCGTATTTGAACGTCCCGCCGATCATGACCAAGGAGTTACTTGATCGCGCGTGTGAGTCATATTTTGTTGAGCTCTAAACCGATGCGCGCCGCGTGAGTGTTCGGCGCGGCGCGTATTCGTATGCCTCCCAATCGGTCTGCCAATTCAACGCTGATCCTCGGGCATCGTGGCGCTTCGGGCGAAGCCCCGGAGAACACGCTCGCCGCGTTTCGTCTCGCGCTAGAGCAGGGGGCCGAAGGCTTTGAGCTGGATGTCACGCTCTCAGCCGACGGCGTGCCAGTGGTGATCCACGATGACACGATAGACCGCACCACCAACGGCACGGGCGAGGTGGCGCGCCTCACGCTCTCCGAGTTGAAAAAACTGGACGCGGGCAGTTGGAAATCCGAGCGGTATGCCGGGGAACGTATCCCTACTTTAGAAGAAGTCTTTTTGGAATTTGGCGGGCGGGCCGTGATTAATGTCGAACTTAAAGATGACCCCTCGCCCGACAAACGCCTGGCACCGCACGTGGTGCAACTGATTCAAGCGCATCGGTTACAAACGCGGGTGATGGTGTCTTCGTTTTATTATGATAACGTGCGGCGCGTTAAGGCCAATGACGTAACACTGGCCGTCGGGTTGCTCTATGATTTTTTCAGCGCCGGGCCATTGTTGACCGGGTGGTTGAATGGCACCCTGCCGCCGCACGAGGCCCATCACCCTGATTATCACTTAGTCAACCCGCTGACGATGGCCTTCTATCGGCGCGCGCGCCAGCGGGTGAACGTGTGGACAGTGAATGACGAAGCCGAGATGCGTCGGCTGGCACGGCTAGGGGTGGATAGCTTGATGACGGACTTCCCGGCGGTGGGGGTGCGGGCGCGACAGACATCGCTCTAAGGCTGGCGAACGGTCACTTCCACAAGCACAACGACATCGGCCTCAGCCTCTTGAATTCGCACAGGGACACGCTGAAGCGAGTTCGGATCGTACATCCCCACTCCTAAGCGATATTGACCGGGGGGAAGGTCGGCATTCAACTCCAACGTATGTTCATCTTCAATATATTCGCCGGGGAGCCAGGTGGTGGTAGGAAGTTCGCCATTGCCTGGGTCGCTATCGTGTTGCGCTAAGACATCAATGGTGTTATTGAAACCATATAAATGCGCAAATACTTTTAGTGCGGCGGGTGGCGAACGCAAGACTTGCCAAACTAGAGTGATTTTAAGAGCGCCTTGTGGATACGCGGTGTCGGTGTTGAGCCGATAACCCACCAGCCGAGCGAAATCGCCAAAATCGGCGGAGGTCGGCTGAAGGTCGGGGGGCAGTTCCATCTGATGTGGGCGTCCTAGGAGGGTGACATTGCCCAACGCGTTCCATCCCTCGCCAATCACCGGTTGCCCGTCAGCATCTATTAAGCGCACTTTAAATTCATAATCGCCCGTTTGCGCAGTGAGCGGAACAGTGAGCGCATCGTTGCTACTCACCGACTCTCCGGTCTGCCACTGCGAGGTGGGGTACATCTCACCCAGTAGAGTTCGAGTAACCATGATGGGATCTCGGTCAGGGCGTGTGAGTTGGAGTTGCAACCGATAGTCTTGCGTTAAAGCTTGTTGGGCATACCAAGTGGTCTTGACGAAAACTGGCAGTCCAGGCTCGCTCTGTTTGGTCAAAAGCGTCGCCGCTGACAAAGTGATTTTTTCGCCGCGCGCGATAGAGGTCTCCAGGGCAGGGCTGGTGGGGTGACCGGTGATAACTAAACCCGGCAAAGCCAACTGCGTGCGCGCTAGCGTTTCCCCGGCGGGGATGACGGGCCACATGCCGGCTTGCGTGCCGATGATCAAACTCGGTTGGATAGTTTGGGGAGGCATATCCGGTGGGACGTTGAGGGTGAAGGTCTGGGCCCACACATCCCCTACGCGCCATTGCGTAACCGGATATAACATCCAGCCACCAGTAGAAGCCCATTCAATATCGCGACTGAACAAACGCAACCCAATACCGGGCTGGTCAGCTAGGTTGAAGGATAAATCGCGCCGCACCTGCCAGAAGAGGGTTCCAGTGATGGTTTGCCCTCGCTCCGCAACGGGTGGATACGACACGCCGATCAGATCTAAGAGCTGGTCAAAACGGGCCAATATGGGATGGTCGAAATTGGGCACACGCGGCGGGTGGGGAAGGCGATAGACCTCCAAGATCGGCTCGCCTTGACCATCGGTGTAGCGCGTTTCGGGAGGAACACTTAGCCAGGTTGCTTGTTGGGCCGTTGGCAGAGTTTCGGCGTTGAAGAAATATAAACTTTCCGTTTGGGCCGCGGGCCAGACAAAAACGCTCCCGCTGGTGTAACGTGCATTAAATTCGTAGGGTGTTTGGAGCTTGATCATGGCGGGGCCGCTGTTCCACGGATCAGGCCCAGTGATCACAATCTGGGTATCGGGAACAGGGGGCTTGGCTTGCAGATATTGACCGATCAGATACAAATCACTCTCGTATACCTGCATGAGATTTGGCGAGGTGCGCCAGCCGCCGAACATGACACTGGTCAGGAAGAGGCTTAACCCACCCGCTCCAGCGAGGATCAATCCGTTGAAGAGGTGAAGGGAGCCAAGTTTGGGCCAAAGCGCTACTAGGCGTTGCCAGCTCCAATCTAAACCTATTCCAGGCAAAACTAAGATCGGGAACAAGGCCCCGGTGATCCGCAAAAAGGCGGGGGCGCTGGAAGAGAGGAGGGTGGGGAGGAGACCCACACCTAGCCAAGGCCACACCAATAAAAATTGTGGGCGACGAAATTGATATAGCGCCCCCAGCATGCCTAAATAAAAAAAGAGGCCGGTCACCGGCTCAAAGATGGGGCGGGCTTCGGCGTTATAGCGACTTTCCGGATCACCCTTAACTGTAAACATCCCGGCTACTTTAAGCGTGTTATCGGCGAGCCCGGTGAGCTCACCGCGTTTAAGTTGAGCGAAAGGACCGCCCATCGTATCAACGCGCTGGTTGACCACCTCGATGTGCTGAAACGCATAAATGCCATAGGGTAACGCGATCAAAGTGGCCAGACCGAAAGCGACGCTGAGCCGTTGGAGATTGTCGCGCACCCAAGTACGTTGGAAACACCATAAACCAACTAGCCAGCCCAGCACGATCCCCGGAAAAACGCGGCTTGCCAAGTACGTATAGGCCACTAACCCCATTAACCCACCAGCGGCAATCGTCCAACGCCATGAGCGATCTTGGAGAGCGCGCCATAGGGCATACATACTGTAAATGCTAAGGAGTGAATACGTAAACGCTCGCAAGCCTACCCGAGTGAGAAACACCGGCCAAAAAAGCGTTGCCACCAGAGTCAACGTGACTAAGGCGACGCGCTGGTTGAAGAGCCGCCGACTGAGGACATAGGCCCCAGTAGTCATCAACATTCCGCCTAACACGGCGGTATAGCGCATCGTGAAGGCGTGAAATCCTAACAGCCGCAACATCCCTGCAAGGGCATAAATAAAGAGTGGTTCATGACCGTAGTTGGTTTCGTAGTAGAGGCGAAAATCGCCGCTTAACACCCGGAGGGCATCAAAGAAATAAAACGTTTCATCACCATCAATGCCCGGAGGAGTGCCTAAGAGATCGGTGAGGCGCAGCATGAAAGCCAATAACAACAAGCCGAGGATCACCCAACGGGTTTTGAGTACTGCCGCCCAAGAGCGTATTTGTATATGTGACATGAACAGTGAAGTGAGGGTAGCTCAAAGCTACGGGTTGAAAGCAAGAGGAACTGAACTTTATTATACATGGCGGAACCCCGCTTTCAGAAAGCGGGGTTAAAACAAAACGGCGCTGTCTATATTCAGACAGCGCCGTTTTAGTCTTAAAGTAATTGGAAGGGATTAGTACCCACCCGCATATACCATGTAACCGAACATCTTGCCCGCGACCGAATTGTTCGGGTCGCCAAGGAAGCCGTTGCTGGCGGTGGCGTGTTGTTGCGCATCACTGCGGATTTGCTGAACGATTTGTGCTGGGGTCTTGCCCGCGCAAGGGCCATTCGCACCGCCATTGCCGATGCACAGGGCCACTACACCCGCCACATGGGGCGAGGCCATGCTGGTGCCAGAGATAGAGTTGTAACCGCCTTGTTTCCAAGTGGAGTTGATGCAGACGCCGGGTGCGGCCACCGTGTGGCTGAGCGCAGCGGCTTTGGTCGCATAGTTGGAGAAGGTGGCGTACTTGTCATCTTGCTCACCCGCGCGGCAGGTGGGCGCGCCGCCCGTGCCACCAGCCGTGCCATCGCTGTCTGAGACAGCAGTGACGGTCAACACTTCGGGGTAAGCGGCCGGAGCGTTGGTGTCCAAGTCAGCAGTCGAATTGCCAGCGGCCACCACATAGGTCACGCCCGCGGCCACTGAATTGCAAATGGCGGTGTGCATCGCGTCGTTGTTGGTGCGACCACAGTTGTTGTCGTTGGAACCCGTGCCGCCCAAGCTCATGTTGACGACTTTGATGTTGAGTGCGGCGGCGTTGGCCGTGACCCAATCAATGCCGCAGATGATTTGCGACCAGGTGCCACTACCTTGCGCGTTGAGGACTTTCACCGCATAGATCTTCGTGCCGGGCGCGACGCCCACCACACCGGAGCCGTTGTTCTTCGCGCCGATGGTGCCAGCGACGTGCGTGCCGTGGCCATTGTCGTCATTGGCTGGTTTGTTGGAGCGAATGCAGTTCTTGCCGTTGACCGCGTTGATATCAGGATGAGAGAGGTCAATTCCCGTGTCAATCACAGCGACGTTGATATTGCTGGCTTGATGCACTGAGGTGGTTGTGCCAGCATCCGCGCGGCGCACACCAGTGGGAACGGAGTCACCACCGGCGACAGGGGCGAAGCCAATGGCTTCCACTTCAAAGTCTTCGGCCACATAGGCCACGCGCGGGTCGGCTTTGATTTGTTCTAATTTGTGATCCGGAATGGTAGCGGCGAAACCCTTGAGGGCCGCGCCATACTTGTGAAGCAGGCCAAGGCCATGCCCGTTAACCATCGCCTCCGCATCGGCGGAGGCATCTACTACATCATCTTTGAAGACGACAATGTATTGGCCGGGGGCTTTCCCACCGGCGGCGGCCTTCGGCGCGGCTCCGGCGGCACCGATGACCGAGACGAGCATCATAACCGCCAACACTATAGAAAGAAGACGTTTGGACATAGATTGCTTTTCTCCTAATAAGAATGATAATTTCATAATCCTACTATATCGAATCAACGTGATCGTAACGTGATTTAATCGTGAATTGCCGATAACTGTGATACCTCCGCTCCTCCTCCTCGGCCTCGGTTGGCTCGCTGGCTTGGTGGTCGCCACTTCTCTCACTCAACCCATGTGGGCGTGGTTGGGCTTCGCCACTCTCGCCGGAGTGGGGCTTTATCTCTATCGCGCCGACGAGCGTTTGCGCTGGGTGCTCGCCGCTGGCCTCGCCTTCGGCCTGGCGGGAGCGCGTTATCAATTGGCTCAACCCAATTTAACTGATCCAACTTTCATCGCCACTTATAACAACATAGGTGAAGTGACCATAGAAGGCATTGTTTGGGAGGAACCCGATGTGCGCGACACGCGCACCAATTTGCGCATTCAAGTGGATACTCTTTTACTCCCCGATGCACAAACGCCACTGGCGGTGCAGGGCCTCGCCCTCGCCTATGCGCCCCGCTTTGACGACGCCCGGTTGACCGCTACCAGTGAGGGCGAATGGCGCTATGGGGATCGCGTGCGCGTCTTTGGCTTGCTCGAAGCCCCACCTGAGTTTGAAGATTTTTCGTATCGCGATTACTTAGCCCGCCAGAGTGTGTATTCGCAACTGCGCCGCGCTCAAATCACTTTTCTCAAGCCCGAGCAAGGCTCCCCGTTCTGGAACGCGCTCTTTAAATTCAAACACCGCTCGCTCACGGTCCTCACCCAAATCCTTCCCGAACCGCACGCCGCCTTGTTAGCAGGAATTTTGCTCGGCGTTGAAGCCAACATCCCAACGGATTTAAAAGACGCCTTTAGCACTACCGGTACATCGCACATAGTAGCGATCTCGGGTTTTAATATAGCAATAATTGCCGGGATTTTTAGTTCCATTGCCAATCGTTTATTTGGTACACAGCGTGGTGCAATCGTCGCGATCCTCGCCATCGCCATCTATACATTATTGGTTGGAGCCAGCGCCTCGGTCGTGCGCGCCGCCATCATGGGCAGTCTCGCGCTGATCGCGCAACGCTTGGGGCGGCGTGCGTTTGGCCTCAACACCCTCTCCGCCGCTGTGATCGCCATGACGCTTTGGAATCCATTCACGGTGTGGGATGTGGGCTTTCAACTCAGCGTCGCCGCGACCCTGGGTTTAGTGCTCTATGCCGATCCGTTAAACGCCAGCCTCATCCGCGCGCTGGAAAAATTTTTATCCCACGAAAAAGCGCAACGCCTCGCCGATTGGTTGGGCGAATCGTTCACCTTGACGTTGGCCGCCCAACTCACGACGTTGCCGATCATCATCTATTACTTCAAGCGGCTCTCGTTGATCTCGCTTCTCGCCAACTTTGTCATCTTGCCAGCGCAACCCGCTGTGATGATCGTCGGCGGCCTCGCTTTGCTCGCGGGCTTGTTCAATCTCATGGTCGGTCAATGGCTGGCGTGGGTCGTCTGGCCGTTTACGGCTTACACCATCGCCTTCGTTCAATTCTTCGCCCAACTGCCCGCCGCCTCGATTGGCTTGAGCGAGGTGACGCCATGGGTGGTGCTTGCCCTCTATGCGCTATTGATTTGGATCACTTGGCGCGCCGCACAACCCTCAACCGCGCTGTGGGACTTGCCGCATAACAGGTGGCTCAACCTGAGTGTGTTAAGCGTGTTGGCGCTAGGTGGTGTCCTCTTGTGGGGGTGGTATTTTAGTTTGCCGAGCGCGCCTAATCTGTTAAAGATCGTCGTGCTCGATGTCGGACAGGGTGAAGCGATCTTGATCGAGACGCCCTCTGGCGCGCGGGCGCTCATTAACGGTGGGCCAAGTGGTGGCGCACTCACCCGCTCATTGGCACAACACTTGCCGCTCTTTTCTAATGAGCTGGGGTTACTGGTGATCGCCGCGCCTCGCGATCAAAACCTCGGCGGCTTACCCGACTTGTTCACGCGCTACACGGTCAGTCAGACGGTTCTCACCGCCGCCCCTGGCAAAAGTGCCACCTATCAAACTGTGCGCGAGCAACTCACCCATCAGAAATTGTCTCCCCTCACTGCCGCCGAGTTGCCAGCGTTTGATCTCGGTGATGACACCCAATTGAAAATTATTTATGATGGTGAGCAAGGGAGTGTAGTGCGGGTCACGCGTGGTAAATTTTCCTTGCTCTTGCCAATTGGGCTCAAAGCTGAGGAAGAAGCGCACCTCATTGCTGTTGGCCTTGCCGAATCGGCCACCGCGTTGCTCATCGCTAACAGCGGGGCGGCGAACGCGACGAGCGCCGACTGGTTGGCGACCATTAACCCGCGCGTGGTCTTGCTCTCCGCGCAGGCAGGCCACCCCGACACCGCGTCCGAAGTCTTGCAACGCATACAGGGTCGAACGCTTCTCCGGACGGACGAACACGGCTACTTAATGCTTTCTACTGATGGCGAAAATTTATGGATTGAAACGGAAAGATGAGAAAGTCAAAATGACCGAAACAACGCCTCGCTGCCGCGCTCAACTGGCGCGGCGCACTTTCTTGCTTATTGCATGGATGAGTTTGAGCTTAAATTTTGGCCATAGCCATCCATTTGCAGTTGAGGCGCAGAGTCACCGACCACCGAGCGCCACCACGCTCTACCTCCCTCTACTCATGCATGGCGTAACTGCCTCTGGGTATCTGCTTATTCCGGCGGACTCGCTTGTGCGCTTGCAACAAAAGGTGCAGACGAATGCGCCGGAGTGGGTGGCACTCTTGGATAACGTCAACAACTATATGACCCCGGTGGACGAGTACGCCAGTAGCCCGGAGAACATTGCCCTAGTGTATCTGCTCACGCGCAACCCAACCTATGCGGCCGCCGCTTGGAACTGGGCGCAAGAAGCGATGGCCCAAAACGTGCGCGGCAATAGTTATCTCTACTTCGGTCAGTATATGCGGAGCGCCGCCATCGTGTTGAATTATTGTCGCGACGCGCTAACACCTACTCAACAAACGGCGTTGGTGGATTACTTGGACAGGTGGACGCACGAACTTTGGTTCGACAATCAAGGCAGTGGCTGGGGCCTGAATGACCCCGGCAATAACTATCACATGTCTTTTCTGGAAGGCACTGCCTATGCGGGCTATACCCTGCGCGCCATGGGCCACCCCAATGCGAACACCTATCTCAATTTGCTGAAAGATAAGTTAACCCAGCCCAATGGGGTTTTGAATTATTTGAACACGCGCGCCGCGGGTGGCGATTGGCACGAAGGGGTCAACTATGGCGTCGGCTCAAAAATGCGGTTGTTCTCGACCTTGAGCGTCATTGCCTCGATGGGGGAATTCAACTATTTCACTCAAAGCCCATTTTTTGCCGACAGCCTACTTTACGCGCATTATCAATTACAACCGGGGCATGCGTTCATTTATCCCGGCGGCGACCTCGCTCGGGAATCGGCCATGCCTGTCACGCCCTTTGAACGCGACTATTTGCAGACCGCCGTTTTTTGGTTGCCCGATAGCGCCGCCCGCCGACATGGGCAATGGTATCTGGAAAATGTCGTGCCTGATTACAACAGCGGGGCCTTCACCTTACGCCCCGATTACTACAAAGACATGCTCTACAAACTCCCCCTGCCGAGCGAACCCGAGAACACATTGCCGTTGTTTTATCATGCGCCCGGCACCCATTGGATTAATGTGCGCTCGGCTTGGGACGCCACCGCTACCAGTGTGAGCATTGCAGGGGCCGCCATTATTGACCAAAGCCATGCCCACCATGACACAGGCTCATTTGTGATTTGGAAAAACGATTGGATGATGGTGGATGCAGTCACCTACAGCACTTCCGGCTTGTTGTGGAGTTCCGATGCCCATAACATGCTTCATGTTGATGGTAGTCAGAATTATGAAGTACCAACTGTGCCGGGCTGGCAGAAATTTTATAACGCTTCCGATTTGGCCTATATACAAGTGGATGGCACCCAGGTGTTTCGATATTGGGATGGCACTGAGATTGCGCCGTTATTGAACGAATGGACGCGCGAATTTGTCTACCTCAAACCGGATGTATTGCTAGTCTATGACCGGGTGAACCCGCGCCCCGGCAGTGTTTATGACGTGCGGTTTCATTTTCCGCTGACGCCCACGCTTGGCGCGGGCAATTACACTGCGCTCTATAACGGTGGTGGCGTTGCGTTGCGCCCGCTGTTGGCGGACAATAGTTCGATTGTGCCGGATACTGACGTGAACGATGGTCCCAGTGGTGCCTGGCGCGTCCAAGAAACTTCAGCGAACGGGCGGTTTCTCAACCTCATTCAAGTCGCCAGTGGATTTGTTCCAACCCTGACCGCCCAGCTCATCACCTCCACCTCAGCCATGGAGGGCTTGCTGTGGAACGATCAAGTCGTGTTGTTCTCACGCCAGGCAAGGGGCGCACCGGTGAGTGTGCCTTTTTCTTACACCTTGCCTGTCACCAGCCCACTCACCCACACCTTGTTCAATATGAGCGGAGGCTACGCCGTAGACATCGCGCAAGTGGGTGGTAATACGCTGGTCACGGTTTCGCGCGGCGCGACGTATACGGCGACGCAGGACGGGATAGTGCAAATTCGGCCGTGAGACTGTTTTCAGTCTATCGTTTGCCCAACGCTACCTCGACCCGATGTTTCTTGACTCGCCTTTTATTCGGCAGTAACATCCTTTGTAGCCCGCCTTGCCCCCTGTCAGGCGGGTTTCCTGTCTGTTAAATGTCCACTTAAACCGCTTGACAAGTCAGCATAACGATCTAATCTAACTCTCGCCCCTTATTGCTTGTATCACCCTACCCCTATGACTGCTATTCATCGTACGAGCGCCGAATTGCCTCCGACTGCTAAGACTTGGTTGATGGGCAAACCCTTGCCCACCCACGAGGCCGCGCACCAAACCATCAGTAAAAAAGTAGGCCTCGCGGTGTTCGCCTCTGATGCGCTCTCCTCGACGGCGTATGCCACCGAAGAAATTTTGCATGTGCTGGCCTTCGCCGTACCAGCGGCTGGTGCTTTGGCTCTGGGCTACTCTTTACCCATTGCCCTCGCCATCATGATCTTGTTGGCGATTGTCACCATTTCTTATCAACAGACGATCCACGCTTATCCGGGCGGCGGCGGGGCTTATATCGTGGCCCGCGACAATTTGGGCGAAGAAGCGGCGCTCACCGCCGGGGCCTCCTTGCTCACCGATTACATTCTCACGGTGGCGGTTAGCATTTCATCGGGTGTAGCGCAGATCATGTCGGCCTTGCCGGGGATCTATCGCACTCCCTGGCCGTTCTTTTCCGAAATACTCAATTCAGTAGTGAGTATTGGCCCTGAGCGGCAAACGATTTTGCAATTGCGGATCATTTCGGTCGTGATCGCCTTGAGCATTCTGGGTGTGATGACGCTGATCAATTTGCGCGGCGTCAAAGAGTCCGGGTTGGCTTTTTCGATCCCCACGTATTTCTTTTTGATCGTTACGCTTATCACCATTACTTATGGATTAGTGCGCTATTTCTTAGGCGGGCTAGGCCAAGTGACGGGCGTGGAACATGAGCTCCTCCCAACTGAAACCGCGCAAGGCCTGACGACCTTCTTGATCCTCCATGCCTTTTCGAGTGGGTGTACCGCATTGACCGGGGTGGAAGCTATTTCCAATGGCATCACCGCCTTCAATGAACCCAAGAGTCGCAATGCAGGCGTCACGCTCATTTGGATGAGCGCGATCTTGTCGGTGATGTTTATCGGGATCACCTTTTTAGCCAACAGTGTGGGCGCGCAATTTTCGGAGACCGAAACGGTGATCTCACAATTGGGGCGCACCATATGGGCCGCCCCCTTCGGCTTTATGTGGTACGTCCTACTCGGCGCGACGACACTCATCCTCATCATGGCCGCTAATACGTCCTTCGCTGATTTCCCCCGCCTGAGCGCCCTCCAAGCTGGCGATGGCTTCTTGCCGCGCCAATTGATGTATCGCGGTAGCCGCTTAGTTTATAGCTATGGCATTACCACCCTGGCTGGGGTCGCGGCCTTGCTCATCATCGTGTTTGGCGCGCAAACCACCGCCCTCATTCCACTCTACGCCATTGGCGTCTTTCTCTCCTTTAGTTTGTCGCAGACGGGCATGGCCGTGCATTGGTGGAAGTCCGGTCATCTCAAAGCCGACGAACAAAAAGTGGAACGGGGTGGGGTGGTGCGCTATGACTCCCATTGGGTACTTAAATTAGTCGTCAATGCGTTTGGGGCGCTGTGTACGGCTGTCGTGTTGTTGGTGTTCGCCTACACCAAGTTTGCAGACGGCGCTTGGATCGTCATCTTCCTCATCCCGGCCTTAGTGGTAGTGTTTTTTCGCATCCATCAGCACTACCGCCAATTGGGGGCCAATCTGTCACTGCAAGACTAT
>Ga0315912_10004443_pt1 | contig 13307 bp, 19 predicted proteins | sample VfabasoilMG_FD_204469 | JGI IMG/M metagenome (GOLD analysis project Ga0315912, IMG submission 204469) | Garden soil microbial communities collected in Santa Monica, California, United States - V. faba soil | ecosystem: Environmental > Terrestrial > Soil > Garden | place: USA: California... | reverse complement strand
ATCGACACGCTCGATGGGCACTATCTCGTTGGGGCTGATGCCGAATGCGCTGCAGACGTAGCTGATGTCTGTCGTGGCGATAGAGTCCACCTTGTTCAGCATCGGCCCCTTCATCCGCTCCACAATCAGTAGGTCGCCTGTGATGGAGGCGCGGAACGTCAGGATGTTCGATTGCGGGAAGTAGAGTGTCTGGTAAATGTCCGTGCCCTTCGGGAGGCGGTAGCGGTAGACCTCGATGGGTGAGCTATCGAAGTCCAGCGCTGGTGTCTGGAGGCCGCACGCGCGTAGGATGATGGGGAGAGGCGCGGTGTTGATGAACACCTCGTCTTGGCCCTGCCGCATGACCTCGATGGGCGCGCTGAACTCGATACGAGAGCGGTGTCTGGTCACCAACTGGGCGTGGAAGTCTTCAGGCGCGATGAAGCGCTTGGTGGTGGCTAGGTCCCAGATGGAGCGGTCGCCTGCTAGGACACCTGTGACCTTCGCGCTGTAGAGGTTCGCAAGGCGCGGCGTACAGCTGGAGTAGGTGTGGCCATCGTATTGAATGGCCTTGTGTACGGTCACCTCTTTGAATGGAATCCCGGTCGCATGGGCTACGGCGTCTGAGCGGAACCTCAAGAGGGCCTTGTGGTGTCCCGGTCCTTCAGGCGCGGCCTCGCGTATCGTCGCGGTGGGGATAAGACATGCAGTGATCAAACCGGAGAGGCCAGCGCCGATGATGATGGTCATGTAGTGTACCGTTGATGAGTGGACGAAAAAACACCCGCACTAGGCGGGTGTGTGAAAGTTGCCCGTGGGAGGGAGGGGAGGAGAAGCGGGCAACTGCAAAGGCGTATAGCTTACGCGGTTTGCGTGTCCGCCGCCTTGGTTTCAGCGGGCTTCGCTTCCGGCTCGATGGTCACATAGTCCAGGTGGCCGGCCTCTTCCAGCTTGGACAAGTAGCTGCGGACGCTGGTGCCGTACAGGAACGGCTTGCAGTCGATGGCCAGCTGCTCGATGGACATGTTCTCACCGGGCTTGCTGTTCGCCTTGATGTGGGCGAGCACGCGACCACGGGTGGAGGTCGTCTGCGGGTTGCTGATGCCGGTGCCCGTCAGGGTGATGTGGGTCGCCTTGGTGCGGCGTTCGCCGTACACCTTGGTGTTGGCCTTGCGGTCTGCCCACATGTCGCGACGCTTCTGCACTTCGTCCTCGCGTGCTTGCTTGCGCGCGTTGGCGGCCTCTTCGCGTTCGATGGCGGCCTTGGCCTTGGCTTCTTCACGGGCCTTCTTTTCGGCCTCGCGTGCGGCTTCGCGCTCTTGCGCCTTCGCAGCCTTCTCGGCTTCGCGAGCCTTCGCACCCTCTTCGCGCTCCTTGGCGCGGGCCTCTTCGCGCTCCTTGGCCTTCACTTCACGTTCGGCCTCGCGAGCCTTCGCGGCCTCTTCGCGTTCGGCCTGGCGCTTGGCTGCGGCCTCTTCGCGCTCCTTGGCCTTCACGGCGTTCTGCTCGTCGCGCTCCTTGGCCTTCTTGGCGCGCTCTGCGTCGGCTGCTTCGGCCTTGGCCTTGCGTTCGGCTTCTGCGGCTTCGGCCTTCTTGGCGCGTGCAGCTTCAGCTTCTGCGGCCTTCTTGGCCTTGTCGGCCGCAGCCGCAGCTGCGGCTTCGCCAGCCTTGTTGTCGGCCTTGCCGTTGGTGTTGGGCTTCGCCTTCTCGGCGTTCTGGGTCGTGCTCATGGTTCGGTCCTTGGTGGTGGTATAAAAATGTTGACGGCCTATTCTACTGAAGAAATCAGCCGTTGGAGTGTTCAGCCGCGCGAGCCTCCACGGCGGTAGATGGTGAGACGTTTCGATGCGCGAGTGTACGCGGTGTAACGGAGCTTTGCAACGTCGCCCATTGGCTCGTCGATGACCAGAACGTTCTCGAATTCCGACCCCTGCGACTTGTGTACGGTGCAGGCGTAGCCGTAGGTGAAGCCTCCGATGGCTTTAAGCGCCTCCTTGGCCACCTCTCCGTCCGTGGAGAAGCAGTCAGGGTTGAACTTGACCTTGCGCTCGCGACCGTCGCTGAGTGACTTGAGGCTGACATACAGCATGTTCTCCGACTCGTTGGACTCTGCATCGTATTCGGGCACCTCTTCGAACTTGAGGATGATGCCCTGCTCGCCATTCATGAAGCCGTGCTGATGCTGGTTGAAGGTACACATCACCTTCTCGCCCACTTGAGGGATGGCGTGCGCTCCGAAGCCCAGTTCATCACGGATGCGGCGATTGATCGCCACGCGGGTCGTGTTGAACGAGCAGAGGATTTGACCCTGCTCGTCGGAGTGAGCGATGAGCATCTCAAGGTTGGCGGTGCCGGTCCGCACGCGTACATCCTCATACTCGCGGTCAGGCAGGGTCTTGCCTTGGCGAGCGAACGCAGCCGCGCGAATGATGTTGGACTCTCCGCTCTGGCGTAGAATCTCCGTCAGTTCGAAGTCCACGTGGTCGGGCGTGAGGCTGTACGGAGCCTTGACGGGCGGTAGCTGACCAAGGTCGCCTAGCGCAAGGACTGCGATGCCGTGCTTGAGTACGGCGTTCATATCCCACTCGCCAACCATAGAGGCTTCGTCCATCACGACGAGAGCGGGCATGGCGTCCAGCATCTCCTTCTCGTGGAAGATAGGGTCACCCTCTTCGTCCTCGCCTCGCGGGTTGTACGCGAAGTTGTGGAGGGTCCGCGCTCCGTCGCAGCCCTTGGCGCGGAGCCTGGAGGCTGCTTTACCCGTAGGAGCGATGAACTCCACGCGGCCCGTGGGAACGCAGCGCTTGGCCGCTGCTTGAGCGAGAGTGGTCTTGCCCGTGCCTGCGTAGCCGGTCAGGAAGAACACTTGCTTACGGCGCGTGCGAAGCCACTCCTGATACCAGGCGTTGATGGCCTCGATGGCCCTGTTCTGTTCGTCGGTGAATTCGATGTCCATGGTGATCGGCCTCGTTTGGCTCTCAGTTGATGAAGGTTTGATTATACGCCAGAGGCTGACGTACACAGGGCTTCGGACATCTCCATCATCTCCTTGCGCATGACGAGTTTCTTCAGCCACTTCGGCTTGATCGCCTTAACGCCATAGAAGGCGCCAGCGATCTGGCCGGTGATCGCGGCTGTAGTGTCCGCGTCATCGCCTAGATTGGCTGCGGCCAGCACGGCGTCCTCGAATGAGCTTGTCTTGTGGAAGCAGTAGAGAGCGGCTTCAAGCGAGCGTACACAGTAGCCGTTCCCTTTGATCTTCTTGATGGACTTCCGCTTGTATCGTCCATCGCTGATCGCCTGAACACTCTTGGAGAGCGGGACCAAGGGAGGCGTCTGGAGGATCGCGATTTTGGTGTCGCCGCGCAGGGCGGTTCTGAGCATGGCCGCGAACAACTGCGAACACTCGATGGCCTCGCGCGAGCCGTGCGTGGTTCGCGTAGACTCGCCTGCATACAGCCACGTAGCCTCCTTGTTCTGGGCGTAGAACATTGGGATGGGCGCGAGCCGCATGAGCGCGCCATTACCGGATGCGTAATCGTCCGTCTCACCGGCGAACACATCGCCATCGCGAACGAATCGGTTGAGGGCTTCACGAGTCGTCCCACCTATATCGAAGCAGCGACCGTTGGACGAGTTGTGTCCGTGCTTCCACCAGGACACATACGTTTCCATCTGGTTGAGCGGGTTGAAGCCTTCGCATGATAGAAGACTCTCAGCCAAGCAGAGGGCCATGCTCGTGTCGTCGGTCCACTGGCCGGCCTTGAGCCTGAAGGCTCCGCCGCCTAGCATGTCCTTGACGGGTGTGAATGTCCCTCGCGGCTTGAACTCCACGGATGTTCCGATAGCGTCACCAGTGGCCAGGCCAAGCAGCGCTCCTTGGTATCGTTCTAGTTTGGTAGTCATGAATCTGATTATACCACCTCAGTCGTGTTCGCCTCCCATGCGTGATTCTCGTTGAACAGACCCTTCCACTTGCGAAGTACATCATACGCCTTCATAGTAAGGTCTGCTCTGACGTTGTCCTCGCTCCCAACAGCACGGTACTTGGACAAGAGACGGCGGCACACGAACTCAACGACCGACCACGACACTCCAGGGATCACACCAATCCAGTTCATAGCGTCGATCAAGTGGAACTCGCTGTCGTCTGCGTCGTTCGGCTCCAGCTTGAAGTCGATGGGGCTTCTGATCATGAACTTGTAGCTGATGTATTCTTCAGCCACCATCTTGTCCTTGACGTTCTTGTGAATGCCGCCTGATTCGGAACGTGCCTTGGTGTTCTCGTCATCGAGCCGTTTGGCGAAACGCTCGCCCACGCGCTTGATGTGGTCTTCTCTGATGCGCTTCTTTTCGGCCTTTGCGGCCTCAGCGTCTTCAGCCTTCTTGCGGGCCTTCTCTTCTTGTTCCTTCTGCTTCTTGCGTTCCTCTTGCTCCTTGCGGTACTCTGCAGAGGCCATGCGTTTCTTCTCGGCTTCAGCCGCAGCCCTCTGGCGCTCCTTGGCCGCGTCTTCACGCTGCTTGGCCAACTCCTGTTGTACCATGACCTTTGCCGCGTTGATGGTCATCTCGCCAGCTGCCACCTTATCGGCCAGGTCTGGTCTGTGCTTCTTGATGAAGCGAATATCGCCAATGGACTTCTCGCTTGTCTCGAACTTCTTGGCCGCGTCTGCTGCTGACTTCTTATCGTCAGCTTTTGACGTGTTGTCTTCACCATTCGGTGGATCCGCCGAATGGTGGTCCTGCTTGTCCTCGCGTTGCCTCTTGTCGCCGCCACGCTTCATCGTCGCCCACTCAGATGCAATGGCGGCGCGTTGACCAGTAGTGAGGTCGCGACGATGGAAGTTGCGGCTGTAGGAGAACTCCATGGCCTCCGCATCATTGCCGGTGAACTCGACATAGCGCGGCTCAACGCCAGCCAACTGTGTCGCGCGATAGCGGTTGCGACCGTCTAGAATCTCGCCATGATATGTGGTGATCGGATCGACAAGGCCAACTGCTTTGATGTTCTCAGCAAGCGTGGCCAGTGCCGTGTCCGATAGGAGCGGGAACAGGTTTGCGTATTTATGAAAGTTCATAATGTTGATGGGCCCATGGCTGTTAACCATGAGCCCGTCAAAAATCACGCCACGAATTCAGCGCCGCACTTCGGGCAGGTGCAGGCGCGCGGAGTCGATGCCGCGAGCGTCTTGGCCACGGTGACGGCCTGCTCGGTCGCCTCCTTGCGAGCCGTCTCCACGCGGGCGTCGGCCTCCTTGCGAGCCGCAGCGATGGCTTCAGCTGCCTTGGCGCGTTCGGCGTCCACGGCCATCTGCTTGCTCTCGCGGGCGCGCTTCTCTTCTTTCTTCTTGGACAGGGTGGCCAGCTGGTTGAGGCTTTCATCGCCGGTCTTGGGGATGTCGGCGTTGTCGAAGGCTTCAGCGGCCTTCATCCACAGGCTGATTTCAGCAGCAGCGAAGTCCTTGAGGTGCTTGTCGCGCCAGCTGCCGAAGCTGCGGCCATCGGCCTTGAGCTTCGTCTTGGCCTCGTTGCACTCGCGACCGATTGCGAGCTTGTCTTCGGCGTCCAGCTTGTTGCGGTCCTTGATGTGCGGAATGCGGATGTTGAAGTCTGCGATGATCGCAAGCTCGCGCTCTTCAGTGAAGACGACAACGGCGGTGGTTTGGGTGGTCTGTTCGGACACGGGTTTTTCCTTGGGGAAAGTTGATGGAGCGCCGATATTACCTCGGTATAGTGGCGGCACCTAGTGCTAGTGAACTTGTGTCCTGTGTTCATCGCTGATAGCGCTATCTAAAGCTACTAGACGCGAGCGGCACCAGAACACTAGCTGTCGCCACCGGGAGGGCTTAGACTAGCTGCCCAACTAGAGACTCCCAATGAACCTCAAAGACTGCGAGACATTTCTTGCGGAGCTAGGCCGTGGACTACCAGACAATGAACGCGTGATGGTTGGATATGCCGCTGAAGCGACCGTGCAGACGGACGCAAGCGGCAAGAAGATCAACAAGGGCTGGTGGCCTGAGCCTTGGAAACCCGGCAAGTACATCAAGAGTAGCAACAACTGCTACGTCTGCATATCTAGCTCCATCAAGACTCTCAACGACAAAGGCGTCATGCGCTACTGGCGCGGCGAAGCATCCTTTGGCCACGGCCTCGCGCTGATGGTGGACGACATCGGAGACGGAGCAGGCTCGAAAGGGCAGGTGTCTGTATCTGCCCTTTCGATCATACTGCCGCCCACTGCCGTCATCCGCACCTCTCCGGGCAATCACCAACTGTGGTATTTCTTCGATGAGCCCGAAGACAACATGCGGCGGTTCAAGAGCTTTCTTGTCTGCTTCGTCAAGGCCGTGCTAACGGACCGTGGTGGTGATACCACGATTCGTGACGTATCGCGCTATGGGCGAATGCCTGTGGGCATCAACAACAAGCGCCTCGACAACGGCACTCTGAAGTATCCCAAGGGCTTTGAGGTCGGCTTTGCTCAGCCGCCTGACTACTCGTTGCGATACTCCATGGATGAGATCGCCAAGCACTTCGGCTTTGATATCGTGGAGCCCACAGCGCCGCGAGAGTACGACGAGAGCAAAGAAGCGGAACACGCGATGGATGAGTACTGGCTGCAGTATGCCGTCGCTATCGTTACGCGCGCCAAGACTGGAGAAGGTTCCAACGGTGCGGCTCGTAAGAACATGTCCGGCAAGTATCGTATGAGATGTCCGTGGGGAGACGAACACTCCAACGGCGATCCATACGGCGCATACATGCGCGGATACATCACTGGTGCCGAGCATGCGTATGTCTTTGGATGTGCCCACGACTCGTGCCGTAAACAAGGGCGCACTTGGTCAGTCTTCATAGAACAGATCATTATGCCATTCATCATCATGGAACTCAATTCAGCCAACGAACATCATGACCAATACGACTGGCTCGCCATCGCCCGATCCGTACAAGCAATTGATGGAGAGCACGGGTGATGGCGAGATGCCGCCGGTTGAGGTCGATCCCCATATTGGCTCGCGGATGGCCGCGCAGCGTAAGGATGAGGCTTCGCAGGCGAAGGAGAAGCGAGACAAAGAGTTGCGATATGTCCAGCGGAAACATCCTACTGATTGGGTGGCCCGCGTCCGTGAGCTAAAGGCAAATGGGCTGATCGACTTTGCTGATGTGACCAAGGGCGATGATGACGCCGTGGCATACAAATATACTGAGATGAATTTGCATCGCCTCTTCGATGCCATGTTCATCGGCGGCGCAATCGGAGACGCCCACTGCGACCTATCACGCAGGGCTATCGTCGATGAGACCGGCAAGGCCATCGACGACATATGGGCACCAAGGCGTTTGCTTGATGCTGTTCAGGTCTGCAAGCTCAAGTCGCCACATGGCATATCGAGCGACAAGATCATCAAGACGTTTCGAACGTGGGCGCTCACGCATCAATTCAACGACATCACTGAGCGCATACGCAATCACCTGGAGACGGTGCCGCCTACTGAGGTTGTCGATCAGACACTTGATAAGTATCTGATCGACACACTCGGAATGATCGACAACGAAGACAACAGGGCATTCAGCAAGTATTGGTGCTTGGCGTTGTACTCGCGCATGATGTATCCCGGCTCGCTCGCGCCTATCTCCATGGCCATGTTTGGTGCTCAGGACGCGGGCAAGTCGCACTTCCAACGGATGGTGTGCCGCGAGCTATTGTTTGACCAGCACGCCGCGCCTGTGACGTTCGATCCTCTGCACCCGAACAAGGAGTTGTTCAGAGACATCCACGGCATCTCTATCATCGCGACCATCCCTGAAATGTCGAACTTCAAGGTTGCGAACGTCCGCAAGCTCAAGGCAGTGCTGACGGATACGACAGACACGTTTGACCAGAAGTATGGATTCTCATCGCGATGCCCTCGCCAATACATCTTCGTGTTGGACGGCAATCGCTATGCTGGGCTGTGGCGGGACAACGATGATGAGGATGCTGTTGGAGAGACGCGCGGCGAGCGCAGATGGTTCCCTGTGTTTGTAGGGCAAACGTCCATGGAGGGTGAGGTGCGATGGAGCCAGGACTTTGTCGTTGACTTTGGCGAGACGTTCGCGCCGCGCCTATGGTCGATGATGAAGAGTGCCCAGCAGTGGTTCGAAGAGCACGGCATGGAGGGCTATGTTGAGTTGGTGAAGAGCACGACCAACATGGTCAAGGAATTCTCGCGGCGAGAGAAGGAGGCTGGTGAGGGTGTCGTCAAGGACGATAACTTTGATGAGAGGTTTCCTCAGGCAGTCTATCGCACGGTGCGGCTCAATGGTTGGATTGGCGAGATATACGTGTTGGACTCGCAAGGACGGCAGTTCAAGGTGCGTGGGCTATGCATAAAGCACTCGGACGTCATGAGCGCCTTTGCTGATCTGAAACAGTCCATCACGCCAAAGCGCATCACGATGACCATGAAACAGATCGAAGGCGTGCGGGCCGGGTTCATCGGCGTCAAGAAGATGAAGCTGAGTGGGTTTGTGTTCGTTGACCCTGAAACGTTCTCTGACCCTGAGAAATTTTCGGATGGGCAGAGCGGTGCCGACGAGTTTTGCGCTCTGTTCTGTGAGAAATACCTGCCGTGGGCCGTCAACCCTGCAGAGGCATGGATGACGAGCAGCGAGCTTGTGCGGCGAAGGAGTAGCGACGATTTTTGATGGTGTCGTTATAAATCAACGACTTAACACTGGTGTGGTAGGAGGATAAGGTAGGTCGGTTTGTTTTTTTTGCGACCCCAAGACCCCTGCTATATCCTAACGCGAGACTTGCGGCTGAAATAATCCTCCTAACCCTCCTAACCCTCCTACCAACTCTGTACTATCCCAATAAAATCAACAACATAACACAGCGCGGCAATGGTAGGAGGTTCTGTAGGTCGGTTAGGAGGATTGCGCGGCCACAACGCACAGGCAGGCAGCGGCAAATTTTTGTGCCTTGACGCTTCAACGAACACAACACGAACACTGGACATCGGCTAACATCGGCACCATCATGGACGATCTTGCATACGACCCCAAGCAATTCGCAGACGAAAGTTATGCGCGGGCTTATGCATCCTTGTTCGACAAGTATGCTGAGCTTCGCGTCTATGGTCGTCCGCGCGACCTCTCTGTGCTGGAGGCATTCGAACTCATCAAGCACGGCATGGCCACGGACAACATCCATCGGCTTGGCCTCGCGGCTGAGACGAACAAGTATGTGCAAGAGCGCATGGCCTACCACACCGCGCGCAAGGATGTGCGCAAGGACATGTGGACGGAGAAGAAAGCAGTACGCAAGCTGCTGGAGCTCATCGAGGATGAAGGCGTGCGCGACTCCGTGAGGCTCAACGCGATCACTGCCTTGAATGTCTTGTGCGGCTACGTGCAGATGGACGACGAGCAAAGCAAGCGCGTTGGTCATACCATGGCAGACTTCGCAAAGATGGAGGCGGAGGACTACACACCTCCACCGCGCAATGGCGGCACTGACGAGAGACAAGTACATTGAGGTGCTGAGGCGACATGGGAGGCGAGTGGCCAACCGTGTCGCCCTCGCTTCAATGACGCCTCGCGGCAGGACGCTGACCGACTTCTATGCCTGCTATTCGCCAGAGGCTGATCTGCCTGATCACGAGAAGTGTTCCACAGACCTCATCCACATGTTCGATCCGTCTGGATGGTTCGTATATTACACCGGCCCACGGTACGATCTACACCCCGAACCACCCAAGACAGATGAGGACATCGAGTGAGGCCCTTTGACGAACTAATCGCAGACAAGACCAACGAGCGCGCGGAGAAGGCCATCAACGCGCTGACGATGGTGATGTTGTTCGCGACCGAACATAAGGTGACGCTGTCCAGTGCCGCCTTGGACCGCATTGATGAGATAGGCATCATCCTACTCGGACAGATCAAGCGTGAGACCGGCTATGCGCCTGGTGAGATGATGGTTGAACTCCAAGCCTTCACCAAGCACATCGACGAGCATAGGGAGAAGCTGCTTGTTCCACGTACCTAACGCTTGGCGCGTCCGCAAGGGCGTGATGGCCAGCAGCGAACTCAACGGCAACAATGGCGCGTTCGTTGTTGTGATCCCGACCACTGGCATATTCAACGTCATCGCGAGCGATGGTGAGGGCTGGGAACACGTCAGCGTCTCGCTACCAACGCGATGCCCGGAGTGGGACGAGATGTGCCTGATCAAGGACATCTTCTGGGACCCAGAGGATTGCGTTGTACAGTGCCATCCGCCTCGCGATGAGTACGTCAACAAGCACCCCAACTGTCTCCACATGTGGCGGCCAACAACGGCCATTCTGCCACGCCCACCAACATGGATGGTAGGATGAAAGCAGCAATCGTCATCGACAAGTGGAAGCTCGCCATCTTCACGCGGCATCTCAAGAGCGCAGGCTTCAGCTATGAAGACAAGGGCGCATTGGAGCCCAACACCATCGTGCTACACGTGGAGACGGCAAGCCGAGAGGCACTACAGCCAACCATCGTCGCGGCGCAGGTCGAATGTGCAAGGGCGAAGCGCAATGCACAATCATGAAGTAAGAGAGCCAGGCCCAGGCGATATGTCCTACAGGGGCATGGGCGTGTGGATGCTGGTGCCGATACCAAGGGCGTGGAGGGATGCGCTTGACGCGGCCATTGCCCAATGTCCCGACATGGCCACCTGTGAGCCTGTGCGCGACCTCTTGCGTTGCGGCGTGCAAGAGGCCGATGGGTCCATCACTGGTGGCGAGCCTGTGGAGCCGTTCTGATCATGCTCTGCCGATACCAATGCGTGGACTGCGGCGAGTGGCATCCGCTTGCCGACATCCCAACCAATGAGCTACTGGGCGCGATGATCGCGTTCACGTGCGATCCGCCTCCGCCATTCAGCGCGAAGGTCTGGCAGCTGCTCATCAACCTTGAGATTCAACGCCGTGGCGGCAGACGCATCGTGTTCATCCTATGACCGTCACTGAAATCAATGCCGTGTTCACAGCGTTGGACCTCGCATCCAATACAAGGGCGGAGCGCGAGCGCTTCAGGGCCAAGATGGTTGATGTTCTCTATGACCTCTTGATGTGCGGGCTCATTGCCGATGATCGCAGGCTCAGGGTTAGTCCCGCTCCTGAGCCTCGAAAATAGAACACCTTACGACACGTAAGCGGTCGTAATATCGCTGCTCGCTTCGGGGCAGTCCCGGAGCGCCGCCTCCAGTCGGTCCACTGGCGTTCCATCCTCACAAGGAATTTGCAATCATGAAGAAGACCCTCATCGCTCTGGCGCTGGTCGCCCTGGGTTCGTCCGCATTCGCTCTGGACATCGGTGTCGGCGTTGCCGGCGCAACCGGCTCGGCCACCTCCGCAGGTGGTGCCGTGGCCGCTGGCCAGCAATCCAGCGCCCTGATCGGCATCAGCGGTGGCTCGCAGACCGCCAACAGCACCGGCATCTCGGGCAACATCACCACCGTGAACAGCCAAGGCGGCACGACCATCAGCGAACACCAGGACACCGCAGGCGCCACGCAAGTCGGCGGCTCGCTGGGCCTCGCGCAGCAGTCCGGCTTCTCGGGCGCTGGCTCGCAGTCGTCGGCCACCGGCAGCTTCGGCCTGCTGAAGGGTTTCGTTTTCGCGAACCCCTGAACCGTCTAGTCCCTTAGTGAGGGAAAGGGTGTAATCCCATCCCTTACCCAGACATGGGATTCGTGCTTGGCCGTTTGACGTAATCGAACGGCCATTGTTGTTTCTGATCCTCACTACACAAGGGCAACCAATCATGAAAAAGACTCTCATCATCCTCATCCTGCTCGCCTCCTTTGGCGCGGCAAATGCGCAGGAGGCCACCGCGCAGTCCGGTGCGCAATCCCAATCGGGCGCCATCGCTGGCAGCCAATCGGGTGCACTGGGAAACATCGTCAACATCGACCAGCGTGGTCCGGTCGAGCAGACGGTCAACAGCAACAGCACTTCGACGAACAGCGTCAAGTACAGCGGCACCGTGGAGAACCGCGCGAGCGGCGGCTACACCAACACCGAAAACACCAACGTCCACTACAGCGGCACTCAGACCGTCAAGAACGTGCCCGGTATTGCGATGTCTGGCCCGGCCTCTGGCCCCTGCACCGGCGCGTCGGGTGGCCTGGGTGTGGCGGGTCCGGGATTCGGCGTGGGCGTGAACGGCGCGAAGGTTGACGATGGCTGTACGGTCCGCGAGAACACGCGCATCCTTGGCCAACTCTACCAGTCGCTGGACAGCGCCAACCCGGCGAAGGCACAAGCCCAAGCAGCGCTGATGAAGTCCATGGCCATCATCGAAGCGATGAACGACAAGATCGGCGCAGACTACATCCCCAAGCCGGTGGCCGAGCCCAAGAAGGCTGAAGCCCCTGCGCCTGCTCCGAAGGTTGCTGACGCTCCCAAGCCTGCTGCGGTCGTCGCCACATCGACGAACACCACGCTGGTCGCGCCTCCGAAGTCGGAGCCAACTGACCCGTACATCCGTGCTCGCATGGGCCTTCCCAAGTTGTGAACCCGACACCAGAGGCCCGCTTGGGCTTCTGGGCTTTGGCCTTCTTGGTCAGACTCCATCAGACAACGGACATCCGCGCGGCAGTGGACGTTGCGGACCTAGCGCTGAGAGAGTTTGATGCGATGGCCGAGCACATCGAGCCCAACACTCAAAAGGAACAATCATCATGAGCAAAGTCATTCTGGCCGTCGCGTGCGTAATGGCGATGGCGGCAATTGCAATCGCGTCGCTGTTCGCCCCACGTGCGGCTCACGCTCAGGGCTTCGTTGACGAGCCCACGTGCTACAGTTGGGAGGGAGGCCACAAAAGTGCCGGCAGCTTCTCCAAATGTTCCCAGCCGTGGGTCGTCGCCAAAGCTCCTGCCCCTCCACCTGCGCCCGTTGTGGTCCCTGCACCCGTCATGCAGAGCACCGTGTGTCCGCCTCAAATCATCCTTGAGCCGGAACCCAAGAAGGCCCCCATCAAGCGCAAGCCACGGCCAGCGCCTCTGAAGTGCTGAGATGATCTTCAAAGACCACGAGCCACCACCGGACTGGCGCGCCCGGTATGAGGTGCTGCGCGAAGTGTACCGTCAGGAACACCCGCGTATCACCCACGAGTCCATCGACGCCTTCGTGGACGGACGGATCGCGGGCGAAGGGGTGGGCGCGGGACCGGAGCCTGTTCAGTCCACTCAGGGCAGTGTTCAGGAAGGCGGAACGGGCTAGACCCACACAACCCTACGCGCCAACGCCAACGGCCCACTAGAACACTCGTCTAGTGGGCCGTTTTGGTCTTCACCT
>Ga0315912_10004442_pt1 | contig 13307 bp, 7 predicted proteins | sample VfabasoilMG_FD_204469 | JGI IMG/M metagenome (GOLD analysis project Ga0315912, IMG submission 204469) | Garden soil microbial communities collected in Santa Monica, California, United States - V. faba soil | ecosystem: Environmental > Terrestrial > Soil > Garden | place: USA: California... | reverse complement strand
TTATCCCGCCTGCACGCTCTGCAGGAATTCCTCGTGCGTCGGCAGGTGCGCCACCATGCCGGCGATGGCCGCGCGCGCGGTCTTCAGTGAATCCGCGATGTGCGCGTAATCCAGGTTCTCGACGCGCGGATGCCACACCGACGGCTGGATGCCCATGCCTTCGAACACCGACTGCCAGCTCGACGCGCGGAACAGCTCGTCCACGCCCTCGCGCTGCGCGCCGTTGGCGCGGAACAGCTCGATGCGTTCGCGCAGCGAGTCCGGCAGCGGAATCTTGCGGCACCACTGCCAGAACGGCGTGTCGTCGCGCGCGGTGGCGGCGTAGTGCAGCACGATGAAGTCGCGCACTTCCTCGAAGTCCGCCGTCATGCGCCGGTTGTACTCGCGCACCAGCGCCGGATCGCAGTCGCGTTCCGGGAAATATCGCAGGAAGAAATCCATGCCGCGCGCGATGAGGTGAATCGAGGTGGCCTCGAGCGGCTCGATGAACCCGGACGACAGGCCCACCGACAGGCAGTTGTTCTTCCAGAACTGGCGGCGGTGGCCGGTGGTGTAGGGAATGACGCGCGGCTCCTCGATGCAGGCCGCATCGAGCGCCCGCAGCAGCGTCGCCCTGGCCGCGGCGTCGCTGGCGAAGCGGCTCGAATACACGTAACCCTGGCCGACGCGCTGCTGCAACGGAATGCGCCAGGTCCAGCCCGCCGGCTGCGCGGCAGCGCGCGTGTACGGCAGCAGCGGACCCTTGTTCTCCGTCTTGCAGGCGATGGCCCGGTCGCAGGGTAGATAGTTCGACCAGTCGATGTTCTCGACGCCCAGCGTCTTGCCGATCAGCATCGCGCGGAAGCCGGTGCAGTCGATGAAGAAGTCGCCGGACAGGCATGAGCCGTCGGCGAGCTTCACGTTCTCGATGAATCCGTCCTCGCGCTGCGTGGCTTCGACGACCTTGCCCTCGGTGCGGCGCACGCCACGCGCTTCCGCGTACTTGCGCAGGTACTTGGTGACCAGCAGCGCATCGACGTGCAGCGCGTAGTTGGCCCCGCCGATCGGCGTGTTGCGCGCCTTGGCCGGGTGGAAAAAGCGTCCCTGCTCCGCCATCACGTTGCAGGGCGAGAAGTCCGCCAGCGAATTCGTGTCGCCCCGGGCGCGCGCCTTCAGCCAGCACTGGTAGAAGTCCTGGTTGCCGATCGGTTTGCCGATCACCCCGAACGGGTGGAAATAGGAATCGCTGCGCTCATGCCAGCCGACGAACTTGATGCCGAGCTTGTAGGTGGCGTCCGTGGCCTGGATGAACTCCGCCTCGTCGATGCCGAGACGCTGGATCAAAGTGACGAACGGCGGCACCGTCGACTCGCCGACGCCGATCGTGCCGAGCTCTTCGGACTCGACCAGGTCGATCTCGCACCGCTCGCGCTTCAGGTGCTGGCTCAGCATGGCCGCGGCCAGCCAGCCGGATGTACCACCGCCGACGATGACGATTTTCGAAAGGGACTTCACGGGCCGGTATTGTAGTTCCAGCGGCCCGGATTGCTGGCCTGAATGGGCTTCAGAAGCGGGTTCGACGGCCTTATGTCGCGGAAATCACACGCGTGAAGGCCCCGCCGGCAGGCGACTAGGGGATCGGGTCCAGCCTACCAGTTGCGGTTTTCGACCATGACGCCCGGGCCCTCGTGGACATGGGCCGTAATGTAGTTCCAGTAAGCCGAACTGCTGGCCTGGATAGCCTTGCGCAGAAGGTCGATCGCCTTGTGCCTGGGGAAGCTCACCCGCCAGGCCAGTACCAGGCTGCGTTTGGGCACCGGGTTCGCGAATGGCCGGGTAGTCAGGAGATTCGGCGCGTAGAGCGGCGCCTCGGCCGCCGACTGCGGCAGGATGGTCACGCCAAGCTTTGAAGCGACCATGTGACGCAGCGTCTCCAGCGTTGCGCCCTGGGTGAACGTGCGCACGCCCGCCCCGCTCTCGCGCGCCGGATCGAGCTGCGGGAACGCCGCCAGGATCTGTTCGCGCAGGCTGTCGCCCTCACCTAACAACAAGAGCTCGCCGGGATCGAGATCCTGCGCCTCGATCCTGACCTTGCTGGCCAGCCGGTGATCCGCCGGCAGCAGCAGCACGAAGGGCTCGTCGAACAGCGGCTGCACCGCCACGTCCGCCTCCGCGAATGGCGCCGTCACCAGGATCGCGTCGAGGTCGCCATTGCGCAGCTTGGCCGCGAGATCCGGGACACCGCCCTCTTCCACATATAGAGAGAGCTTGTTGGAGGTTTCCTGCAGCAGCGGGATGAACTGCGGCAGAAGATAGGGCCCGATGGTCGGCAGCGTGCCGAGCGCGATCGGTCCTTCGAGCTGGTCCTTGCCGGCCTCGGCGACGTCCTTGATGGCCGCCGCCTGCTCCAGCACCTTGGCCGCCATGGCGACAATCTTTTCGCCCAGCGGCGTCGGCAGGATTTTTAGCTTACCTCGCTCGAAGAGGACGCCCAGCTCTTCCTCGAGCTTCTTGACCGCTATGGAAAGAGTCGGCTGGCTGACGTGGCAGCGCTCGGCCGCGCGGCCGAAGTGCTGCTCCTGCGCCAGGGCGACGATGTAGCGCAGCTCGGTGAGGGTCATGGGCGGCACATTGCACCACAACCCTGTCGCCGGGCAACGTCAGAGGGGCGATGCGCTATTGCGGCCGCATTTCTCGCCCCGACGGTTCGGTGTCCAAGAGGGACTCAATCAGCCCGCCAATTGGCTTAATAGGTCGGCCGTCTCCGTCTACCTGAAACAGTCGCCACCCGACGTCGTTGGTTCTAGGCTCGACACTGTCCGGATCATCCATGAGCACACATAGGCCCGCCAGAAGGCGCCACTGCATGACCCGGACAATTGTGGTCAAGTCCTGCTCCGCTGCTCCACATGCCAATGTGCGCTCCAGCGCGGGGACGACACCGCCGCCAGGCCTCTCAACACTTGTTTTGAGATTTTCGGAGATCCAGCTGTGATCAGCTTCGGATACCACAAGGCTCCAAGCCTTTTTTAGAAACAAGAATATCGCAAGTTGCGGAATACCTTCTTCAATCTGGGAATGCGCCCACGACTCGGGGTCTGATGCCCCCAGCTTTCGAAACCGCTCTGCCAGTTCTTTCTTCGTTGGCACAGATTTCCCCTTAAATATCTTTGGATGCCATTACCACGGGAACGTCCCAGCCTTCAGCCCCTTCGCAATCTGATCCAAAACATACCGAGCTTCGGATCTAGATTGTACGTTCGCAAGCGCGCGATTTACCGCGTCATAGTATCGATTGGTGTGCATACCTCCCTGATGTACACCTCGGGGCAGGAAAACGCCGTTTTCAGCTTCGTTTATTCCAATGCCGACTCTTCGCAATGCTTGTCGGGCAGGCTCAGCCCGACGCGCTGTTCCTGCAGCTATGTGATGTGCATCCGAGTCGAGAGGCCTCGAACCAAGTCTTGATTCGAGTCTTCGGCCCAACTTGGCGGAGTCCGCTTCCTCGTTTAGGACGTTCGAGCGAACCGAGCTGGAATCTGGATCCCAATCCTGACCTGGGCCACCGGTTGTTGATTCCGACGCGCCAGCCATGGGCGGGCCAGCTGAACCGGTATTGTCTCTGGAGCCCGCCATCATTGCGGCTTCGGCGGCCGCCAGCGCGCAAATTGCGTAGTTAGCTCCGTTGCCGCCAACGATGCTCGTATTGTTACATAGCGTTCGAAAATTCCAGTCTGACATCCTGTACCAAATCCAAACAAATGAACATCCACAATCCTGTACTGGCTGTTCGAGTCCGAAATAGCCAAAAGCATTTGCCGAGCCCAACCCTGACCACTGCGCGGTCGAGCCCGATCCTGGCGCAGGCGGGATATCGTTCGGTGGATCTGGCGGCTCACGTTCGGGGTCAGGCTCGCAACCAGGCAGCCAGGGCTTCGCCGTGCACACTGGGAACCGCGGAGGGTCAACAATCGGCGGCAAGTTCGGGTAGTAGTTCGGCTCAAACCCGCTCGGGTCCGTCCAGCTCAGCGGAGTGTTGAATACGTAGCTGTAGCGGTTGTAGCTCTGCGTGTTGAGCGGATCGGGGATGAACGGATCCGCGCTCAAGAATCTTCCCAACACCGGATCCTGCACACGCCCGTTCATGTGAATGAGCTCGAGGTTGTCGAGCATGGTGTGGCCGGTGTAGCCGCGCCGGGTCGTTGACGCGATGTGCCCCCAGTCGCCCGGGCTCACCGGCCCCGTCCAGTTCCCGCTTCGCCGCCGACCGAAGGCATCGAAACTTGCGGTGTTGATCGTGCCGCCGGCGCTGTTGGTGATCACGTTGCTGCTGCCCAGATGATCGCTCGTCTGGTAGTAGAAGGTTTCGTTGCCGAGCTGGCGCGAGACGATGATGGTCGATCCCCCGGCGCGGATCATGTGGCGGAAATCGGTGTATCCCTCTGCCGTGACCTTCTCGAGGATGCCACCTATGTAAATCGTGCTCGCGCTACCGCCGTTCGTGTAGTTGGACTCCTGCTTCCAGTATTGCCGATCAGGCGTGTAGCTGAACTTCGCCCAGTCTGACGCCGTGCCTGAGCAATCCGTCCCGGTGCGGATGCAGAGCGGGTAGTTAGCGCTCGTCCAGCTGATCGTTGTGCCACGGCCACTCGTCATGTTGCCGTTGGCGTCATAGGCGAGGTTCCAGTCGGGATCGGTACCAGGCCGATCGATCAGCGTGGCCTGGTGCTTCTTGGTCGCGTGATATGTGTAGGTCCCCACGTCCGACTTGCTCGTGATGTTGCCGAGCGCGTCATACGCCATCTCGAGATTCTTGACGCCGTTGAGCTTCGATTCGTGCAGTCGGTGTAGATTGTCGTAGGAGAACTCTTCAGTCGGATTCGAATGGATCAGATCCCTGCGCTTCGTTAAATTCCCGACCCAGTCCCATTCGTAGGCAAGATTTTCGGTGCCTGAGCCACCACCGAGTCCCGTTTGAAGGGATTGCAACGAGCCGGTGACGAGATCGTACGTCCGGTTGGTCACGAGACCGTTACCGAGCGTTTCTTTGATCGGTCGACCGAACCCGTCGCCCTTGTTGGCCGTCCAGAACACCGTACCCGAGTGGTTGCACTGCGCAGCGTTGCTGGCATCCGTAATCGAAGTGAGCAGGCCGCGCGTGTAGCCATGCTGAAGCTTCAGGCGACATCCGTTTGTGCTCGCCGGATAGGTCAACGTATCGAGGCGCCCTTGGTTGTTGTAAGTGAAATTGATGTGATACGTGTCGTCCGCCGCAATTGTCGTTTCCGACGGGCGACCGAGGCCGTCATAAAGATAGTTCTCGGAATAGCCGGGTCCAGACATCGTGACCAGACTTCCGATGTTCTTATCAGCGGCCGATGTGCCCCAGGTAAAGGTGCTTGTGCCTTCGTCCTCTGAGCGCTGCTCGAGCCGCCCGAGCCGATCGAACGTGAACGTAGTGGTTTTCCCATTGGCATCGGTCTGCGACACGACTTCGCCAAGCGCATTCGGCGTGAACGACCATGCCCCCATGTCCATGTCAATTCGCAGGGTGAGCATGCCGCGAATGTTGTAGTTCGAGGCCTGTAGCTGATTGCCCGCGGTGTCGCTGACTCGCTTGACGTTTCCGAATGCGTCGTATTCGAAGGCCTGGTAGTAGCCGTCGTGATCTGTGGATCTAACTAGCTCACCGAACGCGTTCGATACGCGCACCGTCTCCTTTTGCAGCGCATCGACAACTCGCGTCTTGAGCCCCTCGTAGGAAATCGTCGTGGTCTGCGCTGTGAGGTTGGCTGCGGAAATGGGCCGCGACACCAGCGTGACGCGATTTGCCAGGTCATATGTATACGTCGAAACATAGGCGTCATTCCAAAGCGTAGCGATGATCGGGCCGCCGCTTTTCGAGACGCGCCCCAGCGCGTCGTATCGAGTCTGTTCGTAGCCATAGTGAGTCGAGCCCCCCAACGCCTCGCCGAGCGTCATGAAGGATCGATCGGTGCTGCGGTCGAATCGATCGAGCTTGTTCCAGGTCTCGTACAGAAAGCCCCCGGATGAGTCGAGTTCCTTCTGCTGCACGAAAGTGCGAACCTCACTGCATGCGCTGAACGTTGCGCAATCGATGATCGTCCAGGTAGAGGCGGTGAGATCGGGACGAGTCTCCCCGGTTCTGCGACCGTACGGGTCGTACTGCCAAAACGTACTAGCCCCGTTCGGATCCTTCGCCGACAGCGGAACGCCAAGATTCTGGTCCCAGGTGATGATTGTCTTCTGGTTACGGGAGTTCGCGACGGACTCTGCGTCCTCGGTCGAAACCAGAAACTGGCCGCTGGTATGCGTCTCATCCGAGTACGTGGCGCGGGTGGTCCGTGGCAGCGTATCAGCGCCGTTGACCGTCGTTGACTTCACATTGCCGAAGTCGTCGTACGCGATGTCGGTGATGACTTGCAGAGGACCGCCGGGTTCCGCGACCGATTGGGTAGGGCGACAGTAAGGCCCACTCCACGTCACGTTCGTCGTTCGCGTGATCTGGTCGCCGTAGCTCAGTTTGTGCTCATTTATCTGTTGAATCTTCCCGGGACGCCCGAGGCACCAGTTCCCGGTGTCGTTCAAAAGATCGGCGACCGGCAAGTAGGTACGCGTAATCCATTGACCGCCAGCCGCCAAACCATTTGCGCCTGATGCAGGCTCGGTTGTCGTGACGACTTGATCGTAAAGAGTGCCCCCGGTGGCCTCATAAGAATTGACGGTGGCTACCGTGCGCAGCAGATTGCCGTTGTACGTTCCACCGACTTCATATTCAGTTGACGTGCTTCCCGACTGGTAGACGAAATACCGTTGATTGTTTGCCAAAGTGTCAAGGGGTAAATGGGCATTCGTGAAAACTACGTTGGCGATTTCGTTGGTGCCGTTTGGCTGCATGAGCTGACGTTGCTTGACCATTCCCGTTCGCGGAAATTCCTGTTCGTAGTAGGTCCGCGAAATAAGGCCATTGCGCGAATCGGTTGAATCAATTCGCTGGAATCCGGCCGGCTCTCCGTCATCATCCGGACCTCCGGTATGTACACGCTCCGCATTGGTTCGATAGCCGAAGTAGTTGTAAGTTGTCTCATACGTACCGCCGATGCCATTCGAGGAAATCACTCGCCCAACGACGATTTGTGGTCGCGCTTCCCGGAGTGGAGACACCGTTATGGCCCCGGGGTCGTAAGCCGCCCAGGCCGTCGAGTAGTAGTTTGGAGAGAAGTTTACGCCGTAGCCATCGGTTGCACTCAGGAGCAAATCGGGAATATGCGTGGCATATGCCGTCGGCACGTACCCGGCCGCCGTATGAGTCCAGTAGCTGATCGCCAACGCACCGTTAGCCTTGATCAAATCGTCCAGGCGATCGCCATCCTGGTCTATCGAAAAGAATGTCCCAGCAGACGGGATCGTTGTCGAGATTGGCTCGCTGAACCCGGCGCCGGTAGATAGATAGACAGAAAAGTATCCACCGCTGTTCGCCAGAAAATCCGTCTTGCCATCGCCATCCCAATCGAGAAATTGCAGTGGGGTCGCCGGGACCGCGACACTGCTGGCTACCGCCGCGTTGCAAGGCGAAATCTGGATGTTCGTTCCGACCAGTACATCCGAGCAGTTGTCGCCGTTGAAGTTGAGCGAAGGAAAGTTTGGCGTCATGTCCGCAACATTGGTGGACGGCCCCGCGTAATAACCTCCGCTTGATCCGTACAACCGCACGTAGTAGACGATTGCGCCCCAGCCGTTCGGCACGGAGAAAACACCGTTGATGTCCTGAGCGCCGTCGCCATTGAAGTCCGAGCGAGCGAGGCCGGAGCTAAAGGCGCTCCAGATGCTGCCCCAGCTTGCTCCAGGGATTCCCGCAAGACTCGCGCTCGATTGAGTTGTCGGCGAAAAGCTGGGCGCGCCACTGCCTGTGCTGGTATTGCGGCGAGTCGTGATGGTGGTTCCTGATAGATAGGCAAGATCTGCCAGCCCGTCGCCATCGTGATCGGCATAAACCACGGTCTCGGCGCTCGTGTAGTTGAAGCTCATGTTCGCCGACACAAAGGTCGCACCGTTCCAGTAGACGACCTGCACAGGTGAACCTAGATAGATGATCGCAGCGCGGCCATTCGGGAGGAAACGGTCGACGGAACCGCAGGTTGTGCGCCCCGTGCTGACCGGTGACGAGAAACCATTGTTTGTACTAAACGCCGCGTAACACGTTCCGCCTGTCGAATAGAGAATGTCTTCCTTGCCGTCACCGTTGAGGTCATAGCGACCTACGACCATGTTGCTGCTGCCCGCGGGAGGCGTGCCTGAACCTGCCGTCACACCAGAGAAACCTGTCTGGTAGCTGAAGGTGATCGGCAAAAAGCAATTGTCGGCATCACCTGCACACTCTTTGACCTTCTTCAGTCGGGAGCGCAATGTCATCGGAGAGCCTTCGTACTCGAAGTGATACTTTCGTACTACGACCCCAGCACTCTTGATCTGAATGTTTTCAAGCCGATAGCGGTTGGAAATGTCAAAGCCCGCGGACCTGGCGAGGTATGAGTCCTTGTCTGCGCGGGAGGTCAAATAGTTGAACTTGGCCTCGTACCGATAGGTGCTGACTCCGTGACTCGTCGGCGTCCACGAAATCTGTCCGGGACGGCAAAGCCGCTCAGGCTGTTGTAGTCGATGATGTAGTTGTTGCCGTAGCGATCGGAGACTTTGTTCAGCATCCAGCGCAATACCGACCCGCCAAGCACTACCCGTGAGCTCGTGGTGTTGCCGTATTCGTATTTGAGGCCGCTCTTGGCTTCCACGATGAAAGACTGGGGTCCATTGCCCGCCGTTCCGACGGCGGTGATTCGAGAGTAGTCGGCAATTTCAGTGTGGTACACCGATCCGGCGACGCCGTAATCACCGCTGAAACGCCGCAGCCGTTTGCCATTGATGCAATAGCGATCGTTGAGTGTCAGATCGACCGGCGCGGTGGCTCCGTCTTGTGCGATGTTGCGATTGCAACGCTCGATAGCGAGCGTGGCGGACAAATTCCAGCCGACACCCATGAGGCTGTTGCCTCTATTGCTCTCGTAGTCGACAGAGATAGAGGGGGTAAGCCCGTTCGGCCCAGGCGGTGTCCAGATCGGGATGGAGTAGGTTGCGGCGCCGGATGCGGACACACCTCCGCTGCCCACAGTGCGTCCGAAATCAACTGCGAAGGAAATCGAGGCAAGCGACGCGAGGAGCGCGCCTGCGAGTGCCCCGCGAATGAATCTGCGCATGAAATTCTCCCTTCGCGCCGTCGTTCCGGTTGGTTATTGATACGGCGTACTAGGTAGGTGTCGCGTCCGAGCAAAAGGTCTCACCCCACGCGCGCATTGGACCCGTTCTATCGCGAGAATGAATATCGCAGCGCAAGAACGCACCTGCCACTCGACTAACTTCTGTTAGTCGCCCTCAACAGGTGCTGGCTTAATTGCCCCGCAACATCGCGGTCACATGCCCGTACGACGCTTCCGGTTTCTTCCACGAAATCCGGGGCTTCCATGTTCAACCAATTCAGCCGCCGCAATTTCCTGGCCGCCGCAGCGGCGTTCGCTGCCAGTTCGGGAGCCATCGCAGCCCAGGGCCGGCAAAAACCCTCCTTCAACCACGGCGTCGCCAGCGGCGACCCGCTGCACGACCGCGTGATCCTCTGGACGCGGGTCACTACACCGAACTGGTACGACGACGTCGAGGTCAAGTGGCAGGTAGCCCGTGATCCCGGCATGCGCAGGGTGGTCGCGCGCGGCCAGGCCAGCGCCAACGTGTGGCGCGACTTCACGGTGAAGGTGGACGTCGACTGCCTCGATCCGGCAGACACCTATTACTACCAGTTCAGTACCGGCGGCGAGCGCTCGGTTGTCGGCCGTACGCGCACCTTGCCGCGCGGTCCTGCGAGCGCGGCGCGCCTGGCGATGGCCTCCTGCTCGAACCTGCCGGCCGGCCTGTTCAACGTCTACGCGCTGATTGCCCGACGCGCCGATCTCGATGCGGTGCTGCATCTCGGCGACTATCTATATGAGTACGGCAATGCCACGTTTGGCGACGGAGCCGCGCTCGGCCGCATACCGCAGCCGGACAAGGAAATCCTTTCGCTCCTCGACTATCGCCAGCGTCATGCGCAATACAAGGCCGACGCGGATCTGCAGGCGGCGCATCGCCAGCATCCGTTCATCTGCGTGTGGGACGACCACGAGATCACGAACGACGCCTGGGAGCATGGCGCGGAGAATCACAATCCCGAGCTGGTTGAAGGCGACTACGCCGTGCGCAAGCGCGCCGCGATCCGCGCCTACTTCGAGTGGATGCCGATCCGTGAATGGGCGCACGTGCCGAATGCGCGCATCTATCGCCAGTTCCGCTTTGGTGACCTCGCGGATCTCCTGATGCTCGACACGCGGCACTACGGCCGCGACAAACAGTCCGCAGCCAAACCCATCAGCCCGACGGCGGGATTCCCGGCCAATGATCCGGTGGCGAATGATCCCGCCCGCACCTTGTTAGGCTTCGACCAGGAGGCCTGGCTTGCCGAGCGGCTCTCGCTGTCGCAATCGCGGGGCACCGTGTGGCGGCTGCTCGGCCAGCAGGTGATGATGGCGCAGCTCTCGCCGAGCGGCGGACAGACGCTGTTCAATCTCGACCAGTGGGACGGCTACATCCCGGCGCGCCGGCGCCTGTTCGACGCCGTCCGCGAAAACAATGTGAACAATCTCGTGGTGCTCACCGGCGACATCCATTCCTCCTGGGCCAACGAGCTCACGGACAATCCGTGGAATCCGGCCGATTACGATCCGGCGACAGGCCACGGCGTGGTCGGCGTTGAGTTCGTCACTCCCGGCGTGAGCTCGCCCGGCATCGTGAACCCGGTGGAAGCGGCGCAGACCGCGGCCTTCGTGCGCAGCGTCTCGCCGCATATGAAATACGCCGAGCTCAACAAGCGCGGTTATGTATTGCTCGATCTCGACCGCGAGCGTATCCAGGGAGAGTTCTGGCACGTGGCGACCGTCGACGCGCCCAGCCGGGAGGAGACGCTCGCGGCTGCGTTCATCAACGAAGCTGGCGCGAATCGGTTGCAGCCCACGGCCACCGCCAGTGCCGCGCGTCAGGAGATCGAACCGGCGGCGTAGACCACGCATTTCCGGCGGATCGCAGCCGAAAAGGCGGTTGTCCGCCCGATTCTCTCGTGGATATACTGTTTCAACGATGTATATCCATGAGGTCCGGCCATGCAGGTATCGAAATGGGGTAACAGCCTGGCGATTCGGCTTCCAGCCGCGGTCGTCGAGGCGTTGGGCCTTCGCGAAGGCGACGACGTGATCCTGCACGCCGCCGGCAAACGGACGCTGGAAATCGAGAAAGCTCCGGGCACGAAAGACCTCCTGGCCCGGCTGCGAAAATTCCGCGGCCGTCTTCCCAAGGACTTCAAGTTCGACCGGCTCGCCGCCAATGAACGGCGCTGACGCGTTCATCGACACCAGCGTCCTGCTCTATCTTCTCTCCGATGATTCCGCGAAAGCGGAGCGCGCGGAGGACCTGCTCACCGGAAAGAGTGCGATCAGCGTCCAGGTGCTCAACGAGTGCGCGGCGGTTGCCCTGCGCAATCGCGTGCTCTCGATACACGAGACGCGTGAATTCCTGGAGAGCCTCCGGTCGCTCTGCGTCACGCATCCGTTCACGGTGGAAGGCCACGAGCGCGGCCTCGAAATCGCCGAGCGTTACGGATTTTCACTCTACGACTCGATGATCGTCGCCTCGGCGCTGGAGGCGAAGTGCAGAACGCTGTACTCCGAAGATCTCCAGGACGGCCAGCTGATCGAGAAGCAGCTCAGGATCGTCGATCCGTTCTCGGTGTAGTGACCCGCGCGGCCAATCTGCCGCGTTCTCCTTTTCAACCGCTTGCGCTGCACGCAGAATCCGCCCGCAGGGAGGGAGAAGATCATGCACAACGCCAGATTTCCAGGCGCGGTACTGGTTTGTTCGCTTGCCGGCATCGCCGCCGCGCAACCGCCGGCGGTGGAGGCCTACGGGCGCCTGCCCGCGATCGGTTCGGTCGGGATTTCACCCGATGGCAAGCGTCTCGCGCTGTCCGTGGGCTTCGAGTACCAGGCCGACGAGCCGGATCGCGATCTCACCGCACTGCGCGTTCTCAACCTCGAAACCGGCAAGATCGAGCACACGCTTTCCCCGCCGCGGGCCAACACCTTGCGGTACGTCGGCTGGGCCGACGACAAGCGCGCGTACTACTACATCAGCGCCGCTGCCGACGCCAACGCCCGCTTGCCCAGCTCCTGGCCGGTGATGTCACGTGGTCCGCGCCTCGAGTTCTGGCGCACCGGGGTCCTGGCAATCGACAGCGGTGCTGCAACGTTGCTGATGCAGCACCCGGAATTCCGTTTGAGCGTGGCGCTCGCCGATCTGTATGCACCGATCGAAGGCGATCCCGGCTTCGGACGCATGATTGCGTGGTCTACCGGGGTCAACGCCAACGGGTCGCTGGTGGTCTACCGCGTGAATCTGGACAACGGCAGCGCGTCGACCGTGACGACCGGCAACGTGGAAACGCGCGATTACCTGCTCGATGAAAGTGGCGCGGTGATCGCGCGCGTCGAGATCAACGATTACACCAACCGCTGGCGCTTGTTCGTCTTCGAGGATGGCAAGGAGCGCCTGATACTCGAAGAAGTATCCGAGATGGGGTTCCCCTTGAGCTTCCAGGGCCTGCTGCAGGACGGGAGAATCGCCGCGGTGGATCCGCACGAAGGTGGCGCGCGCGACACATTGCTGGCGATCGATCGCAAGACGGGCGCCAAAGAGCCGCTGCACAAGACTGAAGGAAGCGACGTCGGGACTATCAGCGACCCGTCGTTTCGCCGGGTCGTCGGGGTGGGCTGGGTCGAGGACCTGCCCAAGCAGATGTTTTTCGACGCGCAGCTGCAGGGCATCTATACCTCGGTCCAGCCGTACTTCGCGGATGGATACGTGCGGCTCGTATCCTGGTCGCGCGACCGATCGAAGGTCCTGGTATTCGGGGAGAAGGCGGGCGACGCCGGGGCGTACTACGTGTTCGATCCCACGGAAAAGAAGCTGCGCTCCGTCGGCAAGACTTACCCCGCCCTGACTACTGCGGAAGCCCTCGGCGAGCGCCGCGCCATCAAGTACAAATCGCGCGATGGAACTTCGATACCCGCGTATCTCACCCTGCCTGCCGGCGTCGAGGCGAAGAACCTGCCGCTGGTCCTGCTGGTGCACGGTGGCCCGCACGCCCGCGACGTCTTCACTTTCGACTGGTGGGCGAGCTT
>Ga0315912_10004441_pt1 | contig 13311 bp, 10 predicted proteins | sample VfabasoilMG_FD_204469 | JGI IMG/M metagenome (GOLD analysis project Ga0315912, IMG submission 204469) | Garden soil microbial communities collected in Santa Monica, California, United States - V. faba soil | ecosystem: Environmental > Terrestrial > Soil > Garden | place: USA: California... | reverse complement strand
CAGAGCGTCACTGCCGACGGTCGCACGGTCATTCCCGCCGGTTCCACGGTCAACGGTCGGGTCATCCTGTCCGAACAGCCGGGCAAGGCCAGTGGCCGCGGCCAGCTGCAGCTCCAGTTCAATACGGTCTCGATCAACGGCCGTTCGTATGACCTGGGGTCGCGCAGCGCGATCTTCGAAAGCAAGTCGGGCACCGAGAAGGATGTCGCCATCATCGGCGGCGGCGCGGCAGCGGGCGGCGTGGCGGGCGCCATTCTCGGCAAGGACGCCGGCTCCGCGGCCAAGGGCGCGGTCATCGGCGGTGCCGCCGGCACGGTGGCGTCGCTCCTGACGCGCGGTCCCCAGCTCACGCTGGAGCAGGGTACGAACGTCCGCTTCACGCTGGATCAACCCGTTGCGGTTCGACCGCCCTCGAACACCAACAGCTGATCCTCGGCGTGAAGCGGCCTTAACGAGCGGGCCCCCGGTCACCTGACCGGGGGCCCGCATTTTCTTGCCGGGTATGGAGCTCGGAGGATCAGCGGCCGGTTGTCCGGCAGGCCTCGCGAACGTCGGCGGTCAACCGGTCGTCGTCATCGGCTCCTTCGAGAGCGTGCCGGGCCCGCTCGAGCGCGGCACGGGTTTCCCCGGCATGGCCCTGCGATTCCAGGATCCGCGAGAAGGACCAGTTGGCGACCGGATCGTTCGGGTTGCGGGCCAGGATCTTCTCGAGCCGTCGGGTGGCCTCCTCGGGGTGCCCCGAGTCGATCAGCGCCGTGATCATTTCCCGCTCGATGCGCTGACGTGCCTCCCACTGGTGCGCGGCGGCAAAGGCCTTGTCCAGCGGGTCGATCGCGTCGCGCGGCGATCCGTCGGCCAGGAGCAGGAGCGCCTGGAGCTCCGGGAGAATGTAGTAGTAGTCGAGTTCGGTGAGATCGCTTCCCTGCGCGCGAGCCTGTTGCTGGAGGGCGAACAGGACCTCTTCAAGCCCTTTTCGGGCCCCGGCCCGGTTTCCCGTGGCCAGGGCCACGCGGGCCAGCAGGGCCTGGTCGACTGGCTTCATGGCGAACCCGGAGCGGTGGATTTCGGCCAGGGTGGCGGCTTCCGCCACGCGGCCGGCCGACAGGTGCAACGCGATCTGGGTGCGGCTCCACTGGCGTCCCTCCGGCAGTTGCCCAGAGATGTCCCGGGCCCGCTGAATGGCGAAGAGCGAGGCCTCCCATCGGCCCAGCTCGGCGTTGACCAGTGCCAGGTGATAGTGAGCCCAGCTGAAATCCGGCTTGATCTCGCAGGCCATCTCGAACTGCGCAAGGGCCTTCCGATAGTGACCCGTCCGGAGATAGAACTCGCCGAGACTGTCATGAGGATTGGCCAGATGCTCGTGGACGAAGACATATTTCTCGAACGAGTCCTCGGCCTGGCTCCACTCCTCCAGCTCGGAATGCGCATAGCCAAGCAGGTTCCACACGTCGGTCCGTGACGGGTCGATCGTTTCCGCCCTCCGGAGTTCGGCCAGGGCCTCGTCGGGGCGGCCCTCCGACAGGTGCTGGTTGGCCGCCACGATCAGGATGTCGGCATCGTCGTTGAATCGCCGGATGAGTTCGTCCTCCAGGGCGCGCTCGTCGCTCTCGCGCCCTTCGAGCTCGGCGCCCAGGAGACGGATCTCGAGTCGTTCGCGTTCCGTCACACGCGTCTCCTCGGCCGCGGCCCGCCGGTACCAGGCGAGTGCCCGGTCGTCGTCGGCGAGGTCGTGGGCCAGTCGTCCCAGGCGGACCATCGCCATCGCAAGATGAGGGTCTTCCTCGAGCGCCATCATCCAGGCGGTTCGGGCCTCGTTCTCATAGAACTTGCGGATGGCGTCAACGCCGTCCTCGTAATACCGGCGAGCCTGCCGTGACGCGGTGGACACGGGGCTGCGGAATGTTGCGGGCCAGGTGCCGAGTTTCTGTCGTCCCCGCTGGAGCATCCCGCGGAAGGGCACACCCAGGTGTGTCTCACGGAATCCGACGCTCAGCGTGCCGACATGCGCGCGATCGGCGGCGGCCACGATCGGGATGCCGATGTTGCGGATGGGGGACGGCGCGGCCTCCCGACACTCGGTCCAGGTGGCGGTGGCCGGGCACCAGGCGCCGCGCACGATTGCGGTGCGGGCCGCTTCCCGGTCTACATCGCTCCGCTGCACGGCCGCCACCGACTGGCCGTCCCCGTCCTGCACGATCACCCACGCCACCTCGGGCCGGGCCAGCGCATCCTCGATGACGCTGGCCACGGTGCGCCGCTCGTCCGCCGCCAGGTGGGGCGCCAGCTGTCGGGCCAGCGCCGATGCGACCGCCAGCTCGGCGGATCGGTCCGCAGGCTCCGGCGCCCGGCCGCACGAACTTGCGACGAGGGCCACCAGGAGCAGGAGGAGGACACGGCCCTCGGAAGTCGAACGTGGTCGTCGGCAGGGGCGCATGGCGCGAGAGGGTCCCGGGGTGAGTGAGGCGGCCGGTGACCGCGCATCGGTCGACTCCGGCAAGGCTTGGGTTATCGACCCGCCGACGTCGTAACTGGAGATGCGGCTTGAACTCGGTGCGGATGTCGGGATGGGGCCGGACAGCGCCTGCAAGGGTTCCCGGTCCCGAACATGTTCGAGCCCATGGAATTAGGCGATTTTCCGGCCGATCACCGCCCTCTTGCCACTCGATTCTGACGCGAGCCCGCTGCGATAGGATACGCGTGCTCCGAGCGGAGGCACTGCCCGGGATTGGAACGCCCCATGCAGCGTTTCGACACCCTCAGCCGTCACAGGGATTGTCCGTCGCACCGAACCCAAGGGATCCGATGAACGACCAGTCACTGATATCCCGAATACTGGCCGGCGACGTCGGTGCGGAGCGACAACTGTACGACGCGCATGTCGACCGGATTTATCGGCTGGCGTGCCGGATGACCGGCGATCCGCTTCACGCGGAGGAGCTCACCCAGGAGTCGTTCATCCGGGCGTTCAGCCGGTTGGCCACCTTTCGCGGCGATGCGGCCTTCAGCACCTGGATGCACCAGGTGGCGCTCTCCGTGATCATTTCCGGGCTGCGCAAGAAGAAGCGGGTCCGCGAGCGGGAGCAGAGTCTCGAGACCATGACGAACTTCGATCCGGGCCGGCCGGCCGAACGGCACGAACTGAAGCGGAAGTTGAAGACGGCAGTCGACGACCTGTCCGGGATCCTCAAGACCGTCCTCGTGATGTATGAAGTGGAGGGGTACTCGCACGGCGAGATCGCCTCAATCCTGGAAATTCCCGAAGGCACCAGCCGGGCCCGACTGGCCCGCGCCAAGGAAATCCTGCGCGGCGTGCTGGAGCCTCCGAAGGCCGTTGGCCTGGAAGGAGAATTGCGATGAGCGACCGGCAGTTCGACGATCTCCTCAAGGAGACGCTCGAGGAATACGGCGAACCGGGCGCCACGCCGCGTGAAGCCATGTGGCGGTCGGTGGCGGAGTCGCGTCGCAAGGTCGTGAGCCTCCCCTGGTGGCGGCGTCCGATCACGCGCGTCGATTTCCTGGCCGGCGCCGTGGCGGCGGCCGTCCTCATCATGGTGGGAATCTTCGTCGGACGGATGAGCCAGAACCCGGCGGCGCCCGCCGGGTCGGGAACCCCCCAGTTCACGGCCGAATCGAATGCCGCCCGGCCAGGGCCCGTTGAGTCGATCGATCGCCCCGTTCCGGACGAGGCCGACCGCGGATCCGTGACCAATGATGGAGTTCCAGCCCCGCGTGGTGCGGGGCGGGGCTCGTCGCGGTCCGAGGGCGGACTCGCGCAGGTCCCGGGTCAGGCGGGAGGCAGCGACGCCCCCCTGCCGAGCGTGGCCAACGGCGAGCTGGAGATCGGGATGCGCTCCCAGCCCGGCGACGGCGATCGCGAGGTTCTCCGCCTGGCGGCCACGCAATACCTGTCGCGCACCGAGTCGTTCCTCACCCGCTGGCGGGCCGGCGATCCCGCGTCGACATCCGGCGAGTGGACGCGTGATTGGGCGCGGCGTGGCCTGTCAGACGTGCGACTCCTACTCGACAACACCGGCTCGAACGATCCCGAAATGAAGTCGCTCCTGCTCGATCTCGAGGTCGTGCTGGCGCAGATCCTCCAGGCCTCGGCGGAAGGTTCCACGCTCGACCGCGACCTGGCCACCCGTCGTCTCAATGACCGGGCCGTGCTGCCCCGTCTTCGCAACATGATCCCGGCCGGACCTGCATCGGCCGCCACCCAGGGAGTTCCACGATGATCGAGAGATCGACCCGACACCTGGCGCGCTGGGCGCTGGCAACTCTGCTGGCCATCGGCCTGCCGACCGCCGCCGCCCGGCTCGTCCAACCGGCGCCCGCCTGGGCGATGACCGACAACGAAGACGCTGAAGACGGCGACGATCCGGCCGAACCCGCCTACGACGCGGCCCACGACCTGCTCGACGAGGAGGAATACGAGGACGCCGTCGCGGAGTTCGACAAGCTCGTCGCGAAGTATCCGAAGTCGACGCTGGCCGGCGAGTCGCTCTACTGGAAGGCGTTTGCCCTCGTCCGTCTCGAGGACAGCGAACATCTGCAGAACGCCCGCAAGGTTCTCCTCGAGCAGGCCAAGGCCTACCCGAACGCCGCCACGCGGCGCGACGCCAGGGATCTTCTCCTCCGGATCGACGGACAGCTGGCGAAGATGGGCGATTCCGAGGCGGCCGCCCGGCTGGCGGCGGAAGCCACGCGAATGAGCCAGAGCGATGAGGCCCGCCAGCTCGCTCGCGAGGCGCGGGCGAAGGCCCGGGAGGATCGCGAGCGCGAGCGCGAGAGGGCGCGCGAAGCGCGGGAAGCGCACGATCCGCATGAGTACGACGCAGACGACGACGACATGGATACCCAGATGGCGGCGATGCAGGCCCTCATGCAGATGAACCCGGAGCGGTCGATACCGATCCTCCGGAAGATCCTGGCCCGGCGGGACGCCCGGTCGGCCGAGCTCCGCTCGCATGCCATTTTCCTGCTCGGCCAGATCCAGACCGAGGAGTCGCAGGCCATGATCCTCGACTCGGTTCGGAACGATCCGGATATCGAGGTGAAGAAGAACGGCGTCTTCTGGCTTTCCCAGAATCCGAGCGAGGCCTCGCTGGACGCGATCATCGAGATTCTCCGGACCGCGCCGACCGATGAAGTGCAGGAAAGTTGCGTCTTCGCCCTTTCCCAGCACCCGAGCCCGCGGGCCAAGGAGGTCCTCCGGGACCTGGCGCTCAATCCCAAGGCCACCCACCACGTGCGGGAGCAGGCCATCTTCTGGATCGGGCAGGAGTCGTCGGCTTCGAGCATCGAGTTCCTGAAAGCCATCTACCAGAAGACGACCGAGGCCGATCTCAAGGAGAAAATCCTCTTCTCGATTTCGCAGCACCAGTCCAAGGCATCCGAAGAATGGCTCCTGGGACGGGCACAGGATCCGAACGAGGAGATGGACGTACGCAAGAATGCCATCTTCTGGCTTGGCCAGACCGGCAGTCTCGACTCCGCCGAGCTCAAGAAGATCTACCGCACCTGTGACGACGATGAAATGAAGCAGCAGATCATCTTCGTGGCCTCGCAGCAGGGGACGCGGGCCTCGGTCGACCTTCTGATCGAAATCGCCAAGACCGACCCGGACAAGGAAATGCGCCAGCAGGCCATCTTCTGGCTCGGCCAGTCCGGCGACGACAGGGCCACCGCCTACCTCGAATCGCTTCTCGGAGGTGAATGATGCGTGCCCTCTTGAAGTCACTCGGAGCCTGCCTGCTCGGTGTGCTCGCCCTGATTTTCGTGATTACCCTCGTCGCCCCGGCCCGTGGCCGATCGGCTGCCTCGGGCGGTTCGCTTTCCGAACGCGTCCGTTCGATCGGCTCCGGGGAGGCGTACTTCTCGTTCGACACCTGGCCCGACGTCTGGGGCGACGAGGATTGCAACATCACCCGCGGTGACCCCGAGGGCGACCACCGGATGCACCGGGTCAAGAACAGCCACTGGGGATTCGGTGACCGGATGACCCAGGGTCCGATGACGGTGCGGCTCCGCGTGCGGAAGGGGACCGTGACCCGGCTCGAGAACTGCGTGGGCGACGCCTGGAGGGGTGACGATGGCGGCGATGGCGTCGACCTCGGGCGCGTGACGCAGGCCGAGGCGGGCGCCTACCTCGTCGAGCTGGCCCGCACGGCTGGCGACGACGTCGGGCCCGAAGCGGTCGTCGCGGCCGTCTTCGTGAAGGACGCGGACATCTGGCCGGGCCTCTTCACCATCGCCCGCGACCGGTCGGTGGATCAGGATGTCCGTTCCAGCGCGATCTTCTGGATCGGGCAGGAAGCCGGTGAGCGGGCCGTCGGCGAGCTGGTCGGCGTGGCCGAGCGGGACGACGAGGAAGCCGAGGTGCGCGAGTCGGCCGTGTTCGCGTTGTCGCAGCGTCCCGACGAGGAGTCGATCCCGGTGCTCACCCGCCTGGCCAGGACCAGCCGCCACCCCGAAGTACGCAAATCCGCCATGTTCTGGCTGGCCCAGCACGACGACCCTGATGTCATCGACTTCTTCGAGGAGATCCTGTCGACCCCGTGATGGGGCGCGCTCCGATGGACGCTGACGCACCACTGGGGTAGGGTGGATGCGGGTTGGACCCGGGCGAACGCCCCCGGGGAAGCAAATGGGGATGGATCCGAACGCCAGCATACGCACATGGCCACAAGGAGACATCCATGGGACTGCTCGACAAGATCCTCGGGAAGAAGACTCCCGACAAGCCTGCCGACTTCTCCGACGTGCGGAGCGGCAGCTCCTCGACGGCGCTTCCTCCGAGCGCCCACGCCCCGGCCCCGAGCTCACCGCCGGTGCCCCGCACCTACACGGTGGTATCCGGCGACAGCCTCTCGAAGATCGCGCGACGCGAGTACGGCGACGGCAACAAGTGGCCGCACATCTTCGACGCCAACCGCGACAAGATCAAGAATCCCGACCTGATCCATCCGGGGCAGGTGCTGGTCATTCCGCCGCTGCCGGGCACGGGGGGACGGTGATGCGCCCCCCGATCGGTGTTGCCCGGAGCTCGACCAGGTGGTTGCCGTTCGTCCTCGCCGGGCTCGTGGTCCTGGCCGGCTGTTCGAAGAAACAGGAGACGACCGCCCAGGCCCCCCCGCCGGCCAGCAACATGCCGGCCGCCCTGCACGTGATGAGCGTGACCCTCGGCCGGACGCTCAATCCCGACAAGCGGGTGGCCGATGCCACCGAGCAGTTTTCACCCGCCGAAACCGTGTACGCCTCGGTGGAGACGATGGGCTCGGCGCCCAGCGCCACGCTGGCCGCCCGCTGGACGTTCGAGGACGGTCAGCTCGTCGACGAAACCTCGCAGACCATCGCCCCCGAAGGACCGGCCGTCACGGAATTCCACGTGACCAAGCCGAGCGGCTGGCCTCCCGGCAGCTACAAGCTCGAGATCATGCTGGACGGCAAGACGGTCGCGACGAAGTCGTTCACGGTGCGGACGTAGGGGTCAGCAGGGGAGGGTCTGACAGAGGCCGGAATCCAGGATCCGTCGATCGGCCGTGACCAGCGTCATGTCCCGGACGCGGGCCGTCGCAACGAGAAAACGATCGGCCGGATCGTCGTGAAACTTGATCAGCCGGCGGGACTCGAGGGCGATGGCATGAGTGATCGGCACTTCGAGCACGGCTGATTCATCCAGGATTCGTTGGATCAGGCTGGCCGCGTCGCGGAAGAAATCGATCCGCCCCCGTTCGAGCAGGAGGCTGACCTCCCAGACGCTGATCGGCGACAGCCAGCGACGGTTATCGTCGCTGTCGAGCTTTCGACGAACGGCGGGCGGAAGCCTTTCCGGCTCCCGGACGCCCCATAGCCAGACGTGCGTGTCCAGGAGCAGGTTCATCCCGCAGCACCTCCCATTCCTCGACGCCCGCAATGGGCGAGATGATGTCACCGGTTATGCGGAAGACGTGCCGCATGCTCCCGAGCCACGAACCGGACCTCGCGACGTTGGCCGGCGTGACCTCCGCGATCGGCTTTCCGTGCCGCGTGATCCGAACCGGCTGTCCCGTCCGGCGGACCTTTTCGAGGACGGCCAGGCAGGTGGCCTTGAACCTGGTAATCGGGATTTCTTCCATGGCTCCCTCCGGACGATTCGACGGTAGCATGGAAAAGCCGAAAGTGGTCCGATTTTTTGGACCACTTTCGGCTTGGTTGATTTCAGCCGTGGAGTGTCATTCCCCGTCTGGTTTCTCGTCGTCCCGCCATCCCTGCCGGCGCTCGGCGGGCCAGAGTCGGTCGGCGGTTTCCATCATCCCGATGAGCTCGAGGCGATCCTCGCGCTCGCCGAGCCGATTCACGGCCTCTCGCGCCAGCGAGAGGGCGGCGCCCGGCGAGCTCTCCTTCGACCAGAAGGAGTGGCGCAGCACCTCGGCGAACTCGGCCACGGCGGCATCCAGCGCCAGGCCGGCGGGAAGCCGACGTCCCTCGGAGAGCACGTCGGCGGGAAAGACACTGCTCGCCACCTCGCGGACCTTTCGTGTGTCCGGATCCTCGTAGCGGATGCGCACGGTGGCCAGCGCGCCGGTGCCGCCGGGCGACTCGACCGAGGGCCTGGGATCCCGCGCCTTGAGTTCGAAGAGGGCCGTCACTTCGTGACCGGCGCCCACCTCGCCGGCGTCCACGGCGTCGTTCCGGAAGTCGCGATCGGCCACGTCGCGGTTTTCGTACCCGATGAGCCGGTAGCGTTCCACCCGGGACGGATCGAACTCCACCTGGACCTTGGCCTGCCGCGCCACCGTCTCGAGCGTGCCGGTCATCGACTCGACGAAGATCCGGCGCGCTTCCTCGAGCCGGTCGACGTACCAGTAGCTGCCGTCGCCATGGTCGGCCAGCTTCTCCATGAGCACGTCGTTGTAATTGCTCATGCCGAAGCCGACCGCCGTGAGTTCGATCCCCCGCCGGGCCTCCCGGCGTACCTCGTCCAGGATCGCGTCTCCCTCGGTGAGGCCATTGTTGGCCACGCCGTCCGAGCAGAGGATGATGCGATTCACCCGCCCCGGCCGCATCGCCTCGTCGGCCATGCGATACCCCTCGCGCAGGCCGGCCTGGACGTTGGTGCTCCCTTCCGGCCGCAGCCAGTCGATGGCCCGGACGATATCGGCCCGCTTTGCCAGCGACGTGGGTGGCAGGACGACGCGGGCCTCGCTGCCGTACACCACGATCCCCACCTCGTCGCGGCGGTCCATCTGGTCGAGCAGGAGGCCCAGCGCCTGCTTCACAAGACCGAGCCGATTGTCCGCATTCATCGATCCTGACACGTCGATGACGAAGGTGAGCGTGCAGGGTTTCCGATCCAACACCGCCACGTCACGCGCCTTGAGCCCGACGCGCAGCAACGTGAGTCCCTTGCCGAACGGCGAGGGGGCCGCGTCCAGGTGGATGGCGAAGTCCTCGCGCTCCCCCGGCCCCGCCCAGGTGGACGCCGTGCTCGTCACCGGCGGCGCATAGTCGTGCCGGATGGCATTCACGAATTCCTCCGCCCGCACCGAGGCGGGCGGCGGCAACGCCCCATCCCGGAGATAACTCCGGGCAATCGTGAACGACGCGTTGTCCACATCCATGGCAAACGTGGCCAGCGCATCCTCCTCCGTATCGATGAACGGATTGACGCCGGCGGATTCGTAGAACGTGGCGTCGCGCGCCTCGCCGTTGACGGGGTCGGTGCCGCCGGTGCTGGTGGGGGAGGGAAACTGGGGCGGAGGCGAGATGCTCTTCAGCGTCGTGGCTTCCTGGTAGGTATCGCCTGGAAGGCTTTCCAGGTCTTCCTTGCCGATCTTCTGCTTGGTGGTGGAGGACTCGCGTTCCAAGCGGGTGCGGGTGCCGGTGACGTTGACCTCGGGGGCCGAGTAGGCGATGTAGGGAAGATCACGAAGGCGCTTCTCGTCAGCGGGCTTGGAAGTCGGGTGTGGCGGGGTTTTCGGTGATGTTCCGGAAGGTCCGTCCAGGTAGGGCATTGCGGTGAGTCGATCCGCACTGGTGGGCGACGGGAGAGCCAGCGCCGGCGCATTGCCGGTGGGAGGTGCCCCCAGTTCGGCAAAGTTGGGCACTGCATTCCCGGTCCTCGCTCCGGACTTCGCCAACCTGTCGTCCACCGTCTGATTCATCACGACGACCGCCCCCACCGCCGTGGCGCCGAGTGCCAGCGGCCATACGATCGCCTTCGGTACGCGACGCCGCTCCATCGACGCCAGTTCCAGTTCGCGCCAGAGGCGCTCCGACTCGTCCTGCGTCATCAGTTCCATGTCGTCGTCGAGGAGGCGCTTCATGACGGATTCTCCTGCGCGCAGAGGCTGGTGCCGTTCAGGGCTTCCGGGCCGAGGCGTCGCTTCAGTGTTTCCTTTGCGCGGTGGGCGTGCACGCGGGCAGTGGCTTCCCGAACCCGCATGACGGCCGCGATATCGGCGAAGGGGTATTCGAACCAGACGTGGAGGAGGAAGGCGGTGCGCTGGGATTCGGTGAGGGTGGCGAGCGCCTCGCGGAGCTGGCGGCCGACGAGGCGCCGCGAAGGATCGTCATTGCCGGGAGCTTCGTCCGGCATCGGTAGTGGCTCGAACCTCCGGCGCCACCGCGTGGCCCGGCGCATCCAGTGACGCGTTTTCCGGATCGCGATGCCGAGGAGCCAGCTTTCCAGCGGCGCCTCGCCCCGGTACGCCTTGATCGATCCCATCGCCGCCAGGTACGTCTCCTGGAGGATCTCGAGCGACTCGTCCCGGTTTCCCAGCTGGTACACCAGGAAGCCGAACAGCTTCGGCCGGGTCGTATCGTAGATTTCCTTCCAGGCCGCCCGGCTCCCGCCCATCGCTTGGGTAGCCAGCTCCCTGTCTCGTGTCGCAGCCGTCATCGTTCCTGCACTCCCGGGGCCCGGGTCCGTACCGGCTCGTCGGTCGAGCCTTCCCTGAGGGATTCGCGGGTTCCGTGCCCGGAGGGGCGGGGTTCGTTTACACGGGGGATGGTGATTGGTGCCGGAGTGCTTCCGGTCGTTCGAGATGATCGCGAAGGCAACTGCGCTTTATCGGATATTTCCGCTCTGGTTCGGATTACTCTCCGCGCGGAGAGTAAAGCGCATACCGGCGTACTTTTCAGCGATATCGGATGAATGACGACGTGGACGGGTGGCCGGCCTCGCCTGAACGGAGCCGGTGTGCAACTCCCGCCACGATTCCGGCTCGCGGCCACATCTAGTAGTCTGTCGGTCGAACCGGCGAGTTGGCTTGGTTTGGCCAACTGGCCGCGCGACCAGTCGGGAAGTCATTCCCCCCAAACGGAGTTCCTCCAATCAGATGCGCGTAAACATCCTCGGCGGCGGCCCTGCCGGCCTGTACCTTTCCCTGCTCCTCAAGAAGGCCGATCCGGCTCACCGGGTGGCGGTGTTCGAGCGGAACCGGCCGGGGGATACGTTCGGGTGGGGGGTGGTGTTCTCGGACCAGACGCTGGGGAATCTGAAGGCGGCGGACGAGCCGACCTACCAGGCGATCGCGGACAGCTTCGCGCACTGGGACGACATCGACATCCACTTCAAGGGGCGGACGATCACGTCTTCCGGCCACGGCTTCTGCGGAATCTCGCGGCACAAGCTGCTGGCCATCCTGGAGCGCCGGGCAGCCGACCTGGGGGTTGAGCTGAATTTCAGCACCGAGGTACCGGATCCCGCCGCTCTGGCGGACGCCGACCTGCTGGTCGGGGCCGATGGCGTGAAGAGCGCGGTGCGTACGCGGCACGCGGACGTGTTCCAGCCGTCGCTCGATGTGCGGTCGGCGCGTTTCATCTGGCTGGGGACGACGCGGCTCTTCGATGCGTTCACCTTCATCGTCGTGGAGACGCCCCACGGCGTGTTCCAGGTGCATGCCTATCGCTTCGATCGCGAGCACTCGGCGTTCATCGTGGAGTGCGACGAAGCCTCGTACCACCGGGCGGGACTCGATCGGCAGGATGCGGCGGCCGCGGTGCGCTTCAGCGAGGAGCTGTTCGGGGCGTGGCTGGACGGCCATCGCCTGATGCACAACGCGCCGCACCAGGCCGCCGAGCCGTGGCTGCGCTTCACGGTGGTGAAGAACGCGCGGTGGCATCACGGCAACACGGTTCTCATCGGGGATGCCGCCCACACCGCCCACTTCTCGATCGGGTCGGGCACGAAGCTGGCGATGGAGGATGCCATCGCACTGGCCCATCATCTGAAGGGGGCGGGCTCGCTGCCCGAGGCGCTGGCGGCCTACGAGGGCGAGCGGATGAGCGAGGCGCTGCGACTGCAGAACGCCGCGCGCAACTCGATGGAGTGGTTCGAGAACGTGCCGCGCTACACGGGGCTCGAGCCGGAGCAGTTCGCCTACAGCCTGCTGACGCGGAGCCAGCGCGTCACGCACGAGAACCTCCGGCTGCGCGACGCGCACTACGTGAGCGCGGTGGAGCGCTGGTTCGCGGCGGGCGAGGAGCCCGTGCCGCCGATGTTCACGCCCTATCAACTGCGTGGGCTTCGGCTGGCCAACCGGATCGTGGTGGCGCCGATGGACATGTACTCGGCGGTCGACGGGATGCCGGATGACTTTCACCTCGTTCATCTCGGTTCGCTGGCCCTGGGAGGCGCAGGGCTCATCCACACCGAGATGACCTGCCCGAGCGCCGAGGGGCGCATCACGCCGGGGTGCACCGGCATCTGGAACGAGGCGCAGGCCAAGGCGTGGCGGCGAATCGTCGAGTTCGTGCACGGGCACGGAGCGGCGAAGATCTGCCTCCAGCTCGGTCACTCCGGTCGCAAGGGTTCCACCAACCTCATGTGGGTGGACATGGACGGCCCGCTCCCCGACGGGAACTGGCCGGTCGTCGGGCCGAGCCCGATTCCGTACAAGCCGGGGATGCAGGTGCCCGCCGAGATGACGCGCGCGCAGATGGACGCCATCCGCGAGGAGTTCGTGACATCCGTGCGGTACGGCCTGTCGGCCGGATTCGACATGATCGAGCTGCATGCCGCGCACGGCTATCTCCTGTCGAGCTTCATCACGCCCGTGAGTAATCAACGGAGTGATGAGTACGGTGGTTCGCTCGACAATCGGTTGCGTTATCCGCTCGAGGTGTTCCGCGCGATGCGCGCCGCCTGGCACGAAGACAAGCCGATGTCGGTCCGCATCTCCGCCAGCGACTGGGTGGAGGGGGGATTGTCCGGCGACGAATCAGTGGAGGTGGCCCGCGCGTTCCATTCGGCCGGGGCCGACATCATCCACGTATCGACCGGCCTCACGTCGGGCGCGGCCCGCCCGGTCTACGGGCGACTCTTCC
>Ga0315912_10004440_pt1 | contig 13311 bp, 18 predicted proteins | sample VfabasoilMG_FD_204469 | JGI IMG/M metagenome (GOLD analysis project Ga0315912, IMG submission 204469) | Garden soil microbial communities collected in Santa Monica, California, United States - V. faba soil | ecosystem: Environmental > Terrestrial > Soil > Garden | place: USA: California... | reverse complement strand
TTTGTTCCGAGGCACTCGCAGTGTGCCCGACACAGCTTCGGCCTCGTGCCTCGCCAGAGAGGGCCGCTAACACTGTCCTCGGGCACGATTCAAACTGATTGGTGCTCTAGACGCCGCCGCGTCCCCTACCCTCGTGAACTCGGCGACGACGCTGCACCAGAGTGCAAGGGCACCCGTGTTCGCTTCAGACACATGTACCGCCCATCTCAACGGTGGTTTCTGCGTTCGAGACCCGTGCGCTCTCGGGTCACACGATGACGAGGTCGGGTCGCGCTGCTGGTTCTTGTGCGCCCAGCAATGTCGCTCCGGGTAGACCCGGCTCGCCGGCCTTCACCGCACCGAGATCGACCAGCATGATCGCATCGATTCGCTGATCGATTGCATTGAGCAGTCGGGCGACGAGTTTTGCACGATCTTGTTCGGAAAGCCGGCACGAGAACACGCTGTACTGTGCGGGCAGTCCAAAATCGCGAACGACGCGATGCACCCGGCGAAGGCGTTTGGGATCGCGAATGTCGTAACAGACGAGAACGTGTCGTTGCATGGACCGTTACCTTGTCCAGAGCGGGGTATACGTGGCGAATTCGCCGATGAGAACTTTGGCGAGAATTCGGGCTTCCAACTCCAACAACCGGCGATAGCTCATGCGATACCCAAAACGCGGATGAGTGGTCATTTCGGCCGCCCTTCGTTCGTAAGCACGAACCACCGCCCGGCGTCCCACGTCGCGGAGCTGCACACCCGCCGCCGAGACATGGAAATCTTTCTGCTCGATACCTTTGGTCCCGATGAGCCGGAGAATCGCCGTGTCGACCCAGGCCGCGCGAAACGGTTCCATCACGTCCAACGCCAGTGCCGGGCGTCCGGGGATCATCGTATGAAAGAGCCCGAGCATGGGATCGAGGCCCACTCGCCCGATCGCCGCCACGGCATCGCGCAGCAACAAGGAGTAACCGAAGCTGAGCATCGCATTGACGCGGTCTCGGGGTGGGCGACGGCTTCGGCCTGCGAAATCTGATCGCCATGCGGCAGGCAGCAGGACCGGGAAGACGTCGAAATAGCTTGCGGCGGCATCTCCCTCGTGGCCTCGGAGGATATCGAGGTCCTGCGCACGCTCGGCCACGCGGGCAGCGTTTTGCATTTGACGAAGTGCTTGGCCGATCGCGCTTTGACTGCTGCGACTGTCCGCCTCCGCCTCTTCCTCGGCAGGATCTTCCATTTCGGGAGGATCCTCGGGTGCCGGGTCTTCCGTGATGAGCGCAAGCCCCCGACGATGACGACGCAGAACGGTCCGTTGATTACGGATCTTGGCGATGACGAGCGGACGCGCAATCGCGAGGCACTGTGCAGGATCGTCTGCGACGCGGAACTGTGCCCGTCGCAAACCGATATTGCGCGTTGCGAGGGGCGTCGTCATTCCAAGCAGGTGACCTGAAGCCGTGTGATGGGAGATGCAGACCCCCTCCCGTAAAAGGTGTTGCGTGCATGGCTCCGTCACATGGCAAGGGCCAAACAATGCAAGGTGCGACACATCCTTGAGCAAGAAGCGTTCGTGTTCACCCTCACGAGGTTCCACCAACAAGGCGTCACCATCTTTGCGGACCACCGTCCCTGGTCGCAGCACATGCACGACACTACGTTCATCGCAGGAAGTCACGATCTTGCGAACACCGACGGGTCGGGCTCGATCGGCCTGTTCGGCCTTGAGCGCATGGTGTTCGTCGGGCAGACAGATATCGTGAAGGGAGCAACGTGGGCATTTGGGGCTATCGATGAGAGGTTCAGGAGCCAACGTTTGCTGAGCGACGTGCTCCGCCGTGCGAATGACATCGTGGACGAAGCGTTCGAGCTCAGGCGTAAAGGTCACCACGCAGCGGCTACGTGATGCCCGGTACACCAACCTACCCTCGTCGCACGGAAGCCCCAGCTCCCGGACGAGCGCCATGTAGATGCCGAGCTGCGCCAGATCGGCTGGCCAAGCTGCGTAGGGAAGACTGTGATCTTGCCACTGCTGCACGTCCTGACGAGGAGCCTTGCCGCGTTTGGCTTCGACGACACAGACCTTTCCATCGACGAGTTCGACGAGGTCGATCTCCCCTTTGACCCCTAGGGATTCCGAGGCGATGGCGAGGCGATGGGGCAGCTGTTGAAAGAGCTCATCGACGTCTCGTGCTTCGGGCACGCCTTGCTCCGCGATCCGGAATTTCGTGCCGCGCCGTTTTGCGCGCTCATGTTGGGCGGCGCCCTCGATGGTGTCTGCGGAATGAATGAAAACACCCTGCACATGTTCCAAATGAAATAGGCGTGGGCAGTAGACGACTTCATTGCACATCCTTGCGGGAATGAGGTCCGTATCTGCGTGGGCTTGCGCGTGAACGATCCGTTCGGTCATTGGCGATCTCCTCATCGTCCATCAGCCCACAGATCGGATGATCTACGCTTGATCACGCGTCCGCTTGCCGTGGCCCATGACGCTGGATCTCCATGGAGTGCTCGGTGATTGGCGTTCTGGCGTATCTCTGCGTTGCGCGGTGAACCCGCGACCCGCCACGACATGGATCCGCAGACCGAAGACACGAAGAAGTGACCGAGATTGCGGTCCACCCGCGGCCCTACTCATGCTAATTTGTTCAGCGGCACGCTCCGCGTGGCGTGACAAAGTCCAGGCCCCTCGTGCATTCTTGGGTTCTCGAGCCCTAACCCGGCTCGGGAAGGCTGCCTGGCAACCAGAGCGTCGAACATGAAACAGACTTTCTCAGCCACTCCCGAAGCCTGCGTGCGCGAGGTGTCCGAAACACCAGTAAGGTCGCGCACCTCGGGCGGGGGAGTCATTCCGCGTTCTCGGACGCGGCCCCATTGAAGCCATCTCGGAAGATAACGAGATCACTCTTTCGCCAAGTCATTCCGCGTTCTCGGACGCGGCCCCATTGAAGCGGTCGCGACCGCGGAGGTCGTGAATTCCTTCCGTCGTCATTCCGCGTTCTCGGACGCGGCCCCATTGAAGCCCGCAATGGTTCCCGTCCCCCAGTCGGCGCCCCACCACGTCATTCCGCGTTCTCGGACGCGGCCCCATTGAAGCCAGGGAGCCCCAGGCACGTCGAAGATGAACAACCCGTCATTCCGCGTTCTCGGACGCGGCCCCATTGAAGCGACGTCAAGTCGTATTCGGCGGGGACCAAGACGACCGGTCATTCCGCGTTCTCGGACGCGGCCCCATTGAAGCTTGCGAACCGACGACAGCCCATCGCTATATTCCTCGTCATTCCGCGTTCTCGGACGCGGCCCCATTGAAGCATGGACGCCACAGGCCGCATTATCGGCAAGGTCGAGTCATTCCGCGTTCTCGGACGCGGCCCCATTGAAGCTTGCGTACGTTGAGCGCGTGTTGTCGGAAAGCAAAGTGTCATTCCGCGTTCTCGGACGCGGCCCCATTGAAGCCTCGCGACGGAACCGACGAAGGATGGTGGCGTCGATCGTCATTCCGCGTTCTCGGACGCGGCCCCATTGAAGCGTGCATCATTCGTCACCCCGCATCATGGCGCGCATGAGGTCATTCCGCGTTCTCGGACGCGGCCCCATTGAAGCTCGGCCGAGAACGGGCCCATGCACTCGGTCCGCTCGTCATTCCGCGTTCTCGGACGCGGCCCCATTGAAGCACGACACGTGACTACGCGTAGCCAGGCTTGCGCTTGTCATTCCGCGTTCTCGGACGCGGCCCCATTGAAGCGAGATCCCCGGATACGAATACACGCTCTCGCACACGAGTCATTCCGCGTTCTCGGACGCGGCCCCATTGAAGCGGCGAAACGCGTTTGCGTTTTGCGTGGGCCCGAACGTGTCATTCCGCGTTCTCGGACGCGGCCCCATTGAAGCACTCCGTTGCGCACGCTCGAGTTCGTCCATCATCGTCATTCCGCGTTCTCGGACGCGGCCCCATTGAAGCGACGCGAAGGGGTAGGCGGAGTCCAGCACGATGCGTCATTCCGCGTTCTCGGACGCGGCCCCATTGAAGCGTACGTCCCGCTTGTGCGCGACGGGCAGTGCCACGTCATTCCGCGTTCTCGGACGCGGCCCCATTGAAGCTAGGTGGCCGCGTCGTACAGCGGCACCTCAAACGTGTCATTCCGCGTTCTCGGACGCGGCCCCATTGAAGCGTCGGCGACCGGCAGCAGGCGATCTACGGGTTCGCGTCATTCCGCGTTCTCGGACGCGGCCCCATTGAAGCTCACGCGATCGAAGAAACGCACTCTACGGCTCGCGGTCATTCCGCGTTCTCGGACGCGGCCCCATTGAAGCAGATGGTGTTTTGGCGTAACCCGCCTCTACGGCCCAGTCATTCCGCGTTCTCGGACGCGGCCCCATTGAAGCCACACAGCATTGTAGCGGATCGACCCGTGACCCACGTCATTCCGCGTTCTCGGACGCGGCCCCATTGAAGCTTGCCATTCGCGTTCGGGAGTCATGGCACGACCTGTCATTCCGCGTTCTCGGACGCGGCCCCATTGAAGCGAGCCGGGGGCGGGATTCAACGATCCGCCTTGATTCCAGTCATTCCGCGTTCTCGGACGCGGCCCCATTGAAGCACCACGGTCGGGCTCGATATCTCCATCGGCTTCGGTGTCATTCCGCGTTCTCGGACGCGGCCCCATTGAAGCTGGCAACGCATCGCGCTCTTGTCTGCAGGTCCAGGCGTCATTCCGCGTTCTCGGACGCGGCCCCATTGAAGCTATCCAGACAAGTTTGACAGGGAATGGGAGATCAACAGTCATTCCGCGTTCTCGGACGCGGCCCCATTGAAGCCGGGCTGTCATGTCACTCCGCGTCGGTGAGTGAAGCGTCATTCCGCGTTCTCGGACGCGGCCCCATTGAAGCCGGAACTGCGAGCACGAGGAGGACGCATCGTCGTCGTGTCATTCCGCGTTCTCGGACGCGGCCCCATTGAAGCGCGTCAACACCCTGTTCCTCGTGGCTCACCCCACGACGTCATTCCGCGTTCTCGGACGCGGCCCCATTGAAGCTAGTACCGTCGAGTACCAGTCCGCGGCGCATAACGAGTCATTCCGCGTTCTCGGACGCGGCCCCATTGAAGCGGCTCGATGTCCGGCGGTTCGCCGCCGTCGAGGTGGGTCATTCCGCGTTCTCGGACGCGGCCCCATTGAAGCACCGGATCAAATCGAACCTGTGAAGCGTCGGCGACGGTCATTCCGCGTTCTCGGACGCGGCCCCATTGAAGCCGAATTTGGGAACAGCCGACCGCAGCCAGTAGAAGTCGTGTCATTCCGCGTTCTCGGACGCGGCCCCATTGAAGCGATTCGCCCTGCAGCGAGCTCGCCAAGTGCAGAGCTAGTCATTCCGCGTTCTCGGACGCGGCCCCATTGAAGCATTTTTTAGTGACTTCAGTGACTATCACTAGATCACGTCATTCCGCGTTCTCGGACGCGGCCCCATTGAAGCTCGCTAGACCCGGTCGAGTACGAGCAAGCCACAGGACGTCATTCCGCGTTCTCGGACGCGGCCCCATTGAAGCACGGCTCCCGGGGCGCGACTCAATATCGGGGACTTGTCATTCCGCGTTCTCGGACGCGGCCCCATTGAAGCGGATATACGCGGGTCCGACAGTGGATAACTGTGCGTCATTCCGCGTTCTCGGACGCGGCCCCATTGAAGCAACCATCCGAACATCACCGTTCTGGCCCCGGTTGCGTCATTCCGCGTTCTCGGACGCGGCCCCATTGAAGCACCGCCTTGGCGTACTTCCGCAGGATCCCCAGGTCATTCCGCGTTCTCGGACGCGGCCCCATTGAAGCCGGCCCAGCGGAGTAACCTTCGACCCACCCGATCGATGTCATTCCGCGTTCTCGGACGCGGCCCCATTGAAGCGAAGGGGTGAAGAAGCGTGAGGGGCCCGGGCTTTGCGTCATTCCGCGTTCTCGGACGCGGCCCCATTGAAGCGCCTGGCGCGTCTCCGATCCATACGCATCCGTGGCATGTCATTCCGCGTTCTCGGACGCGGCCCCATTGAAGCGACTTCAGGTGAGCTAGTTGCTTGACCAGCCGTCCGATGTCATTCCGCGTTCTCGGACGCGGCCCCATTGAAGCGTACGCGGAGTCATCGTAGTAGTCGGTAGAGAGCGCCTGTCATTCCGCGTTCTCGGACGCGGCCCCATTGAAGCTTCCCAAGCGTGATTCTCACCTTCGTTTGTTTGACCGTCATTCCGCGTTCTCGGACGCGGCCCCATTGAAGCCTGATCTCCCAGGTCGATTTTGACGACCCCGACCCTGAGTCATTCCGCGTTCTCGGACGCGGCCCCATTGAAGCCACAGTCGGGTCGACGTAATGCCCTTGGGCGTGCAACGTCATTCCGCGTTCTCGGACGCGGCCCCATTGAAGCTGGTCCAGCCCCTCCCCGGAGGTGAGGCCGGCCGCGTCATTCCGCGTTCTCGGACGCGGCCCCATTGAAGCACAAAGGAACAGCTAGACACAGCGATCCACGATAACGTCATTCCGCGTTCTCGGACGCGGCCCCATTGAAGCACTTCGAAGCGATCGGACCCGCGGGGCAGCGGCACGTCATTCCGCGTTCTCGGACGCGGCCCCATTGAAGCCGGAGGACAGCAGTTCGAGACCTATCGGATCGAGTGTCATTCCGCGTTCTCGGACGCGGCCCCATTGAAGCTCGCCGTGGTCGCGAGGCGGATCGCGTCGGACACACGTCATTCCGCGTTCTCGGACGCGGCCCCATTGAAGCGTCCCGCGTACGCCAGTCGCGACTGGATGACTGAACCGGGTCATTCCGCGTTCTCGGACGCGGCCCCATTGAAGCGTGAAGGCATGCACCCGTATCGCTACCACCGAAGCGAGTCATTCCGCGTTCTCGGACGCGGCCCCATTGAAGCTTGACGCGCGCGTTGGTCTCGAATTCACCGATGAGGTCATTCCGCGTTCTCGGACGCGGCCCCATTGAAGCGAACCGGATAGTGGACTCGGCGTTCGGCTTCGCCCAGTCATTCCGCGTTCTCGGACGCGGCCCCATTGAAGCGTGACTCGTTGCATCGTTACGCTCCTCGTTGAGTGGTCGTCATTCCGCGTTCTCGGACGCGGCCCCATTGAAGCTAACATCCGCGATCCTTTTCATTCGGAACGTATTCATGTCATTCCGCGTTCTCGGACGCGGCCCCATTGAAGCACGAGGGGACGATCGATACGTCGCTCGCGCGGGACACGAGTCATTCCGCGTTCTCGGACGCGGCCCCATTGAAGCCGTTAGCCCCCTCGACGTCCCAGGGATCCATCCAAGAGTCATTCCGCGTTCTCGGACGCGGCCCCATTGAAGCGGGCGGCGACGTCAAGGCCTTCGCTGATGAGTTCGTCATTCCGCGTTCTCGGACGCGGCCCCATTGAAGCAGTTCATGAGCGTTCCGAGGAGCGCGACGCTGGGGGGTCATTCCGCGTTCTCGGACGCGGCCCCATTGAAGCGTTCGGGACACCCACGGTTGGCCCGGCAGTCGCCGTGTCATTCCGCGTTCTCGGACGCGGCCCCATTGAAGCAACTCCAGGTCAGGCACGGATCACCTATGCAGTAGTCGGGTCATTCCGCGTTCTCGGACGCGGCCCCATTGAAGCCTGCCCACCCCCCTCCGGTATGTGCAACCCGCCTGCCGGTCATTCCGCGTTCTCGGACGCGGCCCCATTGAAGCGCTTTTTTGGGGACGCTGCCGCCGCTGATGGGGCTGAGTCATTCCGCGTTCTCGGACGCGGCCCCATTGAAGCCTGTCAGTATTATTAGCACGCATTACGGCATCGACAAGTCATTCCGCGTTCTCGGACGCGGCCCCATTGAAGCCTGACCTCGATTTGCTCGACACCGCGGGCCACCAAACGTCATTCCGCGTTCTCGGACGCGGCCCCATTGAAGCGCGAGAGCCTCGAGCGAAGTCAACATGGCTCGGAGCGTCATTCCGCGTTCTCGGACGCGGCCCCATTGAAGCTCCGGCCACCTGCGCTTTCCAACTGGACTCGCCAAGTCATTCCGCGTTCTCGGACGCGGCCCCATTGAAGCCAGGTGGTTGGCGCTCGAGTGCGAGCGGTGGAAACGCGTGCATTCCGCGTTCTCGGACGCGGCCCCATTGAAGGCAGTGGCTCGATCCGGTCGCCGGGAATGACTGGCGTCGGTTGTCATTCCGCGTTCTCGGACGCGGCCCCATTGAAGCGGGTTCGGTTTTTGTTTGTGGAGATTTAGGTTTCGTCATTCCGCGTTCTCGGACGCGGCCCCATTGAAGCGTGACGGTGACGCCGGGGGCGAACACGTCTTCGCGGGTCATTCCGCGTTCTCGGACGCGGCCCCATTGAAGCTTTTCCCCCATCCACGGGGCTTGAGGTATCCAATAAGTCATTCCGCGTTCTCGGACGCGGCCCCATTGAAGCGTACCTAGGGGGTCAAATGGACCCGCGGACGCAGGAGGGTCATTCCGCGTTCTCGGACGCGGCCCCATTGAAGCTTTTGTGCCACCCCTACCGTCCCACGCAGCTGCCCCCGTCATTCCGCGTTCTCGGACGCGGCCCCATTGAAGCACGAACGCGGCGCTGTACGTGCCCGGCGTGCACGTGTCATTCCGCGTTCTCGGACGCGGCCCCATTGAAGCCCTGCTCTGCCGATCGCGCTCGACGAACACGGCATGTCATTCCGCGTTCTCGGACGCGGCCCCATTGAAGCAGCCTTCTTCCGCCACCCATGATGGCGCTGCGATCCGTCATTCCGCGTTCTCGGACGCGGCCCCATTGAAGCTTGGCTTGGTTTAGCTACGGCGGCCGAGGGGCCCCAGGGTCATTCCGCGTTCTCGGACGCGGCCCCATTGAAGCATCTCGAGCGCGGCACAACACGCCGACGGAATCGCGTCATTCCGCGTTCTCGGACGCGGCCCCATTGAAGCGTACTCGCGAGCCTATGTCTTATCGCCGTTCCGACCGTCATTCCGCGTTCTCGGACGCGGCCCCATTGAAGCGTATCGGAGCCGCGGCTACAGCAAGACGACAAAAGTCATTCCGCGTTCTCGGACGCGGCCCCATTGAAGCTTCGTCCACGCTGGACGAGAGAAAAATCACATGCGTCATTCCGCGTTCTCGGACGCGGCCCCATTGAAGCATCACTGGTAGGCGATCCGAAGCCGTCGACCTGATGGTCATTCCGCGTTCTCGGACGCGGCCCCATTGAAGCGTGCACACAGCGCACAACCCGGTGTGCTTGGCCTTGTCATTCCGCGTTCTCGGACGCGGCCCCATTGAAGCCGGCATGCGCCTAGGCTACTTCATAGCCCGCGGGGGCGCGTCATTCCGCGTTCTCGGACGCGGCCCCATTGAAGCTCGATCATCCCGCGATTGTACCGCATCGGATGGTCGTCATTCCGCGTTCTCGGACGCGGCCCCATTGAAGCCATTCGACGCGGCCAATGGACCATATTGCATGCAAGTCATTCCGCGTTCTCGGACGCGGCCCCATTGAAGCGGGATCGATCTCGGCATCGTCGATGACCAGCGCCAGGTCATTCCGCGTTCTCGGACGCGGCCCCATTGAAGCCAGGCAGCCGGGGCCGCGGCCCAAGGGGTGGACGTGCTGGTCATTCCGCGTTCTCGGACGCGGCCCCATTGAAGCAATCTCGTGGCGATGGTGTTGTATTCCGCAGAGCCTGTCATTCCGCGTTCTCGGACGCGGCCCCATTGAAGCTTTTCAGCTCGCGCTCTACAGCTTGCACGAGCTCGGGCGTCATTCCGCGTTCTCGGACGCGGCCCCATTGAAGCAGCTCGAGGCCGACGCGGAGAAGCTCTATTGGCGGGTCATTCCGCGTTCTCGGACGCGGCCCCATTGAAGCGTGTGGGCAGATGAAATCGACTGCTGGTATGACCCGTCATTCCGCGTTCTCGGACGCGGCCCCATTGAAGCTCGTGTCGAGGATGGGCAACGTGGCGGTGATCGAGTCATTCCGCGTTCTCGGACGCGGCCCCATTGAAGCGCAATGAGCAAAGATAATGAGCACTTCACATCGACCGTCATTCCGCGTTCTCGGACGCGGCCCCATTGAAGCAATGACAGATCGAAACCCGCTCCAAGAGCGCCCAGTGTCATTCCGCGTTCTCGGACGCGGCCCCATTGAAGCGATTCCGAAAGCATGGTCTCTTGTGGGAGGGCGACGGTCATTCCGCGTTCTCGGACGCGGCCCCATTGAAGCCCTGGATGTCCACACGAACGCGGCTGCTATTCGCCTGTCATTCCGCGTTCTCGGACGCGGCCCCATTGAAGCGAAACTCGAGGGCCTCGTCGACGACGGACGCGTGAACGCGTCATTCCGCGTTCTCGGACGCGGCCCCATTGAAGCGTACGAGCAGGTCTCGAAGATGTTTCAGGCGATGTGTCATTCCGCGTTCTCGGACGCGGCCCCATTGAAGCTTCGGAAACTTCGAGGGTCTGCTTGCCGATCTGGCGGTCATTCCGCGTTCTCGGACGCGGCCCCATTGAAGCCAAATGTCCTCGGGGTGGGGGCGAACCTTCAGGTAGTCATTCCGCGTTCTCGGACGCGGCCCCATTGAAGCTGATCCTCGTCCAGCGAGCGATCGCCTTCCGAGCCGTCATTCCGCGTTCTCGGACGCGGCCCCATTGAAGCAGACGATCTTCAATCATTGGCGGATCGGCGAGCTTCTTGTCATTCCGCGTTCTCGGACGCGGCCCCATTGAAGCGACCCGTCGTCGCTTCCGCGGAACTGCCCAACGCTTGTCATTCCGCGTTCTCGGACGCGGCCCCATTGAAGCAGATCATGGATGCGTGATGTGATCGATTGTGCCTTGGGTCATTCCGCGTTCTCGGACGCGGCCCCATTGAAGCCGGTTGCGGATAGACATTCCACGATCGCAGTAGCTGTCATTCCGCGTTCTCGGACGCGGCCCCATTGAAGCGAACTTCACGGTCAATGCCACGCCGTGCACGATCTCGTCATTCCGCGTTCTCGGACGCGGCCCCATTGAAGCTGATCACTGCCTTCTCGTATTGGTCTTTCTGCCACGTCATTCCGCGTTCTCGGACGCGGCCCCATTGAAGCGTTGGTCGGTGCCTTCTTGGCAGCCTTCTTGGCAACCTGTCATTCCGCGTTCTCGGACGCGGCCCCATTGAAGCGGAATGTACCAGATCAATACATCCACGACCCCGCATGTCATTCCGCGTTCTCGGACGCGGCCCCATTGAAGCATCGAAGAGCCAGCATTTCTCGGGCTTCTAGGTAGTCATTCCGCGTTCTCGGACGCGGCCCCATTGAAGCGCCCCGACCGCTGTAGGGCCACCCTGGGAGACCAGTCATTCCGCGTTCTCGGACGCGGCCCCATTGAAGCAAGGCGCGTTTCGCCATCGTCACGCGCAAGCACTCGGTTGTCATTCCGCGTTCTCGGACGCGGCCCCATTGAAGCTCCTCGACGCTTCCAGGTTTTACACCCTTTCGCTCTGGTCATTCCGCGTTCTCGGACGCGGCCCCATTGAAGCGCCCGCGAATACGGATGGACACCACAGCAATCGTGTCATTCCGCGTTCTCGGACGCGGCCCCATTGAAGCACGTAAGTGTCATAAGCTGGAACATAGGGACCTAGGCCCGTCATTCCGCGTTCTCGGACGCGGCCCCATTGAAGCCTGGCGCAAGTCATTCAGTTCCTGACTGAACAGGGGTCATTCCGCGTTCTCGGACGCGGCCCCATTGAAGCCTTCGAGTTTCTTCAAGACCATATGCCTCATGGGGGTCATTCCGCGTTCTCGGACGCGGCCCCATTGAAGCTTGCGTCGGGCGTTGCACCGCCTTCCCTTACTTAGTCATTCCGCGTTCTCGGACGCGGCCCCATTGAAGCCGGCTATCGGGCGGCGTGTATTCTCCGACCCGTCACGAGTCATTCCGCGTTCTCGGACGCGGCCCCATTGAAGCTCGAGGACTGGCAACGCGACCCACCACCCTTCGCATGTCATTCCGCGTTCTCGGACGCGGCCCCATTGAAGCTTCGATGTGAAGGCGCACGGCCTTCGCTGCCGATGTCATTCCGCGTTCTCGGACGCGGCCCCATTGAAGCGATCGCCCCAACTATCGCTCGAGGTGCAGTGATGGTGCGTCATTCCGCGTTCTCGGACGCGGCCCCATTGAAGCCCGTCGCGGTGGCGAAACGTGTAGCTGTACTCGTGTCATTCCGCGTTCTCGGACGCGGCCCCATTGAAGCTGTTTCGAGTCGTCGGAGACGTGCTCGAGTCCGGGTCATTCCGCGTTCTCGGACGCGGCCCCATTGAAGCCCGGCGCCGGAAGCTCGACCCCGAACTCGAGATCTTCGAGTCATTCCGCGTTCTCGGACGCGGCCCCATTGAAGCAAGGGATGTTCGAAAGCCGGTTGGGCGACGAGTACAAGTCATTCCGCGTTCTCGGACGCGGCCCCATTGAAGCCTCGATTGCGTGACGCTGGACCTTCCGCCAAACACGTCATTCCGCGTTCTCGGACGCGGCCCCATTGAAGCAGTCGATCGACACGAACAACGTCCGCCTCAACACTAGTCATTCCGCGTTCTCGGACGCGGCCCCATTGAAGCCTCGCTTGGTGGTCCGCTGGAATGGCGGCCTTGCAGTCATTCCGCGTTCTCGGACGCGGCCCCATTGAAGCCACACTCGAGCGACGGGAGAGACGTGCGTGCCCTGGGTCATTCCGCGTTCTCGGACGCGGCCCCATTGAAGCCGGCGCCTCCAGGGGAAGGAGCAGAAGCGAAAATTGTCATTCCGCGTTCTCGGACGCGGCCCCATTGAAGCCAGGAGCAACAAGAGCACTTGTTGTGCCATGCGGGTCATTCCGCGTTCTCGGACGCGGCCCCATTGAAGCAGGTCAGCTCCAAAGCCGATCTGCGTTCCGCCCGAAGTCATTCCGCGTTCTCGGACGCGGCCCCATTGAAGCCGCTGTGGGAAGGCGACGGGACGACCTCGCGTGCGTCATTCCGCGTTCTCGGACGCGGCCCCATTGAAGCATAAGGTTGCCGTTGATGCGGATTGTGCAGACGCCGTGTCATTCCGCGTTCTCGGACGCGGCCCCATTGAAGCCCGTTTCGGACGCGTTGATACCGGTCCGAACGAATGTCATTCCGCGTTCTCGGACGCGGCCCCATTGAAGCTGGCCAAGGTGGCGTTCGTCAGGCCCGCGCGCACGTGTCATTCCGCGTTCTCGGACGCGGCCCCATTGAAGCCGGGCCTTGGGGTCGCGCTTGCGTGCGAGGTCGAGTCATTCCGCGTTCTCGGACGCGGCCCCATTGAA
>Ga0315912_10004438_pt1 | contig 13312 bp, 13 predicted proteins | sample VfabasoilMG_FD_204469 | JGI IMG/M metagenome (GOLD analysis project Ga0315912, IMG submission 204469) | Garden soil microbial communities collected in Santa Monica, California, United States - V. faba soil | ecosystem: Environmental > Terrestrial > Soil > Garden | place: USA: California... | reverse complement strand
TACGCCATCGAGCGGCTGCGCTTCCAGGGCTCCAAGCAGGTCGGCCTTGCCATCTTCCTCGCCTACCTGGTGCCGCCGTCGATCCTGTTCATCCCGCTCGCGGCGATCGTGTTCCAGCTCGGCCTGTTCGACACGCGCTGGGCGCTGATCCTCACCTATCCCACCTTCCTGATCCCGTTCTGCACCTGGCTGCTGATGGGCTACTTCCGCTCCATTCCCTACGAGCTGGAGGAATGCGCGCTCATCGACGGCGCGACGCGCCTGCAGGTGCTGACCAAGATCATCCTGCCGCTGGCGGTGCCGGGTCTGATCTCGGCGGGCATCTTCGCCTTCACGCTGTCCTGGAACGAGTTCATCTACGCGCTCACTTTCGTGTCGTCCTCGGAGACCAAGACCGTGCCGGTCGGCGTCATCACCGAACTCGTCGAAGGCGATGTCTACCACTGGGGCGCGCTGATGGCGGGCGCGCTGCTGGGCTCACTGCCGGTGGCGATCCTCTATTCGTTTTTCGTCGAGTACTACGTGTCCGGCATGACCGGCGCCGTGAAGGAGTGACATGAACCAGCTCGATTTCAAGGGCCGCACCGCGGTCGTCACCGGCGGCGTCACCGGCATCGGCGCGGCGATCGTCAAGCGCCTGGAAGCCTCGGGCGCGAAGGTGGCGATCTGGGACCTCGACCACGCGGACAAGACCGACGTGTCGAACCAGGACTCCGTGCAGAAGGCCGTCGACAGGACGCTGAAGCAGCTCGGCAAGATCGACATCCTCGTCAACAACGCCGGCATCGCCGGCAAGAACGTGCCGACGGTGGACTACCCGATCGAGGAATGGGAGCGCGTGCTGCGCATCAATCTGACCAGCCAGTTCCTCTGCTGCCGCGCCGTGGCGCCGCACATGGTGAAGGCGAAGTACGGCCGCATCGTCAACATCGCCTCGGTCGCCGGCAAGGAAGGCAACCCGAACGCGGTCGCCTACTCGGCCTCCAAGGCGGGGGTCATCTCGCTCACCAAGTCGCTCGGCAAGGAGCTCGCGCAGGCCGGCGTGCTGGTCAACTGCATCACGCCGGCCGCGGCGAAAACCGCCATCTTCGACCAGATGACGAAGGAGCATATCGCCTACATGCTCGCCAAGATACCGATGAACCGCTTCGTGAACGTGGAAGAAATCGCCGCGCTCGCCGGCTGGCTGGCATCCGAAGACTGCTCGTTCAGCACGGGCGGGGTGTTCGACATATCCGGTGGCAGGGCCACCTACTAAAGGGAGAAGGCAACCATGACCATACGCAAGCTTTCCGCAGCACTGGCTATCGCATTCGCGCTTGCGGGCCCGTCGGCCGCACTGGCACAGCAGAAACTCAAGTTCGCGCACGTCTACGAGACCTCGGAGCCCTACCACCGCTGGGCGGTCTGGGCGGCCGCGGAAATCGAGAAGCGCACCGCCAAGCGCTACCTGATGGACGTGTTCCCGGCCTCGTCGCTCGGCAATGAAACCCAGATCAACCAGTCGCTGTCGCTCGGCACGGTGGACATGATCTACACCGGGCAGGCCTTTGCCGCGCGCACCTACCCGCCGATCGCCATCGGCGGCGCGCCCTACATGTTCCGCGACTTCAACCACTGGAAGAAGTATTCGGAGAGCCCGGTGCTCACCGAGCTGATGGCCGCCTACGCCAAGAAGGGCGGCAACCGTCCGATCGCGGCGTTCTATTACGGCGTGCGCCATACCACCGCCAACAAGGCGATCGTCAAGCCCGGGGACATGAAGGGGCTCAAGCTGCGCGTGCCCGATGCGCCGCTTTACGTCATGTACCCGAAGATCGTGGGCGCGCAGGCCACGCCGATCGCCTTCGCCGAGGTCTACCTCGCGCTGCAGAACAAGACCGTGGACGCGCAGGAGAACCCGCTGCCGACCATCGAGGCGAAGAAGTTCTACGAGGTGCAGTCGCACATCAACCTGACCGGCCATATCACCGAGATGCTGCTGGCCATCGTCGGCGGCCACGTCTGGAACAAGATGTCGGAGGCCGACAAGAAGGTGTTCCAGGAGGTCTTCCGGGTCGCGGCGGAGCGGTCCAACAGCGACATCATCCGGTCCGAGACGGCGCTGGCGACCGATTTCGCCACGAAATACAAGAAGACCGTGGTGAAGTCCGACCGCGCCGCTTTCCAGAAGGTATTCGTCAAGTTCCATAACGGCCCTGACGCCACCTGGGACAAGGCGCTGTACGACAAGGTGCAAGCCATCAAATAATGAAAAAGAAACCCGATCTCCGGAGCGTCCAGTGGTTCGGCCGCGACGACATCTACGGCTTCATCTATCGAAGCTGGACCAAAAATCGCGGCATTCCGCAGGACCAATTCGACGGCCGCCCGGTGATCGGCATCTGCAACACGTACTCCGAGCTCGTCCCCTGCAACTCCCACTTCCGCACCCTCGCCGAGCACGTCAAGGCCGGGGTGCTGGAAGCGGGCGGCTTCCCGCTGGAATTCCCGGTGATGTCGCTGGGCGAGACGCTGCTGCGTCCCACGGCGATGCTCTACCGCAACCTCGCCTCGATGGACGTCGAGGAGTCGCTGCGCGCCAACCCGGTCGACGGCACGGTGCTGCTGGTGGGCTGCGACAAGACCACGCCCTCGCTGCTGATGGGCGCCTCCTCCGTCGACCTGCCGACCATCGCTGTTTCCGGCGGGCCGATGCTCTCGGGCAAGTACCGCGGCACCGACATCGGCTCCGGAACGAACGTCTGGTCGATGTCGGAGGACCTGCGCGCCGGCAAGATCACGCGCGAGGAGTTCCACGAGGCCGAGTCCTGCATGCACCGCTCGCACGGGCACTGCATGGTGATGGGCACGGCCTCGACGATGGCCTCGATGGTGGAAGCGCTCGGCATCGGCATGCCGGGCAACGCCGCCTACCCGGCCGTGGACGCGCGCCGCAACGTGCTGGCGCGCATGGCCGGCCGGCGCATCGTGGAGCTCGTGAAGCAGAAAATTACGATTTCCAAGATCCTGAATAAAAAAGCCTTTGAAAACGCGATTCGAGCGAATGCGGCAATTGGCGGATCGACGAACGCAGTCATTCACCTGATCGCCATCGCAAGGCGCCTCGGGGTCGACTTGAAGCTCGATGACTGGGACCGCCTGGGGCGCGGCGTGCACACGCTCGTCAACCTGATGCCCTCGGGAAAATACCTGATGGAGGACTTCTGCTACGCAGGCGGGCTCCCCGTCGTTCTGCGCGAGCTCGGCTCCAACGGCTTCCTCAACAAAGACGCCATGACGGTGAACGGCAAGACGATCTGGGAGAACAACAAGGACGCGCCCTGCCATAACCGCGACGTCATTACGCCGTTCAAAAAGCCGTTCAAGAAGAACACCGGCATCGCCGTTCTGCGGGGAAATCTCTGCCCGGGCGGCGCGGTCATCAAGCCCTCGGCAGCCACTCCAAAGCTGATGAAGCACAAGGGGCGCGCGGTGGTGTTCGAGAACATCGAGGATTTCCACAAGCGCATCGACGATCCGAAGCTGGACATCGACGAAAAATGCGTGATGGTGCTGAAGAACTGCGGCCCCAAGGGCTATCCGGGCATGGCGGAAGTCGGCAACATGCCCCTGCCGCCGAAGGTCCTCAAGAAGGGCATCACCGACATGGTGCGCATCTCGGATGCGCGCATGAGCGGCACCTCCTATGGCACCGTGGTCCTGCACATGGTGCCGGAAGCGGCCGCCGGCGGGCCACTCGCGCTCGTGGAGAACGGAGACCTCATCGAACTGGACGTCGCGAAGCGGAAGCTGAACCTGCTCGTGTCCGCCAGGGAGCTGCAGAAGCGCAAGCTGAAGTGGAAGAAGCCGAAGTCGCCGCTGCCGCGCGGCTACTGGAAGCTGTACTTCGACCACGTGAACCAGGCCGACCAGGGCGCCGACCTGGATTTCCTCGCCGGCAAGTCCGGGGCTTTCGTCCCCAGGGACAACCACTGACGTGAGCGGCGTCAATGAGCACGTGATGGGCGAGGACGGCCAGTTCCACGTCGCCGACGAGGCCGTGGACCTGGGCGTCTACCGCTGGGAGGACTGGGCGTCGCTTGCGCTGTTCGCAACCCTCGCCTTCATCGTCTTCTACCAGGTGTTCACGCGCTACGTCATGGACGACCCGGCCGGCTGGACCGAGGAAATCGCGCGCTACTTCCTGGTGGCGATCGTGTTCATCGGCGCGGCGATGTCGGTGCGCAAGAACAACCACATCCAGGTGGACTACTTCTACCGCCTGCTGCCCGCCAAGGTCGGCCGCGTGACAAGCACCTTCGTGGACCTGTTCCGCTGCGTTTTCCTCGGCTATTCGGCATGGCTGTGCTGGCTTTTGATCGAGCGCATCGGCTCCAGCCGCATGGCGATCGTCGACCTGCCGATGGGCTGGGTGTTCGGCGCCATGCTGTTCGGCTTCTCGCTCATGTTCTGGCGCTCCCTGCTGGTCGCCTGGCGCCACTGGCGGCAGGGCTACAGCGCGCTGGAACGGCCGGAAGTGGAAGGAGAGGCGCGATGACCGGCGGCGGCATGATGGCGAGCTTCCTCGCCCTGATGGTGACCGGCCTGCCGGTCGCCATGGCGATGGCGGGCGCCGCGCTGATCTACGTGATGCTGTCGGGCAACATCCCCGACTTCGTCGTCATCCACCGCATGTACGGCGGCGTCGATTCGTTCCCGCTGCTGGCGGTGCCGTTCTTCATCTGGGCCGGCAACCTGATGAATTCGGCCGGCATCACCAACCGCATCTACAACTTCGCGCTCGCCCTGGTGGGCTGGCTGAAGGGCGGTCTCGGCCACGTCAACGTGGTGGGCTCGATGATTTTCGCCGGCATGTCCGGCACCGCCATCGCCGACGCGGCGGGCCTGGGCACCATCGAGATCAAGGCGATGACGGACCACGGCTATTCGAAGGAATTCGCGGTCGGCGTCACCGCGGCTTCCGCCACGGTCGGCCCGATCATTCCGCCGTCGCTGCCCTTCGTCATCTACGGCATGATGGCCAGCGTCTCCATCGGCCAGCTGTTCCTCGCCGGCGTGATCCCCGGCATCATCATGGGCGCCACGATGATGCTCACCGTGGCGTATTTCGCGCACACGCGCAACTACGGGCGCGACGTACCTTTTTCGGGCTCGAAGCTCTTCAAGGCGAGCCTGGAGATCGCCATGGTCGGCAGCCTGCCGGTGGCAATCTGGCTGCTCTGGACGTTGGGCATCCCGGGCGGCTGGGCCACCATCATCGTCTTCGCCCTGCTGCTCGCGCTCGACAAGTTGTTCAACTTCTCGGCGGTGATGGCGCTGCTCACGCCGGTGCTGCTGATCGGCGGCATGACGATGGGGGTGTTCACGCCGACCGAGGGCGCGATCGCCGCCTCGATGTGGGCGCTGTTCCTCGGCCTGTTCTGGTACCGCACGCTCGACTGGCGCCGCCTGATCAAGATCACCATGGACACCATCGAGACCACCGCCACGGTGCTGTTCATCGTCGCCGCGGCCTCCATCTTCGGCTGGCTGCTGACGGTCACGCGCGTCACCGACGCCGTCGCCGAATGGGTGCTCGCGTTCTCCAGCAACCCGCACGTGTTCCTGCTGCTCGCCAACCTGCTGCTGCTGTTCGTGGGCTGCTTCCTCGAGCCGACCGCCGCGATCACGCTGCTGGTGCCGATCCTGGTGCCGATCTGCCAGAAACTCGGCATCGACCTGGTGCACTTCGGCCTGGTGATGGTGCTCAACCTGATGATCGGGCTATTGCATCCACCCATGGGTACCGTGCTGTTCGTGCTGTCGCGCGTCGCCAAGCTTTCGTTCGAGCGCACCACCATCGCCATCCTGCCCTGGCTGGTGCCGCTGCTGCTTACGCTCGGCCTGTGCACCTACGTGCCCGAGATCGTGCTCTGGCTGCCGCGGCAGTTCTTCTAGCCCCTGGCACGGGTACTGATCCTTGCTGACGACCTGACCGGCGCCGCCGACTGCGCCGCGGCCTTCCTCGGCCGCGCGCGCACGGTCGCAGTCTGCCTTGATACCGGCGCGCGCGCCAAGGCAGAAGTGTCGGCAATCGACCTGGATACCCGTTCCGGATCCGAGCGGGCCGCGCGCGCGAAGGCGCGCAAGGCATACCGGTCGCGCGCATCCAGGCGGGCGGCCATCCAGTACAAGAAGATCGACTCGACTCTGCGCGGCCACGTGGCTGCCGAACTCGCCGCCCTGCGTCCATGGCTCGGCCGCCGGCCCGTGCTGTTCGCGCCCGCCTTCCCGGCGCAGGGCCGGACCGTGCGCAACGCGAAGCTGCACCTCATGGGCAAGCCCGCCTCCGGCGACTTGCGCGCCCTGCTCCTCAAGGCCGGGTTGCCGGCAGCGCACATCGAGACCGCATCGCCCGGCTACCTGCGCGCGGCCATGTCGATCGGCGCGCGCGCGCTCATATGCGACGCAACGACCGACGCTGATCTGGACCGCATCGCGCGCGCCGGACTGGCGCTGCGCCCCCGCCCTCTTTTTGTCGGCTCGGCGGGCCTCGCCCGCGCGCTCGCCAGGACATTTGCGCGCAAGCGGCCGGCGGCACGCGCTACGGTTTCCAGCCGTCCAGTCATTACCGTAGTCGGCAGCGCGTCCGCCGTGTCGGCGCGCCAGGCGCGTCACCTGGCACGCAATGCGTCCAATGTCCTCGTGCAAATGGCCTGGCGGCGCGAACCCACGGCGCGCGACATTCCCGCCGTGCGCCGCATGGGACGGCTGGTGGCGCAGGCCGTGCCGCGCGCCCACTACGTCCTCACCGGCGGCGAAACCGCGCGCGCCGTGCTCGCGGCGCGCGGCATCCGCGACTACCGGTTGCTGGGCGAGGTCGAGCCCGGCGTACCATTCGGCATGGCGCGCGATGGCACCCTGGTCTGCACCAAAGCCGGCGCGTTCGGCAGGCCCGATACGCTCGCCCGCTGCGTCGCCAGGCTGAAAAAGGAAATGCAGCAGTCATGACGCTCCCGCTGGTCGGCATCACCATGGGCGACCCCACGGGCGTGGGCCCGGAAGTCATCGTCAAGGCTCTCGCCCGCGCGGAGGCCTACGCGCTTTGCCGGCCGCTGGTGATCGGGGATGCGCGGCAGCTCGAGAGAGCGAAGGCAATCCTGAAGCTGGCCATCGATGTTCATTCGATAGAAAAGCCGAAGCAGGCCCGCCTCAAGCCCGGCGCCATCGACTGCATCGACCTCGGCCTCGTTCCGGCTGACATTCCCTACGGCCAGGTGTCGGCGGCCGCTGGTGAAGCCGCCTACCGCTATATCGAGCGCGCGGTGCAGCTCGCCATGGACCGCGACATCGATGCGGTGTGCACCGCGCCGATCAACAAGGAAGCCATGAATGCGGCCGGGCACAGGTTCCCGGGGCACACCGAACTGCTCGCGAAGCTCACCGGCACGAAGGAAGTGTCGCTGACCCTGCTCGCGCCGAAGCTGCGGGTCATCCACGTCACCGCGCACATCGGCCTTCTGGACGCGATCGAGAAAATAGACGCCGCGCTGGTCGAGCGCACCATCGTGCGGGGCCGCGAACTTCTCACGCGCGCCGGCACCCGCGACCCGCGTATCGGCGTCTGCGGCATCAATCCGCATGCGGGCGAGAACGGCCTGTTCGGCCGCGGCGAAGAGGAGAAGAAAATCGTGCCCGCCGTCGCGGCGGCGCGCGCGCGCGGCTGGAAGGTGGACGGGCCGCTGCCGGCCGACAGCCTGTTCTACCTGGCGGCGCGCGGCGACTACGACCTGGTGGTCGCCATGTACCACGACCAGGGCCACGGCCCGGTCAAGGCGATGGGCCTGGAGCACGGCGTGAACGTCACGGCGGGCTTGCCGATCGTGCGCACCTCGGTGGACCACGGTACCGCCTTCGACATCGCCGGCACGGGAAAAGCCGACGAACGCAGCATGATCGAAGCGTTGCGGCAGGCCGCGGCCCTGGCGCCGCTCCCGCACGCGCTCGCACCGCGCTAAACTTGACTCGGGAGGAATCATGCTCCAAGCCGCCGACCTCACCATCCGCCTGAATGCCGCCGACGACGTGGTCATTGCGCGCGTCGAACTGCCGGCCGGCACCACCCTTGTGAAGGAAGGCAACGTCGCGGTCGCTGCGCGCGTGCCGGCAGGCCACAAGGTCGCGGTGCGGGAGATCAAGTCCGGCCAGCCGGTGCGGCGCTACAACCAGATCATCGGCTTTGCCACGCGCGACATCCGCGCCGGCGAGCACGTGCACGTGCAGAACCTGGCGATGGGCGATTTCGAGCGCGACTATGCCTTCTCGCTGGAGAAAAAGGATACTGATTTCATAACCCCGCAAGCCACGTTCCAGGGCATCGTGCGCGCCGACGGCCGCGTCGCCACGCGCAACTACATCGGCATCCTCACCAGCGTGAACTGCTCGGCAACCGTTGCCAGGGCCATTTCAGATCACTTTAAAAATAAATTGGAAAAATTTCCAAACATTGACGGCGTCATCGCCCTCACCCACAAGTCGGGCTGCGGCATGGCTTCCGACGGCGAGGCCATCGACGTGCTCCGCCGCACCATGGCGGGCTATGCGCGCCACCCGAATTTCTTCGCGGTGCAGGTGGTGGGCCTGGGCTGCGAAGCCAACCAGATCAACAGCCTGCTCTCCACGCAGGCGCTCAAGCGCCACGACAAGCTGCACGCCTACACCATCCAGGAAAAGGGCGGCACTTCGAAGGCGATCCGCGAGGGCGTGGCGCGCATCGAGGCCGTGCTCGCCGAGGCCAACAAGGTGAAGCGCGAGACGGTACCGGCGAGCCACCTGACGCTCGGCCTGCAGTGCGGCGGCTCGGACGGCTATTCCGGCATCAGCGCCAACCCGGCGCTGGGCGCCGCGGTGGACCTGCTGGTACGCCACGGCGGCAGCGCGATCCTCTCGGAAACGCCCGAAATCTACGGCGCCGAGCATTTGCTAACCCGCCGCGCAGTGAGCCGCGAGGTGGGCGAGAAGCTGATCCAGCGCATCAAGTGGTGGGAGGACTACACCCGGCGCAACGGCAACGAGATGAACAACAACCCCTCGCCCGGCAACAAGGCGGGCGGGCTCACCACCATTCTCGAGAAGTCCCTCGGCGCCGTCGCCAAGGGCGGCACCACCAACCTGGTGCAGGTCGTCGAGTACGCCGAACCGGTGACGCAGAAGGGCTTCGTCTACATGGACACGCCGGGCTACGACCCGGTGTCGGCGACCGGCCAGGTCGCCGGCGGCGCCAACATGATCTGCTTCACCACCGGCCGCGGTTCGGCCTACGGCTGCAAGCCGGCGCCGTCGCTCAAGCTCGCCACCAATACCGCGCTCTGGGAGCACCAGGAAGAGGACATGGACATCAACTGCGGCACCATCGTCGACGGCAAGGAGTCGGTCGCCGACGTCGGCCGCCGCTTCTTCGACCTGGTGCTGGCGACGGCCTCGGGAAAGAAGTCCAAATCCGAACTGTTCGGCTACGGCGAGGACGAATTCGCGCCATGGGTTCTCGGCGCCACCATGTAGCGCTGCTGGCCGCCGCGTGGCTCGCCGGCACATTGCCGGCGGCAATTCCGGCCGTCGTTTCCGCCGCGACGACGAAAAAATCCGCCGTGCCGAACCGTTTCGGCGCCATCGCCTACCACCGCGCCTCGCGGTCCTGGGGCGTGAGCTACGACACGGCGCGCGAGCGTGACGCCAGCGTCGCCGCCCTCCAACAGTGCGCAAACCGCGAATGTGAAGTAGTGCACAAATTCAAGAATGGTTGCGCGGCGCTTGCCGACGGCGCGAAATCCTGGGCCGCATCGTCCGGCGCGACGCGGGACGAAGCCGAAACCAAGGCGCTCAAGCGCTGCGGTGCCGATTGCAAGCCGCTCGCCTGGGGCTGCACGCGCTGACGCCGTTTGAAACCGCAGCGCGCCGCTGTTTCGAAATGCGGAACCGAATGTTTTAAACCTCAACTAAAGCGGGCCGCAGCCGTTATAACCGCATTTGGACATGCGGTTGCGACCCCTTCTTCTCCCCCTGCTGTTTCTGCTCGGCGCGGCCTGCTCGCGCGCCGAGGCGCTCTCGCCCGCCCATGGCCGGGAAGACGGCTGCGTCGCCGCGAACGTGGCCGTGCTGTCCGACGCCGGCAGCCAGACGCTCTACCGCATCGTGTTCGTGAACCGCTGCAGCGCGCCGCGCAGCTTCTTCTGGTGCGCGGAGAATACCGCCGCGCCGGTGCCGGCGGCGGTGGTCTGCCCGAAGGGGCGCGGCTTTCCGGTCGAGCCGCGCCATGCCATCGTCCACCGCAAGGAATTCCAGTGGCACCTGCCGCGCGGCAGCCGCATCCGTTTCCACGACTGCGCCGGGCCGGACGTCCCGACCGCCGAATTCGGCTGCGCCGCGCCTTAGCGCGCGGCGCGGCGCATGACAGAATCGCCCCATGAGCGAGCCTCAGGGGAGGGTCCACCGCATCTTCGTGGCAGCCGAATTGCGCCCGCAGGCCAGCCTGGAGCTGCCCGAGGCCGCGGCGCACCATGCGGCGCGCGTGTTGCGGCTGCGCGAGGGCGAAGCCGTGGTGCTGTTCGACGGCCGCGGCGGCGAGTACGCGGCGACCCTGTCCATGCCGGGACGCGGCCGGGTTCTCGCCGCAACCGGCGAGCGGCGCGACCCGGCGCGCGAATCGCCGCTGGCGGTGACGCTGGTGCAGGCCGTCTCTAGCAGCGACAAGATGGATTTCACCATCCAGAAGGCAGTGGAGCTGGGCGTCGCCGCCATTCAGCCGGTGTTCAGCGCCCGGTCGGTGGTGCGCCTGTCCGGCGAGCGCGAGGCCAAGAAGCTTGCCCACTGGCGCCGCATCGCGATCGCCGCCTGCGAGCAATGCGGCCGCAACCGCATCCCGGAGGTGCGCGAGCCGGTGGCGCTGGACCGCTACGCCGCGCCCGCAGGCGATGCGGGCGCGAAAATCCTGCTCTCGCCCTCGGGCGCGGGCAGGCTGGCCGACCTCGCCAGGGGGCCGCTCACGCTGGCCGCCGGACCGGAAGGAGGCTTCAACGGCGAGGAAGAGCAGCGGCTGCTGCGCGCCGGCTTCGCCGCGGTACGCCTGGGACCGCGCATCCTGCGTACCGAGACCGCGGCGCTCGCCGCCCTGGCCGCCCTGAACGCGCTGGCGGGAGATTTCCAGTAACGTGTATTACGCTACGTCCCCATGAGCACGCTGCCGCATCCGGAAGCTTTCGTACGCTGGTTCCGCCAGGTCGCGCCCTACGTGCACGCCTTCGGCGGCCGCACCTTCGTGATCGGCTTCGGCGGCGAACTGATTGCCGAGCGCTCGCGCTTCGTGGGCTTCCTGCACGACCTGAACCTGCTGGCCGCGCTCGGCATCCGGCTGGTGCTGGTGCACGGCGCACGGCCGCAGATCGAGGCCGAGCTGCGCGCCAAGCGGCTGCGCTCGCGCTACGCCAAGGGCCTGCGCGTCACCGACGCGCAGTCGCTGGTGGCGGTGAAGCACGCCGCCGGCGTCCTGCGCGTCGAGATCGAGGCGTTGCTGTCGCAGGGCCTGCCGAATTCGCCGATGGCCGGGTCGCAGATCCGCGTCGCCTCGGGCAACTACATCGCCGCCAAGCCGATCGGCGTGCTGGACGGGGTGGATTTCCAGTTCACCGGCACGGTGCGCAAGGTCGACGGCGTCGCCATCGCGCGGCGGCTGGAGGCGGAAGAAGTGGTGCTGGTGCCGCACATCGGCTATTCGCCGACCGGCGAGGTGTTCAATCTCGCCTGGGAAGACGTCGCCGAGAACGTGGCGCGCGCGCTGAAGGCCGACAAGCTGCTGCTGTACGTGGACCAGCTGCCGACCGGGCGCCGCGGCCAGATCATTTCCGAACTGACCGCGCGCGAAGCCGAGGCGCTGGTGAAGAACGCCGGCAAGGACGCGCTTGCCGCGCCGACCCGGCGCGCGATTGAGCACGCACTGCGCGCGGTGCGCTCGGGCGTCGGACGCACGCACCTGGTTTCGCGCCGCGCCGATGGCGCCACCCTGCTCGAGCTGTTCACCCATTCCGGCGTCGGCACCATGATCACCGCCGACCCGGTGGAAAAGCTGCGGCCGGCGAAAATCGACGACGTCGGCGGGATCCTCGCACTGATCGAGCCGCTGGAGGCCGACGGCACCCTCGTCAAGCGCAACCGCGAACGCCTGGAGCAGGAGATCGCCAACTTCGAAGTGATCGAGCACGACGGCTCCATCCTCGCCTGCGCTGCCCTCTATCCCTACGCGGAGGAAAAGAGCGCCGAACTGGCCTGCCTTGCGGTGGCGCCCGAGTACCGCGACTCGGGCTACGGCGAGCGGCTGCTGCTTGCCTGCGAAGCGCGCGCGAAGGAAAGGAAGATCCGGCGCGTCTTTGCGCTGACCACTCGCGCGCAACACTGGTTTCTCGCGCAGGGCTTCAAGGAAGCCGGCGTCGCCGTGCTGCCGGAGAAGCGCCAGGCGCTCTATAATTGGAAACGTGGTTCCAAAATTTTCCTGAAGCGGATCTAGGCTCCAATCCCCCATGGCAAGAATGGTGAAATGCGTCAAGCTCGGCCGCGAGGCCGAGGGGCTGGACCGCCCGACCTACCCGGGCGAGCTGGGCAAGCGGATCTACGACAACGTCTCCAAGGAAGCCTGGGCGGCCTGGATCAAGCACCAGACCATGCTGGTGAACGAGAACCGCCTGAACCTCGCCGACCAGCGCGCGCGCAAGTACCTGCAGGAGCAGATGGAGAAGCATTTCTTCGGCGACGGCGCAGACGTCGCCTCGGGCTACGTGCCCCCGGCCAAGTAACGTCAAGGAACGTAAAAGGGCGTACAGCGCCCGGGCGGTCGGGCAGAATCCCGGCGTATGTCCAGCACGCCCCTTGCCTACTACCTCACCGCCGCGGGACAGGAGGCCTTGTCCGCGGCCGACGTCGGCCCGACTGACTTTCCCCTCGAGGTCGATTTTCCCACCGACTACCGGCGGCTTCTCGCCATGATCGAGGTCGGCGGCCATATTGAAGTTCTTCGCGGGCGGCTGCGCCGCTTCCCGGATCAACTCATCGACGACTGGCTGAAGGAACTCGAAGAGCTGAAATTGGTGGAGTCGCGCGAGGCGGGCGACCTCGACGCGATCACCTTCAGCGGCGCGGCCCTGCCGCCGCTGCCGCCGCTCTCCGACGAAGACCGCAAGCGCCTCGTCAAGACCACGGTGATCGCCGGTTCGACGCTGCTGCGCTCGGGCTCCTTCCTGTCGGGCGATCGGATCGCCAACTTGAAGCCGCTCGGGAAGAAGCG
>Ga0315912_10004437_pt1 | contig 13314 bp, 11 predicted proteins | sample VfabasoilMG_FD_204469 | JGI IMG/M metagenome (GOLD analysis project Ga0315912, IMG submission 204469) | Garden soil microbial communities collected in Santa Monica, California, United States - V. faba soil | ecosystem: Environmental > Terrestrial > Soil > Garden | place: USA: California... | reverse complement strand
GGCGCCGGGGACGCCCGGACGCGGCTCGCCGAAGAAGCGCCGGAAGATGTCCGGCACCTCCTGCTCGCCGCCCTCCTCGCCCGAGGCGCCCTGCCCCTGCAGCGCGGTGATGTTGACCACGGCGGACGCGTTCTTCTCGACCAACTGGGTGAAGTCCGGCAGGTCCGCGCGTGCGGCGCCGGCGGCGAGCAGGAGCGCCGCGCAGAACCAGGCCGGCATCCGATTCGAAGTGATCATGGATTTCCTCTCTAGTGATCGTGGTGGGTCGGGCAACACCGGGTCGGGTGCCCCGGAACGTGCTGTCGGACCGGGGCGCGCGAGGCAAAGTTCCCGCGCGTCCGGCGCGTCGCGGGGACACGGGCGCCGGTGGCGGGAATCAGGTCCTGCGCGGGTACGAGAGCCTATCGACCGGCGCTGTCGGCGGTATCGGGTCGCGCCTCGACCGAACGCGCGATCTTCTCGGCGGTCGCCGCCGGGACGTCCCCGACCACGACCACCTGCTGGTCGCTCATGGTGCGCGCGTACACGCTCAGTGCACCCCGGCGCATGCCGCCGCCCATCGGCGCCGAGCCCGGCCGCAGCTGCTCGATGTAGACCGAGACGTAGGCGAGACCATCGGAGTACAGCAGGTGCTGGGTGCCGTCGGGACGCACCGGCGCACCGATCATGCGGAATCCGTCGGGCATCCAGCCGATGCGACTGTCGTTCGGCAGCACACCTGCGCCCGGGATCGCGCCCCGCTCAGGCAGCAGGCGAGCGGGCGAGGCCTTGCCCAGGGTGAGCGAGGTGAACATGGCCTGCTGGACGGTCGAGCCGTCCGCGTCCACCAGGCGCGAGCCGAGCAGCATGCCGGTGTGCGGTTCCACCCACAACCGGTATCCGTAGCGCGTGTTGTCGGCGGGATCGGCCGAAACCACGGTCGACTCGAGGCCCGCCACGCGATCGTTGCCGTCGAAGCGCATGCGGTACGACGGCGAGGCGCGTCCGAGCCGGGACTCGTCCAGTCCCAGCAGCGGGAGCACGCCCGAGGAGACCTCGACCGAGCGTCCGTTGGGATCGGTCCACACCAGGCGCCCCTGCTCGCGCACCAGCAGGCGCGGATCGCCATTCAGGGAAACGATCTCCTCGCGCGGACCGCGAGCACCGAGCGAGCGGCTGACCCGCATGGCCTCCACGCGCCCGTCGTGCGCGTAGACCATCACGCCCTGGTACTCCAGCTGGCGCGCGCCGCCGGAGAGGCGGGCTATCCACTCGCGCGCGGCGTCGGCCCCCTGCGGTGGCGGTTCGGCGGCCAGGACCGGCAGCGAGGCCAGGGCGAGCAGTACACAGGCATATCGAGCGCAACGGCCCGGGAGGGTGTCCATGCCTGTCGATGCATCCTGGGCGCTGTCGCGATGCACGGCTGGGGCTACCTCGATCAGCGGCCGGCGTCCGCCTTGGCCTGGCGCAGGTTCGGATCGGCTGCGCCGTCGGGTTGCAGGGCCGGGGCGTAGACGAACGGACCCCCCGAGCCCGCGTTCGCGACCGCGCCCGAATGCCGCACCAGGTACGCCTCGATCGCGCTCTGCACCGGACCGACCGGCGCGAGTTCCTCGCTGAAACGGCCTGCCACCGGCTGCGCCACCACGGTGGGCGGCAACAGGAGCGCCGACGCGGGGCGCACGGGCGTGACCGCCACGGTGGGTGCCATGTCGGGCTGCATCGGGGTGGTGGCGATGAGCGCCATGGCGGCGACCGCCGCGGCGATCGCGCCACCGGCCACCGGCCGCAGGAAGCGCGACTGCAGGATCTCCTGGAACCGGTTGCGGCGCGGCTGCTCGTCCGCGAGCGCGGCCATCACCTTGTCGGCGAAGTCCGGCGGCGCCAGCGGCGCGTCCTCGCGCCTGAGGCAGGTGCGGATCATCTGGTAGCGGCCGAAGCGTGCCGCGAGCTCGGGCTCGCGTTCGAGCCGGCGCAGCAGGAAGCGCGAGGTCTCGCGCTCGAGCTCGCCGTCCGCCAGGGCCGACAACTGTTCGTGCATGGACTCGTCGCTCATCACGCGACCTCGCTGTCGTTCATCAGGGGACGGATGCGCTTGTCGATCGCCTCGCGGGCGCGGAAGATGCGCGAGCGCACGGTGCCGATGGGGCATTTCATCACGTCGGAAATCTCCTCGTAGGACAGCCCGTCGACCTCGCGCAGCGTGATCGCCTGGCGCAGTTCCTCGGGCAGTTCGTCCACGGCCGCGGTCACGTTGCGCTCGATCTCCTCGCGCAGCAGCTCCCGCTCCGGGGTGGCAGTGTCCTTCAAGCGGAGCCCCGTATCCAGATGCTGGGCATCCTCGAACTGCAGATCGTCGCCCGGCGGCCTGCGCCCGAGCGAGACCAGGTGGTTCTTCGCGGTGTTCGTGGCGATCTTGTACAGCCAGGTGTAGAAGCTGCTCTCGCCCCGGAAGTTGCCGATCGCGCGATAGGCGCGGATGAACACGTCCTGGGCCACGTCCTGGCACTCGGACCAGTCGTTGAGGTAGCGCGAGACGATGCCCATCACCTTGTGCTGGTAGCGCCGCACGAGCAGGTCGAAAGCGCCCTTCTCGCCCGCCTGTACCCGCTGCACCAACGCCGTGTCGAGATCCGTTTCGGTCATGCCGCGCTGGGTGGGGCCGGGTGCAGGGGCGGTGAGAGTAGCAGCGACACCCGCCAGGGTCGCCAACGGCACCGGGCGCAACAGGGGGACGACGGTTCCGAAACTGGCTGTCATGCGTGGCTTCCGATGCTGTACCGCGGCGACCATGGGCCCGGCGATCCGGACACGCGGGGGTAGACACCGGTCCAGGGGGAAAGGTTCCCGACGGGTTCCAATCCGCGGCTCCCAGCCCGGCAGGTCGGAATCCCCTCGGCTCTCGACCTGCCCCGGGTGTCCGGGTCAGCCTCCCATCGCCGCCAGCTGCTTTTCGCGGTCGCCCAGCAGTTGTTCGAACGCGGTCGGGGCCAGCGGGCGGCAGAACAGGTACCCCTGCAGTTCCTCGCAGCCCTGTTCGCGCAGGAAGGTGAGGTGGTCCTCGTACTCCACCCCTTCGGCGATCACCCCCAGGTTCATGCTGTGCGCCATGTTGATGGTGGCGCGCACGATCGCCTCGTCGTCGGGATCCACGCCGATGTTGCGCACGAACACCTGGTCGATCTTGATCCGGTCGGCCGGGAACCGGCGCAGGTACTCGAGCGAGGACTGGCCGGTGCCGAAGTCGTCGATCGCGATCCGGCAGCCGAGGTTGCGCAGGCCCTGCAGCGTCTCGATCAGGTTCGGGATCGACTTCACGCTGATGCTCTCGGTGACCTCCAGCTCGAGCAGGGTGGGATCCAGCCCCGATTCCTTCAGCGCGCTCTGCACCATGGTGATCAGCGTGGGCTGGCGCAGCTGCAGCGCCGAAAGGTTCACGGCCAGGCGCAGCGAGACGTCGAAGCGGCGCAGCCAGGCGGCGGTATCGGCGCAGGCCCGGCGCAGCACCCATTCGCCCAGGGACAGGATGAGCCCGGTCTCCTCCGCGATCGGTATGAAGAAGCCGGGGCTGATCATGCCGAGCTCGGGATGCTCCCAGCGCACCAGCGCCTCCATCCCGATGATGTCCTCGCTGATCGCGCTGACCTGCGGCTGGTAGAACACGCGCAGTTCGCCGTTCACCTCCGCCTGGCGCAGCTTGGACTCCAGCGCGAGGCGCTGCTGGTGCGATTCCTCGGGCACCGCCACGTAGGTCTGGAACGTGTTCCGACCCAGGCCCTTGGCGCTGTACATGGCGATGTCTGCGTGCTGCAGCAGCTTCTCCGCCGTGGTCGCATCGTCGGGGAAGAAGCTCACGCCGATGCTCGCCGTGGTGCGCAGTTCCAGGCCCTCGCCCAGCGCGATCGGCGCCTCGAGCTGCCGGCACAGCTTTTCCGCGATGCGCAGCACGTCGTCGCGCTGCACGATGTGGCGCAGGATCAGGGTGAACTCGTCGCCGGCGTAGCGGGCCACGGTGTCGGACCCGCGCAGGGAGGCGCGCAGGCGCTCGGCGATCGCCTTGAGCACCTCGTCGCCCACGCCGTGGCCGAGGCTGTCGTTGATGTTCTTGAAGCGGTCCAGGTCGACGAACAGCACGGCGAACTGTTCGCCCGTGCGGTTCGCCTCCTTGAGCGTGGTGTCCAGCCGATCGTTGAACAGCAGGCGGTTCGGCATGCTCGTGAGGCCGTCCATCAGGCCCTGGGAACGACCTTCCTCGTGCGTGTGCCTGAGGTCCAGCTCGAGCGCGATGCGCGCGGCCGAGCCCGACAGGATCTCGCGCACGCCGCGGTGCCTGCCCAGCGCCTGGTCGGAGACCGCGAGCATGGCGCCGATCATCTGGCGCCGGCCGTCGCGCAGCGCGATCGCCACGAACGACTCGATCGGCACCAGCGAGAGCTCGGGGATGTGCCCGATCAGCGCGCGCGCGCCTTCGAGCGCGATCACGTCGTCCTCGTCGCCGATCAGCGTCAGCGCGGCGCGCCACAAGCGCTCGCCGTGGTCGCCGCGCCGGCCCATCGACCCGAACGCGGAGATCAGTTCCGCCGCGACCGCCGAATCGAGATGGGTGGCCACCAGCCACAGGCCCTGCAGCCGGTAGGTCTCGACCAGCTGGCGCGGCAGCTGCTCGAGCACGGCCGAGCCCGGGATGCGCCACAGGCCGGTGGCGAACGCCATGATGCGTTCGGCCTCGGCGGCTTCGGATCCGTCGCGGAAGAAGCACACGTACAGCATGCGGTTGTCGCGGCGGGCGACGCGGATCACGACGTCCACCCAGTACCGGCTGCCGTCGCCGCGCGGCTTCTGGGTGCGAAAGCGCACGACGCCGTCGCGCTTGAGGCGCGAGATCACCGCGACGCGGTCGCTGTCGCTGAGCGAGAGGTCGAGGTGGGTCATCGGGCGCCCCACGATCTCGGCGCGCGTCATGTTGCTGCGCTGCTCGAACGTGCGGTTCACCTCCAGCACGGCGCCGGTACCGGCGTCGGCGACCACGATCTCGTCGGGCGCGCTGTCCAGGATCTGGCGCCAGTCGAGCTCCACGTCGGGCTCCTCGGCGGTCCCGGCCCGCGACGCCGAGAGACTGCGCGGCGCCTGGATGCGGGCCAGGATCTCGGCGGTAAGCAGCGGCCGGCGCAACCAGTCGTCGACCTCGTCCACGGCCAGGTCGAATCCCCACAGGTGGCCCTCGTGCGCCTCGCCGGCGATGCCGATGATGCGCGCCCGAGCGGTGCGCGCGCCCAGGCGCGCGGCGCGCACGAGCGAGCGCGCGTCCTCGGCGTCGCGGTCGAAGGCGACCACGAGCACGTCGATCTGCGACGCGTCGTCGAGCAGGCGCTGGGCCTGGGCGAAGTCCTTCGCGGTGTAGATCGCGTCGACTTCGAGCCCCTCGAAGCTGCGGAACAGCGAGCGCTGCTCCTGGGGATCGGTGCTGACGACCAGGATCGAGCCGCGGAACGCGTTCATCCGCCACCGGCCCCGGACCGATCCCCGCTCGCGCGTGCCGGGCCGTCCATCAGCTGACCCAGCGTCCGTCGCGCAGGCGCAGGCGCTTGACCTGGTCGGGCGCGTCCACGATGCGTTCCATGAGGTCGTCCAGCCCTTCGCCGAGCCCCACGCGGATGTCCAGCAGCACGAGCTTGCGCGTATGGGGCCCCTGCCCGCGTCCGTGCGCGAACTGGCGCAGCGCCGCCATGCACTGGCCGCGCATGGAGGTGAAGCGAAGCGCCTCGGGCAGCGCGCGGAACAGGTACACGCCGAAGTGCAGCGTGGTCTGGATGTGGCGCAAGGCGTCGATCAGCCGCGTCGTGCCCGGCACCGCGACGCCGTCCTCGCGCAGGCTGACCAGGCCGATCCCGTCCTCCCACAGGTACACCGCCCTGCTGGCGCGCACGGCGAAGCGCCTGAACTGTTCGAGGACCTCGTCGGCGCGGCGCGTTTCGATCCCGATGAGGTTTCGCTCGCTCGCGACGATCCGGTCGAACAGATCGGGGGTGACGAACAGCGACTGCTGTTCGCCGGTCGTGGTGCGAATCTCGGATCGGTTCACGTACGGGAAAATAGCCGTCCGCGCCCGACTTGACCAGTAGATCGACGTCCCGACGTCCCTCCGGGGACGGTCGCGCCGTCCCCGATCCTGCGGATTCGCGACCCTCGCGCACGCCGTCCGCGCCGTTATAGTGGACGCCCGCTCCGGCGTTCCCGGCCTGGAGCGCCGCCCAAGCGGGGTCCGGGGTCGCGGTCGCGACCCGGGCCGGAGCCCGCCCACCCAGTGCGAGACCCGAGCCATGTTCGAAGGATTGCGATTCCGCCATTGGCATACCGACATCGACGCCGAGGGCTTCGTCCAGCTCACCCTCGACCGCGCGGGCGCCTCGGTCAACAGCCTGGGGCGCGAGGTGCTGGAGGAACTGGGCGCGATCGTCGAGCGCCTCGCGATCGAACCGCCCAAGGGCGTGCTGGTCCGCTCGGCCAAGTCCGGATTCGTGGTCGGCGCGGACATCAAGGAGTTCGAGGGCTATGCCGCGCGCGGCCAGGTGCTCGAGGCGATCGAGCGCGGGCACCGCGTGTTCAAGGCGCTCGCGGGCCTGCGTGCGCCGACCGTGGCGCTGATCCACGGCGCCTGCATGGGGGGTGGCCTCGAACTCGCGCTCGCGTGCCGCTATCGCGTCGCGAGCGATGCCGATGGCACGAAGCTCGGCCTGCCCGAGGTGATGCTCGGCATCCATCCGGGCTGGGGCGGCACCGCGCGCCTGCCGCACCTGGTCGGTGCGCCCAAGGCCCTGGAACTGATGCTCACCGGACGCGCGCTCTCCGCGCGCAGCGCGAGCCAGCTCGGCCTCGTGGACGAGGTCGCGCCCGAGGCCGAACTCGCCTATGCCGGCAAGCGGCTCTTGCGCAGCCGGCCCTCGCGCGCGCTCGCCCAGCGCGCCCAGGCCTGGGCCACGAACCTGTGGCCCGTGCGCCAGGTGCTCTCGCGCGTGGTCGGCCAGCAGACGGCTGCGAAGGCCAATCCCAAGCACTACCCCGCGCCGTTCGCGATGATCGAGCTGTGGCGCCGTTCCGGCGGCAGCGTGGGCTCGGCGCTCGCCGCCGAACCGCGTTCGGTGGTCAAGCTGGCCGGCACGCCCACCGCGCAGAACCTCGTGCGCGTGTTCTTCCTGCAGGAGGCGCTGAAGGGGCTGGGTTCGAAGGACGCGCACGGCATCCGCAACGTGCACGTGGTCGGCGCCGGCGTCATGGGCGGGGACATCGCCGCCTGGTGCGCGCTGCAGGGCTTCGAGGTCTCCCTGCAGGACCGCGAGATGAAGTACGTCCAGCCCGCCCTGGACCGGGCGCGCGAGCTGTTCACGCGCAAGCTGAAGCAGGAATCGCGCGTGGCGGAGGTGATGGCCCGCCTCAAGCCCGACGTGGAATCGGCGCGTGTGCCCGAGGCCGACCTGGTGATCGAGGCGATCTTCGAGAACGTGGAAGCCAAGCAGGCGCTGTACGCCGCGCTCGAACCGCGCCTGAAGCCCGGCGCGCTGCTGTGCACGAACACCTCCAGCATCCCGCTCGCGACCCTGCGCGAACGCCTGGAGGATCCCAGCCGGTTCCTCGGCCTGCACTACTTCAATCCCGTCGCCCAGATGCCGCTCGTGGAGATCGTGCGGCACGACCGCGCCGCGCCCGAGGCCGTGGCGCGCGTGCTCGGCTTCGCGCGCGCGATCGACAAGCTGCCGGTGCCGGTGTCGGCCAGCCCGGGGTTCCTGGTCAATCGCATCCTCATGCCCTACCTGCTCGAAGCGATGACCGCGTATTCCGAGGGCGTGCCCGGACCCGTGCTCGACCGTGCAGCGAAGGGTTTCGGCATGCCCATGGGCCCGATCGAACTCGCCGATACCGTGGGCCTCGACGTCGCGGCCTCGGTCGGGCGCATCCTCGCCCCGTTCCTCGGCCTCGCCATCCCGGCCGACCTCGAATCGAAGCTGCAGGCGGGCAAGCGCGGCAAGAAGGACGGACAGGGGCTGTACACCTGGGTCGACGGCAAGCCCCAGAAGCCCGACGTACCCGCCGACTACAAGCCGGCAGCCGACCTCGCCGATCGATTGATCCTGCCCATGGTGAACGAGGCGGTCGCCTGCCTGTACGACGGCGTGGTGGAGAGCGAGGAGCTGCTCGACGCGGGCGTGATCTTCGGCACCGGCTTCGCACCGTTCCGCGGCGGTCCATGCCGGTACGTGCGCGAGTCCGGTGCCCAGGCCATACGCACCCGCCTCGACGGACTGGCGGAACGCTATGGCGACCGGTTCCGTCCCAAGCGGGGTTGGGAGCGCTTCGCCTGATGCCGATCGGCGCGGCCCGCGCGTCCGCGCTGGAGTCCTGCCGGCGCACGCTCGCCGCCGCGCTCACCCTGATGCTGCTGGTGCGCCCGCACCGTCCGGCGCGGGCGGCGGGCATGCTCGTGTTCTGGCTGGCGCTCGTCGTGCAGGCGGCTTGGACGCTGGTCGACGATCGCATCGCGGGCGAGCTCGATGCCGTCTTCCGGCCGGACGGCGTGCTCGGCACCGCCGCGGTCGGGCTGCTCGCCGTCGGTGCCGGCGCCTGGCTGTCGAACACGGGGGCGCGCAGACCGGTGCTGGTGTGGCTCGCGGCCGCGCTGTGCGTGCTGGTCCCGACCCTGGTCGAGCCCGTGCTGCGCCTGCTCGAGGACACCTTGCGCAACGGCTTCATCGGCACCGCGGACCACGCCACGCTCGAACGCGCCCTCGATCTCGCCTGGCTCGCCTGGACCGCGCTCGCGCTGTTCCAGGCGTTGAGGTGGTTCGCGCCGGACCTGCGCCGATCGCGCCAGGCCGCGGTCGCGGTCATGGCTGCAGCCATGATGATCCTTCCGCGCTACGCCGTGGACTTCGGACGCTGGTACGCCGACCCCGCACCAGCGGGCTGGACCCTGCCCACCGAGGTGCCGCCCGTCGAGGAGGAGGTCGAACCCGCACTCGTGGACGCCGCCTCGGTGACGGCAGCGCAGGACGGCCTGATGCAGGCGGCGGTCGCCGGATTGCTGCCGCAACGCGTCGATCAGGTCGACCTGTACCTGGTCGCGTTCGGCGGCGATGCGAGCGAGGACGTGTTCCGCAACGAGGTGGAGTATGTCGACCGCCTGTTCCGCGAGCGCTACGACGGCGTCGGGCGCACGCTGGTGCTGTTGAATCACGCCGATACCGTGGACCGGCATCCGATCGCGAGCCTCCGGAACCTCGAACGCGCGCTGGCGGAGATCGGCCGCATCGCCGATCCGGCACAGGACATCGTGATGCTGTTCGTCACCACGCACGGCAGCGAGGACCACCAGCTCTACATCCACCTGCCGCCATTGGACCTCGAGCAGATCGGACCCGACGCGCTGGCGCGCGCACTCGACGGATCGGGCATGCGCCATCGCGTCGCGGTGGTCTCCGCGTGCTATTCTGGCGGCTTCCTGCCTGCACTGGCGCGACCGGGCACGCTCGTGCTGACCGCCTCCCGCGCCGATCGCGCCTCCTTCGGTTGCGGCAGCGACAGCGAGATCACCTATTTCGGCCGCGCGTTCTTCGCGAACGGCCTGAACCAGGCCGACGCCCTGCCCGAGGCGTTCCGACTCGCGAAACGCGAGATCCAGCGCTGGGAGCGCGAGGGCGACGAACCGCATTCCTACCCGCAGATGAAGGGATCGCCGGAGATCGAGGCGCAACTCAAGCGCTGGCGTGCAGGCCTGCGCCTGGGGCTACCAGTCGCCTTCCATCCCGCGGGCTTCGATCCCGACCTGTCGATCGACGAGGGTCCATCGAAACCGTGAATCCGCACGACCGGGACATCGACTGGTCGTCGCCCCCGCGAAGGCGGGGGCCCAGTGACTTGGTCCCGGATCGAACGCATGCGAAAGGCACTGGGCTCCCGCCTTCGCGGGAGCGACGGGATCCCATTTCACTGATCCAGTGGTCCCTTACGCCATTGAAGCGCTGAAGCGCGCAGCTCAATCGTTCGCGCAGTCCTGATGGCGCGCCCGCGCGGCGAGCGCGGAATCGGGGAAGTCGGAGAACAGCGCGTCGATGCCCAGCGCGTAGGCGTCGCGGTATTCGACGTCGCGGTCCGGATAGCCGGGGCCGAGGCGATCGTCGCGGAAGGTCCACGCGTGCACCGCGTAGCCGCAGGCGTGCAGGTGCTCGAGCAGGCCGGTGGAACCACGGGCCGCGTCGAACAGCGCACGCTTCTCCAGCCCGAACCCCGTCGGTGCCGAACCACCCCGGTCCTGCGACGCTGCGGTCAGGTCGCGTCCCTCGAGATCGTCCGCGCCGTACAGCTCGAAGGTCGGCAATCCCAGCGAGGCTCGCACGCGGGCGAGTGGCGCCTGTTCGAAGCATTGCACCCAGATCGGCGCGCGCGACGCGGCGGCACCCCGGTGCCATTGCGCCGCGGCCACCGCATCGATGAAGGCCTGCGTGATGTCCCCGCCGCCGCGCGCGATCTCCGTGGGTTCCTTCAGTTCCGGGTAGACCCCGATCGCGCGTCCGAGACGGCTGCCCTCCTCGATCGCCAGCGCCATGACCTGGGCGAACGTGGGGATGCCATGCACCCCGTCGAAATCCGCAGGCCGCCCGGGAAACGGCTGGATCGCGCGCACCTGCGCGAGTTCGGGCCAGTCGAAGTCCTCGACGTACCAGTCGCGGCTGCCGTCCGCGGCGATGCGCGCCCGGGCCGCGAATCGGGGCCGCGAGGCGATGTCGGTGCTGCGCGCGAGGCCACGGTCGTGGCGTGCGACGAGCACGCCGTCGCGGGTGAGCACGAGGTCGGGTTCGATCACGTCGGCACCGAACGCGATCGCGAGCCGATACCCCTCGAGCGTGTGCTCGGGCCGATGTCCGCTCGCGCCGCGATGGGCGATCACGCGCGTGGGTGCCCCGTCCAGGGTCCGCCAGCGCCGGTCAGGACCCGACACGATGGCGCTCCTCCAGCACGGCGACCACCTCGCGCAATCCCAGCCCGCGCGCGCGCAGCAGCACGAGCAGGTGGAACAGCAGGTCCGCGGATTCGGACAAGAGTTCGGGATCGTCGCCGGCGACCCCGGCGAGCGCGGTTTCCACGCCCTCCTCGCCCACCTTCTGCGCGAGTCGTCGGGCGCCCTGCTCGAACAGGCGCGTCGTGTAGCTGCCCTGGGGACGCTCGCGGTGCCGCCGTTCGACCAGCGCCTCGAGCTCGGACAGGAACGCGAGCGGAGTCCCCGGCAGGTCGAAGCAGGCGGGCGTTCCCCGGTGGCAGACCGGCCCGCGCGGGCGCGCATGCACGAGCAGCGCATCGGCGTCGCAATCCACGCCCACATGGACCAGATCGAGCACGTTGCCGCTGGTTTCGCCCTTGCGCCACAGGCGCTGGCGCGTGCGCGAGAAGAACGTCACCTCGCCGCTCGCGAGCGTCGCCGCAAGGGCGGCGCGGTCCATGTAGCCGACCATCAGCACGTTGCCGCCGTCGGCATGCTGGACGACGGCGGGCACCAGGCCGCCTGACTTGTCGAAATCCACGCGCCCGGGGTCGAACGGAGGACTTGTGGCGCCTGTTGGACTCATTACGGCGTAGCGTCCTGGGTCGCGGGCTCGCACGGCCGGGTCGGCACGCCGGCCGCGGCGAGATAGGCCTTGAGGGCGGGAATCGCGACTGTACCCGAATGGAACACGGAGGCCGCGAGCGCGCCATCGACATCGGCCTGCTCGAACACGGCGCGGAAATGCGCCGGTTCGCCGGCACCGCCGGAGGCCACCAGGGGCACGCCGCAGATCCGACGCGCGGCCTGCAGTTGGGGCAGGTCGTAGCCCGACCGCACGCCGTCGGAACCCATGCAGTTCAGCACGATCTCGCCGGCGCCACGCGCGATCGCCTCGGCCAGCCACTCCAGCATCGGCCGGCCGGTCGCGCGGCTGCGCGCCGGATCGCCCGTGTACTGGTGCACGCGCCAGTCGCCGCCCTCGTCGCGCAGCGAATCGATGCCGACCACGACGCACTGCACGCCGAAGGCCTCGGCCAGTTCGGTGACCAGCGCCGGCCGCTCCAGCGCCGGCGAGTTGATCGAGATCTTGTCCGCGCCGGCATGGAGGAGCGCACGCGCACTCTCCACGCTGCGCACGCCGCCGGCGACGCAGAACGGGATGTCCAGGCGCGCGGAGAGCCGCTCAACCCAGCGCACGTCCGCCGTGCGCCCCTCGGGACTGGCGCCGATGTCGTAGAACACCAGTTCGTCCGCGCCCTGGTCGCGGTAGCGCACGGCCAGCTCCTCGATGTCGCCCATCACCACGTGGTCGCGGAAGCGCACGCCCTTGACCACCTTGCCGTCGCGCACGTCCAGGCAGGCGATGATGCGCCGGGTCAGCACGCGAGCAGCTCCGCCAGCGCGACGCGGCGTTCGACCAGCGCGCGACCCACGATGGCGCCGCCCGCGCCCGCCTCGCGCAGCGCGCGCACGTCGGCGGCGTCGCGCACGCCTCCCGATGCCTGTACCAGCAACGAGGCTTCGCGCGCGGCCAGGTCGCGGTACAGCGCGAGGTTCGGCCCCGCGTACACGCCGTCGCGCTCGATGTCGGTGCACAGCACGTGGCGCAGCGGCGCCGACGCGCGCAGTCGCGCGAGCAGCTCGTGCAGCGCCACGCCGCTGTCCTCGGTCCAGCCGCGCACGGGCAGCCGGAACACGCCGTCGCCGTCCTGGCGTGCATCCAGCGCCAGGCACAGTCGTTCGGGCCCGTAGCGCACCAGCCACGTGCAGACGAGCGCCGGATCGCGCACGGCCACGCTGCCGATCACCACGCGCGACGCGCCGGCCGCGATCAGCGCCTCGATCTGCGCCTCGTCGCGCACGCCGCCGCCGGTCTGGATCGCGAGCCCGGTCTCGGCGCGGATCCGCGCGAGCAGCTCGAGCGCGCCGTAGCGTCCCGCGCGCGCGCCGTCCAGGTCGACCAGGTGCAGCCAGCGCGCGCCGTCCCGAGCCCACGCCGAGGCGAGCGCGACCGGATCGTGCGCGTACGCCGTCTCGCGCGCGTAGTCGCCCTGCGCGAGGCGCACCACGCGGCCGGCGCGCAGGTCGATGGCGGGATAGAGCTCCATCTCAGAGCGCCAGGAAGTTCGCGAGCAGGCGCGCGCCGGCCGAGGCCGATCGCTCCGGATGGAACTGCTCGCCGTGGAAGTTCCCTTGCGCGACCACGGCGCTGAACGCACCGCCGTAGTCGCAGGTCGCGATCGTGGACGCCACCACGGGCACGGCGTATCCATGCACGAAGTACGCGTACTCCTCGGGCGCGA
>Ga0315912_10004436_pt1 | contig 13315 bp, 8 predicted proteins | sample VfabasoilMG_FD_204469 | JGI IMG/M metagenome (GOLD analysis project Ga0315912, IMG submission 204469) | Garden soil microbial communities collected in Santa Monica, California, United States - V. faba soil | ecosystem: Environmental > Terrestrial > Soil > Garden | place: USA: California... | reverse complement strand
AAAAAGCGGTTTAGGCATTGAGGCAACTGCAAGAATTGCACGTTATCAAGCTTTCAATTCGGCAGGTGCGGATTTTATTTGTCTGGCGCATCATCAAGACGATCAGGCCGAAACATTATTGTTGCAATTAGCGCGGGGAGCTGGCGTGAAGGGCTTAGCAGGCATGGCGCAGATCGATACAGAACGGAAACTGCTTAGACCATTGCTGAGTTTTGATCGTGCGGAATTAGAAATATACGCTAAAAAAAATCGTTTAAGATGGATTGATGACGAAAGTAATGAAAATATCCAGTTTGATCGAAACTTTATACGACATAGGGTATTGCCAACACTTCGGGAAAGGTATCCTGCAATTGCGCAAACACTAAGTCGCTCGGCAGAGAATCTAGCGGAATCGAATAGACTTTTAGATGATTTGGCACAGATGGACTCCGTTAATATTTTAGATAAAACAGTGCAATATCAGCGCGTTAATCTACAATCGCTGGCAGGATTGAATGAAGCTAGACAGTCTAACTTGATTCGGTGGTGGTTGGCTCAAAATCATTTAAGCATGCCTAGTGTGCAGCAATTAAAACAGATTTTGCACCAGCTTTTACATGCCAAATCTGATGCTACTATCAAAATTAAAGTAAGTAACAGATTCAATATCAGACGCTATCAAAGATGGGCATATTTAGTTGGCGAAACTGGTACATCAACATCCATTAATTTGTTGTGGCATGGTGAAGAAGTTATTCATTTATCCGATCATTCACGCTTGATGTTCACTGAGAAATTAGGTGAAGGGTTGGCATTTAAGCGGCAAAACAATGTAAAACTACGTATTAAAAGCCGTGAGGGCGGGGAGCGTTTTAAGTCTGAAGTAGGGCGTCCGAGCCGTATCCTCAAACACGTTCTACAGGCGAGTCAAATACCACCATGGCATCGTGAGCATCTCCCGCTTATTTTTATTGATGAGACGCTTGCAATCATTCCCAATATTGGCGTGAACGCTAATCTACAAGCAAAAGATGATGAAATGGGATTGCAGGTTGTGTGGATGCAGGATTAATATAGGTTATAAACAACCGATATTGGTGGTTGTAAACAGCCATTTTTCATGTAAAATGTTGTCAAATCAAATACCTTCAATAAATTACTCATTGAATTTATTGGGTTTTATATTAAAACTCTAATTTGGAATATTTTTTGCATCTTAATAAATAGCTATACGAATTAATCTAGGGAAATTAAGATGCAACATTATAAATATAAACTGACAAAACCGAGTTTAGTAACACTTATACTATTATCGATTTACGGGTTTTCTCTGGTTGCAACTGCCGAGGAAAAAGCAGTTACAACTCAAAAAATTGAAGTGATTAGCACAACGCCATTACAAGGTTTTGGTTTGTCTAGAGAGTTGATTCCGGCGAATGTCCAAACCGTAAAAGGTGAGGAAATGCAAAATCAGAACAACATTTCTGTTACAGATTTCTTGAATAGTGGGATGCAGGGCGTCAATATCAATGAGGTGCAAAGCAATCCTTATCAACCGAATGTGAATTTCCGTGGTTTTACCGCATCGCCTTTGTTAGGCACGCCGCAGGGCTTGTCGGTTTTTGTGGATGGTGTGCGTGTAAATGAACCTTTTGGTGATGTTGTGAACTGGGACCTAATTCCGCTTAATGCGATTTCCGGCATGAGTTTAATTCCAGGGTCCAATCCAGTGTTTGGCCTGAATACACTTGGTGGTGCCCTTTCTATACAGACGAAAAGTGGACGCACGGATAAAGGTGGTGCAGTTGAGTTGCTGGGTGGTTCGTGGGGTCGTGCTGCCGGCAATGCTGAGTTTGGTGGAGTAGCCGAAAACGGGGTTGATTTTTTTGTGTCTGGTAATGTTTTTCACGAACAAGGTTGGCGTGATTTTTCACCATCTGACGTTCGTCAGATATTCAGTAAGATAGGCTGGCAAGGTGAAAAAACAGATGCGAACTTAAGCCTTACTTTAGCTGATAACGAGTTGGTCGGTAATGGATTTGTACAAAAAGACTTTCTTAGTGCGCAATCTTACGATGCGATTAACACCAAACCTGACATCACAGAAAATGAAATGGCTTTTTTGAACTTTAACGCCAATCACTATTTTAACGATGATACGCTGTTAAGCTTAAACACCTATTATCGGAATGCGCATACTAAAACGTTGAATGGTGACGTGAATGATGATGTGGAAGATACTGATTTCGATGCTACTTGTGAAGACGGTGCATTAGGTACACCTGAGACAGAGTGCGGCGGGGCACTTAATCGTAGTAAATCAAAACGAGACGGGATGGGCTTTACGACACAAATGACTTTTAACGAAGACTTTATGGGTAAAAAGAATCAGTTCATCACTGGCTTGGGTTATGACTACGATAAAACCAAATTTAGACAGAGTTCTGAGTTTGGAAACCTGACTTCAAGTCGTGGCGTAACAGGTGTTGGGCTGGAAAATGACGAATCCGAGGTTAAGCTTAAAGCCGTTAGCAAGACCTTCAGTCTTTTTGCTACTGATACCGTATCGCTCACGGACATTTACCATTTAACGCTTTCTGGCCGTTACAACTATACCAGAATTGATAATAAGGATGGTTTAGAGGACGAGCCGCCAGAGACTTTAACTGAGAAACGTTCATTCAACCGTTTTAATCCAGCGATTGGTTTAAGCGTAACACCTACTAAGGATTTCTCTTTTTATGGCAGTTATAATGAGGGTAGCCGTGCACCAACAGCAATTGAATTAGGTTGCGCATTCCAGGATTTAGATGGTGATGGCATTGGCGATACAGGATGTAAGTTACCGAATGCCATGGCAGGTGATCCGCCATTGAAAAAAGTGGTTTCCAAAACCTTTGAGGCTGGTGTTCGTGGCAAACTGGCGGGAGATCTGGGCTATAGTGCAAGCGTGTACCGTACACAAAATACTGACGATATTCAGTTCATCTCATCAAATCCTGTCAATGGCGAAGGTAATTTCCAAAACGTGGGTAAAACACGCCGTGAAGGTTTGGATTTTGGTGTGGATGGTACCTTAGGTTCTAACTTTAGTTGGAATGCTGGTTATAGCTATGTGCGTGCAACCTATCAGTCGCCATTTAGAATGGTAAACGAAGTAAACTCTAGTGCAGTAGGCGATGAAATTCAGATTTCAAAGGGTGATTATTTAGCAGGTATTCCAAAACATCAATTTAAATTCCGCGGAGAGTGGCAAGCGTTACCTAATTGGACGATAGGTGCGAATGTCATTGGATTCTCCGATCAATACTCATTTGGTAACGAGAATAACGACCATGAGGGAGAAGGCGCTAAAGTAAGCGGCTATACAATTTTAAACTTAGACACGCGTTATAAATTTGGCAATACGGGTTGGCAACTATTTGGTCGTGTAAATAACGTGTTTGATAAAGAGTACTATAGTGCTGGCATGTTAGGCGAAACCTTCTTTGATGAAGACGGAGGCGGTTTCACTGGAGAAGACGAAAGTGCATTCCTAGTTTCACCGGGCGCACCACTTGCAGGCTGGATAGGTGTTCGATATGAATTTGGCGGTAAAAAATCATCATCTAGTTTTGATAACGACTAACTGAAAGGCAACATTGCTCGCTCAAGAACAACAATCCAGCGCTCATCAGTTAAATGATAGCCGCACCAAGGTACTCATCATTGAAGACGAGGTGTTATTCGCACGTGCTGTTGCCAAACGATTACAGAAAGTCAACTTTGAATGTGAGCATGCCGAAAGCCTAAGCGATGCGCGCCTACTAACTAAACAGTTTCTGCCTGATCTGGTGTTGCTGGATATGCGGTTACCTGATGGCAATGGCTTGGATTTAATCGAAGAATTTGTTGCGAAGAGTATCAAAGTAATAGTAATGACAGCGCACGGTGAGATTAGCGATGCGGTGAATGCGATTAAACTTGGTGCAAGTGATTATTTGAAGAAGCCTATTGATTTAGAAGAGCTTCTGCTTGTCATTCAGAAGAATGAAAAAACATTTGAGCTACAAACAAGTTTAGATTATTCGCGGCAGCGTAATGCACATGCAAGTGAGGGTGTTGAGCTGATTGGCGATAGTCCTGCCATGCAAAGTGTACGTATGCAAATTGCACGTATCGCACAACTTGGTCATTTGATAGACGCAATTCCTCCTACGGTGTTAATTAGTGGCGAAACTGGCACCGGTAAAGACGTTGCTGCTCGCTTACTGCATTTATCCTGTGCAAATAAAGATAAACCCTTCGTGCATGTGGATTGCGCTTCGTTGCCTAGTGAACTCATCGAGAGTGAATTATTCGGTCACGAAAAAGGTGCGTTTACCAATGCCTTTAATGCGCGCCCAGGATTAATAGAAGCGGCTGAAGACGGCACACTCTTTTTAGATGAAATTGGCGAGATGCCTTTGTCTTTGCAGGCAAAATTACTGAATGTATTGGAACGACGCAAAGTGCGTAGGCTGGGCTCTACCAAAGAACGCCATGTACCTGCACGTATTATTGCCGCAACCAACCGTGATTTGCATGAGATGGTAACGGCAGGACGTTTTCGTTCAGATTTATATTATCGACTTAATGTGATCAGCATGGAGATGCCGCCGTTACGCGATCGTGGAGAGGATATCTTACAACTGGCTAAGCATTTTATGCGAGCGACAGAAAAGCGTTATGGCTTAAGCATTCATCAGTTTAGTGCAAATGCAGTAGATGCGATTAATCATTACGATTGGCCAGGCAATGTAAGAGAATTACGACATCAAATCAGTCGTGCAGTGCTGCTTAGTAATCAAGCACAAATTGTGGCGAGTGCTATTTCGTTACCTAATCATACCCCGCTTAATACAAAACAAATTGCTGCAGCCAACGAGCCACAGTTAACGCTTGATGCTGCCGAAAAATCCATGCTGATGACAGCGCTCGAAGCTACACACAACAACGTTTCCAAGGCAGCTCGCCAACTCGGCATCACACGTATGACCATGCGATATCGCATGGAAAAACACGGCATTAGCGTTTAGTATCTCCATACCTCGTGTTATCATTTCGGTCTTCAACACTGGAGTTCTGTATGCGCACACCTGTCGTTTTAGGCACACCTTTAACTCCTTCCGCTATCAAAGTGATGTTATTAGGGAGCGGTGAACTAGGCAAAGAAGTAATCATCGCTTTACAACGTCTTGGGGTTGAGGTGATTGCAGTTGACCGTTATGAAAATGCGCCTGGTCACCAGGTAGCGCATCGTGCCTATACAATCGATATGACTGATGCGGTAGCGTTGAAGGCACTTGTAGATCAAGAAAAACCACATCTGATCGTGCCAGAAATCGAAGCATTGAATACCGATGCACTTGCCGATATTGAGCGTGCAGGGATCGCCACTATTATCCCTACTGTCAAAGCCGTTCAACTCACGATGAACCGCGAAGGCATTCGTAGACTAGCCGCAGAAGAACTAAAGCTGCCAACTTCACCGTATGCTTTCGCACAAAGTGAGCATGCTCTACAAGCAAGTATCGACGCGGGTATTGGCTATCCTTGTTTTGTTAAACCGACGATGTCGTCATCAGGAAAAGGGCAATCACGCGTTACGAAACAATCTGAAGTTAAAGCGGCGTGGGATTATGCCGCCACCGGTGGGCGTGTAAACCAAGGTGTGGTGATTGTTGAAGGTCAAATTGATTTTGATTATGAAATAACCTTGCTTACAGTGCGTGCTAAAAATGTGCAAGGCGAAATTCAAACCTATTTTTGTGAACCGATAGGCCACGTGCAAGAAAAAGGAGATTACATCGAAAGTTGGCAACCTCAAGCAATGAGTACCAAGGCGCTACAAGCTGCACAGCATGTGGCTAAAACTATCACCGATGCACTTGGTGGTTTGGGCTTGTTTGGGGTGGAGTTATTCATCAAAGGAGACCAGGTTTGGTTTTCTGAGGTTAGTCCGCGCCCACATGACACAGGCATGGTGACAATGTGTAGTCAACGCTTGAGCGAATTTGAGTTACATGCACGCGCGATTTTAGGTTTACCTGTTGATGTTACTAGGAGTAATACTGGCGCTAGTGCCGTGATTTATGGCAAAGTCGAAAGCAAAAGCTTAAGTTTTACTGATGTGGAAAAAGCATTGGGCGTACCTAATTCAGATATTCGTTTGTTCGGCAAACCACAGTCCTTTGAGCGTCGACGTATGGGAGTTGCTCTAGCAACAGGCAAAGATACGAATGAAGCCAGAAACAATGCAAAACTAGCAGCTAGCCTCGTAAAGCCAAACTAATTTCTACCCATGCTCAACAAAATAGAAGAAGCAGGTAGCAGCAAAGCAACATTTTATGAATTGCTCGGTGGCGCAGAGACTGGTACCTCCAAAATTCGTGATTTGGTCGAAACGTTTTATGACATCATGGATAGCGATCCTAAAGCTCAAGATATCCGTGCATTACATCCGGCGGATTTAACTGCAGCACGCGAAAAACTATTTATGTTCCTCACCGGCTGGACTGGTGGCCCGCAACTCTATATCGAACGCTATGGTCACCCGATGTTACGTAAAAGACATCTACCATTTACCATTGGCGAAAGTGAGCGTGATCAATGGATGTATTGCATGATAAAAGCCATGCAGAAGCTTAAAATAGAAGAAAATCTCATGAAGAAGCTTGCTGAGCAGTTGTATGGCGTTGCGGATTTTATGCGCAATAAAAATGTTTAAGTGATTGTTTTTATTGTTTAACTAGTGCTATAGTATTCTCAAGTGATTTGATGTGCTAATTAAAAACTAATAACAGTTACGCAACATAGGGAGTCATGTTATCTTGAGACATTCCGTCTACTCACTATCAATTTGTAGGTTCGCTAGGAGTATTTAAATTCTTAGCAAAAAAATTCTTATTGCAAGAAACTTCGCGCTAAGCTTGTTCTTACTATTTACTGCTTACTTATTAGCTGTCTATTTTTTGCCCTCCAGCCCAATATCAACGCGATTTTATGTGTTATCAGCATTTTTCTTTGTCCTTGCGGGAGGGTATCTCTTAGGCAGTCTAAGGCGAGAGAAGCGCGTTTGGCAATTGGTTAATAACCTGAAGTTGCAGATTCAAAATAGAGAAGCTGCACATGAAAAATTATTGCAGGGAGAGTTGCGATTAGAGCGACAAAAAGCCAGCCTGGCGCGGCTTTCTGCAATGCGAACAAACTCTATTGTATCTACAGAATATTTTAAGCAGCTAATTGCGGAATCAGCGAATACGTTAAATGTAGCGCGCGTTAGTATCTGGTTTTTCTCAGCGGATAAGCAATTGTTGATATGTGAAGCTATGTATCATCTGGATAGTATGCACTATAGCGCAGGACAGAAAATTGATGCCCAGCAGTTGCCAAACTATTTTGCCGCCTTATCTCAAGATAGAGTGATTGCAGCAAATGATGCTTATCAACATCCCAGATTGTCCGAATTGACGATGGAATATTTTCCCAACAATCAGATAGGCGCAATATTAGATGCCACTATCTGGTTAGGTAATGAAATCACAGGGGTCATTTGTCATGAGCATGTGGGGGATAAGCGAGAATGGACACTCGATGAGCAAAACTTTGCAGGTTCATTAGCAGATTTGGCTAGAGTGGTACTTGAATCACAAAAAAGACAGGAAGTCGAAATTGATTTATTACATCAGCAAACCAATCTTGAAACGATTGTAAAAACACGTATTGAATCAATAGAAAGCAATGCGAAATTATTCAGGTTCTTAGTGGGGCGTGCTCCCATCAATATTTTGTATATGAACAGAGCTACAGAACTAATCGAAATGAACCCGGAAGTGGAGCAGGAATCCGGTTACACTAGAGACTATGCCATTGGAAAAACTTTTTATGAATTATTTTCGAATAAAAAGATAAGAGGACAACATTTAGAGATTTTTAAGAAAATCCTCTCAGGCGAAAAACTACAAGGGCAAGATTTATTAATGCGTCGCTCAGATGGTACTGTAGGTGAGTATTCAATTTCTGCGAGTATGGAACAAGACTCAAATGGAAACGATGTAATAATCGCTATTGCTCAGGATATGACCCAGCAAAAAATGGTAGAACAGGCTTTGCAAAAAGCACGCGAGTCTGCTGAGTCTGCTGACCGCATAAAATCGATGTTTGTGGCCTCTATGTCACATGAGCTGCGCACACCTCTTAATTCAATCATAGGTTTTTTAGGGGTCGTTCTGCATGGAATGTCGGGTGAAATTAATACCAAGCAAAAAGATCAGCTTAGCCGTGCATACCAATCTGCCAAACATTTGTTATCGCTGATATCCGATGTAATTGATATCTCAAAGATTGAAGCTGGTTATTTGCAGGTACATATTGAAATGTTTGAATTGCGACCGTTGTTGTTAGAGGCAGAGCATGTCATTCACCATCTTGCAACTGAAAAGAATATTGAGGTGAATATTGATTGCCCAAAAGAACTAATGATTGAAGCTGATCGAAAAAGGCTGTTCCAAGTTGTGTTAAATGTAATGAGTAATGCGGTGAAATATACCGAGCAAGGCTCTGTATTAGTTGATGTGGTAGTCAGTGATCAGCGGCTCTATATTAACGTCCAAGACACAGGGATCGGTATTGATGAAGCCGATCTAGCCAATATATTTAAACCGTTCGAACGCGTAGAATCTAGATTGAGAATTAAAACATTAGGCACTGGTTTAGGTTTATATCTTACTCATAAAATCTTAACGCAATTGCTAGGTGGCACAATAGAGGTTGATAGCACACCAGAAGTAGGTAGTCTCTTTACTATTGATATCCCGCTAAAAGCCCAGAAATTGGTACCAGAGTCTACAATTTCCGTTCTGGAAGAGGCACCAAAATGACCACAGCTTTGATCATAGAGGACAATGAAGATAATCTGGAGTTGATTAAATTCATACTAGAACAAGCGAGTTATAAGACGCGTTCTGTTATGAGTGGTGTTGAAGGTGTGCAACAAGTATTAACCATTCCACCTGATTTTGTGATTTTAGATATACAATTACCTGATATCAATGGCTTAGAAGTGCTAAAACGTATTCGAGCACATCCGGTAGGCAGAGATATTCCAATAATAGCAATGACGTCTTATGCCATGTCCGGAGACAAAGAAAGGCTGATGGCAGCAGGCTGTACGGGATACATAGAAAAACCAATAGACCCAATGTTAGTGATTGGGCAAATAGAACAAGTCATTGGCAGGGGAGGCCAGTAATGAAGATATTGGTTGTTGAAGATGATGAAAACTCAAGGAAATTGCTTGAAACGGTGCTAGCCGCGGAAGGCTATCAAGTCGTTAGCTTCGATAATGGTTTTAAAGCACTCGCCCATTTACAAGCAGAGTCTGCGAATCTTATTATTTCGGACATTCTTATGCCTGAGATGGATGGTTATGGTTTATGTAAAGCTGTGAAACAGCATCCCGATTTGCAGAAAATCCCTTTTATTTTTTATACAGCTACTTACACCTCTGCCCAAGATGAACGTTTTGCAATGACTTTAGGAGCTACCAAGTTTTTAATTAAACCATTGCCGGTTCAAGAGCTTTTGGGTGTTATCGCGGAGGCTATTAAATTAGAAGCAAACTCTAAAATTGCTAAAGGACGTGGTTTATATCGGGCAAGTCCATCAAAAATAGATAAGCAGCATGCAGATAGAGTTAGGGCAAAGCTAGATGAGAAAATAGTTGAATTGAATGAAGAAAAGCAAAAGTTAATTGAGAATGAAGCTCGCATTCGGGACTTTGCTGAAGCCTCTGCAGATTGGTTCTGGGAATCTGACAAGAGTTTAAATATTAGTGTCGTCTCAGGTGGATCGACGGGGTTTAACTTTAGCAATTTGAATGATTTTGCTAACGCTTGTCATAGTCATACTTCAAATGAGATGCTTAAAATAGTGCAAGCACATAAGAAGTTTGCGGATTTTATAGTGCATTCAACGGACAAGACTGGAAAAGTATCTTATATGCGAGTTTCCGGGAAGCCTATATTTACTAGAAATGATACCTTTATTGGCTATCGTGGCGTTGGTCGTGATGTCACTGAGATGATAGCGCTGAACCGACGAGTGGAATTTTTAGCTTCGCATGATGAACTCACAGGTTTGCCAAATCGAAGCTTGTTCAGGCAGCGGCTAGAACATTCGATTTCAAAAGCAGAACGTGCCGGACAACAAGTGCTGCTCCTGTTTTTTGACTTAGATTATTTTAAAATGATTAACGATACGCTCGGACATGAGGCAGGGGATCAGTTGTTAGTGCTGGCGACCAAACGCATTACAGAGCGTGCACGCTCCACCGATATTTTATGCAGATTGGGTGGTGATGAATTTGTGATGGTGATGGAAAGCGCTTCACCGCAAGATGGACATCGTTTGGTGCGTGAGATTATTGCTGCTTTCGCGGTGCCTTTTGAAATTTTAGGGCAACGTGTATACACCACCGTAAGTATTGGCGTGAGTGTTTATCCCGACGATACGACCGATCCACAAACCTTGCTACTCTATGCAGATTTGGCGATGTACCGCGCCAAACAAAACGGGCGTAACGATTTTGAGTTTTATACCACCGGACTCAACTTTATTGCACATCAATGGCTTGAGATGGAGCATGGCTTACGTAAGGCTTTGAAAGAAAATCAATTATTTGTGGCATATCAACCGCAAGTCGATAATGAAAATATGCAATTGGTTGGAATGGAAGCTTTATTAAGGTGGCGTCACCCTGAGCGTGGTTTAATCCCGCCACTTGAGTTTATTAAAATTGCCGAACAGTCCTCATTAATTAACGATATTGGCGATTTTGTACTTGAGGCGAGTTGCAAACAAATGCGAGAATGGCTAGATGCGGGCTTTCGTGTGCCACGCATATCAATCAATATCTCGGCGCGACATTTACGATCGCCCAATTTGAGCAAAGCTTTAATGCGAATTTCTGCAAAATATGAAATTCCACCTGCGATGCTTTGCATAGAAATCACCGAGCATGCCTTATTAGAGCATGCAGATGAAGTGAAGAAAAATATGAACTATATTAAAGAAACAGGATTTCATATTTCCCTGGATGACTTTGGTATGGGACATTCATCGTTACTTTATCTGAAACGCTGGGCTGTAGATGAGGTTAAAATTGACCAATCGTTCGTTGAAGGCTTGGTAAACAGTGAAGAAGATCGTGTAATCGTGAAGGCGATTGTCGCCTTGGGCGATGCGCTGGGATTGAATCTAGTGGGTGAAGGTGTTGAAAGTCAGCAGCAATCGGATATTTTATCAGCGAGCGGATGCAAAATCATGCAAGGCTTTTTCTATTCACCACCCTTGTTGGCTTCTGAAATGGAAACCTGGCTAAAAAAATAATTTTTCAATGTTGTCGCTTTAAACCACCAAGCAATGCTGCCAATGGCGTTTTACGTACAACCGAATTCTTACTAACTTCACTTTGTTTTTTCGCCATTGCTGGCTCATAAGGTTTATCGAACCAGGGATCAATATTCGCTTTGTTGCTTTTGTTTTGTTTAGCACTTTGATTTATGCGGGAATGTTCCGAACCGCTTGTGTTTTTGGTAACAGACTCGGCCTGATTCTTGGATTTTGTTCGCACATTACTGGGAGATGCTACTTTAGCTGTTTCGCGGGAAATGCTTTTTTTAATGAGCTTCTCAATTTCCAGAAGATATTTTTCTTCATCCTCACACACCAGTGATATAGCGATACCGCTAGCGCCGGCGCGGCCTGTGCGACCAATGCGATGCACATAATCTTCTGGTGCCGAGGGAATCTCGTAATTAATCACCATCGGTAAGTCACTAATATCGAGGCCGCGGGCAGCTACATCTGTTGCCACAAGCGCAGTGACTTTGCCTTGTTTAAATGCATCCAGTGCGGTGATACGCTCTTGCTGGCTTTTATCACCATGAATCGCGTCAGCAGCGATACCTTCTTTTTGCAAAGTACGGCTTAATTTGCTAGCAGTCAGCTTTGTTTTAGTAAAAATAATTACCTGATTTGCAGCTTCATTTTTAAGTAGTTGGGTTAAGAATGCTTGTTTTTTAGCTTGTTCCAGTAAGTAAACTTTTTGGGTTACATTTTCGGCCGTAGCGTTACTCCGTGCCACTTCTACTAACGTTGGATTAGTTAAAAAGTCATCTGCTAGTTTCTTGATTTCGTTAGAAAAGGTCGCTGAGAACATCATATTTTGCCGTTGCTTAGGCAATAAAGCTAAAATGCGTTTTAAATCAGGCATAAAACCCATGTCCAACATGCGGTCTGCTTCATCAAGAACTAAAATTTGTACTTGATTCAAGCTTAAAGTTTTTTGCTCAACATGATCCAGTAAGCGCCCTGGCGTTGCTACTAAAACTTCTATCCCAGTTTTAAGGTGAGGTGTTTGGGTTTTAATATCAATACCTCCAAATACTACCAGGCTACGTAGGGCAGTGTTTTTGGCATATACCTTAATACTTTCTTCTACCTGAATGGCTAGCTCACGCGTCGGCGTTAGAATCAAAGCGCGTACAGGATGTTTTGCTGGTGAGGTACTGGTACTGGCTAGAGGGAGCAATTTTTGCAAAAGCGGCAATGCAAAAGCAGCGGTTTTACCTGTGCCAGTCTGTGCGCCAGCCATTAAATCCACACCTTGCAAAGCGAGTGGAATCGCTTTAGCTTGAATGGGTGTTGGTATAGTGTATCCTGCAGCAGTGATTGCTTGTAACAAAGGCGCTGCAAGCCCTAGCGAGTCAAAATGAACAACGTTTTCTATAGTCATAAATAGTTAGGCAAAGCTACGTGAGCGTCGAGCGTTATCGCCATTATTACGGCGTGGGCTATTATTACCATCATTATTGCGTTGTGAGCGCGGTTTACCAAATTTCTCATTAGAAATTTTCGCTGAACCTTTGTTTGATGCATTCATGTTCGCTGTTTTATGGTTTGTATCACGCGTTTCGTTGCGTCTGGAGTTGCCGAAACCTCGTGCGAGCTCACGAGCGAATTGCAAGTCAGTATCTTTCGTATAACTCCGGCTGTTGCCGTTCACATCACGTGGTTTGTTGCCTCGGTTAGCTGAATTTTCATCACGATCATTAATAGGAGCTGATCTGTGTGAAAAAGTAGTTCGATCACCAAATGCTCGCTCACTAGGTGCATGGTTACCAGCAATACGATTGCCAAAACTACGCCCTCGGTTATCGCTATTACCTTTTGGCTGATAGCCATTACTATTACCTGGTTTGTGGGAACGCTCATTACGGCTATTTCGACTCGCGCCACGACTACCATTGCC
>Ga0315912_10004435_pt1 | contig 13317 bp, 11 predicted proteins | sample VfabasoilMG_FD_204469 | JGI IMG/M metagenome (GOLD analysis project Ga0315912, IMG submission 204469) | Garden soil microbial communities collected in Santa Monica, California, United States - V. faba soil | ecosystem: Environmental > Terrestrial > Soil > Garden | place: USA: California... | reverse complement strand
ACTTGTCGCTGAACGATCCAGCACAGCTGGAGGTCGAATCACTGCCCGGTCGTAGCGAAGATGATTACATCAACAAGATTTCTGCGGGCCTGAAGCTGCGCACCGATGCGAGCCGGCAGGTGCTGAACCTCGACTTGCGCTTCGATGACGTGCGCTATCAGAAGAACGACGATCTCAACTACAGCGGCGGCAATGCGCAGCTCGCCTGGGATTGGCAGCTGGGCAGCCGCTTGTCAGGCCGCGTCGGTGGGCTCTACGACCGCACGCAGGCGAGCTTTGCCAACTACCTGCTGTTCGACCGCGACATCGTGGAGAGCACCAACTACGGCCTGGACGTGCGTTACCGCATCGGCTCGCGCTTTGCAGTGGGCGTGGGTGGCGCGCGTACCAGCGGCGATCACAGCCTGAAGTTGCGGCGTGATCAGAATTTCGACGGCGACACGGCGCGCGTCGGCCTCGAATACCGCACCCCGAGCAACAACATATTCGGCGTGGACTTCCGCACCACGAGCGTGGAGTTCGACAACATCCCCGACGTGCCCGGTGTCCTCGGCAAGGACTACGACGAGGACGCGCCCGGCGTGTTGGTGAAGTACGCGTTCACGGTCAAGACTTCGCTCGAGGCGCGCGCCGGCTATTTGGATCGCGACTATCTGGATCCGGCAGTGAACGACTATTCCGGGGAGACCTGGAGTCTGGCGCTACGCTGGGAACCGCGCGTCACCCTCTTCTTCGACATCAAGGCGGCACACGATCTGCGCGCCTACTCGGATGCCGAGAGTGACTATTTCGAGGCTGACGTGTTCTCCATCGCACCCACCTGGAAGCCGCGCGAGCAGCTCAAGGTGACGACGACGTTCACCTGGGAGCAGCAGGACTACATCGGCAATGGCCTGGTCAGCACGCCGATCAGCGCAGTGCTGCCGACACGGTTCGACGCAGACCGCGAGGACGACGTGCAATCGCTCAAAGTGGGTCTCGAATATACCCCGCGCGACATGCTGGGACTGGGCCTGACGTATCAACTCATCCAGCGCGATTCCAACCGGCCGCTGCGCGAGTACGACAACACCCTGGTGGGATTCCAGCTGAAGCTGACGTTCTAGCCCGTGACGGCTCGCTGTCTCGAGCGCCTGGCCTGAAAGACTCCAGGCCTAACCCTGGTCTGTACTCCGGTGTATCACCCGGCACGAACCGCAGTTTCGTGCTGCAAAACCGGAGATGTGTTCGATGCCTGCGATTGCCATCACCCGCGCGCTCAGCCAGTTCACCTTCGCCTCGGAATGGCTGAAAGCGCCGGTCGCGTTGGTGACACGTGTGTACGTGAGCTGGCAGTTCTTCGATGCAGGGCTGTACAAGCTGAAGTACTGGGACCAGGCGACGGCCATGTTCGAGGACATGTACAAAGTGCCGTTGCTGCCGCCATTGCCCGCGGCGGTGCTGGGTACGTTCACCGAGTTGTTCTTCCCGATTTTCCTCGCCTTGGGACTGGCAGGGCGCGCTGGCGCGTTCGGGCTCTTCCTGGTGAATCTCGTAGCAGTGATCTCATACCCGGAACTGTTCGAACAGCCCGGCTCCATCTTCCCGCACTACCTGTGGGGCTTCATGCTGCTGATACTCACGGCCTACGGGCCAGGCAGTTGGTCCCTGGATCACTGGTTGGAGCGCAGGCGCACTGACGGCCGGCGCTGGAGTTGAGTGGGTTTCGCCTCAACGCTTCGCCGGCAGCGAGCTGCCTATCATTCCCAGCTCCGGCTTGACCAGCGTGGTACCGGTGGTGCCCATGCCGACGATTTGCAGGATCACTTCCTCGTCCTTGGCACCGTCGAAGTGTTGCGCACCGGCAGGATGCTTCATGAAGCTGCCGGCCTTCAGCGGTGTGGTCTTGTCGGGGGTGAACTCGCTGCCCGTGCCCACCCACCAGGTTCCCTGCAGTACGGCCACGTAGCGATCCTCGTTGTGGACGTGCGGGCGCGTCATCACACCGGGTGAGAATTTCACACGCAGCACGTACAGCCCGGGCTTGCTCGGGTCCCCCGCAATGGCTGCGGTTTGCAGGCCCGGCGTCGCAGGCGAGGCCTGCCAGCGGATTTCGTCGGGACGAATGATGACGAAACCCGCAGCATCGCTCTGCTGAGCATCCGCGATCAGCAGCGTGCCCACGCCGAGGGCGAACAGTGCGAGCAGGGTGAAGCCCTTGGACATGAATCTCTCCTTTAGCTTGCGCCGCGCTACTTGCCAGCCGTGTAGAGCTTGGCGAGCCGATACAGGAATTCACGGCCTTCCATCACGGATTGCACGCGAATGCGTTCGTTGAGCCCGTGTGCGTTGGTGGTCGCGCCATCCGAAAAAATCCCGGAGATGCCATAGGTCGGGATGCCCACGGGAGTGAGGAACCGACCGTCGGTGGCGCCAGCGGCCTGCGCCGGGACCACCGGCACGCCAGGAAACATTTCCTTGGAGAGCTTCTCGATGGGCGCCATGATCTCTGCAGTCAGCGCTGGCGGCGGGCCCGCCTTTTCAGGCTCGGACTGGAAGGCCACTTTCACGCCGGGATCGTTGATCAGCTTGATCAGCGCCTGGCGCACTTCCTGCGCCGAGCGGCCCGGGAAGATGCGACAGTTCACATTGGCAGTGACTCGCTGCGGCAGCGCATTGGGGGCATGACCGCCATTGAGCATGGTGGCGACGCAGGTGGTGTGCAGCATGCCGTTGTAGCTCGGATCCTTCTTCATGCGCGCGATCGCGGTGGCATCGCCGGCGGCAGCGGCCTTCAGGTCCGCCCCTTCGCTGCCGCCCACGATCTCGCCGAATTTGTTGAAGTAGCCGCGCGTGGTGTCATTGAACTCCACCGGGAATTCGTAGGCCTGGACTTTCATCAGGGCCTGCGACATCTGGTAGATCGCGTTGTCGGCGGTGGGCCGCGAGGAATGACCGCCCTGGTTCACGGTCTCGAGCGTGAAGTCCTGATAGAGCTTCTCGCCCGCCTGGATGCCGTTGTAGAGATACTTGCCGGTCTTGCCGTCGAGCCGTCCGCCGCCGCCTTCGTTGAGTGCGAAGGCCGCGTCGATCAGTCCACGATGCTTCTCTACTAGAAAGCTCACGCCGTTGAAGACGTTGGGCGTCTCCTCGCCGCAGGTGAGGGCCAGCTTGATGCCGCGCTTGGGACGGTAACCCTCTTGTCTATAGCGCACCATCGAATCGGTGAAGATGGCTGCCATGGCCTTGTCGTCGGCGACCCCGCGTGCATAGAAGTAGCCGTCCTCTTCGATGAACTTGAACGGATCGCGCTCCCAGTCCTCACGCTTGGCCTCGACCACGTCGATGTGCGCCAGCAGCAGCAGCGGCTTCAGCGTCGCGTCGCTCCCGGGCAATACGGCGATGAGATTGCCATCCTTGGGTCGCCCGTCAGGCACCACCACGCGCAGGTCGCCCGCGGGGTAGCCGGCCTTGACCAGCCGCGCCTGCATGGCGTTGGCGGCCTGCGTGCAGGAACCGGCCGACAGCGTGGTGTTGATCTCCACCAGCTCCTTGTACAGATCGCGAAATGCAGCCTCACCGGCGCGCGCCTGCTGTGACACCTGCGACTGTTTGCTGGCGTACACATCGGTGGCGTGGGCACCGGAGATGGTGAGCAAGCTCAAGGCCGCGGCAAGGGAGTGGCTGCGTCGCATGTGTCACCTGTGGGAGCGAGAGGCTGGGAGCAGCCAAGGATACGGTGTGCGCCGCCAAATGCCAGCAGTGCGCGTTGCATACAACTCCAGTCGAGGCAGCGTGGCGTGGCACGCGCAGTGGTCGTGGGGACAGTCCCCTGGCTCACCGCCCCTCGAAGCGCGGCTTGCGCTTGGCCGCGAAAGCACGCCGGCCCTCTTTGTAGTCCTCGCTGTCGAAACAGGCATCGACCAGGGCGGCGACCTCGCTGGCGGTGCAGTTCGAATCGCCTTCGAAGAGATTCACGGCGGCTTTGGCAGCCCGGATCGTGAGCGGCGCATTGGCGGCGATGTTGCGAGCGTAATCGGTGACGTGGCCCTCGAGCAGTGCATCCTCCACGAGGCAGTTCACCAGCCCGATGCGCAGCGCCTCGGCGGCCTCGAGTTGGCGCGCGCTGAACAAGATGTCGCGCGCATGCGATGGGCCGACCAGGCGGGCGAGGGTAGCGACACCCGGGTATTCGTAGCCCAACCCCAGCCGTGCTGCTGGAATGGCAAAGCGCGACTGCGGTGTGGCGAAGCGCACATCGGCATGCAGCGCCACCGCCAAGCCGCCGCCCAGGCAATACCCGCGAATCATCGCCAGCAGCGGCTTGTCGAATTGCGCCAGCCAGCGATTGCCGCGCGCCGCGATCTCGCCGTAACGCTGCCGCTGCGCCGCATTGGCGCGTTGCGCATCGAATTCTGAAATGTCGGCCCCCGATGCGAAGGCCCGTTCACCCGCGCCCTTGAGCACCACGACGCGGATGCCGGCATCCTGCTGGAAGGCTTCGAGTGCGTCCCCGAGGCCCTGCCACATCTCCAGCGAGATGGCGTTGTGCCGTTCGGGGTTGTTGAGGGTGATCCAGCCAATGCCCGCATCGGCGGCCGCAATGATCTTGGTGGTCGACAGTTGCATCACGCGATCACTCCTGCACGCTGCAGCTGCTCGATCTGCGCGGCGTCATAGCCAAACTCAGCCAGCACTTCGCTGCTGTGTTCTCCCGGCTCGGGTGCAGCGTGATGGAACTGTGCCGGCCGCGCGTGGGCCGAGAGCGTGAGCGGGGAGCGCACCAGCGCAATCGCGCCGAGGTCAGGATGTGGAGCGGTCATGGTCATCTGGAGGAACCGGGTCTGGGGATCTTCGAAGGCTTGGCCGATATCGTAGATCGGGCCGCACGGCACGCCTACCGCGTTCAGGCGCGCTACCAGCTCATCCACCGCGAACGCTGCGATGAGTGCCTGCACCGCCGCGTTCAACGCCTCGCGATGCTGGGTGCGCAGCTCACGGGTCGCGTAGCTCGGATCGTTCAGCAACTGCTCGGCCCCGAGGGCAGTGCAGAAGTTGCGCCACATCTTGGCCGTGCTGGCGGCAATGTTGACCAGGCCATCGCGCGCCCGGAACGCACCCATGGGTACCAGCGTCGGGTGGAAGTTGCCCTGCGGCCGCGCGATCTCCTGGCTCATCGTGTAGCGCGCGCCTTGAAAGTCCAGCTTGCTGAGCATGGCTTCCAACAGCGACGTATGTACCCATTGGCCGACACCAGTGCGTTCGCGTTCCAACAGCGCGAGCAGGATGCCCTGGCCGAGGAACATGCCGGCGGAAGTATCGGAGATCGCGACTCCCACGCGCGTCGGCCCGGCGCTCGGCTCGCCGGTGATCGACATCAGGCCGCTCATGCCTTGTACGACCTGGTCGACAGCCGCACGCTCGGCATACGGACCGCTCTGCCCGAACCCTGAGATGCTCGCCAGGATGATGCGCGGATTGAGCTCGGCCAGCGCCTCGTAGGTGAGCCCGAGCCGCGTCTTGACCTCGGCGCGGAAGTTCTCGACCACGACGTCGGCGCGCGCGATCAGTCGCGCCAGCACGTCCTGTCCCTGCGGATGCTTGAGATCGAGGCACAGGCTGCGCTTGTTACGGTGCAGGTTCTGCTCATCCGCAGCGTGCCGCTGGCCCGTGACCGAGTTGGTGTGATCGCGCGCCGCCGGCGGCTCGACGCGAATCACGTTGGCACCCCAGTCCGCCAGTAGCCTGACCGCGACAGGGCCGGCGCGGGCGATGGTCAGATCGAGCACCGTGTACGGCGCCAAGGGTAGTGAGGACATGCTGCGTGTGCGCGGACAGATGGATTTTTCCGTGCCTGTTGCTCTGACAACAGGAGCTCAGTCAACGGGCAGTGTTGGCCGCAATGCGTCCCACATTGCAGCACGTGAGCCCCAAAGAGTTCAGGTTCCGAAGTGCGATTGAAGCACATCCCTCCCTTACGTACTGATCTCGTGCAAGCACGTGCCGCACTTGCCACACAGCAGTGCGGTAGGTGGCTCATGTCATAGCCAGCGCGCCAGCGCAGCCACTAGGATTCCGCGCGTTCAGGGGTAATGAATGAAGGACAACGGGGCATCTGGGTTGCGTACGCGACACCGGAGAGCTCGTCGTAAACGTCAACTTTCGGAGTTCCTACAAATGACCAACACATTGAGTCGCTATCGGGCTGCCCGCGTGTGCGCGGCGCTCAGCCTGTTGTGCGCTGGCGCAGTCGCACAAGCCGATACGCTGTTCACCGAGAATTTTGCGAATGGTTTGAACGGTTTCACGGCCGCCGGGCCCGTCACCACCGGTACGTTCGGTGTGCGCATGGCCGGCACTTTCGGCGGCACCGATGGTTCGGTGACCTCCCCGGCCATTACTACCACGGGCTTCAGCAACATTCGCTTGAGCTTTACCCGTGCCACCACCGGCTTGGACAACGGTGAGGCGGGCACGGCCTCGGTATCGATCAATGGCGGCGCCTTCACGGCCGTGGACACGCAGCGCACGATCAACGCTCGCACCACGCTCACGCTGGCGGCAGCCACGGCCAACACCTCCATCCGGCTGCGCTTTGCCATCAACGCCAGCAACGGGCAGGAGCTCTACACCGTTTCCAGCATCCTGGTCGAGGGTGATGCCGCCAATCCCAATCCAACTCCCACCCCGACACCGACTCCCACCCCAGGCGGCGGCGGTAGCGGCGGCGGCGGCGTAGGCCCCGTGGGCTGCAACAACCTGGCCCCCGGCGACTTCAACTGCACCATCGCTTCGTCCGGTGGCAACCGCACGTACATGGTGCACGTGCCGGCGACCTACACCCGCGCGACCGATGTGCCGCTGGTCATCGACATGCACGGCTTCACCAGCAATGCGGGTGCACAGCGCGGACTGTCGGGCTGGTTGCAATTGTCCAACACGAAGAACTTCATTGCCGTGTGGCCGCAGGGCCTGAGCAACTCCTGGAACGCCCAAGGCCAGTGCTGCGGCAATTCCACGGCTAACGACCCGCTATTCATTCGTGACATCGTGGCGTCCATCAAGCTGGCCGCCAACATCACGATCGCGAAGGTGTGGGCCACCGGCCTGTCGAACGGCGGCTCGATGTCGCACACCATGGCGTGCGGTTCTGCCGACGTGTTCTCCGCGGTCGGACCGGTGTCGTTCACGCTCTCGGGCGGCAACAGCACGGCTGCGATCATTGCCGCCTGCCAGCCTTCACGCCCCGTCGCGGTGTTCTCGTTCCACGGCTTGGCGGACAACACGGTGCCCTACAACAGCGGGGTGCTCGATGCCATCGGTGCGCCGCAGACCCTGGATGCGTGGGTGCAGATCCAGCGCTGCAGCACCACGTCCGTGATGCGGCAGTTGACCAGCGAGACGGTCTGCGAGATCCACTCCGGCTGCGGCGGTGCGTCCAACCAGCAGGTTGCACTGTGCAGCGTGACCGGTGGCCCGCACGTGTTGTATCCGAACGTGACGGGTGCGGGTATCGCCAGCTTCCTGTACGACTTCTTCCAGGCTCAGCCCGCCCGCTGATCGACCGCAATCGATCGAACTCGGTTGAAGCTCCCGCGTCCCCCGCACCGTAAGGTGCGGGGGACGTTTGTTTTCTGGGGTCGAGATTTGCGCCGACGCTGATTGGCGAGCCGCCGCTCAGTGCGTCATGACGTAGATGACGCTCAATGCGTCATTGCGTAGATGATGTAATTGATGGCGTATTGATACGCGCGCGTCGAATACTTCAAGGCGTATTCCGGCACGTCGGCGTGCTCCCACGCATCGCCCAGATCCATGTTGAAGTTGATCACGACCATGAGACGGCCTTCATCGTCGTAGATGCCGCGCCATTGCGGGTCATAGCCGTCTCTTTCGAAGGTCTGACCCGAATAGGCCACCTGAATGCCGGGAATCTGCACGTGATCCACGATGTCGTAGACCACGTGGAAGACCGGGTCGCTGGGCGGGATGTCGACGATGGGGCGATCCGGGAAGATCTTGCGCATGCCGGCGAGGAACACTTCCCACTCGTAGGTGCCGTGGAAGTCATCGACGACCAGGAACCCTCCGCGCAACAGATAGTCACGCAGCCGCGCCGCCTCTTCATCGCTCAACGACCACTGGCCAACCTCCACCGCGTACAGCCAGGGATGATCGAACAGCGCATCGTCCATGATGCCGAGCGTGGTGCTGGTTCCCTGGGGTCCTATCCCGATGCGGGTCAGGCGGCGGATGGCGCCGGTCAAAAAGAATTCGGCTTCGGGGTAGTCGGTGGTCCACGAGGAGCGGCGCCGCCCGTAGCCGGGGTCCGTGGTGTAGGCGAGCCGGACAAAGTCGAACTCCGGACGTTCCTGCACCCCATTCTCCGCGCCGAACCTGGGGGCGCTGTCACCCGTGGCGAGCGCGCTGAGCGCTGCGACCGCCAGGGCCAGGGCTGAAGCTCGGGCGTAGTGTTGGTGCGAGGGGTTCATGCGAGCACCTAGCCTACAGCAAGACGTGTGCGGCGATGGGGCTGAATAATTTCGCCGCAGCGCAAAGTATCGAAAATCACCGTGTTGCCAACACCGCCTGCGTCCTCTACCGTCCGACGCAGGTTTCGCAGCTGGAGCATTCGCGATGAGTAGATCGAAGGCCACCTGGCATGCAGCCGCAGTTACCGCAATGGCAGTGATTGGGACGGGGTCCAGGATTGGGACAGCCTGGCTTGGGACAGCAGGGATTACTACGGCCGGGATTGCTACGGCCGCGATTGCCATGGTGTGGATCGCCACGGCGAGCATTGGCACAGCACAGGCAGCGGAGAGCAGCTGGCGTGTGCCGCGTACTGCCGATGGTGCACCGGATTTGCAAGGGACCTGGACCAATGCCTCGCTCACCTCGCTCGAACGCGACGCCATGTTCAAGGGCAAGGCCGTGCTGTCCAAGGCCGAGGCCGACGAGTTCGAACGCACCAACTTGTTTGCACAGTATTCAGCAGAAGACGCCAAGCCCACCGATCCCAACAACCGGGCCACGGCCAATGCCGACCCGGGTGGCTACAACGCATTCTGGCTCGACCCGGGCACACGGCTCGCGGTGGTGCGCGGCGAGGCCCGCACCTCGTTCATCACCGAGCCGACCGACGGCAAGATTCCGTATACGCCGGCGGGGACCGGTGCGTTCCTCGCGGCGCGGCTGAGCATGTCATTCGAGGGGCCGGAAACCCGCGCGCTCGGTGAGCGCTGTTTGATGGGCTTCGGTTCCACCGGTGGCCCGCCGATGCTGCCGGACGTTTACAACAACAACTATCAATTAGTGCAGACCGCCGACACCCTCGTGATCCTGGTGGAGATGGTCCACGATGCACGTGTCATTCACCTGAACCGCCAGCGCCACTTGCCGAAGGACATCACGCCCTGGCTCGGCGATTCCATAGGGCGTTGGGAGGGCGACACGCTGGTCGTCGAAACCACCAATTTGAATCCAGGCCAGAAGGCGCACTACGGTATCAAGCAGCAGTTCTATTTGCCGCCCACCGGCAAGGTGACCGAGCGTTTCACGCGGGTGGCGCCGGATGAGATCTTGTATCAGTTCACCGTCGAGGATGGCTCGGCGTACACGCAGCCCTGGAAGGGCGAGGTGCCGCTGCGGGCCACCAAGGATCGCATCTACGAGTACGCGTGCCACGAGGGTAACTACGCGCTGCCGGGTATCCTGGCCGGTGCCCGCAAGCAGGAGCGGGACGCGGCGGGCTCCAAGTAAGGGTGATTCGCGCCGCGAGTGGCTTCGGGCGTAGGCAACCAAATGGTTGCCTGTTGTCGAGGACGATGGTAGCTTATGCGCAACTCGGAGGTTGCATATGAGTCACATCAATTCCACGACCGATCGCATCGAGAAGCAGATCCTGCTGCGCGCGTCCCACGAGCGCGTGTGGAGTGCCATCAGTGATGCGCGCCAGTTCGGCAGCTGGTTCGGGATGCGCCTGGACGGTCCTTTCGTGGCCGGCGCGCGCCTGACCGGGCACATCGTTCCCACCACGGTGGACGCTGAGGTGGCCAAAGCGCAGGAGCCGTATTCGGGCACGGCCTTCGAGGTCCTCGTCGAGCGCCTCGAGCCCATGCGCCTGTTCTCGTTCCGCTGGCATCCCTACGCCGTTGAGCGTGGCACCGACTATTCCAACGAGCCCACTACGCTGGTCGAGTTCGTGTTGGAGCCGAAGTCCGAAGGCACGCTGCTCACCATCACCGAATCCGGCTTCGACCGGCTGCCGCTCGAGCGACGTGCCGAGGCCTTCAAGTCCAACGAGGGCGGCTGGGAGGCCCAGACCCGGCTCATCGAAAAGTATCTGGCGCGCAACTGAGCAAACGCGTCCGCGCTTGCTGCGCCGCGTCGAGGCACACCCTCGGCTATCCGGTCTTGCATCGCTCGGGCCGGCCATTCTGGCCGGCCCCGGCAGGGTGTCGCAACACCTGCCAGAGCTTGACTTGCCGCCCGATGCGGCTAGAATTTCAGAAAATTCTGAAACACCAGCCAAAACAAAGTTAAATGAGCTCGAAAGGTGAACGGGCTTGTGCACCGGAGACCAACCAAATGCGACTCACGCCGATCATGCAGCGCTACATCGTGCACTGGGGCGAAATGGGCAGCCGCTGGGGTCTGAATCGTTCCGTGGCACAGATCCATGCGTTGCTCTATCTGTCCAGTGAGCCGCTGAACGCCGACGAGATCGGCGAGACGCTCGGCATCGCGCGCTCCAACGTCAGCATGGGCATCAAGGAGTTGCTCTCCTGGGAGCTGGTGCAGATCACGCACGTGTTGGGTGACCGCCGCGACTTCTTCGCGGCGCAGCATGATCCCTGGGAGATCATTCGTATGATCATCGAGGGCCGCAAGAAACGCGAGATCGACCCGACGCTGAGCGTGCTGCGGCAGTTCGCGACGCAGTTGGAAACAGATCGTGAGACGCCACCCGCGGTCAAGGAGCGCATCCTCGGGCAGCTGGAATTCCTCGAAACCATGACTCATTGGTATGACGCCATCAAAGGCATGCCGCGCAAGACGCTGCTGAAGATGATGCGGCTCGGTCACAAGATCGCCAAGGTCATCGGCGAGTGATGAGGAGAGTGTGTCATGTGCAGCGCACCTGCAGTGGTGAGCGATCCGGGAGGTTCGAGCTCCAGGCCCTGGCCCGCCGAGCATCACGGTCCCGGAAGTGGTCCGCAAAATGGTCCCCAAAGTTGTCCCCAGAGTTGTGCCAAGAGTGGTTTGAGAGGAGTCTTGGGAGAGCCGGCCTGGCAGCGTTTGCCGTCTGCCGTCCGCAAGCGGTTCGCTGAGCCTGCCGTTGCCGTCGACTATGTGGGCACCTTCGAGGTGGTGCGGGCCAGCCGTCTGGGCCGGCTGGTGTCGCATGTGTGCCGGCTGCTCGGCACGCCGGTGGTGCCGTGTACGGGTCGCGATATTCCAGCCGTGGTGCACGTCGGGCCGCGCGGCGCAGGTGTCGCTTGGAACCGCGAGTACCGCTGGCCCGATGGCAAGGGCTGGCTGGTGCGCTCCACCAAAATGATCGATTCGAGCGGACGCCTGGTGGAGCACCTGCCGGCACGCTTGTGCATGCCGCTGGAAGTCTACGAATGCAACGCGGTGCTGCACTTCGTCAGCAGCGGTTACTACTTCGATCTGGGGCGCTGGCGCCTGCCGCTCCCGGCTTGGCTATCACCCGGGGTCACTCACGTGCAGCACATCGATGCAGCGCATGGCTGGTTTCGCTTCACCATGCACGTGGTGCATCCCTGGTTCGGTGAGCTCTTCTATCAAACCGGTCGATTTCACGCGGCCGAGGAGTCGAGATGAGCCTGGTGCTCTATTTGTTGCTGGTACAGACCGCTCTCGGCGCCGTCGACACCGTCTGGCATCACGAGCTGCGCGAACGGCTGCCGGCGCAACGCGCGGCGAGCACCGAGCTCGGCTTGCACGCGGCGCGCGAGTTCCTCTATGCGTGCATCTTTCTCGGCATCGCATGGTTCGAGTGGCGCGGACTGTGGGCGGTGGTACTGGCGAGTGTGCTGTTGCTGGAGATCGCCATCACCATCGCCGACTTCATCGTCGAGGATCGCACGCGCCAGCTCCCGGCCACCGAACGCGCGCTGCACACGGTGATGGCCATCAACATTGGTATCGTGATGGCCGTGTTTGCACCGGAGCTGTGGATCTGGCTACGCCTGCCCACCGAGGTGGCCGCGGTGTCTTACGGTGCACTCTCCACGCTCTTCACGCTGGCGGCCGCCGCCGTCTTCGCCTGGTCGTTGCGCAATCTCATCGCAGTGCTACGGCATCGCCGTCCGCCGCAGTGGGTGCGCGAACCGTTGATCGCCACTCGCGCCGAGCGGCCGCGCACCGTCCTGGTGGGTGGCGCGACTGGCTTCATCGGTGGTCACGTGGTGCGGCGTCTCGTGGCGCGTGGCGAAGAGGTCATCGTGCTGGCGCGCGCCGCCGATCGCGCGGTGAGCTGTTTCGGGCCGCACGTGCGCGTGGTCACACAGCTGCGAGAGTTGGGTGCTGAGACGCCGATCGACGCCATCGTCAACCTGGCGGGCGCGCCGATCGTGGGCATGCCGTGGACGCAGGCGCGCCGGCGCCAGCTGCTGGCGAGCCGCATCGACACCACGCGCGAGCTGGTTCGATTCGCTGCAGGCCTGGCGCGTGCACCGCGCGTGCTGGTGAGTGCCAGTGCGGTGGGCTACTACGGTGTGGGTGACGATGCGCTGCTCGATGAGGCAGCACCTGCGCAGGACATCTTTCAGTCGCGGTTGTGCCAGCAGTGGGAGCAGGCTGCGCAAGCCGCCGAAGCCGCGGGGACGCGCGTAGTCTGCCTGCGCATCGGCTTGGTGTTGGGGCGCAATGGCGGTGCTTTGCCGCAGCTGGCGCTACCCGTGCGTCTCGGCCTCGGTGCAGTGCTCGGCAGCGGCCAGCAGTGGGTCTCGTGGATTCACATCGAGGATCTGGTGCGGCTGATCGACTTTGCGCTCGACAGACCCGTGGTACGCGGCGCGCTGAATGCCGTCGCTCCGCGCGCAGTCACGCACCGCCAGTTCCAACGTACGCTGAGCCGCAGACTGCACCGGCCGCTGTGGTTGCGCGCGCCTGCTTGGTTGTTGCGCGGCCTGTTAGGTGAGATGGCACAGCTGTTCGTCGCTGGCCAACGAGTGGTTCCAGCGCGCACCTTGGCACTGGGCTTCACCTTTCGCCATGTACACCTCGAGCGAGCGCTGGCCGATCTGTTCGCGCCGGCGCCGCTGCGTGCAGTCGCCGCTGAGCCACCGGATTTCTACTTCAATGGTG
>Ga0315912_10004434_pt1 | contig 13317 bp, 8 predicted proteins | sample VfabasoilMG_FD_204469 | JGI IMG/M metagenome (GOLD analysis project Ga0315912, IMG submission 204469) | Garden soil microbial communities collected in Santa Monica, California, United States - V. faba soil | ecosystem: Environmental > Terrestrial > Soil > Garden | place: USA: California... | reverse complement strand
CCGCAGAGCATGGACGGATCGGGCAACAACTACGTCAAGAAGATCCGCTCTCGCAATGGCGTCGCGGTCACGCTCGACGACACCGATGGCCAGGAGACGTTCATCGCGGAGACGCCGGGCGGACAGAAGGTCACGCTCAAGGATGGCGGAGGCTCGATCGAGATTCAGGACAGCAACGGCAACAGCGTGAAGCTCGAATCAGGCGGCATCACCGTCGAAGCTGGCTCGAAGGTCACCGTCAACGCGGGCAACGTCGAGATCTCCGCCTCGATGATCACCGTGAATGCCGGCATGTCGAAGTTCAGCGGCGTGGTGCAAGCCGACACGGTGATTGCCAATAGCGTGGTGGGCACGTCGTATACGCCCGGCGCTGGAAACATCTGGTGAGCCAATGATGCACAAGCTCCATTGGGCCGTACCGGCCCCCACGTGGGTGACGGCTGCGGCGCACGAAAGCCCGCAGGATCGCGCGGCGGCCATGCGGCGCCCGATGTTGCTGCGCTTTGCCAGCGACGAGTTCATGCAGGAGCTCGCCGCCCTCCTGGACGACGATCCGGAGCGGCTCTCGGAAATCAAGGCTCGCCCGGGTGAAACATGGCGCGAGTACCCCGGAGCGCTGGCCCTGCCGCCCGCCGGCGCGACGCTGCTGTCGACGCCGCTGCGGCGCAAGCTCGGCGCGCGGTTCAAGTTGACCGGCGGCGCGAAGAATCCCGCTCCGCCAGCGCCCGCGCGTGCCGAAGCTCCGGTCCTGAAACTGTTCCAGTCTTCGCATCAGCGGTACTACCTCGTTGCCGCAAGCCTCGTGTGCCGCTTTCCAGGCCTCCCCGACCATCGTCTCGATCAGGGTAAGGAGGAGCGCGTCCAGTTCGTCCTCCGGCGGCTGGTGCCGAAGAGCGATTCGGCCACGACGTTCGACCCGAATGAGAGCGAGGAGCACGCGTTCGTCACGAGTGAACAGGGTTCGCGGTGGGTGCCTGTTCCGCCCGCCGCCGCACAACCAGCGCTCGTGCCCGGCGAAGAACGGCTCCCGATGTTCGGTAGCCCGTACATTGGTCGCGATGGCGTCAAGCGTCGTTTGTTCACGGGCCTGGTGCCGGTGTCGCGACGCGAGGCATACATGGGTGCACCGCGCGGCAAACCCGTGCCGCCTTCCGTCGACCCGATTGAGGAGACGAACGCGGCGGACATGGGGGCCTTCCTGCCGCCGGTCGACTCGCGCGTGCTGATGCTCATCGACGACGTCATCGCACCATGGCGGCAGATACACGCACAGGTCCAGGCGCTCAACGTTCAAGCAGGGAAGGTGGAGAACAAGACGCCCGACAAGGACGAGGCGCCGCAGGTGGCACTGCGCTCACGCAATCAGATTCTGCAGTCGTCCTGGTTGGTGCTGCTCGATTTTGCCGCCTACCTTCGCCGCTACCTTCCGGCGGTCAGCGCAGCCATCGATGCGGGAAGCCCTGACACGCTGACGATCGATGCCGAGCGGGCACTCTACACGAAGCTGACCAGCGTCACGTTCAAGACGGATACCCCTCAGGGAGTCATCACGCTCGCGCAAGCGCTCAAACGCTTCGAACAGTTGTACCGCGACACGTTGGAACTCGGGCCGACGCTCTTTACCAAAGATACCGGCGCGAGCTTCAACGCGCTGCCTCGCTTTGCGTTCGGTGCCCTTGACTGGCCGCGGTTCTACAGCTCGGAGTCCGCCAACGACAGATTTACCGACACGCTCAGCGGTCCAGGACCGAACGGCATCAAGGCCGCCATCGAAGCGGCACTGCAGGAGCGCCCTCCCGATGCCTCGGTGCCGCCCCCACCGCCGACGTCGAGCGTGGCGATCCCTGCGAATCGATCGACACGCTTCGTGATCCGGTGCGTGCTCGATCGGCCCCACTGCGGGGCGATCCACCCGCCGATTCTCAGCGACCCGACCGAGCCCTTCGTCATGGCCCCGTTCTTCGATCCCGACGCACCGGCGAGGCAGGTGCGCATTGCCCTCCCGGTCGATACCTCACCGGCAGGTCTGAAGAAGTTTCCGAAAGGTGCGTCGTTTCTCATCTCGGACGTGCTGTGCGGTCAGCTCGGGTCCGCGCGAAAGCTCACGCTGGGCGACCTGGTCTTGTCGGTGCTCCCATGGCCGTTTCACAAAGACCTGCCCGAGCCCAACGTCGAGCCGTGCGCGGACGGCATGATCTGCTCGCTCTCGATTCCGATCGTGACGATTTGCGCGTTCATCCTCCTCATCATCATCGCCATCCTCCTCAACATCTTCTTCTTCTGGGTGCCGTTCCTCATCTCGTGCTTCCCCCTGCCGCTCAAGGCCAAGGAGCAGGCGTGATGGATCAGGGACGAATCTTCGGACGTGGCATCAGCTTTCCGCCGCGCATTGCCCCGGACGGCCGCGTGGCATGGTCGGAAGCCAGTGACAACATCCGCGAGGGGATGCGTGTCGTGCTGGCCACGCAGCTTGGAGAGCGCCTCATGCTGCCGCAGTTCGGCACCGATCTCCGCGAGCGCCTCTTCGAGCCGAACACCGTGGCGACGCGGCGATTGATCCAGGAGCGAATCGTGTCCGCCCTGCAGCGATGGGAGCCACGCGTCTCGGTCGAGTCGATCACGGTGGAGCAGGACCCGGACGACGAGACCTCGGCCATCGCGACGGTCGAGTATCGGCAGAAAGCGAATCAGGCGTTCGAGCGTTTCAGCATCCGGCTGGGGCCGGGGCAATAGGCCAGTGACATGCCGCTGACGATTCCCGAGCTGGACGGCCGGAATTACCGCGACCTCGTCGAGGAGGCGCTGGCTCGCATTCCGGTGCACAACCCGGAATGGACGAACTTCAACGACAGCGATCCCGGCGTCACGCTCGTGCACCTGTTCGCGTTCATGACCGACACGCTGCTGTACCGCGCGAATCGGATCCCGGAGCGCAACAGGCTGAAGTTCCTCCGTCTCCTCGGCATCCCGTTACAGGCCGCGTCCGCGGCGCGCGGCGTGATCACGATCGTGAACGAGCGCGGCCCGCTCGAGATCGTGACGCTGCCAGACGGCCTGTCGGTGCAGGCCGGCGCGGTTGCGTTCGAGACGCGTAACGCGCTCGACGTCTTGCCGGTGCAGGCTCGCCTCTATGTCCGCCGTCGTCTGAGTGTCGAGGAGCAAGCCGAGGCGAGCAAACGCTACGACGTGCTCTATGGGATTTACAAGGACACGTCCACCGATCTCGAGTTCTACGAAACGACGCCGATCGAGCCGCCATCGGCGACAGCAGGCATTCCGATCATCAGCCTCGATCAGTCGACGGTGGATAACAGCTTGTGGATTGCGCTGCTCGCGCGGCCGCGTGAGGACGTCACCGAAGCCCGCAGGAAGATCGTCGGCCACACGCTCACCTTGGGACTCATGCCGGCGGTTGAGGAAACCGCTCGAACGATGCGGCCGGGCGGCGAGGTGGCACGGGAAGACACGCCGCCGTTCGTTTACGAGATCAGCACGGGCGCTCTCAAGGGCGGCGTCCCCGAGTACGCACCGCTCGAGAATCGCGCCGATGCCAACCCGCTCGCCGAGCTCACGCTCGTGCAGCTGACATTGCCCGACACGATCGGCGTCTGGGACGATCTCGAGCCGCTGCAAGACGGCGTCGGCGATTTTCCACCGGGGCTGGACGATGACGACACGCGCAGTCGTGTGGTGGCGTGGATCCGCATCGGGATGAGGACCGCACAAGGCGCGCAATCCGCGTTGAAGGCCCGATTCAGCTGGGTCGGGATCAATGCGGCACGCGTCGATCAACGTCTCATCGCGCAGGGTGAGCAACTCGGTGTGGGAACCGGCGAGCCCGATCAGATGTTCGTGCTGGCGAACCGACCGGTGATCACTCCTGCCGTTGGCGCCGCGGCGTCACGGTCACGGCCCGGCGACCTCGAAGACAGTGTCCGGCTGTCGGTCAATGGCGAACCGTGGACACGCATCGACGATTTGATGGCGGCGCCGCCCGAAGTGCCGGTGCGCGAGGTCTCTGCGAAGCCAGGCACATCGTTGCCTGCCGCAGGCGACCCACGCGTGTTCGTGGTCGATCCCGAGTCGGGTGAAGTGCGATTCGGCGACGGCCTCCGCGGCGCGCGACCCCGCGGCGCCGTCGTCGCCACGTATGCCTATGGAGGGGGACGGGCGGGCAACGTTGCCATCGGGGCCATCGGCACCTCGTCCGTGTTACCGGCAGGCTTCGCAGTGACGAATCCCTTGCCGACGTGGGGCGGCGATGAAGGTGAGACGACCGCCGAGGGCGAGCGTGCGGTCGCACGCTACATCCGGCATCGTGATCGCGCGGTGACGCCCGACGATTTCTCCGACGTCGTCCGGCGCACCCCCGGGATCGAGCTTGGCCGCGTCAACGTGCTCCCCGTGTATCACCCGACGCGTGGAGCCGGATCGCCTGGCGTGGTGACATTGCTCGTCGTACCTGACGATCCACGACGCCCCGAAGCGCCTGAACCGGACCACTTGTTTCTCGAGGCGATCTGCCGCTACCTCGAGCCGCGCCGCTTGATCACGACCGAGATCCATGTCCGTGGACCGGAGTACGTCCCCATCTGGGTGTCGATCGGCATCGACGTCGTTCCGGGAAGAGACATTGCGCCGGTGCGCGAGGCGGTAAAGGCCGCCATTCGACGCTTCCTTTCGCCGCTTGTCGGTGGCTTCGAAGAGCAGGGCTGGCCGCTCGAGAAGGCGATCGAGGACCGCGAGGTCTGGGCGCGCGCGACGCGCGAGAACGGCATCGCCAAAGTCCGCGGCGTGTTGCTGTTCGATGGCACGGGCGCCAGGCAGACGCAGATCTCGATCGGCGGCTTGCAGCTTCCGTACTTGCAGCGCATCAGCGTGTCCGTCGGTGCGCCCGAAGATCTCTCGATCGTGACGTCTGGTCCGCCCGAGCCCCCACCCGGGACGACGGGGAAGACCAAGCGAGTCGCCGTACCCGTGCTGCCGGAGGACTGCTGATCGTGGACGTGAATCGCACACGCGTCCATCTCGTTTACGGTGAGCAGGACTGGAGGCTCACGTCAACCGACGCCGGACTTCAGTACGAGCGCGGCAGCCTCATCCTGCGCCCGCGTCCGTTCGTCTTTCCAGTCAGGCGAGCCGAGCGCCCGCCGACACCCGACGATCGAAGGGGCGCGGGGCGGGATCGTTACGGGAACTGGTATTGGATCTCGCCGGACCGTTCGAGCATCAGGTTTCTCGGTCACGAAGCCGCCACCTCGCAACACTTCTGGGCCGCAACAGACAGGCCAGTGCGAGACGTGCGCTCCGATGACGGCAGGTTCTTCAAGGAGAACGTGGCGTCGGTCCCCTCGCCGCGTGCACTCGCGGGCCTCGCGGTGACGACGAATCATTACCTCCTGGTGGGAGCCGTCGACGATCCCGCGCTGCTCGTCTTCGATCTGCATGGCGGCGGCCCGCCGTTCGAGCTGGCGTGGCCGGGAGATGGATCCTTCATCCCGTTCGATATTGCGTCGACCTGGGATGGTGGAGCCTGGATCCTCGATCGCGAGCACCGGACCTATCTGGGCGTCGATTGCTATCTCAACGTCATCGGTGCCGCTGGTGCGCGCCCTGCGGCTCCGACGTTCACGAGCGTCGATCCACGCCCCCCGTCGGTGACGCCCGGCGTTCCGCCTCCTCGCACGCCCGTCAAGCCGTTCGCGCTCGAAGACATCGGCGACCCGATCGCGATCGAAGGCCTTCCGGATGGCTCGGTGCTCGTGCTCGACGTGTCAACGGACTCCAGGAGTTTTCTGCATCACATCCGCGATGGTGAGCCGGTCGGCGCCCCTGTGGAGCTCTCTCTGCCTGGTGAAAGCGACGGTGACGCGCCACGTCCGATACGCGGCCACGATGTGGCCTTCGTTCCGGATGATTCGAGACGGCCCACGAGCAAAGGACTGGTCTTCGTCACCGCAGCGAGCGGTAACCAGTCATTCGCGTTCGAGACGCACCCGGATGGCAGGCTTCTCGAGAGCCAGCCAAGAGCGTCGTATTTCCCGATGCGACTTGCCGCCGGCAAGGGGCTCGTCGCGACACCGGACGGCCCGTTCTACGATCTCGACGATCGATGGGTTCCGCTCGCAGAACAACCGATGCCCCGCTATGCGGCGACGGCCACGCTGTCGCTGCCGCGGTCGGTAAGTGTCGAGAGGCGGGACGGGTTCGACGGCCGTCAGCCGCGCTGCGTGTGGCATCGGCTGCTCGTTGATGCCTGCATCCCGCCTGGCACGTCGATTCAGATCGAGAGCCGGGCCGCGGACACGCTCAGCGCGCTTGCGCCCGATTCCGCGACGCTGTGGCAGACAGAGCCTTCGCTGTATCTCAGGCGCGACGGTTCAGAGATTCCCTTCTACCGGACACCGCTCACCGGCAAGAGCGAACAGACAGGGACGTGGGAGTTGCTTTTCCAGCGCGCGGTCGGGCGGTACCTGCAGTTGCGCATCACGCTGACAGGCAATGGCCGCAATACGCCGCGCGTGCACGCGATCCGCGCGTACTATCCGCGCTTTTCGTACTTGCGTGAGTATCTGCCGGCTGTGTACCGGGAGGATGAGGCGTCGGCCTCATTCCTCGATCGCTTTCTGGCGAACGTGGAGGGTATCTACACGGCTGTCGAAGGCCGGATCGAGCAGGCGCAAGCGTTGTTCGATCCGCGCACCGTGCCACCCGAGTACCTCGAGTGGCTCGCGACCTGGTTTGGCGTGACGCTGGATCCAGTCTGGGACGACCGCAGACGACGGCTGTTCCTGGCGTATGCGCATGAAATGTTTCTCGAGCGAGGCACCGTGCGCGGCGTGACGCGCGCCGTGCGGCTGGCGCTCGATCCGTGCGTCGACGAATCCGATTTTACCGACCAGTGTGCCTGCGGCTGCAGCAACGGCTCGCCGTTCGATGTGCGCGTGACCGAAGGGTTCATGGCTGCTCCGACCGAGGCGTCGCCGCTCGGAGACGAGGATCAGTCTGCACGATCGGCCGACACGCGGCGCGCGCACTACTTCACGGTGTTCGTGCCGGCCGCGGTCGACGATGACGCCGGCACACATGCGGCGCGACTCGATCTCGTCCGGCGTGTCACGGCCGCCGTCAAGCCCGCGCACACCGAGTTCGACGCGGTGCTCTACTGGGCGCTCTTTCGTGTCGGCGAGGTGCGAGTGGGTGTCGACACCGTGCTCGGCCAGGGCAGCCGTTTCGTCTCGCTCGTTCTCGGTCGCACGCCTCTCGCCGACGGTTACCTCACCGCGCAGACGCCGGGCGGTGAGCTCGATCGATTCATTGCCGGCCGTGACCCGCTGGAGTCGACGCGCCTGCCGAACCGGAGTGTCTCGTGACTACTTTCACCACGGAATTGCCGACAACCAGACCGCTCGATCCCTCGAAGCGCGTGAAGTACACCGCGGGGCTCGTGCTCGGCGTGGACGAATTCACGCAGGAGCAGACGTACCTGGCGGCGCGCGATCACTGGCTCGCCAGGACGCTCGTCGGCTCCGGGACCGTCTCGGGGCTGAAGGTCTCGCCTCGCAAGGACGGCGTAGACGCCATGGTTCTCGTGTCTGCGGGCGCGGCGATCGATCCGGGCGGACGGCCCGTCTGCGTGCGGACCGCGCAGTGCGCGAATCTCAGCGCATGGCTCGCTGCCAACACGGAGGACGTCAAGCGTGCAGTGCCCGCGCCTCCCGGCGCGTTGAGCGTCTTCGTCGTGCTGCGCTACCGGGACTGCGACGCCGATTGGGTGCCCGTTCCGGGTGGCCCATGCCGGACACAAGACGACAGCCGGGCTCCTTCCCGGTTGCTCGACTCCTTCGAGCTCGCGCTCACGCTGCGACGTCCCGAGCAGCTCGAGGAAGACGCCATCCGCCGGTTCGAGCAGCTGATTGCGTCGATCGAAATCTCGACTGGCGGCGGACCGTATGCGACCGATGACGAGGTCGCCGCTGCCGTGCGCAGCTCGCAGGCGCCCGTGGTCTCTCCTCCAGCGCCACCGCCTGCGCTGCGCTTCGACAAGGCGACAGCCGACGCGAGGATGCGCACGCTCTACCGGACATGGGTGACCGAAATGCGTCCGGCAATCGCGCCGTACAGCGAGGGTGGCTGCGGAGAGCCGCGCGAAGGGTGGCTTCAGTTGGCGCGCGTCGACCTCTCGCTGACCGCTCAGTTCGGGATTGACGGGGACATCGCGATCGACGAGCGCGAGCGGCCAATCGTCGTGCAGACCCGTGTGCTCCAGGAAGGACGGTGAGCGTGGCTCAGACGCTTCTCGGCACGCCGGTTCTCGACAAGGGCCTTCGTTACGTCAACTTCTTCAACGGACGCCTGCTGTCCGCGGAGGATCTCGAACACGAGCGCGAGGCCACGCGGTTGCATCAGGAGCAGCTCGGACGCGCGGTCGGCTGGGGTGTTGTCCAGGGCCTGGATGTCGGTATCAACGGATCAGCGCGCATCCCCACGATCTCCGTCACGAAGGGACTGGCCATCAATCGCCAGGGTCAAATGCTGTCGGTCCCGGAAGACGTCGCGATCGAGCTCAGAACGGAGCAGGCTCCGTCTGCCGCAACGCCCGCTCGGGACGGGGCAGGGCTGTTCGGCGCGTGCACGCCGCCTGCACCTCAGGTCATCGCCGCCAAAGGCACCGGCATCTACGTGCTGCTCATGGGACCCTCCTCGGCGCTGCGCGAGCGCGTACCCAGGGTCGGATTGCGGGACGAGGGCGTGGCGTCGCAATGCGATTTCGCATGGGCCGTGGAGGGTGTCCAGTTCACGGTTCAGCCGCTCGAGCCCAAGGGCATGGACAGCGTCGGTCCGTTGACGCGCGCGCGGATCGCGCGTCTCGCAGATGGCGCGGGGGATCCGCAGAACCTGTCGCTGCTGCGAGATGAGATCGCGCACGCGTTTCTCGGGACCGAGGCGGTGGCCGCGCACTATGCGGACCCGTTGCCGGGAAAGGGCTTCACGTCGCCGATGACGAGCTACGGGGAGATGGACTCGCTGTGGCGTGATTTCCCTCGTCTCGCGTGCGACGTGCCGCTCGCGATCGTGTTCTGGACCGGCACCGACGTGCACTTCGTCGATTCGTGGAGCGTGCGGCGACGGCTGAGTGCTCCGACGATCGCGCCGGCGTGGCCCGTGCCGATGAGCGAACGCCGCCTGATGGAGGGCGAAGCTACCTTTCAGCACTTCCAGGAGCAGCTTGAATGGGTGCTGCCGAAGTCTGGTGGGGCGTTGAAAGGTGTCGAGGCGCGGCGGATGTTCCGCTACTTGCCGCCGGCCGGTGTGCTCCCGATCGGTGAGTTCTCGGCCTCCGATATCCCGCGGCTGCCGTTCTTCGCCGGCCGCACGGTGCAGCCGCCCGTGTTCATCGCGTCGGCGGCGGTGGAGCCGCTCTTGCGCGAGTCGCTGGCCTATCCGCCGATCGATCTGGGAGCAACCGATGAGCGCGGCAACGTGAGGCCCGAGCTCGTGTGGCTGTATCAGGTTCGCGAGAACCAGCGGGCGAAGGCGGCCGAGCGGTACGTCTTGTTCGCGACGGGCCATATGCCGTTCTACGGCCAGGCCCGTGTCGACGTCTCCTGGTGGAACTTCAGCAACTACTCGTCGCCGAGGCTCGGCTGACCGGGCGCGATTCGAGAAAGGTGAATCATGGCTCCACTCGCACACGTACTACCCGGTGATCTCATCACCTCGCAGTTCATCAACGACCTCATCGATCAACTGGCCGCGTTCAACGCGAATCTGGCCTCGCTCAACGCCGGCCTCTCTTCGTTTGATGAGGCGGTAGCGATGCTGGACCAGAGGGTTGCCGCGCTCGAGAACAGGTCTGAAGAGCCCAGGGAGACCCTCCTCATCGAGCGCATCGAACCGCCAGACGTCATGTACGGGGACACCATCAACATCATCGGTGGCGGGTTCATTGTCAACGACCCCGCCACATCCATCCTGATCGACGGGGTGCCCGCAACACAGGTGACGGTGCTCGCCACCGCGCTCATTCGGGCCGTCGTGCCGGCACTTCAATACCAGCAGAGCGTGCCGGTGGAAATCACTGTGGAGAACAGGCGTGGCGTCACCACGAGCAAGCTGATCGTCGGGCCCAGGCCGATCCTCGTGCCGTGGGTTCCGACAGGACCGGAGGTCGCGAAGGCCATGTTCGACCTGTCCGGACTGAAAAAAGGAGATGTCGTCTACGACCTCGGATCTGGTGACGGCAGCCTCGTGATTGCCGCGGTGCAGAGTCGCATCGCCATCGGCTTCGGCATCGAAAACGATACAGAGCTCGTTCAGAAAGCCGTTCTGGCCGCACGCAATGCAAAGGTGCGGGCCACCTTCATCGAGGGGGACTTCTTCGTCGAGGACTTCTCGAAAGCCGACGTCGTCCTGCTGCATCTCACCGAAGAGGCAAATCTCCGGCTCAGGCCCAGGCTCGAGAAGATGAAGTCGGGAACGCGCATAGTCTCGCATGACTTCCCCATCGGGAACTGGCGACCGACGAAGGATGTCAAGGTCCCTGTCGCTGGCGAGAGGGATCACATCGTCTACCTCTGGGTCGTGCCATAGCGACATGAGCGTCTTTGCGAGTGAGCGGGAGGGCGTCGTCGCGCGGGTGACCGCGCGCACCTCGGGTGAGGTCCACACAGCCCGTGCACGCGCGGCGGCCGCGGTGGGCTGGGCCGATCTGCACCCGCCGTCGCTTGCCCCTTCGGCGGTGCTGTGCATTCGTCGGGCGCGGATTCCGGCTGCCATCGGCGCGGCGCACGATGTCGCCGCACGGCGGCGATTCGATCGAGCGCTCGGCGAGACGCTCGACCAGCTCGCGCGTCGCGCCATGAGACCTGCAGACGGGTTTGGCGGGTGGTGCGATGCCGTGGTTTTCGACGATGTCTCGGAGCTGCTGGCGTGCCTGGCGCGAGACTGGTCTTGTGGTCGAGCAGGGGATCGCTGGTGGTGGCGCGTGCTGCTGCATGGGCGAGTTACGATCGACTCGGTGGTGAACAGGTTCGAAAGAACCACGCCTCACATCGCGCCCGCGTTCGAGCAGCTCGCCGCCTGGCGCGAAGAGGCGGGATTCGTTTCGACACTCGATCAGAGACATGTTCGCGTCCTGGCCGCGGCGCTGCTGCGGGCGCACGGTGGGCCAGCCGTGGAGGACGTGTTCGCCGGCCACATGACGCCGGCACCGCTCGTGTCCGCTGCAGGAGCAGCCACACGGCCAGACCCTGGACGAACGGCGGCGCTGGTGATCTCGATTGCCAGCTCCTTGCCGGCGACTCCATCATCATCACCATTACGCCGCGACCAGCGAGCGCTGCTCGCGATCGCGGCGGTTGCGCGACGGCATGCGTCGCTGCTGCGGACGCCTGGATTCGCCGAGGCGTTCCGCATGGCGCTTCACACGATCGAAGCGCGTAGTGATGGCCCGCATCCTTCCGTTGTTGCGATTCCTGTCGAAGGCCCCGTCCACGTGGAGCGCCACCACCTGAATCTGGTCGCGCCGGAACATGTCGCCGAGGCATACCGGGGACCGCAGACCGCATCATCTCGTGCGAGGGCAGAGCGACGTGACGAAGACGATTCCATCGCGCATGCCGACGGGCTTGCGGCATCGTCAGGCGCGGTTGGTCCGCAGTCGAGCGTCGCGAGCCGTGCCGTACACGAGTCGCCACGGCTACAAGCGGCAGATCTTGCTGCGTTACCGATGCTCGCAGTCACCGACACGCCGCTTGGAGGCGTGTTCTACCTGCTGAACATCGCGATCGCGTTGCGGCTCTACGGCGACTTCACGATGCCGCAGCGTCGCGGGCTTCCGCTGTCGCCGTGGGACTTCATCGCGCTCGTATCGGAGCACTGGCGTGGCGAGCCGCTCGATGCGAAGACGGCGGGTCTGCTCGCACGGCTTGCGGGGCGCGCTCGGGATGAACGTCCTGGCGCGGGTGTCATTCCAGCTGACCGCCTCTCGCGGTGGTTGCCGCGCATCGTCCGCCGCGTCAACCGGTCGGTGGCCCATGCGCTCGGCGAATCGTCCGAGACTGACGTCGCTCAGAGGCTTCTGTGCCACGACGCGCGCGTGCACATGACCGCGGCGCACGTGGACGTGACGTTCAGCCTCGAAAGCCTTCCCATCGAGATTCGCCGCGCCGGCCTCGATCGCGATCCCGGCTGGATTCCATCCGCCGGCCGCATCGTGAGGTTTCACTACACATGAGCGCGAGGCACTTCACTCTGTACGTGTACGCGGCCGTCCTCGAGCTGCTGGTCCGTCTGTCGCGCGAGGACGGCGGCATGCCGTTCGACACGTGGCCGTTCCTTGCCGGCTACAACAACGAGCTGGTCGCTCACGGGCTGGCCGGACGCGCGACCGACGAGGCGCCCGCGTCGTGGCGCCAGGCGATCGCAGATTGGGAGCAGGGCAGGGAGCATGAACATCTGCCGTTGCGCGAGTTGCGTACACAGCTCGGGCTCGGACATGAAGGCATGGTCCTCTTGATGCTGGCGGCCCTTGTCGACGAGGACCCGCGCTTCGCGTCCCTGTTCGCACACCTGCAGGGCGATGGTCGCGTACGTCCGACGGCGAGTCTCCTGCGGTCGTGGTACAGCGAAGAACAGTCTGCGATGGCGGGGCGATCGGCGGTCCGGCGATTGCTGGATGGCGGACTCCTCCGTTCGATCGGCGGCGGTCTCGATGCGTCGCTCGAGGTGCCGTCGGCGATCGCAGATGCGATGCGCGGCCAGACCCCCGATGAGCCGTGCACCGGCATGCGATATCTGCCGATCGATCGACTCCTGTCGCTCGATCGCTACGTCGCGCCGGCGGACCTTCGGATGCGTGCGTCGCGACTCGCGGCGCTGCTCAGCGCGGGCGAGGTGTCGGCGGTCATCATTCGAGGGCCGCATGGAAGCGGCCGTCGTACGCTCGCGGGTGCGATCGCGCGTGAGATGGGTCGCGGGGCACTTCAGCTCGACGCAACGGCCCGTCGAGACGATGAGGCGTGGCGGCTTCTCGTCCCGATACGGGCGCTCAGCGCCTCGCTTCCGATCGTCTCCTTCGAGCCTGCGCCGGGAGAAGCGTCATCACTGCCCTCATCGGCGAACCTCTCGCCGATTGTGTTCACGCAGGGGCGGAGCGGGACGGTCGGTGGCGCTCTCGGATCGAGTGGCGTGACGCTCACGCTCGAGATGCCCGCCGCAGGCGAGCGCCGTCGTCATTGGCGCGCCGCCCTCGGCGATTGTTGTGGGGCTGAGGATCTCGACTCGATCGTCGAGCGGCGCATGACCGGCGGCCAG
>Ga0315912_10004433_pt1 | contig 13319 bp, 8 predicted proteins | sample VfabasoilMG_FD_204469 | JGI IMG/M metagenome (GOLD analysis project Ga0315912, IMG submission 204469) | Garden soil microbial communities collected in Santa Monica, California, United States - V. faba soil | ecosystem: Environmental > Terrestrial > Soil > Garden | place: USA: California... | reverse complement strand
CTGCCCGCAATTCCGCTCGTTCCCGCGCCGCCGTCCGCGCTGCTCGAGCTGCTGCCGACATCACAAGCAGCGACGAGAGCGAACGAAGCGAGCGCAAGAGAGGCGTGCCAAGCAAAAGATTGCATCCCGAAGTCTAGCACGCGCGCGGCCCGCTCAGTGCGGACCTCATCCGCTTACACCGTAGGCGTCACTGAGCTCGCTGCTGACTTGGTGCGCCGGTTAGGTTTTGGGTGATTCCGAGCGACGCCGGCGCAAGGTCATCAGCGCGGGATCGCGCGGCGTGAAAAACTCTCGGCATTGCTCTTGGCAACGCTCGCAGGCAGGGTCGGGCGACTCGTGGCGCGTGGCCAGCTCGCGATTTTTGCGGAACGTCGGGCCGTTCCAAATGCTGCCGAAGGGAGTCTCCAGCAGGTTGCCGTAGGAGTACGTCTCCTTGAAGGGCGTGCAGCAGCCGAGGGTTACATGTCCCTCCCAGGTGATGCGCAGCGAATCCCCCCAAAAGAAGCCGCAATCGAAGGCGCGACCGGGCGTGGCCCAGGACAGATCGTCCGAGGGGAAGGTGCGGCATTTCAACTGCAGGCGCGCCAAACAGGCTTTGGCTTCGGCCAGCTCGCGGCGATAGCTTTCTGGGCTGCGCAGGTTTTGAAAGCCCCAATCGTAGGTTGCGTAGCTGATGCAATTGACGAAGTCGACGCCCAGCTCCGCAGCTTGCTCGATGAACGGCACGAGTTCGCCTTCGTTGTCGTTGAGCAGCACGAAATTGACACCCACGAGCGGCAGCTTGAGCCCAGCCGCGCGGCGCAGACGTAGCAAGCTGCGTAGGTTGTCATGCACCACTTCGAAGCGCCCACCACGGCGTACTTTGCGATAGGTCTCGGGCGTGGCGGCGTCGATGCTGACGTTGATTTCTGTCAGCCCCGAGCCGAGGATGCGCTCGGCGAGCGCTTCCGTGAGCAGCGTGCCATTGCTGTAGATCACGATCTTGGCCCAGGGCAACAGCGCGCGCGTGTGTGCCACGATCTCCACGAACTCAGCGTGCATCAGCGGCTCTCCGAAGCCGTTGAGGCACACGTGGAGCGCGTGTGGGAACTGCGCCAAGATCCGCCGATAATTGTCGAAACTCACGTCGCCGAGCTCGTACGGCTTGAGGCCCTGGGAGCGCAGGCACTGCACGCACGCGAGGTTACAGCGGTTGGTCAGCTCGATTTCGATCGAGCTTGGCACGTGGCGCATGACCAAGGGCTTGGCTTTCAGCTCGCGCTGGTAGCGCGCGAAATCCAGCAGCACTTCCGGGTGTAGCAGCAGCCGGTGCAGCTGGTTTTCGCGAACCTTCGTGTATCCCTCCAGGACGGGACTCACCCAGGCCGCGAGGGACTCGCGCAATCCTGCGATCATCGGTTCCCCCGCGCGCTAGCGCTGAGAGGCACGCCTGCTTGCTGGCTGGGTTCTAGTTGCGCGCGCGGGCGTTGCGGCGAGGTGCGTCTGCGCAGCGCCACGTAGGCGCGGCAGGCCGTGCGGCAGGCGTAGTGCGGCAGGTGGCGAGCGTAGAACGCGGCGAGCGAAAGCGGCCCATCGTCGAGGCGTTGGCGCCGATAAGGCAAGATAGACTCGAGCCGAGCCCACAGCCGCGCTACGTCGAGGTCGGTCGTCGAAAGAGCGTAGGTGCGAACGGTGGCGCGGAAGCTATTCCAGTTCGAGAACTGCATGCGCTTCTCGAGCAGGCCTTCGCGCAGGGTGCGATAGTACATGGCCGTGCCCGGGAAGGGCGTGAGCACCGTGAAGCCGCTCTCGATATCGAGCTCGACCGCGAAGCGCCAGGTTTTCTCGACCGTGTCCCAGGTTTCCTCCGGTGTGCCCAGGCAATAGGTGCCATAGACGTGATAGCCGAGCGCGTGACAGGTCTCGAGGCGCTTTTGCAGCTTGTCGTTGACGCGTAGGGTTTGCCCAATACTACTCATGCATTGCTCGTCGTTGGTCTCGACGCCGGTCGTGATGCTGTCGACGCCCGCGCGCCTGAGGCGAATCAGCGTATCCTCATCGAAGACTTCCACGCTCGACTCGATGGAAGCCGAGAGCTCGACCTTTGCCGCGATCAGTGCGTCTGCTAGAGCGGACGCGTATTTGCGGCTGAAACCGAAGTTCGGGTCGCGGAAGCGCACGCGCCGAATGCCATAGTTGCGATTCAAGTGCGCGATCTCCGCGACCACGCGCTGAATGTCGTTGTTGCGCCAGGTGGTGCCTTCGAGCAGCGCGTAGGGGCACATGGTGCAGCCGATCGGGCAACCGCGACTGGCCTGGATGAAAACGCCCAGCTCGGAGACTTTGCCGTCCGGCGCGTAGCGCGAAAGCTCGAGCAGGTGCCAGGCCGGCCGCGGGAGTTGACTCAGGTCACTCACTCGCAGCCAACGCTCGCTGCGCGGGAGTGTCTTGGTTTCGTCATACAAATCGTCGCCCTCGAGCGGGCTGTAGCTCCCCGGGACGATGACGCCCGGCACGCTGGCTGGGTCGCTGGCGGCGAGCACGCGATCGAAGAACGCCTCCGGCTCCCCGTAGAGCACGAAATCGGCTGTCGTACGCCGGACCCAGTGGTCGAGCGTGCTCAGGATCACGTTTCCGAACAGGAAGACGCGAGCGCCGGGCAGCGCCTGTTTGAGGCGATCGGCGAAGGCGAGATCTTCGAGCAGAGAAGGCATCGACAAGCGGACGCCGACCCAGGTTTCAACGGCGGTGCCGCGGAGCGCGCGCTCGACGCAGAACCTCACGGCGTCGTCGCCATGCCGGCGCTCGAGCAACAAATCCAGCAGCTGAACCGAAGCTCGAGCCTCCTCCACCACGGCGGCCAAGTACAAGAAATCGATCGCCAGTACTTCCAGCTTTTCGCGTTCGAAGGGCTTGAGCTTGCGCGATACGCCGATGCCACCCGAAAGGCTGCGCTCGTTGGTGCGGCCCCGCAGCGGGGGCGGGTTCACCAACAAGACCTGCGTCGCCGGGCGGGCCAGCGCGCGGGTCTGGACGCCGCCGACCTCACTCATCTGTAAGGGACGCTGTCTCATCTTGATGCTCGCTGCTCGAGTGTTGGTTCGCTGCGCACACGCGCGCGAGGTTCTCTTGCGATAGGCAATTTGCGTACCGCCGCGCGCTGGCGCGCATTTCGAGAATCAATATTCAGCAGCGCGCAGACGTTGCGCCGGAAGCGCCGCACACGCGCAGCCGTTGCGCGCAGCGATTGGCTGCTCCGCCGTCGCGCTGTGAGTGACGCTCGTCATTTCGCGGCGGTAAAAATGCTGCTGCTCACGCTGGCCTCATGGGCACTGCGCCCGGCGAGCCGCGCTCTGGCCGAGAGTCCTACGTCGCGCGCAATCGCGCCAGAGCTCAGCCCTTCGGCCTAGCAGGATCTGTCGGCCGCTCCGGATCTTTGACTACGACGCGCTTGGCCAGTGAGGCAATGGTCGTGACCAGCTCCGCTGGATCGATGGGTTTGGCCAAATGGATCTGGAAACCGGCGCGCAGCACCTTCATGCGATCCTCGGAGCGCGCGTAGGCGGTCAAGGCCGCCGCGGGAACTTCGCGAACCTTGGGGCTCGTGTGTTGCCGCAATCGTTCGATGAGCGCAAAGCCGTCCATTCGCGGCATGCCCAGGTCGGTGATGACGACGTCGGGTACGTCGGGCAGCAACTTTTCGAGCGCGACTTCAGCCGAGGCTGCGGTGGTCACGCGCGCGCCCGCCGTCTCGAGCACGGTAGCGATCAGCGCCAGCGCATCCGGCTCGTCGTCGACGGCGAGCACATGGATGCCGTGCAATGGCGCAGCTTCGACCCGAGCCGGGAGCGACGCTGCGCGGGGATGAACGCGCGCACCCTCCTCGCGAATGGGGTTCACGCTCATCAGCGGCAACTTGACGCAGAACGTCGCGCCTAGCCCGAGCCCCGCGCTCGCAGCCTCGATCGTTCCGCCGTGCAATTCGGTCAGCTGCCGTGCGATCGACAGACCCAAGCCGAGTCCGCCGCGTTCGCGCGTGGTCCCGCCTTCTGCCTGTCGAAAACGCTCGAAGACGTGCGGCAAAAATTCGGACGCGATGCCGATGCCGGTGTCGCTGACGGTCGCCTCCACGTGCGAATTGATGCGCTCCAGGCGCACCTGCACTTTGCCCTCGCGCTTCGTGAACTTGACCGCGTTGGAGAGCAGATTCCAAAGCACTTGCTGCAGGCGCTCCGGATCGCCGGACACGGGAGCCGCGTGCGGATCGATGACCGTTTCTAGGCGAACCCCCTTGGCGTCGGCGGCTGGCGCAACCGCCTCGACGGCATTGCGCACGACCGTCGGCAGATCCACGGGTTGTACGTTGAGACGGATCTTGCCCGAGACGATGCGCGAGATATCGAGTACGTCCTCGACGATCTGCGTCAGGGAAGTCGCGTTGCGCGCGACGGTGTCGATGGCCTTTTGCCGCTTCTCCGGCGGCAGCATGCCCGCCTGCAACATACGCGTGTAGCCGACGATCGCGTTGAGCGGCGTGCGTAGCTCGTGCGAGAGGCTGGCCAAGAACTCGTCCTTGAGCCGGCTAGCGTCCTGCACGTTCTCGTAAAGTTGTGCGTTTTCGAGCGCGAGAGCCGCCCAGGCGGCGATGCCGACTGCGATTCGCTCATGGTGCTGTGCGAAGCGCGCCACCTGCGAATGGCCGAAAAACAGGCCACCAATCACGTCTGCACCGCGACCTTTGACGGGCACGGCCAGGTAGCTGCGAACCGGTAAGTGTCCGGGCGGCATGCCGTGGTAGGGCGCGTTGTGACCGTAGCGCGACTCCTTGGTGATGTCGTCGCTGCGCAGGACACCGCTGCCCTTGAAGGTGGGCTCGAATACTTCGGTGTTGCGAGGCATGGGAAACTTCGAGAACGCCTCGCGCGGCGCTCCCGAAATCGTGTACAGCATGTAAGTTTCGCCGCGCTCGTCGAGCACGTTGTAGAAAAATGCGCCGAACTCCGCGCCGGTCAGCTCCGTGGCAGCATCGGTCACGGCCTGAACCACCTTCGAGCGATCGAGATCGGACGCGACCAGCGCGCCCACGTTGTTGAGCGTCTCGGTCACGGCGGCGTTTTCTTGAAGCAAGCGGATGCGCTCGGCCTCTGCCTGCTTGAGCGCGGTGATGTCGCGCGCGATTTTCGATGCGCCGATGATTTGGCCGTGCTCGTCGCGCACGGGTGAAATGGTGAGCGCGAGATCGACGCGTCGCCCGTTCTTCGCCATGCGCACGGTCTCGAAGTGGTGGACGCGCTCGCCGCGTCGCAGCCGCGCCAGAATCTCGTCTTCTTCTGCCTGGCGTTCGGGCGGAATCAGCATCCGCACCGAGCGTCCCACGAGCTCATCTGCCGAATAATCGAAGAGCCGCTCGGCCGCCGCGTTGCAGGATTGAATGACCCCATTCAGATCTTTGGCCAGGATCGCGTCGTCTGCGGAATCGACGATCGCGGCCAGATACGCTTTGGCCGCGGCGGCCTGGCGTCGCTCGGAGACATCGCGAAAATAGCAGACGAGACCAAAGCCTCCGTCGGGCAGCGTGATGCGATCGACGCGCCATTCGTAGTACTCGGGAGCATCGCGATCGATGCGCGGGCCACCGCCGTCCGTCGCCACGTACGGCTCGCCAGTCGCCAGCGTCCGTTGAAAGATCTCGATCATTTCGTCGGCGTGTGGCTGCGGCCACATCGAACGTGTGACCTCGGCGAAGGTGTGACCGATCACGCCGCCCGGGAAATTGGCGAAGACTGGCTGCGCGATTGGGTTGACCTCTGCGAAGCGAAAATCCCCGTCGAGCAGATAGACGCCAAGCGGGGCTTGGTTGATCAGCGTGCGGTGCTGTTCCCCCTGGTAGCGAAGCGCGCGCTCGGACTCACGGCGCACGCGCGCGAGTTCGAGCTGCGAAGCGACGACGGCCAAGAGCTCGCGCGCGCTGAACGGCTTGACCAAATATTCGGTCGCCCCCGCGCGCAGACCCTCGATGCGCGCCTCTTCGCCGGCGCGCGCCGAGAGCAAGACCACGGGCAGCGAGCGAGTCTGCGCGTCGGCGCGCAAGGCCGCTGTCAAGCCGAAGCCATCCAGCGTCGGCATCATCACGTCGCTGATGACGAGATCCGGCGGGGTCGAACGAATGTGCTCCAGCGCTTGGCCGCCGTCCGCCACGACCTCGACGCGGTATTGGCGCCCGAGGATCGACGCCAGATAATCGCGCATGTCTGCGTTGTCATCGACGATCAGCAGGCGCTCTGCGTCGCTCGTAGGAACTTCGCTGGCCGCAGCTTCCGCACGGCTCGGAGCGTCGACGAGCGGCGCGGTGCGCTTCGAATCGGGCAGCCAGCGCAGCGCTTCTTCCACGAACGGCGTCGCGCCGAGGTTGGTTGCGACGAGCTGTCGGGTGGCGGAGATGCGCTCGGGCGGGAGGTGAGCCGTGCCAGTTCGAATGCTGACCGTGAACGTCGACCCGCGGCCTTCCTCGCTCTCGACCGAGACGCTGCCGCCGTGCAAACGAGCCAACTCTTGCACCAGCGCGAGCCCAATCCCCGTGCCCTCTTGAGTGCGCGCGCGGGCGTGCCGCACGCGGTGAAAGCGCTCGAACACCCGCGCCAGGTCCGCCTGGGGGATACCGACGCCCGTATCCGCAACGCACAGCTCGACGTGCTCCGGCAAGGCTCGGAGTTGCACTCGAATCTGGCCCTCGAGCGTGAACTTCAGGGCATTGGAGAGCAGATTGAGCACAATCTTCTCCCACATGTCGCGATCGACGAAGACCTGCTCGGGCAGCGCTGGGCAATCGACCAGCAGCGAAAGCCCAGCGCGTTCGATGGCCGAACGGAAGGCGCTGGCCAGGCCAATGGTCAAGCGGGCGAGATCGGTGGGCTCGTAGCAGGCGTCGATGCGGCCGGCTTCGATGCGCGAAAAATCCAAGAGGGTGTTGACCAAACGCAACAAGCGCAGGGCGTTGCGGTGCGCGGTCTCGACGCGAACGCGCTTGCCTTCAGGCGTTGCCGCGGCATTCGTGAGCTCATCCTCGAGCGGGCCGACCAGTAGCGTCAGCGGCGTGCGAAACTCGTGGCTGACGTTGCTGAAAAACGTCGTTTTGGCGCGGTCGAGCGCGGCCAGTTCCTCGGCGCGCTTTCGCTCGGCTTCGTACGCGCGCGCATTGGTGAGCGCGATCCCCTGCTGATCGGCGACCAGGTCGAGAAAGCTGCGGTAACCGTCGTCGAATGGTCGGCGAGGGTTGACGCCGACGATCAGACGCCCACTGCGCCCGCCGGTCGAAGAGCTCAGGGGCAGAGTCGCGATCGCAGCTGGCGCCGCTGCCGAAAGCAGCTGCGAAGCATTGCTGGTGCTGGCCTGCAGCTCGTCGTCCAGGTAAGCGAGGGCGAAGGCAATATCGGCTCTGCCCTCGAGCGTTTGCATCGCCAACTGGCACGCCTCGCGCTCGGTGCGTGCCGTCGCATTGCGCGCTGCGAGGTCGCGCAGCAGCGCCAATCGTCGCTCGCCGACGACGCGCTCGGTGGTCTCGGTGACGATGCAGAACACGCCGCCGACGCTGCCCGATTCGACGCGTACCGGATCATAAGAGACGTCGAAGTAAGTCTCCTCGGCGAAGCCGTGGCGCTCGAGCATGAACAGTAAATCGCGAGCCCAGAACGCCTCACCAGTGCGTACGACCCCTTCGAGCAATGCGCAGAGTTGTGTGTCCCAAATCTCGCGCCAGGCCTCGCTGCCGGGGCAACCGAGCGCAGCCGGGTGTTTCTTGCCGAACACCGGCCGATAGGCGTCATTGTACAGGGTGACGAACTCGGGCCCCCAAAACAGGACGATCTGCGCCTTGGACGGCAAAAGGAGGCTCAGCGTGCTGCGCAGGCTCTGTGGCCAGGTTTCGGGCGGGCCGAGCGGTGTACTCGTCCAACGCAAATCGCGCATGCGAGCACCCATCTCGCCGCCGCCAGCGAGGAAGGTGAGGTGTGACGTTTCCACGAAAGGGTCGTTCATCTCCGGACAGCGCTAAACACGCGCGGAAGCCCCTCGAACGCCGATTTCGAAGGACCCAGGTTATGGCATGCTGCGTCGAACGAGTCGAGCACGGCGAGCCAGCACCGGGGTTAAACTGCAGCCAGAGAGGTGTGGCCATTTTGATCGGCTTGATCTGCTTTTCGAGCGCGGGCGAGCGACGCGCTTCGTGACACCCGGCGGGGTGCGATCCGAGCGGCCCTCGGCGAACTCGGCGAACTCGGCGAGCGCTGCAATCTGAATTAGGCAGCGCGGAGTGGCACGGGTCGAGGATTGGGCTTTTGCGGACAGGCCTTCGAGCAGGTGAGTCTGCGCGGCTGTTTCCCACACCTCGGTGGAGCTCGAGCTCGAGCCGAGTGCAAGGGCGCAACAGGTGGGCTATCGGGGCTGCCGTTTGGAGGCCTAACGAAAGCTGTGTTCGGGTCGTTTGAGCTTGCGATGTCCATCGGCGAAAGCGCAAAGATCCGTTTGAGTGCGTCTGTCTATCAGGACGCGCAGCACGTGATTTCGGTCTACGAAAACGCGGTGTTGACGTGCTCGAACGACGCGCCGAATCCGGCCTACTTGGAGGCCTGGACACGTACAGTGGAGCTGGTGAAGGACCGTTTTCCGGCTGGGCTGCTGGCGGTCACGATCATCAATTCGCACGTGCGTGCCCCCGACGATGCTTCGCGAGCGCACATCCGCGCCACGGTTCTGCGTCATGCCGCCGAGATCGAGGCGTTTGCCTATGTGGTCGAAGGCGAGGGGTTTCGAGCTTCGGCCGTGCGCAGCGCGCTTTCGCTGATGAGTCTTGCTGCCAGGTATCCATTTCCACTGAAGGTGTTCGGGCATGTGGAGGAAGCCGTGCCTTGGATGCTGAGTCACTCGACCAAAGGTGCGCCGCGCGGGCTCGACCCAGCCAAGCTGATTGCTGCTGCGAATTCTTTACGTGGGCAGCTCAGCGCTGACGCCGCGACCGGCTGATTCCGAACGCGGTCGCGCACGAGCGCTTACAGTAGGTTCGGTTCCGGACAGCCGATGGGATGCCAGGCGCGTGCCTGTTCGCGCTGAAAACTCAGCTCGCGAGCGCGCTGACCAGCTCGACTTCGATCACGTGTCTGAGCTCGGCGACGGCTGCAGCGGCGCTTTTGAAGCGGCTCGGCTGTGTGTCGAACGCGGTTTCGAGCGGTATGCCGATGGCGCGTAGTTGCGCCTCGGTCTCGCGGAATGCGGCGCGAACGTGGTCATCGATTGGTTTGGAGGCGGATGCGACGAGTTCGCTCAGCCCCCCACTGCCGCCACCCAAATACAGGCTGTGCGCGCCGGCGATGATGGCGAGCACGATTTCGAGCGAACTCTTGCTGTAGTAACCCTCGACCGCGAAGGGCAGCGGCCGGTTTTCGTGCAGGGCGCGTTCGATGCGCGCAAACTTGCCGGAGACGATCGTCAGTGTGTCGAGCGTTTGGGCTACGAGCGCGTCGATGCTCGATTTGCCTGCTTTGGCGAAGCTAGCCGCGTAGGCCTGGCCGTCGCCCAAGAGGCGTTGAATGCGTTCGGCGTAGCCAAGGATGTTGTTGGAGAGTTCGAACGCGAAGGCTAGCATGCGTTCACCGCGAGTGTCTCTGTCGAGCACCATGACCCGGGCGTTTTCGCCATCGAACAGCAAGTACTCGAGCGCGTACAGGCCGCGCGCGTCGACGCCAAGTTGCTGCACTCGTTGCGGCTCGATCACTTCCCCGTCGTCGAGTACGCCGTCTACGAGTGTCGCGCGCACCGGCCAGAACGCCGCGTGTTGAAAGGCCTCACTGGCGGCGAACGGGCCCGAGCGAAAGGTGTAGGCCCGCTTCCAGGCCAAGAGGGTGCGTTTGAAGGCCGCTTGCGCCGCGCGCTGCCGCTCGAGGTTCGGTTCGTTCGACAGCGCGCGTACTTCGGCCTGCAGTGTCTTGGACTCGACGCGCAGCGCGCGTGCCATGCCCAGCACCACTTCGTTCACCAGCCCAACGAGCACTGTCCCCTGATCGCGCTTCCGACAGCCGGAGACCGAAGGAAGCGCGAGCAGAGTGCCGAGCTCGAGCAGCCGGCGGCGCGAGATCAGCGTGCGTTGCGCTCCCACGTGAACACGGCGGGCGTCGAGGCATCGACGTGTACGCGCAGCCACTCGGTGAGCGGTTTGGTGGTCGAGCCCTGCACGACTACGCGCGACAGGTTCGGCACCGTCACCGCTACGCCGTGGGCAGTATTGCCATTTTCGAGCGGCTTGTCCGAGACGTAGGCGTGCGAGTCGCCTTGCAGCAAGAGCACCGGCTTGGCAAACGCTTTGGCGCGCGTGGCGATGCGTTGTAGCAAGGTGTTGAAGGAGTCATCGGCAGCCCCGCCGATGAACGTATCGGCCTGCATCGCGATCACGACGCCAGCTGCCTTTTGCTCGGCCGCGACATTGAACAGACGATCGACCCAAGCTACGCCGGCGGCTTCACGAGCGGTGCGCTCTGCGTCGCGGGCCGCCGGATCATCGACCTTGGTGCCGCTGGTGTCGTCGCCATACCAGCGAACCTTGCTGTCATTGCTGCCCACGATGTGCACGGCGCCAAAGGCTACGCCAGCGTCGAACCACAGCTGATTCTCGACGTACTTTTCGAAGCCCGCGTCCTCGGCTTGCGTCAACACCTGCTTGAAGCCGCCACCCAGGGCCAAGCCGGGCACCGGGAAGAACAACTTGCGCACGGCGTCCAGGCGCTCGAGCGGATTGTAGGCGCCGTTGTTGGCGCGGTGGCAATCGGTCCACTCGTTGTCGCCCGGCGTATAGATCAGCGGGATGGGCAAGGTCGAGAAGCCAGCGAAAATCTGGGCGAAGTAGGCGTCGTCGCAGCGGCTGCTGCCGTCCTTGATGTCGCCCAGGTGTAGCGCGTAGCCGATGCGCGAATCGGCGGCCATGGCTGCCATCAGGTTCGGGAAGTCCTCGATCTGCGCGGCACCGTAGGGCGTGTCGCCGATCACGGCCAGGTCGATCGGGCTGAGCGAGGTCGAAAGCCAAGGCGGCGCTTCGAAGTCGACGGTCACTTCGCTGCGGCCATTGCGGATCAGCTTGAGCAACAGCTTCGCCACATCGAGATCGTCGATGCGCGCGGTCAGGGTCTTCTCGAGGATCCAGCTCGGGACGCTGCTGGTCTTGACCTTGGCGCAAGTCTCGCTGAATGCGTTGGCGTCGACTTTGACGATGCCCACGGGCAAGCCGCCGATCGATAGCTTGGGCGTCGCGCCGGGCGTGAGGTCGAAGCTCTTGTTGACGGTGCGGCTGCCCAGCACCGTCACTTGCAAGCAAGCGGTGCCCGTGGGCACGCTCGACAGCAACAAGTCGATGCTGCCGACGTTCTCCGTCGCGCTGCTCTCGCTGCTCGTCTGATCATCCGCGGCACCGCAGGCCGTGGCCAGGATTGCTGCCGTCACGGCAGCCGAAAACAAGGGCTGGAATAGTCCACGCAGGGTCATGAAGTCTCCTTGGAACTCGGAAGGTTCGCGATGTGCCCTTGTAGGCGAAACGCAGGAAGTCCGAGGTGACGTCTCATTCAGATCTTGATGACCGTCCGAAGAAACATCGCGACAGTTTGTGTCTCCGAAAATCGGAGAGCACCTGACATCACTCAGATCTTGGATAACGTCAGCGCGGGCGCTTTCACGTAGTCGTTGTTCTCGGCCTGTTGGTGGCAGTTGTTGCAACCGCCACTGACATCTCGGCCGTAGCCCTCGCCGTCGGGTGGATTCACGCCGCGCCAAACGATGCCGAGCGACTGATCCGCGCGCGGTCGCAGCTCGAACCACTCCCAGCCAGGCGACCCTTTGGAGTTGTAGCCAGCGCCGCGTTTGACCATGGCAAAAACGTCCGTGCCATCTGCACGCGTGTTCGAGCCGGCGTCCGTCGCACGCCGCTCGGATTTCATGGTCTTCACGACGATCGTCCCCACCGGAAACGTGCGTGAACCGGCGGGCGGCAGCTGGTTGATGTACTCATGAGCGTCGCCGGCCGCGTGCGCCTCAGCGAGCGCTGGGCGAGCTTCGAGATTGACCTTCGTCCAGCGCTCGAAGCCTTGAAAATCACGCTCTAGCGCAATGAATGGTTCGCGCGCAGGGAGCGCGTGTCGCGAGGCTTCCTGGCAACCGCCGGCAGAGAGCAGCACGAGACTCGCGAGCAGCGCGCGTCCGCTAGGCCTTGCGCGGGTTCGATGCTTCATCTCAATACGGCTTTCGGTAGGCCGAGCGCGTCGGCCACGCTCATCAAACTGTGCGACAGTGACCCCGCCTGCTGATCGTCGGTTTCGCGTCGCACGACGCTGAACAGTTTCCCGAACGGCGTGTCTGCGTGCTCCGGCTTGGGGGTGAGGCTGCTCCAACCGGCGGGCGGACGCGGGATGGCCGCACCCGGGTTCGCATCGTAGGCTCGAGCGAGCCGCGCAAACCCCGCCATCACTCGTGCGTCGAGCTGACTCTGGCCGCGTGCCAAGAGCCAGGGTCGAAAGATGCGGTAAGCGGCGAGGCAACCTTCGCGATTGGCGCGCAGGTCGCGCAGAGTCGTCTGCGCATAGCGTGATTCTTCACGACCCGTGGCCGCGCGATCGATTTTCTCGAGCTGTTCGTTGGTCAGATCGATCAAGCCCCGAAACGCGAACGCGATATCGAGCTCGACCGGTTCCAACTGGCGCTCGAGCTGCTCGATGTCAGTCAGCAATTTCGCCGCGAGTTCGTGCTTGAACTGGCGGGCATCGGCTTCTGTCGCGGGAAACGCGGCGGCTCGGTAACCCGGAAGCCGGCTCTCGAAGGCGATGGTCTCGGGCGGGATGGAATCGGCCCAGAGCACGCGCTCGATGGCATGAACGCCGACGACGCCGTGAGCGTCGAATGGATCGGCATCGCCGGCCGCGCCCAGGACGGCCATGAAGTCGTCGTAGCGAGCGTCCGTCGCCGTGTCCGATTCCGGAAACAGCGGGGCCACGGCGCCCTCCACCAACTCGTAGGCGGTGCGAGCTCGGCCCCAAGCTTCCTTCATCTGCTGAATCGCTTGCGCGTCTGCTCCGGGGTGGAAGCCGCGCCCGCTGGGCGTCGGTGCGGCCCGCTGCAGATCGGCGGCCGCGTCGTGAAAGTGACGCAGCTCGAGCGCGAGCCAGCTTTTCATGTCGCGCTCGACGCGCGCTTGCTGCGCTCGATCGTCGGCCTTGCTGCAGCCCGCGAGGGCAATGGCAAGCCAGGTACACAGTGCGAACCTCGAAGCGATAACAAAAGCTCCACGAATTTGAGCAACGAGCTTCGCTCAG